>Ga0247727_10007768_pt1 | contig 20256 bp, 12 predicted proteins | sample WisWelCaveWW1625_FD_202498 | JGI IMG/M metagenome (GOLD analysis project Ga0247727, IMG submission 202498) | Biofilm microbial communities from Wishing Well Cave, Virginia, United States - WW16-25 | ecosystem: Environmental > Aquatic > Deep subsurface > Groundwater > Cave microbial mat | place... | reverse complement strand
TCGATGAAACCATCAAGAGCGGCGTGTTTTTGGTCGGCGGCAAGCGCATCGCCTTTGGCCTCGATTTCAACATGTTGTGGGAGCACGGCATTCTCACGCATCAAGATTTGAAGGAAAGCCTCACCGGATATTTCAACGTGGTTTTGCTCAGCGCCAAGCTGCTCGAACATGCCGGGCCGGGCACGTTGGTGATCGACGACGAGTTCGCAATCGAGCGGGCGCAAGCCAAGTTCACGATCGATACCGGCTGGCGCGACCTTTATTTCATCGGCCTCAAATTCGAGATTCCAAAGATTGCAAAGATCAAAGCCGGCGTGGGATTGGAAGGCAAGGTCGGCCTCGTGGCGGACTTGGGCCTCAACAGTTGTCTGGACTTGATCGGCAGGAAATCGCAGATCTATCCCGTGTTCTCCGTGAGAGGCGGCGCAGTGGCGACGATCGAGGTTTTGTTCGGCATTGCTTCGGCCGCAGTGCGCGCCGGCCCCGGCGTGGATATCTGGATCATTCCGCCCAACACCGACCTCGCGTCGTGGCGCATGGGCGGCCAAGTTTGGTTGAACTGGGAAGCTTCGGGCAGACTCTTTTGGATTTTCAAATTCAAAAAGAGCGGAACCATCGGGCCCGAACAATTTGGCGACCCGCGGCCCGGGCAAGAGATGATCTTTGAAACCGGCTTCACGCAACTGCAATCGAACCTTCCCGAAGTCGCGGCGAAACCGGCAGTGGCTTCCGATAGCAGCGGAAACCTCTTGCTCGTGTGGATGAAAGACCTCGAACCGATGGAGGGTTTGGCGATCCCACAAATCCAGCTCGCGCATTGGAATTCGCAGCAAGGTTTTACCAGGCTCGCACCGTTGACCATTGGTGATAATTTTGATTCCGACCCGGGGATTGCGATGGACCGAAGCGGAAACGCGATGGTGGTGTGGACGCGCAACAAATTAGCCATAACCGACACCGCGCGCGCCTTCGAGGAAGTCTTGGCCAACTCTGAGATTGCTTCCATGTTTTATGAGGCTCGCAGCAAGAGTTGGTCAGCGGCCACGCTCATCACCAACGACGAGCTCGCCGACGGCCTCGCCGATATTGCAATGTCCGATCACAGCGCGCTGTGCGTGTGGACGCATACCAAGGACAATGATCTTGAGACGCGCGGCGATTGGGAAATCAGAGCGAGCGTGCGCCAAAACAACGCGTGGTCCGCTCCCGCTTTGCTCACGAACAATAGCGCCGCGGATTACAATGTGAAAGTGGCGATGGAGCAAGCCGGCCGCGGCCTCGCGGTGTGGACGCACGACGCCGATGCCCAAGACTCGACTGTCCACGACATCGACATTCAATATGCCGTTTGGAATGGGAGCAATTGGCTGCCGCCCGCCAATCTCACCAAGACCGGCAACGAAGAGCACCACCCGGCCGTGAGCTTTGATGCCACGGGCGCGGCTTACGCGGCTTGGATCGAGCGGGAAGTTTTATCCGACAACGCCATCGTGGAGCGGCTGCTGTTCTCGAAGGGCGAGGTGCAGCAGGTCGCTTGGAGCGCGCCCGAAATCGTCTTCGCCGATTCGTTGCTGCTCGAAGAGCCTGCGCTCAAAATCACCACGCGCGCCGGAAAAGAAATTGCGATGCTGAGCTGGCGCGGCGAAGACGACACCGACGGCGACATGTTTTTGAGCCTTAAAAATCTCACCTCCAATTCGCCGTGGACCGTGCCCACTCAAGTCAGTCAAGATACCTTGGTGGATTGGATGTCCGCCGCGGTGTTCGACAGCCGCAACAACGCTATGATTTTGAGCGTGAAGACGGACCTCAACAATCCTGCGACCGACAATTCGAAGTTGGGCAACTTTGGCGATGGCATCGAATATTTCACCACCGGGACGCGCTCGAACTTGCAACTGGCTGGCGCGGTGAATATGGTGGGCGGATACTTGGGCGACGTCACGGGCGAAGGCAAAGTCACGGCATTGGATGCGCTGGTGCTCGAAACTTATCGCCTCGGCTTGCTGCAGCGCTCGGATTATCTCGAACGCATTGCGCTGGGTTTCGGCGACGTGAATTTCGACGGCGCGGCGAACGCGCAGGATGTGAGATTCATTCTGCAACACGCGGTGGAAGAGACCGTGCCGCATCCGGTGGGCAAATGGATTTGGTTCTGAGGCAAAAACTTTTTCGTAAACGGATTTATCGAAGAGAGCGGATAGAGCCTTGTTTTATTCGCCTGATTCAAAGAACCCGCTTAGGGGTCTTGATTAAAAAACTTGCTCATTTGAGCGTCATGCCCGAGCGCTTTAATCGGGCATCCATAAGCTTTAAAAAACTGGATTCCCGCCAAAAGCATGCGGGAATGACAGGCCAAGCAAAATGGGAAAGTTATTTAATCGGCGATCCTTACGGTCTGCTTTTGGTTGCGGCCCGTCCGCATTGCGTTAGGAGAGAAAAAATGTTTGAGAGAAAATTTAAATTGTGTCTTGCCTTCATCGCCATACTCTTCGCGGCCGCGTCGCAATACTCTTGGGCGCAGGGCAAGATCATCATCTCGGCCCTGCCTTCGAATGCGAACCCCGGCAAAGGCGAAATCATCGCCATGCCGATTCTTGTCGATATGTCTGCAACCGACTTTCGCTTGGGCGCCATGACGACCAGCCTGCAATGGGATTCAACCCAATTGGCCTTTATGGATTTTGCGCCCGGCACGGCGGAGGGATTTTCAGACCCGGTGGTCAACACCCAAAAGACCGCGGCCGGAAAACTCCTCTTTGCAAGCATCGATGCTCAAGGCGCCGCCGGCCAGGTGAATGTCTTGACGTTGCGATTGCAAGCAAAGGTCGATCTTCCCGCTTGGCAAGGTTTGAAACTCGACTTGCTGACATTGGCCTCCGCGGAAAGCTTCGTCGATCTTGTGCCGCTGGTCGAGCGCGTGATTACCGGCGTAAAGACGGCTGAAAGCGCCGCGGCATTGCCGGCCCGCTTTGCGCTCTTTCAAAATATCCCGAATCCCTTCAATCCGGAGACTTTGATTCGTTATGATCTTCCGCGAGCCGGCAAAGTGATCTTGGCGATTTACAACCTCACCGGGCAAAGGATCAAAACCTTGGAAGAAGGCGAGAAACCCGCGGGCCGCTATTCCGCGCTGTGGAACGGCACAGACGAACGCCAGCGCAATGTGGCCAGCGGCATCTACTTTTACCGTTTCGAAGCGCAGGCGAATAAAGGAGAGAGCTTTGTGGCGACAAAGAAGATGAGTCTGATGCGGTGAGATTGCGGCCGGGACCGCGAGCAACGCCGATTAAACCTCTTTTCCAATGAGAAAGTTATTGGATTGACGATTCTAACCGCGCGCGAAGCTCTCGAAAAAGAGCTTGACTTCGGCTGCAAGGTTTCTATATTGTCGCCCATTCATTTTGGCGCGCAACGCACTCGCAATACCTGGCGCACCCGCGCGGAATTGCGAGGAAGGTGAGTCGAGCAGTTACGTTACAAAGTCACGCCAAACTTTCCCTCCCCCCGGTTTTGTTAACACGACGAATATAAGGACGATGCCGGTTTCATCGCGGAACGATCCGCCCGCTGGATTTTTTGTTTATCGCACAGGCCGTTAGATTTTAGGCGCCAGCAAACGCCCGGCGCTTTTGCCGGGCGAAATTTGAGCTTCTCTGCTTTGGGCTTGGCCGTGTCACACAACTTCGCACTGGAATCTTAATCGCGCACGGAGCCGTCACAAAGTTTTCTTCATTCCCAAGAGGGTTGGGGATATCTGCGTTGCAACGTTGCCGTCTGCAAAGAGCAAAAACGTTGTGCGCCAGCCTCCGCCGTTTTATTGCCGATTCCCCGGTCGCGCCCTTCTTTTCGCTTCCATACTATGTCGCGTTCAACAACAGTTCCAATCGAACAAAAAACATTGGGCAGAATGATTGGGCGGCAGAATTATTCTGCCGAAAAATGATCCTGCCATAATCCTGTTCCGCGGTTAAAAACGAATTGCATAATCTCAAGAGCCGTTTATGACGCCCCCCTCGCACGACACCATCGGCTTCATTCTCAAAGGCTATCCCCGCCTTTCGGAGACGTTCATTCTCAACGAGATTCTCCTATTGGAGCGTCTCGGCTTCAAGCTGCACCTCATTGCCATGCGCAACCCCGGCGAAACCGCCGTACACGAGAGCGTCAAGCAAGTGCGCGCGCGCGTGACCTACATTCCCGATTACTTTTGGCCGTTCTTCTTCGCGTTTATCAAAGCGAACGTGAAGCTGTGGTGGCGCAAGCCCGGCGTGTATTGGGCGGCCTTTTCTTTCGCCTTGCTCCGCAGCTTGCGGCAATTCAGCTCGTCCACCATCAAACGTTTCGCGCAAGCGGCCTATTTGGTCGAGAATCATGTCTATGCGAAGAGCGGATCGCGCTTCGAATCGATCACGCTCGCGCATTTGCACGCGCACTTTAGCCACGGCCCAACCACAGTTGCATTTTTCGCTTCATGGCTCACGGGCCTCACTTACAGTTTCAGCGCGCACGCGAAGGACATCTATCTGCAAGAGCACGATTTCTTGCGCGCTAAAATTGCCGGCGCGCGCTTCGTCGTCACGTGTACGGAGTTCAACAAAAAACATTTGCAAGCAGTGGGCGGCAATGCCGCGCCGGTCTTTCGCTGCTATCACGGCCTGAATGTCGACGCTTTCATTGTGCCCGTGAAAACGCGCGTGCCCGGCGCGGCCAACATTCTCTCCGTCGGGCGCTTCGTGCCCAAAAAAGGCTTTCCCATTCTCATTGAAGCGTTGCATCGCTTGCGGCAACAAGGCCTAACTTTTCATTGCGATATTGTGGGCAGCGGGCCGATGAAAGAAGAATTGCTCCAACAAATCAAATCATTGGGGATGAGCGCTTGCGTCAAGCTCGTGGCGCCGATGCCGCAAAACGAGTTGTTGGAATATTATCGCAGCGCGGACCTTTTTGCGCTGGCGTGTGAAGTGCAAGAAGACGGCGACCGCGACGGCATTCCCAATGTCCTGGTCGAGGCTATGGCCATGGCTATTCCGTCGGTGTCCACGGCGATCTCCGGCATCCCGGAATTGGTGCAAGACGGCGTCAACGGGCTTTTGGTGCCGGAGAAAAATTCCGCAGCATTGGCGGAAGCGATCGGCACATTGCTGCGCCAACCCGAGTTGGCGGAGCGCATCGGCTTGGCCGGACGTGCGAAAGTCGAAGAGGAATTTGACGCCTTGCGCAATGTCGAGAAAATCGGTATGCTTCTGCGCGGCGCGAGGAGCGGGCAAAAATTATCCGAAGCGCTGCTGCGCGATTCGAGCGCGAGCAATGGTCGCGTCAATGGCGTGTCGCAGACGAATTCATTAAGAGTTCAATCTTTGCATTAAACCCAACGGTTTTTCTGCAATCGTCTACCACCTGAGTTATTCAAAACCGCGAAGACGCGAAGAGCGCGAAGCAAAAAAATTCTAAGATTGCCTGGTTTGGATCCAAGACGACTTTCAAACGAAGTTCTACGAATGTTTTTATCGCATTGCGCTATTCTTTGCGGACTTGGCGTCTTCGCGGTGAAGATTTATGAATAATCTAGGCCACGGATTTTAGAATTTTATTCTACGTTTGATTCTCTCATTCGCATCAAGCATCTAAGATTCGCTTACAGAAAGCTTTGGGATTGCATTGGGCTTGAAACCAAACGAAAGGAGGCGATGAGCGAATAACAAGTTGAACGACGCCGATGCCAGGCTCTACTCGTGACGGTTTGATTTTGGAGTGCAATGTCTCGTGCCGCAACATTTATTTTGCGAAGCAAGAGTGCGCGCAACATGAAGGTGGCGATACGATCTTGCCCCAAGCGAGTATATCCGCATCGGCCAAAGGATTGCGCAGGAGGCGCAGCCGTTAAACCCCGACAGGAGTTCTTGTTTTTTTCTTCATCTTGCTGGAGAATATGTTATGCGGAGTTTCTTACGTGCAGTGTCGATCATGATGTTCGGCGCGTCGTTGCTCCACGCGCAAAACGCGCCGGTGAAAGTCATCAAACCGACGAAGATGGACGTCTCCTTGCCTTTGCGCGATCTTGCCAAGAAAGCGCAACTGCGCGCGCAAACCATTGGGCAAGAGCGTGAAGTGCCCAACATTTTAGAAGGCGGCGGGAAGCGCAGCAAAAAGCCGGGCGACTCTCATGCGCTCGACCCGCTCTTGCAAAGCGCGCGCTTGGAAAAATTTGGCGATCAGCCGCCAAGCACGGCCACGATCACGTTGAACTTCGAGGGCGCGAGCAACAGTGACAATCTCGCCGTCGTCGGAGGCCGCGTTGCGCCGCCCGATCCCAACATGGACATCGGGCCCAATCACATCGTGCAAACGATCAACTTGATCACCACGATCTACAACAAGAGCGGCGCAATCGTGCTCGGCCCGATTGCCACCGACGCCTTTTGGGATAGCTTCGGCGGCGATTGCGAATTTAACAACGACGGTGATCCGGTCGTGCTCTATGACCATCTCGCCGATCGTTGGGTCATCAGCCAATTCGTGTTCAGCGAGGACGAATGCGTCTGCGTCTCGCAAACCTCCGATCCCACCGGCGCATATTATCGTTTTGAGTTCAGCACGCCCGGCAACGACTATCCCAAATTGGGCCTCATGCCAAACGCTTACTTCGCCACGATTCGAAATTTTAGCGGCGCCTTCAACATGGACGTTGCGGCCATGGATCGCGTCAAGATGTTGGCCGGCGATCCGAGCGCAACGATTCAGATTTTCGATCTCTCCGCCATCAACCCGGACGTCGAAGGCTTCATCCCCGCGGATTTGGACGGCCCGGCCCCTCCCGCGGGAACGCCCGGCTTGATCGTCGGCCATAACGGCGGCCCGACCCTGGTACACAACGAGCTGGAAGTTTATCGCGCCGACATTGATTTCAACACGCCGGCAAACTCCAGCCTCAGCCTCGCGAGCATCGTTGCAGTGACGCAATTTGATTTGAATATCAGCACCGTGCCGCAACCCAGCCCGGGTAGCAATCTCGACGTGCTGGCGCAATTCACCATGAACCGCGCGGGCTTGCGTGACATGGGTTCTTATTTGGCCATGGTGCTCAATCATACGGTCGACGTGAATGACTTTGCCAATCACGCCGGCATTCGCTGGTATGAAATCCGCGACAACACGCAGAGCGGCGATAGCTGGACGCTCTTTCAACAAGGCACGCACTCGCCCAACTCGACGCATCGTTGGATGGGCAGCATCGCCATGAACGCCAACGGCGACATCGGTTTGGCTTATACCGCTTCGAGCACTTCAACCTTTCCTTCTATTCGCGTCACCGGCCGTTTGGCGAGCGATCCCGCCGGGCAAATGACCATGACGGAAGAAACCGTGATTGCCGGCACCGGCGCGCAAACCGGAACCGGCCGTTGGGGTGATTACAGTTCGCTCTCCGTCGATCCCTCGGATAATGTTACTTTCAGCGGCACGCACGAGTACGTGCAAACCACCGGCTCGTTTAATTGGTGGACGCGGATCTTTTCATTCCAGGTGGTATCGTCTCCGCCGCCCGCCTTTGTCTCGCGCATGAACTCCGGCGGCTCGGCTTTTACCGCCGGCGGCGGAAACGTGTTTGCGGCTGACGTTGCATTCGTCACCGGAAGCTCCGGCTACGTGGGCGGCACCACGGCCAGCTTCTCCGGCGGCGTTGCCAACACCACGGATGACGCGATGTATCGCAACTATCGCCGCAGCAGCACCAGCTCCGGCGCCAGCTTTCAATATAACTTCACCGTGCCCAACGCAACGTATAACGTCACGTTGCACCTCGCCGCGCCCTCGGGCACCACGAGCAATCCGTTTCAAATGGACGTCACGGCCGAAGGCAATTTGATCTACGACAACCTCAACATCAACGCCGAAGCCGGCGGCAGCAAGAGCGCGCTGCTCAAAACTTTTTCGCAGAGCGTGACCGACGGCGTGTTGAATTTGAATTTCGTTCGCGTCAATCAACGCGCCATCGTCAACGCCATCGAAGTGGTGCAAGCGAGCGCGGCATTGGGCAAAGACGAGTTGGGCGAAAGCGCGGCAACGGCGAGCGCGCCCGAAGATTTTCAACTGCACCAGAATTATCCCAATCCCTTCAACCCGAGCACGCGCATTCGCTTCGATCTGCCGCAAGCCATGGCAGTGAAGCTCGTCATCTACAACACGCTCGGCGAAGAGGTGCGCACGCTCGTGCAGCACTATCGCGAAGCGGGCAGCCATGAAGTGCAATGGGACGGCCGCCTTTCCTCCGGCGCGCGCGCGACTTCCGGCGTGTATCTCTATCGCTTGGAAGGCGAGGGCCTCCGCCTCGTGCGCAAGATGACGCTGCTCCAATAGACGGAAACCGTTCAGCCACGGCTAGGCCGTGGCTTTTATTCCAAGCAGAAACGATTTAGCCACTGCTTGACAGTGGCTTTCATTCTGCAATTGCGTTCATCCCCCTCAAGCTTGTCATTCAGCCCCGAAAACGGGGTTCGGCGTTGGGCATCAACTCCAGTGCTTAAAAAGGTTCTTCCTGAATGACAGTTTGAGGGGATTTTGAACAACATGGAATTGCGGCAAACATTTTTCTGTCCTCCATCCTTCTGTCATCAGGTTTTTTATGCGACTTTTGAAATTGTCCCATGTGCTCCTCCTCTGCGCCGTCTTGGGCCTTACGGCTTGCAAGCAGCCCGCGGAACATGCGCCTCCTCGCGCCGTCTTCAACCTCGCCGGCTCCGACGCCAAAGCCGTTGCGCTCGCGGAAGAAGTCGTGCAAGCCTGCGGCGGCCGGGAAAATTGGGAGAAGACGCGCTATGTGACTTGGCGCTTGTTCAACAAGCGTCTTCAGGTGTGGGATAAAACCACCGGCAATCTCCGCGTCGAGTCCCGGCGCTCTTTGGTGTTGATGAACCTCAACACCATGACCGGTCGCGCGTGGAAGCTCGACGACGAGCTGACCGAACCCGAAGAATTGCGGCGCGCGATCCAATATGGCTATGAAGCTTTTATCAACGACTCCTATTGGATGTTCATGCCGTTCAAGCTGAAAGATCCGGGCGTGACGCTGAAATACCTCGGCGTGCAGCTCGCGCCGGATAGCAGCACCGCCGAAGTAATCAGCGTCACATTCCAGGGCGTGGGCGTCACGCCGAACAACAAGTATCACGTCTTCATCGACCCGCGGACCAAGCTCGTGACGTATTGGAAGTACTTCATGGACGCGACCGACCCCGCGCCGCGCTTCAGCACGCCGTGGCGCGATTATCAAAAGCACGGCAACATTTTGCTCGCGAGCGACCGCGGGCAAAAAAAGAATACCGGCCTCGCCGTGTTCGAGCACATGCCCGCCTCCGTCTTCGAAAGTCCGGCGCCGATTGACTGGGAAGCGCTCAACGCGGAAAATTTTTCCAAAGACGAATTGAGCGAGGACGATGAAGAATGATCTTAATCGTTCAGCCACGGCTGGGCCGTGGCTTTGCTCTGATTAAATTCACCAAAGCCACGGCCCAGCCGTGGCTGAACCGTTATGAATGATCTTTGAGCTAGACCAGCTTACGCGCTTGAGTTGAATGGCAATGAACATTCTCGGCCTTTCCGCCTTTTATCATGACAGCGCCGCGTGCCTCGTGCGCGACGGCGAGATCGTGGCCGCGGCGCAGGAAGAGCGCTTCACGCGCAAGAAACACGACTTCAGTTTTCCCGAGCACGCGATTACCTATTGCCTGCGCGCCGCGGGCCTCGACGCTGCGCAGTTGGATTACGTCGCGTTTTACGACAAGCCCTTCATCAAATTCGAGCGCTTGCTCATGACCTACCTCGCCTATGCGCCGCGCGGGCTGCGTTCGTTCATTCTGGCCATGCCGCTCTGGCTCAAGAGCAAGTTGTGGATGAAAGAATATATCGCGCGCGAATTGCAGCTCGCGGGCAAAATTATTTTTCCGGAGCATCATGAGTCGCACGCGGCCTCGGCGTTTTATCCTTCGCCCTTTCATGAAGCCGCCTTTCTCACCATCGACGGCGTCGGCGAATGGGCCACCGCGAGTTATGGCCTCGGTCGCGGCCACGAGCTTGAAATTTTCGGCGAGCTGCACTTTCCGCACTCGCTCGGCTTGCTCTACTCGGCGTTCACATACTTCACCGGCTTCAAAGTCAATTCTGGAGAATACAAGCTCATGGGCCTCGCGCCGTACGGTGAGCCGAGATATGCGGACGTGATTCTGCGCGAGCTGCTCGATCTCAAAGCCGACGGCTCGTTTCGCATGAACATGAAGTATTTCAACTATTGCGCGGGCTTGACCATGACCAACGCGCGCTTCGCGAAATTATTCGGCGGCCCGGCGCGCAAGCCTGAAGCGCAACTCACGCAGCGCGAAATGGATTTGGCCGCCTCCGTGCAAGCCGTCACCGAAGAGATTATGCTGCGCATGGCGCGCCATGTTCAACGCGAGACCGGCATGAAGCAGCTCGTGCTCGCCGGCGGCGTCGCGCTGAATTGCGTGAGCAACGGGCGCCTCTTGCGCGAGGGCCCGTTCGAGGATCTTTGGATTCAACCCGCGGCCGGCGACGCGGGTGGAGCCTTGGGCTGCGCGCTTTATACCTGGCATCGTTATTTGGGCAACACGCGCCGCGTGGCAACGAATCATCGCGACACGCAACGCGGCTCTTATCTCGGCCCGGAATTTAGCAATGACGAGATCGAAGCCTTGCTCGCCGAACGCGGCGTGCCGGCGATGAAATTGAGCGAGGCCGAACTCATCTCCAAAGTCGCGGAGCTGATCGCCGAAGAAAACGTCATCGGCTGGTTTCAAGGCCGCATGGAATTTGGCCCGCGCGCGCTGGGCGGCCGCAGCATCATCGGCGACGCGCGCTCGCCCAAGATGCAAGCCGTGATGAACCTCAAAATCAAATATCGCGAAAGCTTTCGCCCGTTTGCGCCCGCGGTGCTGGCGGAAGAGGCGGCGAATTATTTTCTGCTCGACCGCGAGAGCCCGTACATGTTGCTCGTCGCGCCGGTGTTGGAAAAATGGCGCACGCCCGTGAATGGCGAGGAGCTTGCGGGCCTGGATAAACTCAAACACGTGCGCTCGCAATTTCCCGCGATCACGCACGTGGACTATTCCGCGCGCATTCAAACCGTGCGGCCCGATGATCATCCGCTCTTTTATAAACTGCTCAAAGCTTTTCACGCGAAGACCGGTTGCCCGATGATCATCAACACCTCGTTCAACGTGCGCGGCGAGCCGATGGTCTGCACGCCGGAGCAGGCTTACACGTGTTTCATGCGCACGCAAATGGATTATTTAGTGCTCGGCAGCTTCCTGCTCGCCAAGAAAGAACAGAAAGAATTGGTGCACGACGTCAATTGGCAAGAGCAGTACGAACTGGATTGAGGCAAGACGCCAAAAATGATAATGAGACAAAGGGCCAAGTATCGGTTGTCCTGCTTGTTGTGACATCTTATGAGATTTGGCGAGCATGCGCGATAATGATGTTCAGCCACGGTTTGGCAGTGGCTTACTCTGCCGCACGGATGAATAACTAATGCCACGGCCAAGCCGTGGCAGAGCAATAATGATGCTGCGCGAAGAATTTCAAAACCTTCCCAAGACCGCGCGCGAGGTGCGCAAGTTTGGTCTCACCATTGGCGTTGTGCTCGTGCTGCTCGCCGTTTTTTTGTGGTGGAAAGAAAAGCCGAGCGCGATTTATTTCGCGCTCGCGGGCGTGCTCTTCGCCAGCGCAACGGGGCTGTGGCCGCGCCTCATGCGACCGTTTTATCTTGGTTGGATGGCGTTTGCCGTGGTCATGGGCTTCATCATGACGCGCGTCATTTTAGCCGTGCTCTTCTACGGCATGTTCACGCCGATGGCGTTGGTGATGAAAGCCCTGGGCAAAGACCCTTTGCGCGAGCGCCGCGATAAAACCGCGCAAACCTATTGGATCAAACGGCCGCAGCAAGCTTACGAGCCGCGAGCTTCCGAAAGAATGTTTTAAGGATAATTCGATATCATGAACATTGCTTATCTCTCCGCCGACTTCGGCGTTCACATTTTCGGCTATAAAGGTGCTTCGATTCACGTGCGCGAAATGGTGGCTGCGCTGCGCCAAGCCGGCCACGCGCTGTGGGTGGTCTCTCCGGCCATCGGCACCACCGAAGGCGGAGAAAAGCTGGAGCAGCTCGATGAAAGCATTCACGCGTGGCAAAAGAACGCGACGCTGCAACTCGTTCCTCCGGACGAGCGCCATTTGCAGCTCTTGCGCGAGCTGGAGGCGGTCGATAAAACCTTTGGTATGAAAACGCGCGTGCGCCACGAGCTGCGCAACGTGCTCTATAATCTCACGCTGCACGAACAACTGCGCGACAAGCTGCGCGCGTGGCAGATCGATTTCATCTACGAGCGCTATGCCTTGTTCAACAACGCGGGCATTCGTTTGGCGCGTGAGCTGGGCGTGCCGCACTTGCTCGAAGTCAATGCGCCGCTGGCCGACGAGCAGGAAAAAATGCGCGGCTTGGAAATGAAAGACCTCGCGCGCGCCGCGGAGCGTTACATTTATCAAAACACCGATCGCGTGCTCGTCGTCTCGGAAAATTTAAAAAGATTCGTCGCCGCTTGCGGTGTGCCCGAAGAGCGCATTCACGTGTTGCCCAATGCGGTTGATGTCGAGCGTTTCTCCGCCGCGGCGACGAGCACAAAGATTCGCGCGCGCTATCAACTCCACGGCAAGCACCTCATCGGCTTCGTCGGCAGCTTGAAACCGTGGCACGGCACCGATACGCTGGTCGCGGCTTTCGCGCAACTGCAACGCACGGCGCCGCACGCGCACTTGCTCATCGTCGGCGACGGTCCGGCCCGCGCGGATTTGGAGCAAGCGGCGCGCAGCCTCGAGCTCAACGGCGCAATCACTTTCACGGGCAACGTGCCGCACGCGGAGATTCCGCACTATCTCGCAGCCATGGACGTCACGGTCGCGCCTTATATTCCGAGCGAGCATTTTTATTTTTCGCCCATCAAGATTTTTGAGTATATGGTCATGGGCAAGCCCGTGGTCGCCGGCAAAATCGGCCAAGTGGAAGAAATCATTCGCGACGGCGAGAACGGCGTGTTGTTCGAGCCCGGCAATATCGCCCAACTCACGGCCGCGCTCGCGCGGCTGGCGCATGATCCGCAGCTTGGGAAACGCCTCGGTGAGCAAGCGCGTGTTTGGGTTTATAAAGAACGCACGTGGAAGAACAACGCGCAACAAGTCGTGCGGCTCGCGGAAGAAGCGCGCGGCGCCATGTAAATGACGTTCGTCGTAGCTCCTTGAGGAGCCGATCGTTCAGTGCATTCTGCGCCTAATGAATTTTTGATTTTCAAGTTCGGCAATCGCCTCTAGTGTCTGTCATTCAGAAGGAAACCTTTTACGCTCTGGACATCAACTCCGGTGCTTAAAAAGGTTCCGACTGAATGACAGAGCGAGGAAACGCGCTTGGTTACTGATTTTGATCGTCAAATTTCATCAGGCGCTACTACGAGCTTTTATATTCACCTCCATTCAACCCTCAAAGATGAAACTCAAAACTTGCCTCGTCACCGGACAATATCCTCCGCAAGTGGGCGGCGTCGGGCATTCGGCGCATCGTGTGGCAAATTTGCTCGCGAGTCGCGGCTTGCAAGTTCACGTCGTTGCTTTGCAAAAACATCCGGCGCCTCTGCCGTTCGATGAAAGTTACACGAGCACGCAAGAAGGCGAAGTGCTCGTGCACCGCGTCAAAGTTTTTCATCCCACGCCCGGCAGCGAAGCCGCGGATTCCGAAACGGAAATTCTCACGCGCTACAATCGCGAGATGTTTCAGGCCGTGGAGCATTTTCAGCAGCGTTACGGCTACGACGTGCTGCACGCATTCTTTCTTTATCCGGCAGGCTTTATTGCGGGCTTGGTTGGGCGGCTGCACGGCGCAAAAGTGATTGCTTCCATTCGCGGCAACGACGTGGGCAAATACGCCTTCGATCCGTTGCGTCTGCCTTTTGTGCGCTCGTCGTTGGAAAATGCCGACTACGTCACCTCGGTCGCGACGAGCTTGACGGACTTGGCCGATCGCGCGCTCGTGCCGATTGCGCACAAAGCGAAAACCATTCTCAACTCCGTCGATCCCGCCAAGCTGCGTCCCAAGAGCAAACCCGATTTGCCGTTGCGCGGCAAAGTCATCGGCACTGCTGGGCTTTTTCGTTATAAAAAAGGCTTGGTTTATCTTTTCAAAGCGCTCGCGCGCTTGAAAGAGCAACACGACTTCACGATCCTGCTCGCGGGCGATTATTTCAAAGAAGAAGACCGCGAGCCGCACGTGCAATGGCTGCGCGAATACGGCTTGACGGAGCGCACGATTGTGACCGGCAAAATTCCGCCCGAACGCATGGCGGATTATCTTCAGCTCTTCGATATTCTGGTGTTCCCCTCGCTGTTCTCGGAAGGCTGTCCGCTCTCGATGCTCGAGGCCATGGCGCTCAAGAAAGTCATCATCGGCAGCCGCGCGGGCGCCATTCCGGAAATCATTCGTGATCATGAAAACGGTTTGCTCGTGAGCCCCGGCTCCGCGGAAGACATAACGCGCGCGCTCGGCGAAGTGCTCAATGACGCCGCACTAGCCACGCGCTTGGCCCAAGGCGCGGCAGCAACGGTTGCGATCATGACGCCGGAGCGCGAGTTTCGCGAGTGGCTGGCACTGTATGAAACCGTGGGGGCGAAGCGGCATTCCTAAGAGCGTATTTGAAAAGTAGAACACCCGGCTATTCCCCCCTTGAGGGGGTTCGGGGGTGTTTTTGAGGGCGGCGATGCTATTCAAATTCAAATTTTACTGCTATAGTTCTTTTCAACATACATTCCAATTTGATAACGATACCGAGCGACACCCCCCGAACCCCCCTCAAGGGGGGACTGTTCAAACACGCTCTGAGAAATGCGCCATGAAAAAAATCCTGATCATCGAAGACGACGCCGCGCTCGTGCTCGGGTTGGAGCACGCGCTGCAGGGCGAAGGCCATGAAACTTTGACCGCGCGCACCGGCACCGACGGCTATCGCCTGGCGAAGAAACAAAACGTGGATTTGATCCTGCTCGACGTCATGCTGCCCGGCATGAGCGGCTTGGAGGTCTGCAAGCGTTTGCGCGACGAGGGCAACAAAACGCCGGTGCTCATGCTCACTTCTAAAATAGAAGAGAACGACAAAGTGTTGGGCTTGGAATTGGGCGCGGACGATTATCTCACGAAGCCGTTCAGCCTGCGCGAGTTGCTGGCGCGCGTGAAGGCGCAACTGCGCCGCGAGAAAGCGGGCGCGACCGCGAAACGCTCCATGAAAATGGAAAGCTTTAGTTTCGGCAACGTCGTGGTGGATTTGAAGCGCCACGAAGTTTTTAAAGGCGGCAAGCTGCAAAGCCTCACCCATCGCGAGTTCGAGCTGCTCGTGTACTTCATTCAACATCCCGGCGAATTGCTCACGCGCGAGCGTTTGTTGAACGAGATTTGGGGCTACGAAGTTTATCCCACCACGCGCACCATCGACAATCACGTGCGCTGGCTGCGCAAACACATCGAGCCTGATCCCGACAATCCGCGCTACGTTAAAACCCTGCGCGGCGCCGGCTATTTGTTTGAGCTGGATAAAGAGAACGGCAAAAAGAGGCCTTAGGCATTGAAAATTTTAAATTGAAAATTTGCAATTTAAAATTTTCAATACCCCAAACTTTGTTGGAGAGAAAAACTCGTGCACAACCTCACCAAGCTCGCCGTGATCGGCGCGGGCAAAATGGGCGAAACGCTCATTAAAGCGTGGCTCGAAACCAAGCTGCTCGCGCCGGAGCAAGTCGTGGCCACCGCGAAACACGCAAAGCGCCTCGATGAAATTACGCAGCGCTTCAACATTGCGGCCACGCTGGACAATCGCGCCGCGCTGCTCGGCGCGGAGATAATTTTGCTCTGCGTGAAGCCGCAAACTTTGCGCGACGTGCTCAACGAGATCAAGCCCGTGGTGCGGCCGGAGCAATTGCTCATTTCGATTGCAGCTTCGGCCACGACTGCTTTCATCGAGCGCAATTTGGATAAAGCCGCGCCCGTCGTGCGCGCGATGCCGAATACGCCGTCTTTGATTCGCGCGGGCATGACCGCGCTCTGCGCCGGCACGCATGCCCGCGAGGAACATCTGCAACGCGCCCGCGAAATTTTCGATCCCGTGGGCCGCACGCTGATTATTGATGAAAAACACATGGACGCCGTGACCGCGCTCAGCGCCAGCGGCCCGGCTTACATCTATGTCATCTTGGAATCGCTGGCGGAAGGCGGAGTGAAAGTCGGATTGCCGCGACAAGTGGCAACGGAGTTGGCCGCGCAAATGTGCTTCGGCGCCGCGTGCATGGTGCGCGATACCGGCGCGCATCCCGCATTGCTCAAAGACGCGGTCACCACCCCCGCGGGCTGCACGATCGACGGCCTGTTGCAATTGGAAGAAGGCGGCTTGCGTGTGACGCTCATCAAAGCCGTGGTCGAAGCCACGCGTCGCGCGTCGCAGCTTATTGAAAGTTGAGGCGCGCTATTCGTCGTAACGTTGTTCGTAGTAACGCCTTCAGGCGTTGAACGTTCTGACCTCCCTGCTCCTGAAGGAGCTACTACGAACGCGAGCAATCATTTCAGCGTAAATTTTTTCCCAGGGAGTTTGTGGATGAACTGCACTCTTGCCGCGCTGTTGTTCTTCGCCGTCATCGCAGCCCAGGCTCAAACAGAAAATACTCGTCCGCGTGCGCGCGCAGCCGGTGTGCAGGTTGGCATTCTTCCCTCCGGAGCTTTGAATGCGATCACCGACGTGGCCGGCGTGAAAGTGGGACATTGCACGGTTGCGCAAGGCGATTCCGTGCGCACGGGCGTGACGATCATCATTCCGAACTCCGGCAATCTCTTTCAAGAAAAAATACCGGCAGCGATTTACTGCGGCAATGCGTTCGGCAAGCTTGCGGGCTACACGCAGGTGGAAGAGTTGGGCACGATTGAAACGCCGATCGCACTCACGAACACGCTCGCCGTGCCGATAGCGATGCAAACATTGATCAAACATACGCTCGCGCAGCCGGGCAATGAAAATGTTTTTTCGGTGAATGCGGTTGTGGGTGAAACGAATGACAGTTGGTTGAATGACATTCGCGGTTTGCACGTGAAAGAAGAGCACGTGCTGCAAGCGCTCGCTTCGGCGAACAGCGGCAAAGTGGAAGAGGGCAGCGTGGGCGCGGGCACAGGCACGAGCTGTTTGGGCTTCAAAGGCGGCATCGGAACGGCTTCGCGCGTGCTGCCGAAAGACCTCGGCGGTTACACGGTCGGTGTGTTGGTGCAAACGAATTACGGCGGCATTCTCACCATCAATGGCGCGCCCGTCGGGCGTGAATTGGGGAAATTTTATTTGAGCGAGCGCGTGCAGAAGCAAGATGACGACGGCTCGTGCATGATCGTGGTCGCGACGGACGCGCCACTTTCGACGCGCAATTTGAAACGTCTCGCGAAGCGCGCGCTCCTCGGCCTCGCACGCACCGGCGGTTTCATGTCCCACGGCAGCGGCGATTACGTCATCGCCTTCACCACCGCGTATCGCATTCCGCACGCTGTTCCACGCGAAGAGAATGCCGCGGGCTTGTTGCCCAGCGTGCGCTTGCTGCACGATGAGATGATGACGCCGCTATTTCTCGCAGTGGTTGAAGCTACGGAAGAGGCGGTGTATAATTCTTTGTTTCGCGCCACAACCGTTGCCGGAGTGAATGCGCACGTGCGCGAGGCGTTGCCGATTGAGAAGGTTGTGGAGGTATTGAAGCGGTATCAGGTGTTGAAGCTGCAGCAGAGATTGCTAGGGGTGCCGTAAATAAAAAGCAAAAAGAAAAAGGCAAAGAGCAAAGCACAACATCATACGCTCTGCTCCTTGCATTCTGCTATCTCATCAATACTAGCTTCTTCGTTGCCATGAACTCGCCGGCTTGCAGACGATAGAAGTACACGCCGCTCGGAAAGCCGTTCGCGTTCCATCGCACCTCGTGCGCGCCGGCCGCGAGTTGTTCTGCGATCAACGTAACGACCTCCTGCCCGGCGAGATTGAATACTTTGAGCGTGATCAAGCTTGCGCGCGGCAGCGAGAAGCTGATGGTCGTCGAAGGATTGAAGGGATTCGGATAATTCTGCTGCAACTCATAACTGGTTACTGTTGACTGATCACTGCTCACTTCTTCTTCATCATCGCCAACAGTCTTAGGAAGATTCCCCGGACCCGGCAATGATCCCGGCGAGTCGTGGTGCAGGAACAAGCAATCGCGCTCGACGAGGATTTCATTCGCGCAAATTGCGCCGCGCAGTTGGCTGTTCTTCACCAGCGTGACTTTGGCGTTGGGCGCATTCAGCGTGCCTAAAAAGTAAGCTTCTTTGCCGACGCTCACCGACGTGTTCTGCAACGTGTAAAAGGTTACCAGCTTGCTGTCACTCTCGCCGTTCGGCGCCAGGCGGATTTCCACTTCCTTGCCCAATTGCAGATTGCTCACCACATTCACCGTCACCGGATTGCCGCTGCTCAAATCAATTTCAATGATCGAAGTCGAGCCAGGATATTTCAGCTGATTGAAAAAATAATCGCCGCTCGTGAGCTTGAGCGCGCCAAAACTATTGAGCGTGACGACGTTGTATGAGCCGGGCATTAAAGCGAGGCTGCCATTTGAAGGAACGGTTGCATTCGGCCCTCCGGCGTTGTAGCTCTTGCTCGGCAAAGGCTCGATTGCCACAGGCGCGACGTTCACATCGCCATTGATCGTGCCTTGATTGCTAATGGCCGTTGCGGAAGTGACGTCGCCGTTAATCGTGTTGTCTTTTTGAACGGTGATTTTACCGACCGCAGTGAGATTCGAGTTGTAAGCGCTCGGATCGCCTTTTTCCACGGTGAGCGCGCCGTTCGAATGAATGTCGCCGCCCGGCGTGGATTGCTTGGTGCGCTTGAGCGTTACTTTATTGGCGAGAAAGACGAAGGGCTTGATAGCGGGTACGCCATCTAAAAACAGCATCCACACCGCGCCGCGATTCATGCCGCCATCATCGTCTCCAAATGCTCCTAGCGCCAAGTCAGCAATGCCATCACCATTCAAATCTTCCACAGCGGCGACGGCGTTGCCGAATGAATCGGCATCATCCAGGCTGCCGCTGAAGCCGCCTTGGGTCGCGCTAATTTTTTGCTGGCTCTTTACCGTGCCGTCCGTATTCAAAAATAAAATCCACACCGCGCCGCGCTCGCTGCCGCCATCGTCATCGCCAATGGCGCCCACGGCCAAATCATTCACGCCGTCGCCATCTAAATCACTCGCGTTGCTTGCCGAATGGCCGAAGAAATCAAGGTCATCCAAAGCGCCCGTAAACCCGCCTTGTGTTGCATTGATTTCTTGCCGGCTTTTTACCGTGCCGTCGGCTTGCAGGAAGAGCACCCAGACCGCGCCTTGCGCATCTCCGCCGTCATCATCGCCAACTGCGCCGACAGCCAAGTCGGCGATGTTATCACCGTCCAGATCGCCCATGAGCGCAATCGAGAAGCCGAATTGATCGGCATCAGATAAAGCGCCGGAAAAGCCGCCTTGCGTGAAGCTGATCTTTTGATAACTCTTCACCGTGCCCTCCACATTCAAAAATAAAATCCACACTGCGCCTCGATCCGCACCGCCATCATCGTCACCATTCGCGCCCACTGCCAGATCACGCACGCCGTCGCCATCCAAATCGCCCAAGCCGGACACGGCAGTGCCGAACGTATCGCCATCCTCTAAATTATCGGCAAAATTTCCCTCCGTGCTACTGATCTTTTGGTGAGCCTTGACTGTGCCGTTGCTGTTCATGAATAACACCCAGACCGCGCCGCGATTCGCGCCGCCATCATTGTCAGTAGCTGCTCCCACCGCCAAGTCAGGCACAGTATCGCCATCCAAATCACCGAGACTCGTCACGGAACGGCCAAAAGATTCACCGCTATCCAAAGCGCCGGTGAAACCGCCTTCCGTTGCGCTAATTTTTTGATGGGATTTCACCGTGCCGTTCGCGTTCATAAACAATACCCAGATGGCGCCTCGATCAGCGCCGCCATCATCATCGCCTCCCGCTCCCACGGCTAAGTCCGGTATACCATCGCCATCCAAGTCACCCAAGCCAGTCACAGAATTACTGAAGACATCAAAATCATCCAAAGCGCCGGTAAAACTTCCTTCGAGGTCGCTGATCTT
>Ga0247727_10007767_pt1 | contig 20258 bp, 20 predicted proteins | sample WisWelCaveWW1625_FD_202498 | JGI IMG/M metagenome (GOLD analysis project Ga0247727, IMG submission 202498) | Biofilm microbial communities from Wishing Well Cave, Virginia, United States - WW16-25 | ecosystem: Environmental > Aquatic > Deep subsurface > Groundwater > Cave microbial mat | place... | reverse complement strand
GCGGGCCCGGATCCACTCCAGCACCCGATAAGCCCCCGGCATCAGAAACGCTTTCTCGCCGCGGCGATGCACCTTCATGGTCAAGTCGTCCAGCGTGGCGGCGAAATCGAAGGCGCCCCGGACCGCCGGCCGGGCCTCGGCACGATACTGTTCCTCGTAGGAGTATTCGAGCGCCCGCATCGGATCGGCGAACTCGAGCCCGCAGTCGCCGCAGCGGGCTATCACGTACCCGTTGACATGCTCGATCAGGCTGGTGGGCCGCCGCTCCCCGCACGCCGGACAGACCCGCTCGCCCGCTTGCCTGACGCTCGACTTCGGTCTTGCTAGCGTCCTCATGAGTGGCCTCCTGAGACCCTGGCAGACTCGGCGAGGCCGAACCGCAGCCCGGCCCGCCCGGCGAGCCATCCCGCCGCTTCGGCCGCCACGGCGACAATCACGAGCGCGGGGAGCACGACCGCCGCCGGCCGCCCCCGCGTCGCCTGGGACACGATTGCGCAGGCAGCCGCCACCAGCGCCGCCGCGCGCAGCCATGTCGCCGCCGAGCGGTCCCAACCCCAGACTCCCAGCCGCGCTCGCACCCAGCAGCCGCGCAAAACCCCGGCCAGCAGCAACGCCCCGACGCTCGATCCGGCGGCGCCCACCACGCCGTAGCCGCGGGTCAGCCAGGCGTTCAAGACCAAGGCCGCCGGCACGACCGACACCTCAACGCCCGCCGCCGCGCGATGCCATCCCGCCGCCAGCACCACGCTGGGCATGGCCCCCACCAGCGAGTAGGCCAGAAAGCCGGCCGCCAGAATCCGCAGCGACCAGACCGCTTGGGGAACCGCGAAGTCCGGTCCGAAAAGATTCAACAACTCGGCTGCCCCAAACCACATCACCGCGGCCGGCGCCAGGTTGGCCCAGGCGCACCACAGATTCAGCTCGCGGTAAAGCCCGGCCAGCTCGGTTGTGCGTCCGCCGGCGTTGAGCGCCGCCACGGCCGGAAAGAAATACGTCGACACGGCCACGATAAACAGCGTCAAGGTATAAGCGAGCTGAAACGGAACCGCGTACAGCCCCACCTCCCGGGCGCCCCAATAGTGGCCCAGGAACACGTTGTGCAGGTACAGCCACAGGTTGTTGGCTGCGGAGGCCACAAACAACGCCCCGCCCACGGCGAAGAGCCCGGCGGGCGCGGTGACGCCGGCCCGCGGACCGCCGCGGCGCGCCTGGCGTCGGGCGAGCGCGGAGGCGGCCAGCGCCGCCGCCAGCGTGGCCAGGCTCTGCGCCGCCGCCACGCCTCGCGCCCCGCTCCCCCAGGCGAGCGCCAACCCCACCAGTCCCAACCAGGCCAGCGGCAGCAGCAGACCGCCGGTGGCCACCGCGTTGCCCACCGCTCCCAGTCCCGTGCTGACCCCGTTGGCGACCTGGAGCAGCACCGTCGCCGGCACAACCAGCGACAGGACCCATAGAATCGACGGAAGCCTCTCGGCCAGCCCCAGCCACCCGGAAAGGAACCGCGCCGCGACCCCGACCAGCACTCCGCCCGCCGCCCCGCTCAGCGCTCCAGCCCGCAGGGCCCAGCGGGCCGACGGCCCCACCGGCTCCCCGCGGCTGGACCGCTCGGCCATGTACTTGCTGATACTGTTGCCCAAGCCCAGCCCGAACAGGCAGCTCGCCCAGGTCACCACGGTCGAGGCGGCGGCCAGCAGCCCGAGCTGCTCGACCCCCAGCAGCCGCGCCCCGAGCCAGCTTCGCCCGTAATTGGCGGCCACGGTCACGGCGCTGCCGGCCAGCGACAGGCCCGCCGCCCGCCCCAGGCGTCGTCTGAGGCTCATGCCGTCTCCGGCCTCCGGCCGCGCAGCCAGCGCAGCGGATGCACCCCGGCGCTGTCGCACAGGATCCCCAGCGCGCGCAGAACCGTGAAAATGCCGGCGTCGAGCGCCGTCCCGTAACGCCAGGCGATGGCGGCATGATCCCGCAGCACCCTCCACCGGCGGACCACGATCCCGTTGGGGCCGCTCACCTGGTAGCGCAGAAACGGCCGGTCGGCCAGCGCCATCCTGCGGCCCGAGGCCGCGCAGCGCGCCCAGAACTCGGTGTCCCCGCAGATGTAGCGCGTCTCGAGCATCCCCACCTGGTCGAATACCCGCCGCCGGATGAACGCGGTCATCGACAGCGGAAACGGCCGCGTCCCCCGCAGAATGTGACGCAGACGGAAGTGGGCCGGGTCGAACCGGATCCGGCGCGAATCGAACACCCGGCGCCTGGCCCCTCGTTCATCGACCAGCAGATAGTGCCCAAACAGAATGTCGACCTCCGGATGCGCCTCGAAGTACTCCCGCGCGCAGCCGCAGACGCCGGGCAGAAGCGCGTCATCATCGCTCATCCACTTCACCACCGAGCCGCGCGCCATCCCGATCCCCTTGTTGAGCGCGTCGTACTCGCCTCGGTCGGGCTCGGAAATCCAGCGGATCCGGGCGCCGTAGGACCTGAGCAGCTCGATCGTCCCGTCGGTCGAGGCGCCGTCCACCACCACCACCTCGACGCCCTCCAGGCCGCCCCAGAACAGCTCGGCCAGCATCCGCTCGAGGGACGCGGCCCGGTTCCGCGTGGCCACCACCACTGAAATCGAGGGATTCAATATACCTCCGACTCGATCATGGTCAGAAACCAGCGGCTCGCTTCCGTCATGGGGTCTCCTTCCGGCCGCAGCGGAAGGCAGCAGAAGTACCTTCGCTGGCCTGTATCCTCGAATCCCATCCGCCGGCCCGCCTCATCGAGCACCGTGCCGGTCTCGAGCCAGGTCACCGCCCGGTGGGCGCCCATCCGGCGAAGCTCCTCGAGCGCAAAGCGCAGCATGGCCTGCACCACCTCCGGGCCCGGCTGGCCCCAGACCAGATCGACAATGTCACCGAGGCGCTCTCCCGTTCCCGGATCCGGAAACAGCTTCAGAACCAGATAACCCGCCGGCCGGTCTCCGGCCATCGCCGCAAAAGCCCGATAGCGATAGCGCGGGCAATCGAGCCACCGCCAGTCGAGCAGCCGGGCCGTGCGGGCGGTGAAAAGTTTCGGCCGCGCCTCCGGCGGGCACTCCCAGCGATCGGGCCACTGGTCGTTGTGGAGGAACCGCTCGATCGGCTGCATCTCGACCGGTCCCCGGTGGCCGTTGCCTTTTCCCGCGGCGGCAGTTGGGCAGGCAAAGTTCGCCACCGCCGCCGGCGAGCGCCAGCCGAGGCCGTGCACGTGCGCTGGGGCGGCCCGCTGGTTCGCCATCACGCACAGCCCGAGCGGGCCGAAGCGCTCGATCTCGCGCCGCGCCGCCGACGCCAGAGCCCGAAACAGCCCCTGCTTTTGGTGCGCGGGCGCCACCATGATGTCGATCGCCCAGCCGATCCGCGCCCCGGCGAGGCCGGCCTCCCGAAGCTGAAATCCGTAAGTTCCCGCCAGGCGCTCTTCGGCATCCAAGGCCAGCAGGAGCAGGCTCGGGAAGGGCGTGTCGAAAAACTGCCACTCGTAGTAGGCCGTGTCGACCAGACGGGCATAGAGCGAATTCGAGAGCGCGCAGAAGCGCTCCGCGTCGGCCGCGTCGCGGCGAGCCGGCCGGAAGCGAATCTGGGAGAGGGGAGCGAGCGCGGTCATTCGAATCACCAGCCGGAGCGAATCGTCCGGATCACCTCGCCGATTTCCTCGTCGCTCAAGGCCTCGTGCAGGGGAATCGCCACCTGCCGCTGGTCGAAGTCGGCCTGGCCGGCCAGATCCGGCCGCGGCCCGCCGAAGACCCCGTACTTATCGATGCGCAGATGCACGACCGAGGCCGGAATTCCCTTCTCGGCGAGCAGGCGGATGAAGTCCAGGCGGCGCTCGACCAAGATAGTGAATAACCAGTAGGCATGCGCGCGGTCGGGCCGGGCCTCGAGCAGCTCCAGGCCCGCAACGCCGGCCAGCTCCCGGCGGTAGCGCTCCCCGATCGCCCGCCGCCGGGCGAGCCTTTCGGGAAACCTCTCGAGATTCCCCAGCCCAACCGCCGCCGCCAGATCGTTCATGTGGTACTTGTAGCCGACCTCCTCGACGTCGTAGATCCTCTCGCCGAGCGGTGAAGGCTGGGCAAGCTGCCGGTCGATCCCGAACCAGCGCCGCCGCGCGGCGGCCCGGTAATCGGCCTCCTCGCGGCAGCCGAGCGCCCCGCCGTCTCCGGTGGTGAGATGTTTGATGGCCTGAAACGAGAACGCCGTGAAGCGCGAGATAGCCCCGAGCGGCCGGCCCTGGTAAGTGCCCCCCAGGGCGTGCGCCGCGTCCTCGACCACCGCCAGGCCCCGCTCGGAGGCGAGCTGGTTGATGGGGCCCAGATCGCAGGGGTAGCCGCCCCAATGCACGGCGAGAATGGCCCGCGTGCGGCCGGTCAAATGCTCCCGGATCGATTCGACCGAGAGATTCCCGGTGCGGGGATCGATATCGGCAAACACGGGCGTCGCCCGCTGGTGCAGCACGACCAGTCCGGTAGCGACGAAGGTCTGAGCCGGCAGGATCACCTCGTCTCCCGGACCCACTCCGGCCAGCACCAGCGCCAAGTGCAGCGCCGCCGTGCAACTATTGACCGCCACCGGATGCTGGATCCCCAACTCGACCCCCAGCGCCTCCTCAAACCGCCGCACCATCGGCCCTTCGTTGATCCAGCCGGAGCGCAGCACCTGGCCGGCCAGCTCGGCCGCCCGGGGCGAAATGTGGGTATGAAAGAACTCCATGGACGCCGTTGCGGTGGCCATAGGCGGAGACCCTCAGGCCACCTCCTGCGCCGGATAGTACAGGTGCGCCGCCTTCCGCCACTGGTCGGGTCGGAAGGCAGTCTGCTTCCTGGCGTAGCCGAGCGAGGAGTACCACGGGTTCATCGGCAGACCGCAGCCGGAGCCCACAAAACCCGGCGCCGGGCACCCCAGGTTCTCGTCCCACCAGGCCTGATCGAAGAACGGCCGCACGCAATCGAGGTCGCCGGCATCGTCGGTATAAACCGCCCCGCCCTCGACCAGCAGGGGCCAGATCGAGCGCAGGCAATCGCAGGTCGACGACGCCAGATCCACGTCGAGAAACGCCATCGCGATCGGCCGGGCCAGCGAGCGGAGCGATTCGGAGAAGAATCCAGGGACGAACTCGCAGCGCCCCACCTCGCCGTGGCGGGCGACATTGTGCCGCACCTCCTCGAGGCTGCCCTCGAACATCCCCTTCCGGTAGTAGCCGTAGATCCCCGCGTGGGGCGCGGTGTGGACCCGCAAGCCCTCCTCCGGCAGCCCCTGAAAGGAATCGCAGACCACCAGCCGCCTTCCCACCAGCCCGCAGGCCAGCGACAGGTTGGCGCTGCTCGCTCCTTTCCAGCAGCCGCACTCGACCACGTCTCCCTCGGTCGCCGGCGGCACGGCGAGAATCTCCCGCGCGAGCACCACCTGCAGCGCGGTGCTGGTCCCGGAAGGAATGGCCCGGTTGGTCCGGTCGAAGCGGCCGACGAGCCGCCTGCGGTCCGGCGCCGTGATCCCGTAGGCTTTCCCGTGATCGCCGCGGACGAAATCGTCGAGTACCCAGGCCGTGGTATGACGCGCCAGCCGCGCCACGACCGCGCTAGCCGGCGTGCCCAACAGGAATCTCGTGAAGAGTCTTGGAAGCATCGTCAAAATCACCAATCGCCCAATCCCCAACCGCAGGCCGCTCGCGCGCCGGCTCCTTCTCGGCATGGATGATATGGCCGCCCGGCGCCGCCAGCCGGATCCCGATTTCGAGCATTCCACCCATGGCCCGGCGCACCGCCGCCTGCCGTTCCGGGGGGACGAACAACAGCAGGAACCCGCCGCCGCCGGCCCCCAGGAGCTTCCCCCCGAGCGCCCCGGCCCGCCGGGCAGCCTCATAGCACTGGTCGATCAGACCGTTGCTGATCCCTTCGTCCAGGCTTCGCTTCAGCCGCCAGGATTCGTCGAGCAGCTCCCCGAACCCTGAAAGCGGCCGTTCCGACAGGAGCAGATCGCAGCCGCGGTCGACCAGGCTGGCCATCCGTTTCAGCAGGGGAATGTTCTGCCCAACCTTGCCGATCTGCCGGGCGGCCACCTGGGAGGCGGAACGGCAGATGCCGCTGAAAAACACCATCAGGTGCTGCTCGAGCCAAGCCAGCCTCCGGTTGTTGATCTCCAGCCGGTGGACCAGAATGTTGTCCTCGGCCCGGAACTCGATCCGATTCAGCCCTCCCACCGCCGCCAGCACCTGGTCCTGGCATCCCACGCGGTCGCCGAAGACATGGCGCTCGAGATGAATCGCCTCGTAGGCCACCTCCAGCCCCGAGCGGTAGCGGCCGCAATGCGCGTGCAGGGCCAGCAGCAGCGCCACCGTGAACGTCGAGGAGGAGCCCAACCCGGTGAACGCCGGCAGGTCGGCGTAGTAGCCGAGCTCGATGTCGGAATCGATCCCGCAGTGCCGCAGGCACTCGCGAAACGGGGTGTGCTCGATCTGGTCGAGCGATCGCGCCACTTCCGTCTTGCGGTAGGAGATCTTGATCGTGTAGTCGAACAGCCGGCTGTAGAAACGGTTGGCGGTCAGGTAGGCGTACTTGTCGATGGAGGAGCCGAGCACCGCCCCGCGATGGGAGGCAAAGAACTCCGGATAGTCGGTTCCGCCGCCCAGAAAGCTCACCCGCAACGGCGCCTTGCTGATGATCATGATGAGGCTCCCCAGCGCGCCGCATGCCGGCGGATGAACGCTGAGGCGTCCGCCAAGCTCTCCGGCGTCCCCATGTCGAGAAACGGCGCCGAGTCGAGGTAGGCGCGGACGGGCAGCTTGCGCCCGGCCAGCGCGGGAAACACGTCCTGCTCGAAGCTCAGCGGAACGGTGGGAGGAAACAGGTCCCTGGCCGATGGCCGGAGCAGATACATCCCCGCGTTGACCACTCCGGGCCCGGCCTGCTTCCCGGCCTGCTTCCCGGCAAACCCAGTCACCCGACCGCCGGCGTCCACTTCGAGCCGGCCGTAGCGGCCGGCCTGGGGCAGGGCCACCGCCAGAATCGCCGCCGCCTCCGGGCCGGAGGCGAACTGCCCGACAATGGCGGCCAGGGGCGCCAGAAAAAGCGTGTCCCCGTTCACCACCAGCCAGGCATCGGCCGGGGAGCACTCCCGCGCCGCGCGGAGGAACCCGCCGGCGGTGCCCAGGGGCTCGGGTTCCCGCGCCACCCGCACCGCCAGGCCAGGGACCGGGAGTCGCCGGTAGTGCTCCTCGATCTGCTCGCCCAGGAAGCCCGCCGCAATCACCGCTTCACCGATCCCCTGGCTCTTCAGATACAGCAATACCCAATCGAGAAAGGGCCGCCCGGCGACGGGAATCAACGGCTTGGGCCGGTCGGGATAGAGGCTCCGCACCCGCGTCCCCAAGCCCCCCGCCAGCACCACCGTGCCTAGCCTCATCCGTGCCCCGGCGGCGTTAGAGCCGCAACCCGTCTCCGCCGGTCTGGTAGTGGCGCGCGAACCACTGGAAGGTTCGCTCCAGGCCCACCTGGAGCGGGGTCGGGCAGGCCAGGCCCAAGCTCCGCAGGCGGCTCACGTCGAAGATCTTCACCTTCTGCCCCTCCGGCCGCGCGGCGTCCCACTCGATGGCTCCGCGATACCCCACCGCTGCCGCCGCCGCCTCGGCCAGCTCCCGGATACTGGTGGCCACGCCGCTAGAGATATTCACCGGCCCGGTCTCCTCGAAATTCTCGAGGAACCAGGGAATGGCCGCCGCCACGTCGCCGGCGTACACGAAGTCCCGCCGCGCCTCCCCGGTCCCCCAGAACTTCACCGGGCCGCCTCCGTTCCGGCCGGCCTCGAACAGCCTCCGGATCATGGCCGGCGCGACGTGGGAGTCCTCCCCATGAAAGTTGTCGTGCTCCCCGTACAGGTTGCCGGGTATGATGACTACTGAGTTCAACCCGTGCTGCCGGCGGTAGGCGTCGCTGGCCACCAGCCCCATCTTCTTCGCCGTCGAGTACGCCGCGCTCTCCGGCTGCGGGAAGCCCTCCCACATTTGCGCTTCATCGATCGGCGAGCGCGCCCCGGCCGGATAGCTGCAACCGCCCATGGGATAGAGCATCTTCAGCACACCGCGCCGCGCCGCCTCCTCGAAGACCAGCGCCGCCAGCAGCGTGTTCCGGTAATAGAAGTCGGCCGGGCGCCGGTGGTTGACCCCGATGCCGCCCGAGTACGCCGCCAGATGCACCAACACCTCGGGCCGCGTGTGGTCGAACATCCGCCGCACCTGGCCCGGATCCAGGAGGTCATAATCGCGGCTGCTCAATCCGACGACCTGCGACTCGCCGTAGCGGCGCCCTAAGACCGGCAGCAGGTGCCTTCCCAGAAAGCCGCTGGCGCCGGTGACCACGATCCGCCGATTGTGGATTTCCGTCATGCGTTCGAATAGGCCTGCTTGGAGATCATCCGGTAGCCCTTGGCCAGCTCGTCGATCCCTTCGTCGAGCAACCAGCGGGGATGAAACCCGGTCGAGTAGAGCCGGGCGTTGGAGACCATGTAATCCCGTTGGTCCGGATCCTGGCCGATGGGCGCCTCGAGCCACACAAACCCCGGGATCCGCTTCTGGATGGCCTGGCACAACTCGATCTTCGACAGGTTGGCCTCCTTGAGCCCCACGTTATAGGGCCGGTCGCGCATCGAGTCGAAGTTCCCGAGGGCGTGCAGAAACGCGCCAGCCACGTCCCGCGCGTGGATGTAATTCCGCCGCGCCCGGCCCTCGAAGACGACCACGGCGCGATCGGTCACCGCCCGCCACACGAAATCGTTCACCAAAAGATCGATCCGCATCCGCGGCGACATGCCAAAAACCGTGGCCAGCCGAAGCGTGATCGCGTTTCCACGCTCGAGCAGGATCCGCTCGGCCTCGACCTTGGTGCGCCCGTAGAGCGAAATCGGCTGGAGCGGCGTTTCCTCGGTGCAGAGTTTCCCTGGCTCCCCGATCCCGTAGCCGCTGTTGGTGGTCGGGAAGATCACCCGTTGGCGGCGGGAGAGGATCCGGGCCAGCACGCAGATGGCGTCCCGATTCACCGTGACCGCCGCCACCTGGTCCCGCTCGCAAGCCGGCGCCCCCACCACCGCCGCGAGCGGCAGAACCACGTCGGCCGCCCGGGCCAGGCGCCGCAGCAGGGGTTCATCCCGGCAGTCGCCCCGCTCGACCGTGAAATTGGGGTCCGCGCAGCACGAGGCCAGGCTGGCGACGCCATGGGCGAAGGTGTCGAGCACCGTCACGGCGTAGCCGGCTTCGAGCAGCGCCGGACACAGCACCGCGCCGATGTAGCCCGCCCCGCCGGTAACCAGAATCTTCTCCACCAGCCGTTCCCTCCTCGCCGTGTCATCCGCCTACTCTGGGGCCCGCTCAAGCAGCCAATCGACCGCCCGCGGAAGCGCGTCGCAGTAATGCAGCCGGCAGGGCGCCCGGTCGCCGCCCGCCGGGAGCGCTTCTACCTGGCCCCGCGCCTTCTCTCCATGGCCGGTCAAGACGTGGACCGCCCCGGCCAGCCCTCCCGAGATCGCCGCCCCGATGTCGCACACCTTATCGCCTACCAGCCACGACCGGGCGAGGTCCAGCCGCAGACTTCGCGCCGCCTCGATGAGCATCCCCGGATTCGGCTTCCGAAACGGATGATCCGGATGTAGCAACTCGCCCCTCCCCTGGGGGTGATAGGCGCAAGCCCACACCCCATCGAGCCACCCTCCGGCGCCGGCCAGTTGCCGCTCGATCTCCCCCTCGACCTGTTCGAACTCCTGCCATCCGTAATAGCCCCGGCCGATCCCCGCCTGATTGGTAACCACCACCACCGGCCAGCCCGACCGGTTCAGCCGCGCGATCCCTTCGAGCGCCCCCTCGATCGGGCGCACCGCGCTGGGCCGGTCGAGGTAGCCGACTTCGTCGACAATCACCCCGTCCCGGTCGAGAAAAACGCCGGGACGCGGCGCCCCCGCCGGATCTAGACGGCGGTCAAAGCGGCTGTAGATTCCTCGCATGAGGCAGATAATCGCTCGAACAATCGCTCCTCGACGAACTGGCAGATGGCGTGAAAGCTGACCAGGTGAATCTCCTGGATCCGCGGCGTCTCCCGCGCCGGGGCCGCCATCAGAACTTCGCACCAGCGGGCCATGCGGCCGCCGCCCTCGCCAGCCAGTCCGATGGTGCGCAGGCCGAGCCGACTCGCCGTCTCGAGCGCGCGCAGCACGTTGGGCGAGTTTCCGCTGGTCGAAATGCCCCAGGCCACGTCGCCGGCCACTCCCAAGGCCTCGATCTGGCGGGCGAAGACGGTCTCGAAGCTGTAATCGTTGCTCCAGGCGGTCAGGACGGCGGGATTGGCGGCCAGCGCGATGGCCGGCAGGCCCGCTCGCTCCCGCAAGAAGCGGCCGACCAGCTCACCTGAGATGTGCTGAGCGTCGGCGGCCGAGCCGCCATTGCCGAACACGAGCAGCTTGCGGCCCGAGTGGAAGGCTTCGGCCAACAGGTCAGCGGCCCGCTCGACCCCCGCCAGGTAGTCGGACCGCAAGACCAGCTCGAGATTCTGCCGCGCTTGCTCGAAAGTTTCGCGAATCATGGTTGTGTGGGTCACTCCGCTCCCTTACGGTCGCTGCTCAGATTTGGCGCTCCCGATCCACCGCAGCGACACGCTGGCGTGAGCAAACCGGAAGCCGGCCGAGGCGTAAAGCCGGCAGGCGGCCCCGTTGCTCCACTGCGTCCCGACCTCGACCCGGGCGATGTGATGCTGGCGGCACCAGTCGAGCGCCGCCCCGGTCAACCGCCGGCCGGCCCCCCGGCCCCGCTTGCCGCCCCGCGTCGCCACCAGAACAATGCTGGCGATCGAGATCCCCAGCCACCGCTCCGCCTCCGGATCGATCTTCAGGGTGGTGAAGCCGGCCAAGCCGTCCTGGTCCTCGACGACCAGGACCGCGTCGGCGAATCCACGCAGGGAATTCTCCACCCACTCGCCGTGCAGCCGGTCGGCCAGGCGGCTCTCGATGGCCGGATCCGCATGGTAGCGGTCATGCCGAAAGCTCGATTCGGCGATCCGGCGCAGCTCGGCCAGATCGGCGGCCCCGGCCGCGCGCGCCCGCCACCCATTCGCCTCGGGCTCCGGGGCCGGCGCGGGCGCCCGCGAGAAGGTGGCCATGCCGTCCAGGATCTCGAAGCCGCGCGACTGGAGGGCATGAAGGCTGGAGAGATCATCGGCCGCCGCGCGCGAGGTCAGGTGCTCGATCCCGCGCCGGCGCGCCTCCTCGAGGGCCCAATCGAGAAGTTGCCCCTTTCGCTCGACCGCCGCCAGGTAATCGCCCGCGGCCAGGAGCCAATTCAGGCGAGCCGCCGGCCGCACCAGGGCCCGGCTGTCGAACTCGAGCGGCTCCAGCTCGACCAAGCCCAGGGCCAGCCCGCGGCGCCCAAGCGTCCAGCGCCGCACCCCGGGCCGCGCCCGGGTCCGCTCCAGGGCCCCGCGAAAGTAGCGGTCCAGCGCCTCGGCGGATAAATCCTCGTAGTAGGCGTAAGGCGGGAAGGGGCACTCCGGAATCGTCTCCGGCGCCGCCTGCCGGCCGAGCGCAGCCAGGCTCATGAGCCGGCTCTCCCGTCGAGGATTTCCCGGGCGGCTTCCACCACCTGGTCCACCTGCTCCTCGGTCATGGCCGGAAACAAGGGCAGGGAAACGATGCGCTCGAAGACCTGCTCGGCGACCGGGAAGTCGCCGCGGCGAAACCCGAACCGCCGCTGATAGAAACCCGTCAGGTGCAAGGGGAGGAAGTGAACGCTGGTTCCGATCCGGCGCTCGCGGAGTTTCTCGATCAGCCGGCCGCGGTCGATGCGGGGCGAAACGACCTGGACCGGGTACAAGTGCCGGGCATGGTAGATTCCCGCCGTCTCGACGGGCAGGATCAGATCGGAGCGCCCCTCGAGTCCCTGGTCGTAGCGCGCCGCCAGCTTCCGGCGGCGCTCGATGAATCCATCGAGGCGGCGCAACTGATGCAGCCCCAGAGCGGCCTGGAGGTCGGTCATGTTGTACTTGTAGCCGGCCTCCTCGACGTCGTAGAGCCAATCTCCGTCGGAGGAATACCGTTGCCAGCCGTCGCGGCTGATGCCGTGTTGGGCCAGCCGCCGCGCCCGCTCGGCCAGCGCTCGGTCGTCGGTGGCCAGCATGCCTCCCTCGCCGGTGGTCATGTTCTTGGTCGGATAGAAGCTGAAACAGGCGGCGCGGCCCAGTGTTCCCACCGGCCGGCCTCGGTAGCGGCCTCCGGCGGCGTGGGCGGCATCCTCGATCAGGACAAACTGGAAACGGCTGGCCAGGGCCCCCAGCTTGGCCATGTCGCAGCTCTGGCCGCCATAGTGCACGGCGATGGCGGCGCGGAGGCGCCGGCCCGACTGGCGCGTTCGCAGCCCGCCCTCCGGCGCCGGGGCGCAACGTTCCACCAGAAACCGCTCGACCGCCGCCGGATCCAGGTTGTGGGTGCTCGGGCAAATGTCGGCAAACAGCACCTCGGCGCCGCAATGCACGATCACGTTGGCGGTGGCGGCAAACGTGAATGGGGAGGTCAGAACCGCGTCGCCTTCGCCAATGTCGAGGGCCCGGAGCGCCAGGTGCAAAGCGGCCGTGCAGGAGCTGGTCGCCACCGCATGCGCCGTCCCCACGTACTCCCGAAACGCTTGCTCGAAACGGCCCGTGCGCGGCCCCGCCGTCAGCCACCCCGAGCCGAGCACCTCCAGCAGCTCCTCGATCTCCTCGGCCCCCACCCAGGGAGCGGAAAACGGAAGAAACCGGCCGGTCGCCTGCTCGGGCGGCGGCCATTGGGCAGGCTCAGCCAGCGTGGACATACCTCCAGCTTTCTCGGTCACCATCTTCCTTTTGCCTGCTATTCCTTTGGGTGCGCAGGGCCGACTACCTGCCCTACGAAGTTATAGGATCGGTGGGAAGAAGAGGAAACTTCACGGGGCCCGGATCGGGCCACCTGTTAGCCCGCCACTTTCAATGGCCGGAAAGAATCGAGGACCCGGAAATCCTGTTGATGCCGGTCGATCCGCTCCCCAATTTGCGTAATGGCCTGCTCGCTCAGATTCCCCAGGAACTGGCCCGCCTGCGCCAGATACTCGACGCGGCCCGGATCGATCTTCATCAGCCGCGCCGCTGTCGCGTCGACCGCCACCAGATCCGGTCCCAGGACCAGGACGCCGCACGGTTTGGCGTCCCCCTGAAGGGGACCGTTGCCCTCCATCCCCACGATCCCGTCCACGATGGCGAACTGCCGGGCCGGCACTGTACTGTTGATATCGATAATGCTGTTGCCGATGCCGGCCCAGTGCAGGAGATTCTTGGGCCACCCGTAGATGGCGCCGGGCAGGATCCCGAACAGGTTCTTCATGGCCAGCGTCACCCCGACCCAGTGGTGCGTCTTCATCTTCGGCATCGACACCAGCAGGTCGGCCCGCAGAACCGTCTCCGGCAGATAGAGCTCGTTGAGCCGGGTGAAACGGCTGGCCGGCCGGAGGGGGCGAACATCGTCGGAATTCAAGTCGACAAAGGCGGCCTGGTGCTCCTTCAGCACCGCATAGAGCCCGGAGGCGGTCAGCAGGTACTCGGTATCGCGGCGATGACCGGGGCCTTCGGCGACCAGGACCTGGGCCGCCCCCAGGCGGCGAAAAGCCTCCAGGGCGGCGGCGACAACCGCCGGGTCAGTATTGATAACACCCTTGGGGTCGTATTCGACGAGGTTCGGTTTGAGCACGACGGTCTTGCCGGCCAGGTTCCCCCCCCAAAGGTCCCCCTCAAAAAGGCGGAGCCCGTCGAGCAGGATCCTGTCCAGAGGCTGCTGGTAGCTGGAAGCCGCCAGAACCGCCACGCGCGACTGGGCCGGCCGGCGATAGGCCGCGCGGTCCCAGGCCGGCGGCGCCGGAGGGGCCGAGCGACAGCCCGGCAGCAGCGGCGCGAGGGGAGCGGCCAGAGAAGCCTTAAGAAGCTGCCGCCGGTTCCACATGGAGGATGAAACCCCAGCCGTTCGCTAGGGGAGGGGAGGGGCGCCGAGTCCACTATATCACAGGGTGGCCGCCGCCAGCAGGGCGGCGATGCCGATCCTCGGGACGGTCGGTGAAATAGCCCCACGCGGTGTCGCCCAGAAACCAGACGGGCTTCCCGTTCTGCCGCTGAAAGTGACTCGGCCATCCCTACCACAGCCATAGTATAGTGGGGTTCAATGGACGGCCGGATCCTGGGTCACTACCGGATCGACACCCAGCTCGGCGCCGGGGGCATGGGCGTGTATCGGGCTCGAGACCAGCGGCTGGAGCGCGATGTGGCCCTGAAGGTCCTGCCCCCCGGCGTCCTGGCCGACGAGGCGGCCCACAAGCGATTCCGCAAGGAAGCCCTGGCTCTGTCGCAGTTAAACCATCCCAACGTGGCCACCGGCCTACGGGCATTTTCACCATGCCGCGTACATGATCGCCTGCACTTACGCGCGGCTGAACAAGGCCACGGCAGGCTCTCGAATGGCTCAAGCAGACGGCCGAAACCGGCTTCCCCTGCTATCCGCTGTTCGAGCGAGATCCCGGGCTGAATCCCCTGCGCGGCGATCCGCGGTTCATCGAATGGCTGGGGGCGCAGAAGAAGCAGTGGGAGCAGTACAAGGCGACGCTGGGAGGGTGAGCGCGCGGAGGCGGGAATGATCAGGAGCGTTCGACTGAAGAACTTCAAGTCCTTTCGGGACGCTTGCGTAAATCTCGGCCTCCGCAACTTTCTTGTCGGGCCGAACATGGCCGGCAAGACCAACTTTATCGAGGTCTTCCGCTTCCTCCAACGGGCAGCTTTTCCCGCCCCCGGGACGCACGGCCTCCCGAACGCTTTCCCGGGCGGTTTCGCGGAGTTTACCTGGAAGGGCGGAGACTCGAACCTTATGGTGATCGCCCTGGAGGGGGAATCACCGGACCTTCCGAACGAGAAATGGACCTATCAGATCGACGTGGTTGGCGACGAGCGAGGGTGGGTTCGCGTGCAGGACGAGCGGCTTTCGCTTTCCCGTCCGACTGGCGCCCACGAGTTGATCGTTACGAAGGACGGCCTCCGCTCGATTGGCAATATCGATGGCGGCGAGATCTTTCGCGGTGTGGATGCTAACCGGGCGGCTTTTGAGTTCGAGCTTCCGGGATGGGACGGTTCGTTTCTCCGCAAGGCCATTGCATCGTGGCGCTTTTACCGGCTGATTCCCGCATTGATGAAGCAACCAAACACCGCCGCGGCGCCGCCTTTTCTGCTTGGGGGAGGCGAAAACCTGGCCGCCTGGCTCATGAACCTGCAGACAAGATACAGCGAGGCGTTCGCGAGAATCAAACAGGTGTGTCGCGATGTGCTTCCGGGCGTGGAAGATCTCTTTACCTGGCCGACTCAACAGGCGACGGTCATGGTGGCCTCCAAAGAAAGGCACCTGAAACGACCCCTGTCAGCTTGGGACATGTCCGATGGCCAGCTCGTGTTCGTCGCCCTCTTGTCCCTGATCTTTGGCCCTCCAGAAACTGCGGCCAGCCTTTGTTGCGTCGAGGAAGTCGAGAACCATTTGCACCCAAAACTGATTGAGACCTTGATGGAGCTGTGGAGGCAGGTGCAGGATGAGTTTGACCCTTCGACTTCCACTCAGATCATCGCGACCACACACTCACCTTATGTGGTGGACAAAGTTCCCTTGGATGACCTGATCGTCTTCGAGAAGCGTAGCGGCGCTACGAGTGTCACCTATCCAAGAGACAAAGCTCACCTCCGGGAGCTGTTGGAGAATGAGGAATTGGGGTTAGGTGATCTTTACTATTCAGGGGCCCTCCAGGGTGCTTGAATCGAGCTACGGTCTCATTGTTGAGGGTGTTTTCGATGAGGCCGTCTTCGCAGAACTCATCCGCAAAATCGCTTCGCCGAACGCCGTGGTGGTTGTACGCACGTGTGGGGGAGTGCATCAACTCAAGAAGCGTTTCCCGGGTCTGCTTCATGATCTCGAGCACGCGCGGCAAGGAAGGGCCGTCGACAAGGCGCTCGTGATCAGGGATTACCGCGGCCCTGACCCGGCTGCTATAGAGAACCAAATGGCTCAAAGTGTTGCGGGCAGGCAGTTCTCCTTCCCCCGAGGGGTTCAGTTCTGTGCGGTGCGGCAGGAGATGGAAACGTGGCTGCTCGCCGATGCCGAAGCGATCAACAGCTTGGCCCAGGAGCGAGATGGGGCGGACCGACAGCCAGGTGACACCGGCTTCCCCTGCTATCCGCTGTTCGAGCGCGATCCGGGGCTGAATCCCCGGCGCGGCGATCCCCGGTTCATCGAATGGCTGGGGGCGCAGAAGAAGCAGTGGGAGCAGTACAAGGCGACGATGGGAGGGTGAGCCCGAACGGTTTTCGCGCCCTTGCTACCACGCCGTCATTTTTCCTGGTAGAATGACGGCGTGGTGGCACACCGCCGGTACCAGCGCCTGACCCGGGCGCCCAAAGGCAGCTTCTTCCTTTTCGGCGTGCGAGGCGCCGGCAAGAGCACCTGGGCGCGGCAACACTTCCCGGAAGCCTATCTGGTCGACCTCCTGGACGAGTCGCGGTATCAGACGCTGCTGGCCGATCCGGGACTGCTGGCCCTGGAGTTGCGGGACCTTCCGGCCCAGCGAGTGGTTGTCTTGGACGAAGTGCAGCGCGCCCCTGCGCTGCTGAACGAGGTCCACCGCGCAATCGAAGCGAGCCGTCGCCGGTTCGTCCTGCTGGGATCGAGCGCGCGACGCCTCAAAACCGAGACCACCAATTTACTCGCCGGCAGAGCGGCGGTCACTGCCATGTATCCACTGGTTCCAGCCGAGTTGGGAAGCGACTTTGATCTGGAGCGCGTGCTGCGCTTCGGCAGCATTCCACTGGTCTGGCAGGCCGAAGACCCGGGCGCCACGCTGCAGGCCTACGTACAGCTCTACGTGCGAGAGGAGATTCGGGCGGAAGCGCTCGTCCGGAACCTGCCGGCCTTTCTACGGTTCCTTCCAGTGGCGGCGCTGTTTCACGGACAGGTTCTGAACACGGCGGGGCTGGCGCGAGACGCCGCGATCGCGCGCGCCACCGTGGAGGGGTATCTGGGCATTCTTCAGGACACGCTGTTGGCGACCCTGATGCCCGCCTTCGAGCCGCGATTGCGGGTGAGGGAGCGCAAACATCCCAAACTCTATTGGGCAGATCCGGGCCTGGTCCGGGCCGCCAAGCGGCAGCATGGCCCGTTGGCGGCGGAGGAGCGGGGGGCTTTGCTCGAAGGCTGGATCCATACTGTGCTGCGGGCCCACAACGAGCAAGCCGACCTGTTCGACGAAATCTCCTACTGGGCCCCCGTTCAGGCGCGACACACCGAAGTGGACTTCCTATTGCGGCGGGGGCGGGAGTTTCTGGCGCTGGAGGTAAAGGCCCAGCGCCGGTTTTCGCGTGCTCTCCTTTCCGGGCTGCGAGCCATTGCCGATCTGCCCCGGGTTGCGCGCCGCGTGCTGGTCTATCTGGGAGACCAGCGTCTGCGGACCGAGGATGGCATCGAGGTTTGGCCGCTCGCCGCGTTGCTGGATTCGCTTGCCGGCGAGAGGCTGTGGCCTTGAGCCGGGCGCTGAATCCGCTGCGCGGCGGCGCCTCGCCCGCCCAGCTACTTCCCCGGCTGCCGCACGATCAATATCGGCGTGTCCAGCGCGTGCCGCACTGGCTCGATGGTGTCCCCCAGCAGAAAGTCCTTCACCTTGCGGTGCCCGTGCGCCCCCATCACCAGCAGGTCCGCCTGGACCTGCCGCGCCAGCCGCACAATCTCGTCTCCCGGATTGTCCGAGTAAGCGATGAAACCCTCCGCCTGAATCCCTTCCCGTTCCAGCGACCGGCGAACGCCTTCCACGTAGTCCTCGCCCGCGCGCACCTCGGCGTCGGAAGCCAGCTCGCCATAGACGCGGCTGGTCGCCCCCTCCTCGACGTGCACCAGATACACGCGCGCGCCTTGCGCCCGCGCCATGGCCGCCGCGTGCGAGATCGCCTCTTGGTCGAGCGCCGTGTGGTCGAGCGCCACCAGAATCCGCCTATAGCTGGGCTGCCCCATCTCGGTCGCCACCGCCGGCATGGTCACCGCCTCCCTCCGCCGCGCGTACCGCCGCACCCAGGGCTCGATGGTCACCCATATCAGCAATACCCCTAACAGGCCCACCAGCGGAAACACAACAAGCTGAACCAGCAGCTTCCACTCGCCGGCCCCCTCCAGCCACCCCATCAACGTCGTCGTCACCAGCCGCAAATTGAGTCCGACGATGATTGCCGCCGCCGTCCAGGCCAGGACTTTCACCCACTTGCGATTGGCGAAACTCCCCATCCGCTCCCCGTCGCTGGTGAAGTGAATCAGCGGGATCACCGCGAACGGCAACTGCATGCTCAGGATCACCTGGCTCAGGATCAACAGCTTGTACGTCGCCTGCTCCCCGGCCACCGCGATGGTGATGGCCGCCGGAATGATGGCCAGAGCGCGCGTCACCAGCCGCCGCACCCACGGCCGCAGCCGGATGTTCAGGAACCCTTCCATCACGATCTGCCCGGCCATGGTTCCGGTGATGGTGGAGGATTGTCCCGAGGAGATCAGCGCCACCGCGAAAGCCCCGCTGGCCATCGTCGTTCCCAGAAGCGGCGCCAATAGCAGGTGGGCCTGCTCGATCTCCCGCACCTCGATCAGGCGCTTGTGAAACACCGAGGAGGCCATAATCAGAATGGCCGAGTTGACCAGCAACGCCGCGTTCAGCGCCACCACCGAGTCCACCAGATTGTAGCCGCAGGCCTCCCGCTTGGCCTTTTCGCTCGAGCCGATCCGCCGCGTCTGCACCAGCGCCGAGTGCAGGTACAGATTGTGCGGCATCACCGTCGCCCCCAGGATCCCGATGGCCACGTACAGACTTTCCGCGCTCAGTCGCGGCACGAGCCCGCCGGCCACCTCGCCGAGCACCGGCCGCGCCAGCACGATCTCGATCACAAAGCACGCGCCGATGATCGAGACCAGCGACAGGATCATGGCCTCCAGCATCCGCATCCCGAACCGCTGCAGCCACAGCACCAGCAACGTGTCCAGCGCCGTGATGACCACCCCGACCAGCAGGGGCAGGCCGAACAGCAGCTTCAGTCCGATGGCCGTCCCCAGCACCTCCGCCAGATCGCAGGCCGCGATGGCAATCTCGCAAAGCGCCCACAGCGCCAGGTTCACCGGCCGCGGATAATGCTCCCGGCAGGCCTGCGCCAGATCCCGCCCCCGCACGATCCCCAGCCGCGCGCTCAGGCTCTGCAGCAGGATGGCCATCACGTTCGACATCACCAGCACCCACAACAACTGGTAGCCGAACCGCGCGCCCCCCTCCAGATCCGTCGCCCAGTTGCCCGGATCCATGTAGCCGACGCTCACCAGGTAGGCGGGTCCGGCGAAGGCGAACATCCGCCGCCAGATCGACAGGGGGGGAATCTCGACGCTGGAGTGGACTTCGGAAAGCGACCGCGTCGCGGCAGGGAGACTCACATACCAGTATAACTCCCCGCTGGCTGGCAATACATTGAACCAGACCGGCGCGTTTGCAAAATCCGTCAGCCGGTCGAACTTCTGAGAAGCGTGGCAAGGCCGACAGAGTTTCCCGGCGCCCCGCGCACCGCTCCAACCAGTTGCCTCCCGTCCGGAAACCACGACCAGGCGGCGATGGTGTGGCGAGCTGGTACGGAGAACCTTATCACGGACGCCCGACCAGCAGCGGCGAAACCTACAACATGGCCCGCATGACCGCCGCCCACCACACGCTGCCTTTCGGGACGCGGGTACGGGTGCGTCACTTGGGCAACGGCCGGGAGACGGAGGTGCGGATCAACGATCGGGGGCCGTTCGCCGAGGATCGCATCATCGATCTGTCGCGCGCGGCGGGACGAAAGGTCAATCGGATCGGGAGCGGCACGGCCCGCGTCCGCCTGCGGATCCTGCGCCTGCCGGAGACGATCAGCGGCTTCTTCGCCGTCCAGCTCGGCTCGTTTCGCTCGCGGGATAACGCGGAGCGGCTCCGTCAGGAACTGGCGGAGCGGCAGGGCGCGGCGTCCCTCCGCAACTACGACTCCCCGAGCGGCAGGTTCTACTGCGTGCTGGTGGGGCGCGAGGCGGAGCAGGCCGGAGCCGAGGCGTTGGCTTCTCAGTTGCGGGAGAAGGGCTACCCGCCGCTGGTGGTGCGGGTTGACGAGTCTTCACTCTTCGGCCGCAACTAGTCCCAAAGAACGA
>Ga0247727_10007766_pt1 | contig 20258 bp, 19 predicted proteins | sample WisWelCaveWW1625_FD_202498 | JGI IMG/M metagenome (GOLD analysis project Ga0247727, IMG submission 202498) | Biofilm microbial communities from Wishing Well Cave, Virginia, United States - WW16-25 | ecosystem: Environmental > Aquatic > Deep subsurface > Groundwater > Cave microbial mat | place... | reverse complement strand
TTTGGGCTGGCGCTCGGCGTGGCGTTCATGCTGCTCTTCTGGTTGGTGCGCGCGTTCGGCGCGCCCACCGGCAAGGCCGCGGATTTCGTCGCGGAGATTCACCCCAATTTGTGGTTCAGCTTTCTTGCAGGTTTTGTGGGCGGAACGTTGCTCTCGGCCATTTACAACGTGCTGGTGCTGCGCCGCGTCAATCTTTTCGGCAGCGCCACGCGGTTGAATTGAGCCGCCCATGGTTAGAATCAAAACACAAACGGCCTGGAATCATTTCCAGGCCGTTTGAGCTTGAAGACTTCAATTCTCGTCTTCCTCTATTCTCAAAGCATTCAATTTCTCCAATATGCCTTTCGCCATTTTGATGGTCAAATCAGCTAGTGCTGCGGGTGAGGTCCTTTTCAACTCTACGTTGTAGTCGGCCATACGACGATTATCGTACATACGCCCCAACTCGGCAAATATCTTCCCGCGAATTTCGCTGTGGTCAGGTTGATAATCTCGAAAGTGCCTTCGAATACTCCAGTGATCTTCTCCAGAGTATTTTGGCTGAAATCCTTCGCTCGCGGCAAATCCCATCGCACAATGAAAAGCGGCCTAGTACGCGCGACTCGTAGCCGCACGGAGAGCAGCTTCGCGTGGGCCCGGTGCCTCGGGGTTGGCTTGCAGAGCCTCCGCAAACTTTAAATAATCTGCCCAATCAAAAATCATATCACTTCCAGATTGAAATTGATAAAGTCGCCGACGCGACCAAGATGATTGAGGAACCATTCATCGTCAAACCGGCCTAAACACTTGAGGGCCTCGTCTGTGGGCACCGAAGTCTTGATATAAACGAATAACTGTTGGTGCTCCGCTTCCGGATCACGAACGACTTCCAGTGCAAGCCTGGCAGCGGCTCCGAAATGCTTCAACAAATAGCCATGGCTTTCCTCAAGGAAGCTCAACAACTGCGGATGAGATTGGAGATACAGAGCAACCTGGTCTCGGTTGCGGTATTCAAACAACTCGTGCAGGTCATAGCTCGGAGTTGCCGGCTCGTAAACCGTGGTGAAGCTTTTGCCTAGAACCGACTGAGTTTCAATATTCATATCGTGCCTTTCAAAATTTTTGATTTCTGCCGGCAAACATACATCGCGCCGCTCTAAAGTGCAAGCGCTCTTCTCTGTCCAACGAGCAAGCAAAATCTAAAGAGGGTATTTCGAAAACTGACCCTGCGCCAAAAAACACTTGAGAATCTGCACGTGCGCAGCTAAACTCTCTCCGGCGTTGTCTCATTTAGTATTTTGTCCGCGATTTCACTTTATCGGCTCGTCACAGCATGTCTTCTCCTCTCGTTTACACTATCATCCTCAACTTCAACGGCAAAAAACTCTTGCTTGAAACGCTCGCCTCGGTCAAACAGATCGCTTATCCCAATTTCAGAATCATTGTCGTAGACAACGGCTCTACGGATGGAAGTTTAACGGCAGTGCGAGCGCAATATCCTGAGGCGATCCTCATAGAGAACGAAAAGAATCTGGGCTTCGGCGAAGGCAACAACGTGGGCATGCGCTATGCGTTGCAGCACGGCGCGGAGTGGGTGCTGCTCTTGAACAACGACCTCGCCGTCGCGCCGGATTTGTTGACGCACATGATGAATGTCGCAACCTCGGATGCCAAGATCGGCATCGTTGGCCCGAAGATTTATTATCACGATCAGCCCGAGATGATTTGGTTTGCCGGTGCGCGCATCAACTATTGGGCGGGCCTCACCGCGCATCGCGGCATTCGCGAAATTGATCGCGGGCAATATGATCGCGTCGAAGATGCCGATTACATCACCGGCTGCACCATGCTCATTCGCCGCGAGGTGCTCGAACGCCTCGGCAGGTTCGACCCGATTTACTTTCCCGCGTATTCCGAAGACGCGGACTTGTGCGTGCGCGCGCAACGGGCCGGTTATCGTTTGGTCTATGTGCCGCAAGCGAAGGTCTGGCACAAAGTCTCCTCTTCGAGCGGCGGCGGCATGACGCCCTTCAAAACCAAGCTGAAAGTGCAACACAGCCTCATCCTCTTCAAACGCTATGCGCGCTGGTATCATTGGCTCACGATCCCGTGGTGTGTCGCTGCGCTGGCTTTTGTTTTTGTGATAAAAGAACTGGCGCGAGGCAATTGGCGCATCGTCTCCGCGTTGCTGCACGGCTTTGCGCGCGCGCCGCAAAAAGCGAAAGCAGATTCGTAAATGTTCAGCCACGGCTTGGCCGTGGCTTGCCTTGGGCGATTACAAGTGCGCGTTCTACTCTAAAAGCAAACCACGGCCAAGCCGTGGTTGAACCATAACCACACGGTTGTGAAATTTCTTGCGCAATTGCCCTTCGCGCAAAGCCTGCCTTGCATTTCGTTACGACGCTCCTTATTTTGTGGCCCACAAAACAAAGAGCGGTGGAGCAATAAAACTCGAACGCTCTAGCACTCCACTACTCCAGCAATCCATTGATCCATCAATCCCAATGAACGAAACCCACAGCTACCCCTACGGCCTCTCGATCGTCTTGCCAGCTTACAATGAAGAAGACAATATTGCGACTGCCATCACGCGCTGCTTGGCGGTGCTCGAACAATTGCAGAGGCCGCACGAAGTCATCGTCGTGAATGATGGCAGCAAGGATCAAACGTTGGCGAAATGCCGCGAGCTGGCGGAGCGCCATGCGCAGGTGCGCGTGATCGACTTCGAGCGCAATCGCGGCTACGGCGTGGCGCTCTGCACCGGCTTTCAAAGCGCGAAATACGGTTTGGTTTTTTACACCGACTCGGACAATCAATTCGACGTTTCGGAGTTGAAGTATCTTTTGCCCATCATCGACTCGTATGATCTCGTGGTCGGCTTTCGCATTTACCGCTATGACATGCCGCTGCGGCTGTTCCTCTCGTGGGGTTACAATCTGCTCATCCGCCTGCTCTTTCGCATTCGCTTGCACGACGTCGATTGCTCCTTCAAGCTCATGCGCCGCGAAATCTTCGACGTGATGCAGCTCGAAGCGCGCGACTTCTTTATCGACACGGAAATTATTTTGAAAGCCAATCGCCTCGGCTATCGCATCAACGAAGTCGGCGTGCGCCATTATCCGCGCATGGCGGGCCACACCACCGTGCGCCCGAGCGATATTCCACGCACGTTGCGCACGCTTTTGCGCATTTGGCGCAGCGCGCGCCGCCTCCAGCCCGTCACGAAATATCGGCCCGCCGAAATTCCGGCTTTGCCGGAAATCGTGCCGGAATTATCCAAAAGCGCGTCAAGGTGATCACAGTGTTTTTTCTCGGCGTGAACGCCCTCTCGAAATGTCATTCTGTAAGAATCTTCCCTCGCACTGGGCACAAGTCCTAAAACTAGCTTTGTTCCGAGCACGAGGGAAGGTTCTTACAGAATGACAGTGAAGAGGGGGCTATTGCACTCGCAAGCACTTGAAACCCGCAAAATATGGAACACGAAGTCTATCAACTCTTCTCGGAGATTCAAGCTACGCACTGGTGGTTCGTCGCGCGCCGCCGTATTCTCGCCGACGTGTTGCAAAGATATTTGGCGAAGAATAAAACGCGGCGCATCGCGGAGATCGGCTGCGGCACTGGCGCGATGTTGCCGACGCTCGCGCAATTCGGCGAAGCCTGGGGCATTGACAATTCGCCCGAAGCCGTGAAGCTCTGCGCTCAAAAAAATCTCGCGCAGGTTTATTTGGATAGCGACTCTACGTGGCGACAGGTGCAATTCGAAGGCCTGGCCTTCTTCGACGTCATCGAGCACGTGCCCGACGACGTTGCCTTTATGAAAAACTATCTCGCGCAATTGCAGCCCGGCGGCTGGGTCATCATCACCGTGCCCGCATTCATGTTCCTGTGGAGCGAGCACGACGTTTTGAACCAGCATTATCGCCGCTACCATGCGCCACAGCTTCGGCGCTCTCTTGCTGCCGCGGGCTTGCAATTAGAGCGCATGTCATATTTCAATACGTTCCTCTTTCCGGCAATTGCCGCTGCGCGCTTCGCAACGAAAACCGTGCGAGCGCTCACGCGCTCCCCTCAGCAAAACGGCACTGCTCACTTGCGCACCGACTTTGAACGCAACATTTCTTTTTTGAACCGGCCTCTGCAAGCGCTCTTTGCCGGCGAACGATTCGTGTTGCGCTATCTCAATTTTCCGTTCGGCACCTCGCTCTTGGCCCTCGCTCGCAAACCCTCATCCGCGCGTGTCGCTGCGTTTACGCGTCAAATTGAGCCTGTTGCATGACGAACACCCGCACTTCTCTTTGGCAAAAGCTTTTTGTCTATCTGCTCCCGGCCGCGCTCTTTTTGAGCGCCGCGCTTCCCAATCTCGACTTGCCCGGCTTGCAATACGACGAGCTTTATTACGTCCCGCCCGCAGCCGCATTGCTCAAGCAACAATACGACACGGATTATGTGAAGATCGATCCCTCGGTCGTGCATGTTTTCGGGCGACCGCTGCCGGTGATGTTCAATTATTATACGAGCTTCTTGCGCACGTATCTCACGCTGCCCGCGTTTGCATTGTGGGGCATCAACGTCGCCACCGTGCGCGGCTCTTCCATTGTGCTCGGCGTGCTCGCGCTGTTCTTCTTCATTGCATTCACGAGACGCTTGACGGGCCGCGCGGAAATCGCGTTCCTCAGCGGCGTGCTCGTTGCTTTGGACGCGAGCTTTTTCGCGTACGCGCGCAATGATTACGTTGCGGTCAGCCTCATGATGGCGCTCAAAGGCGCGGGCTTGTGGGCGCTGCTGCGTTGGTGGCAGGAAGATGAAATACGCGGGCTCTACCTCGGCGCGTTTTTCTTCGGCCTGGGCATTAGTGATCGCGCCAGTTTCTTGTGGATTCCGCTCACACTCGCGCCGGCATTGGTATTGATGCATGGCAAAGCAATTTTGCCGGAGGTGAGGCAGCGTTTGCCGCAGCGCAAGCACTGGTTGCTCGCTGCGCTCATCTTCGCGCTCGGCGCTGCGCCTTTCATTGCGTTCAACCTCGCAACGTTCGGCGGAACGTTTGCGCCGATGGCGGGCAATTTCAGCAATACCTCGGGCGGCGCAAACAATCTCGACTTTTTTAGTAATCTCTATTTGCGCGTGCAGATGTTGGTGGAAGTATTGAACGGCGGTTATCTCGAGCACTTCATTACCGGCGACAAAAACTACCAAACTTCAAGCTGGAAATTTTCCGGCTCGCCGCTCTCATGGCTCGCGCCGTTGGCCTTTGCCTATTTTGCCGTGAAGACGGCGATGCGCTTCGGGTCGCGGCTGCCCGTGAAGCGCAGCCTCGTTTTTCTGCTCGCTATGATTCTCGGCCTGCTGCTCTTCACGTGCTTCACGCCCACTTTGCACCGCGGCCATCAATTGTTGATACTCTATCCCTTTCCGCACATTCTCGTCGCGCTCTTCTTGTTTGAAATGCTGCTGCGGCAACGCGCGCTCTTGCGCTTCTCCGCGCGCACGATGGAAAAGCTGCTCGTCGCTATGATTACGGTCGTGGGCTTTGCGATGAGCGAGCCAATTCTGGAATATCATCTCCTGCTCCTGCGCACTGGCGGCCGCGGCGTGTGGTCGGATGCGATTTATGAAATCGTCGCCGAAGCGGAGGCGCATCCCGAACGCACCATTGTGTGCATGGATTGGGGCTTCAATGCCAATCTGCTCTCGCTCACGCAGCAGCGCGTGCGCACGCTACGAAATTATGAAACCACGCGCCGCACGCCCGAACAACTCGCGCAGCTCTTCAACGCTGAGCACGCGTTTCTTTTGCACGCGCCGGAGTACACTTATGTCCCCGGCGCGCGCGAAGAGTTTTTTGCAGCCGTGAATTATGCGAGAGCAAAAGTCGACACCCTGCGCCTCTTCCATCAACGCGAAGGCCAGCCCGTGGCATATCTCCTCCGCGTGTCGCAACCGTAGCCGTAACGTATTGGAGTGTTGGAGTGATGGAGTCCCGGAGTAATGTTTCTCACGACTCCACAACTCCACCACCCTAATATCCGAATAACCCAATAACCCAAACTCCCCGTGCGCCTCAGCTCACACCTCGACAAAGGCTTTTGGACGCTCGCCGACAAAGCGATACTAGCAGCGTATGGCATCGTGTTCATGCTGTTGGTGATTCGCATTTTGCCGGACCAGGAATACGGCAACTTCGTGCTCATCCAAAACGCCTTTTTGATTATCTCCCACCTCGGCGTGTCGTTGGGCATGGCGCCATACGTGAAGCACTATCACGACAATCCGAACCGGTTGCCGTTGCAGAGCAATGCGCTCTTGCTCTTCGCCCTCTTCTTTGTGGTCATGCTCACTCTGCTTTGGCCGCTGCGCGCCGCGTTGGGCGCTTTGTTGAATAGCCCGGATTTCGCGGCGCTCTTTTATTTTTTGCCTCTGCTCGTCGGCGCTTCTTTTTTAAAACAATTCACCAACGAAGTCTTTCGCGCGAGCTATAAGATCAAAGCCATCTTCCTCACGGACGCGACGCTCGTATTGAGCAACGTCATCATGATCGGTGTTTTGATCTACACGCGACAATTGGACTCCGCTTATGATATGCTGCTCACCATGACGATGGCATACACCTGCTCTTCTTGCGCCGGCTTCGTGCTGGCCTTGCGCCAACTGGAGTTCGGCTTTCGCCTGGACGGACAGCTCATGCGCCGCATGCTCGACTTCGGCAAGTACACGATGGGCAGCGGCGCTTCGAGTATTGTCTATGAGCGCGCGGATAATTTCGTCATCGCCGCTTATCTCGATCCCGCAGCCGTGGCGTTGTTTAATGCCGCGCGAAATTTTCTGCGCGTGTTTGATTTCTATCGCCAAGGTCTCTCGCTCATCGCGTTTCCCGCGTTTTCGCGTTTGCACGCCGAGCGCCGCGAGCAGGACTTGCGCGCGCTTTATGAAAAAGGCATCTTCTTTTCCAATCTTGTGCTCGTGCCCGTGGTGCTCGCGCTCATCCTTTCCGCGGATTTTTTGTTCGAGGTGTTGCTCGCCAATCGTTATCCCGCGGGCGCGCAGCTCTTGCGCTGGTTTGCATTGCTGGGCTTGTTCGTAAGCTGGCACAGCATCGGCGAAGGTTTGCTCTTCGGCATCGGCGAATCGAAATATCCGTTTTGGACGCGCTTGATTGCAACCGTGGCAAGCTTGGGATTGAATATCGTATTGGTGCAAAGCCTCGGCGTTGCCGGAGCCGTGTGCGCCACACTCGTTTCGTTCGGTTTGCTCGCCGCGATTTCAACATACTTTGTGCGAAGGCATGTGAAATTCACGCTCGGCAGCATTTTGCGTCGATGGCGTGACGCCGTGAATTTTGTGAGGAAGCATCGCGACCAAATTTGACGAGGTCGCGCGTTCATGTTCAGCCACGGTTTGCCCGTGGCTTTTCTTTTTTATTCAAAGACATGCCACGGCCCAGCCGTGGCAGAACGAATTTGAAGAAGCGGAAGAAAGTCGCGCCCATGCTTGCCCTCCGCAATTCTATTTCGTATATTGCCGATGCACAAAGGGCTTCCGAAGGCCGTAAGCTTTGCAGGTTCGCCGGGAAGCCCTATTTTTTTGTCACGACCTTTCGGTTTAAAAGGAAAACATGATCGAGCCTAAAACTTTCTATCGCAAATTGGATGATCTGCTGCGCAAGATCGGCAAGGAGAAATCCGGCAAAAAATTTCTGTCTTCGATTATGGCCGAAGTGGAAAGCTCGTTTGGGGAAGATTTGCGGATTACGAATGGCCGTCTCTATCAAGAGCAAATCAGCGCTTTTGCGCTGATCGCGCCTTTGGAAAAATCCAAACTGAAGCAAGCGCCCAAACTCGCTTTGGATTCCGAAGCGGTGCAGCGGGTGCTACAAAACGGGAGCTACATCTTCGACGATCCCGCTCTTGGTACGGACTTCGGTATGGATGTCCAAAAAGAATACGCGATTCCCGCGGCCTTCACCGTCGTGCGCAACCCCGATCGGCGCTGGCTGTTCGTGTTCGAATTGAAAAGCGGATGGTCGCGTGAAGAGATCGAATTTTGCATGAACGCCGTGCGTTCGGCGCTCAACTATCGCCTGTTTTCGGATGCGATCAAGAATGATTTGCAGCAGGCCGCGACGATTCAACAAAGCTTGTTGCCCGGCCAAGCGCCGCCGGTGCGCGGCTATGAAATGGCCGGCCGCTCACAGCCCGCGGAGTTGGTGGGCGGTGATTTGTACGACTACATTTCTTTTGACGATGAGATGATCGGCGTTGCGATCGGCGACGCCAGCGGCCACGGTTTGCCCGCGGCGTTGCTCGTGCGCGACGTGGTGACCGGCTTGCGCATGGGCTTGGAAAAAGAAATGAAGATGGTGGAGACGCTCAAGAAGCTCAATCGCGTCATTCATCGCAGCACGTTTTCCAGCCGCTTCGTGTCGTTGTTTTATGGCGAGATCGAGAGCAACGGCAACATCATTTATGCGAACGCCGGCCATCCCGCGCCACTGCTGGTGCATGGCGAGCGGGTGATTGAATTGAAAGCGAGCGGCATCATCATCGGCGCGCTGCCGGAAATCTCGCTGCACCGCGGCTACGCTTTCTTCGAGCCGGGCGCGGTGCTGGTGCTGTACAGCGACGGCATCTTCGAGCGCCAGGGCCGCGACGGCCAGCAGTTCAGCATCGCGCGTTTGAAAGATCTGGCCGTGCAGCATCAAGCCAAATCCGCGCAGGAGATTCTGGAAACTATTTTCAATGCGGTTTACGAATATGGCGAGGGCGCGAGCTGGGAAGACGATGCGACGGTGGTTGTGGTGAAGAGGGTGTTGCAGGAGAAAGGCGCGGCGGGGAGTCTCTAGTCGGTATCCGTTCCAACCTCGGCTTGGCCGGGGTTTAAAATATGATTGTGTAGCGCCGGCTTCAAATCCGCAAAAGAAGACGAGCTGCAAGCTTGCGCTACAAATTTTTCGCGTCGTGTTTGAATGCAACGGCCAAGCCGTTGCTAGAACCTCCTAAAAAAAAGCTACGGCGTAAACAAATCAAACGCCTTGCGCAACGTGTCTCCCTTTGACATGACAATGCGCAAGCTGCGCGTGCCCAATTGCGGATGCCGCACCGCCAGCTCGTGCAAGCCGGGCGCGAGCTTGATGGGCGCAACGAGCGGCGTCGTATCCATGGCCTTCCCATCCAACCAAATCTCTCCCCACGGATTGACTGTGACTTCCAAGTAAGCCACTTCCTTCCACAAGTTCAGCCGCAATGTATCCGACTCCATGATTGCCGCGGTAACGAGCGTGCGCACTTCCGGCAACATCGGCGAGAGGAAACGCAATTCATAAACTTGCTCGCGCTGCGGCAAAGTCCAACGCAACGGCGTTATGCCCAAGGACGTGCCTTCCACGAATACGTTCGCGCGCGGCTCGCTGAACAGCCAAATTCGCGGACCGGGTAAAACTTCTTTGATGATTTTTTCCGGAGTTGAGCTCGCAGGCGAGGTGGCCGTGGTCGCAGGAAACTCTTCGTGTGCGCTCGGTTTTGCCGACTCTTCTTTTTTGGTTATTATTTTCGGCGGCGGGAGTTTGTTGGTGTTGTTTTCAATTGCGACCGGCGCGGCAATCGGTTCGGCGATCTTTTCATTTGTAAGCTTGAGGGATTCCGGTTCATTGCGTGGCACGGCCGTGCTTTCAGATTCCTTATGCCCCAAATTGCTCAACACCAAACCGAGCACGGCAATCGCGGGAATAAAAAGCATGAGCGCGCGACGGCTCCGGCTTTGTGGGCGCGGCTTGGGCGTCGTTGTCGGCTCAACCAATTCCATCGGCGGAGAGGACGCGTGCGCAATTTTGAGCGGCTGATAACTCTCCGGCCCTTGCAAATAGGCCGCAAAATTCTTGGCGGAAATTTTGAGTCGCTGCGCGTGCTCGAAGTGCGTGAGAATATCCACCACTTCTTCCGCATTGTGGCAGCGCGCTTGGGGCGATTTGGAGAGCAGCACGCGGCACAATTTCGCTAACTCCGTTGGAACTTCCGGGCGCAGCTTATTGATGGGCGTGGGTTCGAGATTCGCAATGCGGTGCAAAGTTGCCGAAGTGGTGTGATCGGCAAAAGGCGGCGCGGCTGCCAGCATTTCATAGAGCACCGCGCCGAGCGCGAAGAGATCGCTGCTCGCGGAAATTTTTTGTCCGAGCACGATCTCCGGCGAAAGATAGGCGGGCGTGCCCGCAAGCGAGATGCTCTCTTCCTCCACCTCGACGGCCAATCCCAAATCGCCGAGCTTCACTTCTCCCTCCCACGAAGTAAAAATATTGTGCGGCTTCACGTCGCGGTGCAAAATGCCTTCGCGATGCACCGCGGCCAATGCCTGCGCCACTTGCCTCGTGATCCACACGCAAAACTCCAGCGGCAACCGGCGCGCGATTAATTCCGCGAGCGTCGGCCCCTCGACATATTCGAGCACGAGATAAAGCCGCTCGTCAAATCTGCCCGAAGCATAAACGCGGCGCAGATTCGGGTGCAACAGCCGGTCGCGCAGTTCGCTCTCCATGAGCAGTTGCTCTTGCACGGCGTGCGGCGCACGTTGCTCGTTCAAAAGTTTGATGAGCACCGTGCGTTGTTGACGCCGATCGAAGGCTTTGAATAGAGTCACCCAGGCGCCGCGCTGGAGCTCCGCGAAAATTTCATAGCCTTCAATCTTTACCATCTTGCCACTGTTTTAGCTTATAGTGAATCCAGCGTCGCGAAACGCCGAGCCGGTCCGCCGCGTGTGTGATGTTTTGCTCGACTTCATCCAAAGTTTTTTCCACGAGGCGGCGCTCCATCTGCATCAACGTCATGCCCGAAGGCAGCGGCAGCTCGCGCGCGGCTTCTTGCAAGCGCAAATCCGCCGGCGTGAGATACAAATCCTTGGCGAGCACTACCGCGCGCTCGATGGTGTTTTCCAATTCGCGCACGTTGCCGGGCCAGGAGTAGCTCGTGATTTCATCGAGCGCCTCGCTCGCAAAGCCGCGAATGTCTTTTTTGTTTTTGGCCGTGTACTTTTGCAGAAAATGCTGCGCGAGCAGCGGCACGTCCCTCGCGCGTTCGCGCAGCGGCGGCAGGTAGACATTGATGACGTTCAAACGATAGTACAAGTCTTCGCGGAAATTGCCTTGCGCAATCAGCTCGCGCAGATTGCGGTGCGTGGCGGCGATCATGCGCACGTCGACTTTGCGCACGAGGTTCTCGCCCACGCGCTTGATTTCGCCTTCTTGCAGCACGCGCAAAAGCTGCGTTTGCAAATTCACCGAGAGGTCGCCGATTTCATCCAAAAAGAAAGTGCCGTTGTGCGCGGCTTCAAACAAGCCTTTCTTGTCCGCCATCGCGCCGGTGAACGCGCCTTTCTTGTGGCCGAACAATTCGCTTTCGAGCAACGACTCCGGCAAGGAGCCGCAGAAGAGGGCGATGAACGCTTTGTCGCGGCGCTGCCCGTTGTAATGAATCGCGCGCGCGACGAGTTCCTTGCCCGTGCCGCTCTCGCCTTGAATCAACACCGTCGCATCGGAATCGAGCACGCTGTTCATGGTATCGAACACGGCTTTCATCTTGGGGCTTTGGCCGATGATTTCGCTGAAGCCGCTGGCTTCGCGCGCTTGCTTGCGCAATTGCCGATTCTCTTCGCGCAGGGCTTCATAAAGCTGCGCATTCTCGATGGCAATCGCGGCTTGATTGGCAAACGCGGTGAGAAAGGGCACGCTCATTTCCGTGAAGCCGCTGCGCTGCGCAATGCTGTCGAGATACAGCGCGCCGATGGGCCGTTGTTTGATCGCCAGCGGCACGCACGCAATGGATTGAATGCGATTGAGAATGACGCTTTCGGATTCCCGCAAGGCCTCGTCGACTTGCGCATCATATGAAATCACCGCTTCGCCGGATTGCATGACGCGCTGCACGACGCTGTTCGAAATGTTGGCGATGTCACGAATGTTTTCCGCGGAGATATTGCGCGCCGTGCGCGGACGCAGCTCGCTATTTTCATCCGTGAGCAGAATGAAGCCCCGCTCCGCGCCCACGGTTTCCACGGCGATATCCATGATTTTTTCGAGCAGCGGATCGAGTTCTTGCAAGGTATTGATGATCGCGCTCACGCGAGACAGCGCGGTCAAGGCCGAAGCAACATGGGCGGTGGAGTTTTCCAAACGCATTTCTTTTCTTTAAACACAATTCTGAGGAGCCGGAACCAAAAGCTTTCTGTAAATGGAGTAGTGCTCATCTCACCACAAACGCGGCGGGCGTCGAAGTGCTCGTGTTGCCAAATTCATCGACCACCGCAATCGTCCAGCGGTGCTCGCCGCGTGCGAGGACGCGGTCGACGCGAATGAATGCTTGCGAATCCGGAATCGCCGTGCGCTCCCACACCGGCGTCGGAATGCCGCCGACGATTCTTTCCACGCGCACTTGATACGTGAAGGCAAACGATAAGGGCAAAGGGTTCCACGTCAATTTCGGGCGGGTCGAGTCTGCGGGCGCGCGATCTTTGGGTGAGAGAATTTCCGGCGGCGGATCGATGATACGAAACAGGATGAGTTCTTCGACACTCGATTGTTTCCCCAAACGATCAATCGCCATGAATTTCAACCGGCGTCCGAGAATGCCGTGCAAACTGCCATTGGGGAAATCGCTGCCGAACAATTTCACATCATAAAGACCGGCTTGCGAAGTTTCGCGCAGGGTATCCGCCCGGGTATTATCTTCAATCTGCATCCACACTTTGGCAATGTCGGCGCGGCCGTCGGGGTCTTCCACGCGCGCTTCGAATAAAGCGAAGTCCACATTCTCCTCGGGCGGCAAGTTGTTCACGTGCAAAGTGCGGCCGGTCACGCTCGTGATCTTGGGCAAGGCATCGAGTTGAAACGCGAGGCGCGCGGAGTTTTCGCGTTCGACCGTAATGCGCACGGAGTCGCTGGCGAAACTCTTGTGGCGAGCATAAAGAGTGTATTCGCCTTCGGGCACGTTGCGCAACGTAAACGCGCCCGTGGTGTCGGAAAGCGTGTTCATATTGCCGGGCGCAAGCTCCAACGTCACGCCGCGAATGCCGCGATAGGGTTGATAAAAAGTCGTAACCTGCCCGCGCAAAATGCCGGTGCTGACAAACGCCGGCGATTGGGGGTCGAGCGGATTTTCGTGCGGCACGTTGTCAAAGCAGGACCAGAGCACAGCCGCGCTCGGCAACAATAGTTTTAAATAAGAAGGTCTCATATTATAAACGGTCTGATGCTTATCGAACTATATACCCGCAGTGGCGAGGGATTGAAGAGAGCAGGGTGAAATTCAAATTGCAATTTGGCCCCAGGCCGTTTAGATTGTGTTTTGAATTGAAAGCTAACACCTATTCGGATGAGATCGTGCGAGCCGTACTCGTTCAAAAAGATGCCGCGTCTAGTTTGGTCCTCGACGACCATCCCGCTCCGGCCTGCGGTCGCGAGGAAGTGCTCATCAAAGTACACGCAACCGCGGTGAATCGCGCCGATCTGTTGCAGCGTCGCGGATTGTATCCGCCGCCGTCGGGCGCTTCTGAAATTCTGGGATTGGAAGCCGCGGGTGAAATTATGGCCGTCGGCGACCGCGTCACGGAATGGCGCATGGGCGAGCGCGTTTTTTGTTTATTGGCGGGCGGCGGCTATGCCGAGCAAGTTGCAGTTCATCAAGACCTGCTGCTACGCCTGCCGAAAGGTTGGACGTTTGAACAAGCCGCGGCCGTGCCCGAGGCCTATTACACCGCGTTTGTCAACTTGTTTGTCGAAGCGAAATTGCAAGCGCGCGAGTTGTTGCTCGTGCACGCGGGCGGCAGCGGCGTGGGCACCGCGGCAATTCAAATGGCGCGACTCGCGGGCGCACTCGTGTTGGTCACGGCCGGTTCGGATGAAAAGCTGCAAGAGTGCCGCTTCCTCGGCGCGAACCACGCGATCAATTATAAACAACATGATTTTGCTCTCATGGCTCGCAAGCTCACGAACGACTCCGGCCTCGACGTGATTTTAGATTGCGTGGGCGCGGCTTATTGGGAAAAAAATCTTGCCCTGCTGCGCACGCGCGGGCGTTTGGTGTTGATCGGCTTGATGGGCGGCGCGAAAGCGGAAGTGGATTTGGCGTTGCTCATGCGCAAAAGACTGCGCGTGATCGGCTCGGTGCTGCGCTCGCGCACGTTGAAAGAGAAGATCGCATTGACTCGCCTCTTCCGCGCGCGCGTTTTGCCGCAATTTGAAAACGGCAGCTTGCATCCCGTGATCGACAAAGTGTTCCCGCTGGCCGAGGCGGAGCAGGCGCACGCCTATGTGGCGAGCAATCAGAATTTTGGGAAGGTGGTTTTGAAAGTGGATTGACTCGTGAGTGCGCGCCTCTCATGAAATTTGACGATCAAAATCGATAAGCAAGCGCGTTCCCTCGATATGTCATTCAGTAAGAACCTTTTTAAGCACTGGAACAGCTACCCAGAGCGAAAAAGGTTTCCTTCTGAATGACAGATCTTCGGGAGCAATTACCGAATTTGAAAGTCAAAACTCATTAGTCCATTAAAAGTGAAATCTTTGCTTTAAAAGCAAAAGCTCTCTGTAAGCGGATTGAACGGATGAAGCGGATACTGCTCGGGTTTATCCGCTTGATCCGTTCAATCCGCTTACAAAAGCTTTTTAGTTGCGACTCGTTCGCGTTGCGTGATGTCAATCTGCAAGGATCTTTTTTAGCGCTTGCGACTACGGCATTTTTGAACAATGTGCCAAGCACGAGGGAAGATTTTTTCAGAATGACATTGAGTAATGTGCGTGTTGTCCCCGTATTTATGAAATTGAGCAAGCAACTATCAATTGATGATCAACTCCCAACCCTCTCGCGCCTCTCAACTCTCCGCGCGCGCGCTGGCCTGCGACATTCTCACCGCAGCGGAAAGCGGCGCGCAGTATCTCGATCAAATTCTCGAGCAGCGCTTGGCGAGAACGCAACTCGCGGCGAACGACCGCGCGTTCGTTACGGCGCTGACGAACGGCACGATGCGTTGGCGCGCGCGTTTGGATTACGAGATCGCGCAGCATTTTCGTCGCGATTATGCCACGGCCAGACCTCTGCTCAAAAACATTTTGCGTGCGGCGCTGTTTCAAATGCGTTTCATGGATCGCGTGCCGGCCTATGCCGCGCTGCATGAAGCCGTGGAGCTTGCGCGCGCAAAATTCGGCGAGCAGTATGCGCGGTTGGTGAATGCCATCTTGCGCAATGCGCAACGACAACCCTATGTTTGGCCCAAGCCCGACACGCTTCTGCAACCACAAAACTCTGCGCGGCTCGCGGCATATTTGAGCTATCCCGAATGGCTCGTGCAGCGTTGGCTGGGGCGTTACGAGGCGGAGGAAGTTTTTGCTCTCGCCGAGGCGTTCAATGAAATTCCGCCGATGACGTTGCGCGTCGTGCGGCCAAACGCGCATGCCGCGGCGTTCTTGGATGAAGTCGCGGCTTTGCAGCTCACCGCCGAGGCGATTCCGGACTTGCCGCAGGTTTATAATCTGCCTCATCTCGATCAAATCACCAAACTCAAAACGTTCCAACAAGGCTTTTGCACCGTGCAAGATGCGAGCGCGAGCTTGGTGGCGCTGTTGGCCGCGCTGCAGCCGAGCGACACGGTTTATGATCTCTGCGCCGCGCCCGGGGGCAAGACGCTGCACCTGGCGGAATTTCTCACGAGCGGAAAAGCCGTTGCCGTGGATCGTAGTTTTGCTAGATTGCAATTGGTCAAGAAATCCGCGGAGCGTTTGCATTTGCCGGTGCAGCTTGTGGTGAGCGATGCGCGACAATTTTCTGCGCCGCCCGCGGAAGTGGTGTTGGTGGATGCGCCGTGCTCGGGCTTGGGCGTGCTCGCGCGCCGCAGCGATTTGCGTTGGCGGCGACAGGCCGAGAATATTTCCGCGCTCGCCGCAGTGCAAAAAGAAATCTTGGCCAACGCTGCGCGCCTGGTGAAAGTCGGCGGGCGTTTGATCTATAGCACCTGCACCACCGAGCCGGAGGAGAACGACGAAGTGATTGCGTGGTTCCTGCGCCAACATCCGAGCTTTGTTTTGCAACCCGCGGAGCAGTTTGTGCCCGCGCGTTTTTGTGATCATAACGGTTTCGTGCGAACCTTGCCGCCTCGCCACAAGATGGACGGCAGTTTCGCGGCGCATCTTAAAAAAATAAGCGAGTGAAGTAGCTATGCCCCTCGAAATGTCATCGAACCGATCTTTGCGTTTTGCCGGCGTGCGCCGCTTTCTGCTCGCGCTTTCGCAGCATCAACTCGCGCGCATCGCGGCCTTGCTCGTCATTATCGCCATGGCCGGCATCTTGATTATGGATTGGATCGTGATGCCGTTGTACACGCGCCACGGCGATGAAGTTGAGATGCCCAACATCACCAGCATGCGCTATGAAGAAGCGATGCGGCCGGTACACGAAGCCGGCTTTGTTTTGGTGAAAGAAGAAGAACGCTACAGCGCGGAATATCCCAACGGCTATGTGATTGAGCAAAGCCCGCCGCCGCACGCAATGGTGAAGCCCGGGCGAAGGGTTTATGTCGTGGTCAGCCGCGGCGAAAAGCGCGTGCTCATGCCGAATCTCGTCGAGCGCTCACAGCGCGACGCCGAGTTGATCTTGCGCAATCATCGCATGGAATTGGGCGCGGTCGAGCAAGGTTTTTCCAGCCTCTATCCGTTGGGTGTGGTGATGCGGCAATCGGTTCCGGCCGGCGTTGAAGTCACGGCGAATACGCGCGTGAACATCACCATCAGCATGGGCGGCGAGCCTTCGCAATTCATCGTGCCCGCGTTGGAAGGCCGCATCTTCAACGATGCTTTAAAACGCATCAAAGAAGCGGGCTTGCGCGTCGGGCAAATTACTTACACGGTTTCGCCCGATCTGTTGCCCGACACCGTGATTCGTCAAATGCCTTCTGCAAACTCCGTGGTGGAAAAAGATAGCGCCGTGGATTTGGAGTTGAGCACTTTGCCGGGAGAACAAGGACAATAGCTCGGCATCGCTTTTTGATAAACCAGACGCGGTGTTGCACTTGACTTTTAATCCGATTTTATTCTGGTTTTGGTTGACGAGGGCGTTTAATGTTGCCGCAGCCACGCGAGCACTTCTTGCCATAATGAAGCGCGGAATTGCTCGCGGAAGAATCCGAAGTGGCCAATGCGAGCGGAGGGGCTGGTGCTCGGCGTGAGATGTTTGTGCGTAATGGCAGTGGAGGAGTATTCTCGCAGCAGCGCTTCGACAGCGCGTTTCGGCGCATAGCCATCATCCCAAAAGCTATACGCTAAAAGTGGCGCTGAAAAATTTTGATAGTGTTGCAACTCATACGCATGAGAAAAGCCGAACAAGTATTCAGGATGGCGGCACCATTTCGCCCACTCGCACGCCACGCCGCGCGGCAAATCTTCTCCGATACCAAGTTTGCCGGGGAGATAACCCCACGCGCCGGCGATGAGCGGCATCATGTGCCAGAGCGCGGCATAACGATAGCGCGTGAGCGGCGGCCAATGCCTCCAATAGCCGCTTTGCGCCGCAACGAGCACCAGGCCATGCACGAGATGATTGATGCCCGCCAAGCCCACGAGTTGCCCGCCCGCGCTGTGCCCCACGAGAAAAAATTTTTCGGGCCGAAGCTCGCGCGCACACCACTGCGCCGCGCCGGCCATGTCTTGTTGCGCCCAAGCGCGCATGCTGGCGGAGAAGCCGCGCAAGGTTTGCGGGCGCGATTCGCCGATGCCGCGATAATCAAACGTGAGCGTTGCAAAATTATTCTCCGCTAGAAAGCTCGCGAACTGGTGATAATAACTCCGCCGAATGCCGGTGCCGGAATTGACGAGCACGACATTGTTGGAAGTCTGCGCGGAACGATGCAGCGTCGCGGCCAAAGGATAACCATCGCGCGCGGGGAGAGTGAGGGAGTGCGCTGTAATGCCGGACATGGTTTTCTATTTCATTCTTGTTCAGCTACGGCTTGGCCTGGCTTTGGCTTTATCAAAAAGAGAATCCGGCGCAGCAAAGTCCGGCTTCGCTCGCTTTGTGCGTGTGCAATCAAGATCAAGCCATGGCATGAAAAGAACGTTCTAGGGCGCGATGGTGCTTGTGGATGGGATCGGCGGCTAGTATGCCGTGCGCGCGTTCATGCATGCGGCCTCGGGGGGATGAAAGTAGAATGATACTGCTTTAGGTTTAATGCTCAATTCTGAAATGCCATCCTGGAAGGACCGTCCTAGCGCCGGGCACACTTTTAAAAATGAGAGTTGTTCCGAGCGCGAGGGAAGTTTCTTCCAAATGACACGACCTGGGAGGCGCGCTTGATTCCCGGTTTGATTGTCAAATTTCATTGGACCAAACTGCTACGGTTAAACGAAAGAAGATTCTTGCTGGATGACAGATTAGGGGAAGCAAGCTTTTGGTTTCAGGGATAGGAAAAGTCATTGCATCTCGCGCGGGCACAACTTATTTTGCGCGCGTTCTAAATTTATCGGGGCGAGGTTTTGCGCCGAATTTTTTCGATGGCGGCTTGCGCCGCTTGGCGCACGGATTCCACCGGATCGTCCACGGCTTGATAGAGACTCGGCAAGCCCTTCGCATCGTTCAAATTGCCGAGCGCTTCCGCGGCCTGCAAACGGAGCTTGGAATTTTCGCTGAACATTGCCGGCGCGATGAGAGCCACGGCTTCTTCGGAGCCGACTTCGCCCAGCACCGTGAGGGCAAGGCCGCGCACGAAATCATCGGACGATTGCGCCTGTTTTTCGGCCAACGATTTGCCGGAATCCAAACCCAACTTGGCGAGCACCATCGCCGCGAGAATCTGCGTGGTGATGGGCGTGGTTGCAGAGTTTAATGGAAGCTGCAACTTTTCCACGAGCACGCTGCGCAACTCGGTTTGCAACTGCGCGATCTCGGCGAGCGCGAAACCGGCGTTCGCGCGCACCGCGGCAACTTCTTTGTCATTCAAGAGCACGTTTAGAAGTTGCTCGAGCACGTGCATCTGCGGAAAAGCGGCGAGCGCGCGGCACACGAAGGCGCGCACTTCCGGGTCTTGCGCTTCGAGCTTGTCGAGCAACGGCGCGAGGCCGCGCTCATCGCGCAAGCGCGCAAGAATTTGCGCCGCGGCCTCTTGCACCGCGGGTTGAGCATCGTCCGTTAAAATATCCACCAAATCCCCGACCTCTGCGGGCGTTGCGATTTCGCCAAACAAGTTTACCATGCGCTCACGCATGTAGGCGTCGCCTTCATCCGCGATTGCACCGGGCAGCACTTTGCGCATGTTGGCCGCGGTGCGAATCATGCTCTCGTGCATTGCCACCGCGCGCGGATTGCCGGTGCGCAAATAACAACGCCACAGCAGCAACATCGCCCGCGGGTGCTCGTGGTTGTGCGAGAGAAAATTTTCCAGCAAAGCCGCGGCTTGGCTCAACGGCTCGGAATAACCCTGCTGCTCCGAAGGAATATTGATGCGCGAGCCGGTATACAAAGCGTGCGCTTGTTCATATTCATCGCGGCCGCAAGCAACGAACAAAGCCGCGAAGAGCAAAAACAGGAAACGTATTTTCATAGATGGAGTTGCCGGCGTCTTCAGCGTGGTAACTTCACGGAGGAAAAAGACAAGCCTCGCGCGGAAAGAAAGATGAGAACGTTGTGCGTCTCACCGCCTGCGATTGAAAATTTTGGAGCGCGAATATAGAGCCGGAGTCAAAGAGAAGCAAGCAAAAATCCGGCGGCAAGATTGGATGAATCGGTCTTCTGCAATACATAACCAATTGGAGGTCTGAATGAAAAACAAAACTCTGCTGAAGTGGTTCACGGCCGGCGCGCTCGTTTCCGCGTTCTGGCAAGCCGGAGCAACCGCCGGCGACAAGATCACGCTGCGCCTGGCTTACACCAGCGATAGCAACGGCTATATCGATGCCTGTGGCTGAAGCGGCAGCCGGCGTGGCGGTCTAGCCAAGCGCGTAACGATTTTAGATAGTCTCAAATTACGGCATGCCGATTTGGTGCTCATCGACGGCGGCAATTTCGGCGAAGCTTCTTCCGGGCCTTCGGCGTGGAAGTCTTGTGCCTTGCTCAAAAACATGCACCAGCTCCAATACGATGCGGTTTCGCTCGGCTTGCGCGATCTCAGCCTGGGCTTGGCGGATTCCATTTCCAAATGGAACGCGCAAGAGGTGTTGTTCAGCAGTTTGCCGGCTGCGGTGACGAAGATGAATCTCGCTCCGCTGAAATTGATTTCGCGGCCGGGCTTCAAGCTGGGCGTTATTAGTCTGGTCTCGC
>Ga0247727_10007765_pt1 | contig 20259 bp, 29 predicted proteins | sample WisWelCaveWW1625_FD_202498 | JGI IMG/M metagenome (GOLD analysis project Ga0247727, IMG submission 202498) | Biofilm microbial communities from Wishing Well Cave, Virginia, United States - WW16-25 | ecosystem: Environmental > Aquatic > Deep subsurface > Groundwater > Cave microbial mat | place... | reverse complement strand
CGCGATCGAAACGCTCTATCCCCAGGTTCGGGTGATCGCCGTCAACACGATGATCCGCAAGGGCAAGCCGCGTCGCACGATGGGACGGTTGCACAAGACCCGCGCGTTCAAGAAGGCTCTGGTGACCCTGCGGCAGGGTGACCGGATCGAGGTGATCTAGGAGGGGTTCTGGAATCATGGCCGTCAAACCTTACCGACCGACTTCTCCCGGACGCCGATTCGGCACGTCGCCCGACCTTTCCGAAGTGACGGCGAAACCCTCGACCCCTTCTCTTCTGGTTTCCCACCGCAAGCAGGGTGGCCGCAACAACACCGGCAAGATCACCTGTCGCCATCGTGGAGGTGGCCATCGGCGCAAGCTTCGATTGATCGATTTCAAGCGCAGGAAGGACGGCGTGCCGGCGATCGTCGCGGCGATCGAGTACGACCCTGGCCGCAGTGCCCGCATCGCTCTTCTCCACTATCGCGACGGCGCGAAGTGCTACATCCTCGCTCCCGTCGGTCTGCAGGTCGGCCAGTCGGTGATCTCCGGAGAAAGCGTTGAGCCGGCAGTCGGCAACTCGATGCCGCTCGCCAGCATTCCGATCGGCCTGGTCGTCCACAACGTGGAGCTGACCCCAGGCAAAGGCGGGCAGCTCGGACGATCGGCCGGCTCGCAGGTGCAGCTGATGGCCCGCGATTGCGACCAGGCGACGCTCGTCCTGCCGTCCGGCGAACGTCGCAAGGTGCATTCTCGTTGCCGAGCGACGATCGGCCAGGTCGGTCACCTGGAGCATCAGAATCGCGTCCTGGGCAAGGCGGGGGTCAATCGCTGGCTGGGAGTGCGTCCGACCGTTCGGGGCACTGCTCAGAACCCGGTCGCCCATCCGATGGGCGGCGGTGAGGGTCGTACGGGAGGCGGCCGCCATCCTTGCTCTCCCTGGGGCAAGCTTGCCAAGGGGGGGAAGACGCGCAAGCGGCGCAAGGTCTCGACGCGGCTCATCCTGCGCGGTCGCAAGCGCCGGATCGAAGAGAGCTGAGAGCGCCTGCAGATGAGCGGAAAACCGAAGGAGCGTTGATTCGTCATGAGCCGCAGCATCAAGAAAGGTCCGTTCGTCGACCACAAGCTCGTCGACAAAGTGAAGAAACAGGAGGCCGTGGGTTCGAGGAACCCGATCAAGACCTGGTCCCGGCGCAGCACGGTCATTCCCGAGTTCGTGAGCCACACGTTCCTGGTGCACAACGGACGCAACCATGTCCGAGTGTTCGTCACCGAGGACATGGTGGGGCACAAGCTCGGTGAGTTTGCGCCGACGAGAACGTTTCGTGGGCACAGTGGCGTGAAGAAGGCGGCGGCGGCCGGAATGGCGGCACCGACAGCGTCGGCCGCACCGGCGAAGTAGGCGAAGGAAAAGAAAGCTCATGGGATTCAGCGCCAGTCACAGGTACGCGCGCGTGTCGGCTCGCAAGGTCCGGCCCGTCGCCGACCTGATCCGGGGCGCCAACGTCAACCAGGCGTTGGAGGTTCTGGAGGCGTTGCCGCACCGGGGTGCGGCGCTGTTCAAGCTCGTGATCAAATCGGCCATGGCCAACGCCGCCCAGTTCACGGGAGTCAACGTCAACCGTCTGTGTGTCGACGAGATCTACGTCAACGACGGACCGCTGCTCCATCGCCCGATGGGCCGGTTCGTTGCCCGCGGCCGCATGCATCCGATCCGCAAGCGCACCAGCCACCTGCACGTCGTACTCGAGGAGAAGTCGCCGGAGATCGCGGCGCCCAAGGTGGAACAGAGTGCCGGAGGTAGCAACTGATGGGTCAAAAGGTCATGCCCCTGGGGTTCCGCATCGGCATCCGCGAGCCGTGGCGTTCGCGGTGGGTTGCGAGCAAGAAGCAATTCTCGCAGCTTCTGGCCGAGGACCAGAAGATCCGGCGCTTCATCAAGAAGGAGTTCCGGTCCGCCGCGGTGGCGCGCATCGACATCGAGCGCACGCGCGAATCGACGACGGTGATCGTGCATACGGCCCGGCCCGGAGTTCTGATCGGGCGCAAGGGCGCTCGTGCCGAGCAGCTCAAGACGGAGCTCAAGAATCTCGTCGGTCATGACGTCGGCATCCATCATGTCGAGATCTCGAGGCCTGAGCTCTCCGCGCAGCTCGTCGCCGAGAGCGTCGCTGAGCAGCTCGAGAAGCGCGTGTCCTTCCGGCGTGCCTTGAAGAAGGCGGCCCAGGCGACGATGCAGGCGGGTGCCCTCGGGGTGAAGATTCACCTGGCAGGACGCCTCGGTGGCGCGGAGATGTCGCGGCGCGAGCAGATCATCCTGGGCTCGATCCCGCTGGCGACTCTGGACGCCAAAGTCGACTACGGATTCGCCGAGGCGTTTACGAACCACGGAGTCTCGGGGGTCAAGGCGTGGGTGTTTTGCGGTTACTACGAAGGCACCAAAGGAGCGACTGAAGATGGCGATGATGCCTAAACGGGTCCGCTGGCGAAAAGTCCAGCGCGGCCGTCTTCGGGGAATCGCTCAGCGTGGCAACGAGGTCGACTTTGGCGAGTACGGGCTGCAGTCGCTGGAGTGGGGCTGGATCACGGGTCGCCAGATCGAGGCAGCGCGCGTGGCGGCGAGTCGCGCCGCTCCCGAGGCGCGGGTCTACATCCGGGTGTTTCCTCACAAGCCGGTGTCCAAGAAACCCGCCGAGACCCGGATGGGAAAGGGCAAGGGCGAGCCCGACCACTGGGTGGCCGAGGTTCGGCCGGGAACGGTGATGTACGAGCTCGGAGGCATCGCCGAAGCCAAGGCCGTTCTGACCCTGAACCGCATGGCTCACAAGCTGCCGATCAGGGTCAAGCTGGTGCGCCGGAGACACGGACTATGAAGGCGAAGGAGTGGCGGGCGCACGACGACTCCGAGCTTGGCTTCAAGCTCAAGGAGCTGGAGAAAAAGCTGTTCGACCTCCGCTTCAAGACCGCGGCGGAGGAGATCAGCGATTCCAAGGAAGTGCACAAGGTGCGAAGGAACATCGCGCGCATCCTGACGATCCAGAACGAGCGCCGGAGAGCGAAGGCGGGGCAGAGCCATGTCTGAGAATCCAGAGGCAGAGCCGAAGATCAGTCCGCGGAAGACGGGCATCGTCACCTCGGACAAGATGCAGAAGACCATTGTCGTACGGGTCGAGCGACTGGTGCGGCATTCCCTGTACGGGAAGTACGTACGGCGTAAGACGGTGCTCAAGGCCCATGACGAGAACAACGAAGCCAAGGTCGGCGACTGGGTCGAGGTGGAGTTCACACGGCCATTGTCGAAGACCAAGCGCTGGAAGCTCGTTCGGGTGATTCGCTGAGGAGGCTCGACTCATGATCCAGATGCAATCACGGCTGGACGTGGCGGACAACACGGGTGCACGGACCGTGATGTGCATCAAGGTCCTGGGTGGATCGCGACGCCGTTATGCGCATCTCGGCGACGTGATCGTCGGGTCGGTCAAGAAGGCCGTGGCAGGCTCGGAGCTGAAGGCAGGAGAGGTCGTGCGCGGGGTGATCGTGCGCACGCGCGCTCCGGTCCGGCGCGCGGACGGCTCGTACGTCCGCTTCGACCGGAACGCGATCGTGATCCTCGACAACGAGAACAACCCCAGGGGAACGCGCATTTTCGGCGCGGTCGCGCGCGAACTGCGCCAGAAGAACTTCATGAAGATCATTTCTCTTGCGTCGGAGGTCGTGTGATGACTCTGCGCATCCGAGCCGGCGACACGGTGGTCCTCCGATCCGGAGCCGAGAAGGGCAAGACCGGCAAGGTATTGCGCGTCGACCCGGATCGGTCAAGGGTGTTCGTCGAAGGAATCAACCTGCAGTACCGGCACGTGCGGCGCAGCCAGCAGAACCCCAAGGGCGGCCGCATCCGGCGAGAAGGACCGATCCACATCTCCAAGGTGCAACTGTGGTCGGACTCGCAGAAGAAGGGCCAACGGTTCCGCGTCGAGGTGCAGGGCTCGAAGAAGGTGCGAGTCGGCGCCGTGGACGGACAGACGGTGAGCTGAAAAATGGCTGAAAAGAAACCCCCGAAGTCCAGTAAACAGGAGCCTTCGGCCGGCAAGGAGGCCCGGCCGCCGAAAGCGCCCAAGGAACCCAAGTCGGCGAAGCCGCCGAAGGAGGCCAAGGAGGCCAAGGAGGTCCAGGCGCCGAAGGAGCCGCAGGAAAAGCCGCCGACTCCTCGGCTGCGGGTGAAGTTCGACCAGGAGATCCAGCTTCTGCTGATGGAGAAGCTCGGCCTCAAGAACGTCATGCAGGTTCCAAGGCTCGAGAAGGTCGTGATCAACATGGGCGTGGGCCAGGCGAAGGAGAACAAGGAGATCATTGACGAGGTCGGGAAACACTTGAAGTCTCTCTCCGGACAGAGGCCGGTCGTGACCCGGGCGCGCCATTCAGTCGCCGGTTTCAAGCTCCGCGAAGGGATGAAGATCGGTCTCAAGGTGACGCTGCGACGCGAGCGGATGTACGAGTTCCTGGACCGGCTGATCTCGATCGCGATCCCGCGCGTGCGCGACTTTCGCGGCCTCTCGCGCAAGGCATTCGACGGTCGTGGCAATTACTCGCTGGGGTTGACCGAGCAGACGGTGTTTCCCGAGATCGACCTGGACAGCGTGAAGCATGTCCAGGGAATGAACGTGACGATCGTCACGACGGCAGCAAGCGACGCACAGGCCGAGGCGTTGTTGCAGGCGCTCGGATTGCCTTTCCAGAAGAACTGAGGAGCGCCCCGTGGCGAAAACCAGTCAAAGGGTCAAACAGAAGCAAACCCCCAAGTTCAAGGTGAGGCGCTACAACCGCTGCAGCCAGTGCGGTCGGCGGCGCGCTTACTACCGCAAGTTTGGAATCTGCCGGATCTGCTTCCGCAAGCTCGCTCATCGCGGAGAGATCCCTGGTGTTCGCAAGGCATCGTGGTGACCGGGCGAGGTGTGGTGCGAGCTGGAAGAAGGGTGAAGGAGGCTGAAGATGACGATGACGGATCCGGTGGCAGACCTGGCGACGGCCATTCGCAACGGTCTGATGATCGAGAGGGAGGAGGTCAAGGTGCCGCATTCCAGGCTCAAGATCGGCATCCTCGACGTCCTCAAGCGCGAGGGCTTCATCGGGAGCTACACCGTCGAGCCGGGCCACGTCCAGGGCCTGATCCGGATCACGTTGAAGTATGGACGCGACGGCGAGCAGGTCATCCGCACGATTCGCCGGGTGAGCAAGCCGGGTTGTCGAAAGTTCTGGGGTCTCAAGGATCTCAAGCCGGTGCTGCAAGGCATGGGGATCATCATCCTCAGCACTGATCGTGGGATCCTCTCCGATCGCGAGGCGAGACAGAAGAAGCTGGGCGGCGAACCGCTGCTCGAGGTCTGGTGATCCGAACATGTCCAGGATTGGGAAACAGCCGGTCGTTCTTCCGCAGGGCGTCGAGGCCTCCTTCGCGGCGGACCACACGTTGACGATCAGTGGACCGAAGGGCTCGCTCAGCCAGAGGGTCGACCCGAGGATCACGGTCAGCGTCGAGCCCGCTCAGAAAGAGGTCCGGTTCACGCGTTCCTCCGACCAGGGCGTCGAGAGGGCCCTGCATGGTCTGTACCGCGCCCTTGCGGCGAGCATGGTGGTCGGAGTGACCAAGGGTTACGCCAAGCGCCTGGAGGTGCACGGCGTCGGTTATCAGGCGCTAGTGAAGGCGCCACTTCTGTCATTGACCGTCGGATTCAGCAAGCCGGTCGACTTGACGATTCCCAAGGGGATCACGGTGATCTGTCCGAACAACACGACCATCGACGTCACTGGAATCGACAAACAGCTCGTCGGTCAGTTCGCTTCGATGATCCGCTACGCACGACCCGCGGAGCCTTACAAGGGCAAAGGAGTGCGGTACGCCGGCGAACAGATCCGGCGCAAGGCGGGCAAGTCGATGGCAACGGGTGGATGAGGTTCAAGGGAGTCATGGATCATCACAAGGATCTTCAGAGGCGCCGCGGGATCAAGGCACGGTCCGTCCGCAGGAAGCTGTTGGCGGTGTCATCCCATCCGCGACTCACGGTGTTCCGCAGCAATCGTTACATCTACGCCCAGGTCGTGGACGACCGGGCGGGGAGAACGCTCGCGGCGGCCAGTAGTCGGGAGGCATCGCTGAAGACTGCGGCGGAAGGCGTGAAGGGCAAGACTGCGGTCGCGGCACGGGTCGGTGAGGAGATCGCCCGGCGGGCCAAGGAAGCGGGGGTCGACAAGGTGCTGTTCGACCGTCGGCATTACAAGTTCCACGGACGGATCAAGGCGCTGGCCGACGCCGCCCGCAAAGCCGGACTGGTGTTCTGACCCGGAAGGGCCTTCCGAGCACAGGTTGAGCGACTGACCACGAGAGGAATCGATGGCGCGACACAGAGGTGGCAGGGACGATGGCAGGTCTGGAGGCGGTTCCCGACGCAAGGAGGAAGGCGGCGACAACTTCGATGAGATCGTCGTCCGGGTGAACCGCAGCGCCAAGGTGATGAAGGGCGGGCGAAGGTTCTCCTTTTCGACGCTGGTGATCGTGGGCAATCGTGGAGGAAGGGTGGGGTACGGCTACGGGAAGGCGCGCTCCGTTCCCGGTGCCATGGAGAAGGGCGTGAAGGAGGCGCGCAAGCGGCTGATCAACGTTCCGCTGGTCGGCACGACGATTCCGCACACGGTGCGCAGCCATTTCGAGTCCTCGACAGTGTTCCTGATCCCGGCGGCACCTGGAACCGGAATCGTGGCCGGCAAGGCCGTGCGCGCGGCGATGGAGCTCGCCGGAATCAAGGATGTGTTGACCAAGGTGTACGGGTCGACGAACGCCGTGAACGTCGTCAAAGCGACGTTCCAGGGGTTGGAATCGATGCGTTCTCGCCAGACCGTGGAAAACCTGCGTGGAGTCTCACTGACATGATGCTGAACGACGTGATGAACGCCGGCCCTCGACGGAGATCCCGAAACCGCGTCGGTCGCGGAACGGGATCGGGCTGGGGCACGACCTGCGGGCGCGGCCAGAAGGGCAACGGCGCACGCACCGGCTGCGGCGGCAAGCTGGGCCACGAGGGTGGAACGATGCCCCTCTACCGTCGTCTGCCTCGCCGCGGCTTCAACAACAAGGTCTTTCGTCTGGAATACGTCGTCGTCAACGTCGGCGTGCTCGAGAAGAACTTCCAGAATGGCGAGCTCGTCAGCCTGAGCGAGCTCAGGACGCGCGGACTGGTCTCAAAGAAGGGCGATCACTTGAAGGTACTGGGTGACGGCGACCTCACCAAGGCCCTGAAGGTCGAGGCCGCCGCGCTCTCGGCAGGTGCCCGGAGCAAGATCGAGGCGATGCAGGGGACGATCGTCCTCAAGCCCGTGAAAAAAGGTCAAGCAGCCGCATCATGATCGCCAAGATCGTCGAGGTCATGCACGTTCCCGAGTTGCGGAGGAAGGTCTTCTTCACGCTTGGGTTGCTGCTCATCTATCAGCTCGGGTTCCATATCTACCTCCCCGGAGTGAACACGGAAGCCGTGCGTCGACTGGCGGAGGGCCAGGGATTCACCGCCGCGTTCGGAATCCTGAATGCACTCTCCGGGTCGGCGATCGGCTCGTGCACTCTGTTCTCTCTGGGCGTGATGCCGTACATCTCGGCGTCGATCATCTTCTCGCTGCTTGCCAAGATGGTGCCATCGCTCGAGCAGCTCGCCAAGGAAGGGGCCCAGGGACAGCGCAAGATCAACCAGTACACGCGTTATGCGACCGTGCCGATCTGCTTCATCCAGTCGTTCATCGTGATGCAGGGCATGATCGGCCAGGACATCGCAAACGCCCAGGCAGGAAACGCGCTGATCGATCCCGAGCTGTTCTCGAGCTTCTTCTATCGCATGGGCGTCGTGATGATGCTGACCACGGGAACGCTGTTCATCATGTGGCTCGGGGAGAAGATCTCCGAGCACGGCATCGGGAACGGCATCTCGCTGATCATCATGGCCGGAATCCTGTCCCGGGTACCGGCGCTGCTCGTGTACTCGTTCAGCGCGGATCCGGAAGGGCGGACTCAGGCCCTTACGATGATCGCCATCCTGTTCATCATCGTCGTCGGGGTGATCGTCTTCGTCACGAAGGCGCAGCGCAGGATCCCGATCCAGCAGGCCAAGCTCACGCGGGGGCGGCGCCAGCTCGGGGGCGTGCGACATTACATCCCCCTCAAACTCAACAGCGCGGGCGTCATGCCGATCGTGTTTGCCTCGGCGTTGTTCATCATCCCCAACCTCCTGGGTCAGATCCCGTGGCTGGGCTGGATGAATGAGTACCTGGGATATGGAGGCGGGGCCGGGTCCTATTTCTATCTGCTGGCCTATCCCGCGCTGATTTTCTTCTTCTCGTTCTTCTGGACCGCACTGATGTTCCAGCCGAACGAGATCGCCAACAATCTGAAGGAACACGGCAGCTTCGTCCCCGGGATTCGGCCGGGCAAACGCACCGCCGATTACCTCGAGGCGGTGATGGTCCGCGTGACTCTGGCCGGAGCCACGTTCCTCGCGGCGCTGGCCATGTTTCCGCAGTTTGCGGGACGCATGATCAGCGGCGTGGACATTGGCCTGGTGTACGTGATCGGCGGCACCAGCATCCTGATCGTGGTCGGCGTGTGCCTGGATCTCGTCGACAAGATCAACGCACACCTCGTGATGCGCAATTACGAGGGATTCATGGGTGGCGGTGGTTCGGAGGGCGGAGCTTCGAGCTGGGCGCGCCGTCGTCGCTAAAGCCTGGGTGCGGCCGGTCGAAGTGACCGGCCCGGGGCTATAGTGTTCACGGTGTTTTCGAGTGGACTTGCGGATTCAAATCGTGCCGAAGGAAGAGGCGATTCGGGTGTCTGCGACCGTGAAGGAGGCGCTTCCCAACGCCGTCTTTCGCGTCGAGCTGGACAACGGACACCAGATCATCGCCCATGCCTCCGGAAAGATGCGAATGCACTTCATCCGCATCCTCCCGGGGGACCGGGTGTCGATCGAGCTCTCGCCGTACGACCTGTCCCGGGGTCGGATCGTGTTCCGAGAGTAGCGACCCTCCCTTCGAGGAGGGCACAGGAGTGAAGAGACCGTGAAGGTGAGAGCTTCCGTTCGAAGAATCTGCGACAAGTGCAAGATCATCCGGCGACGCGGCGTCGTCCGGGTCTTGTGCTCGAACAAGCGACACAAGCAGCGTCAGGGCGCTTGACAGGAAGAATTCAAAGATGCCACGCATCAGCGGAATCGACATTCCGGGAGAGAAGAAGATCAAGGTCGGGCTGACCTACCTCTTCGGAGTCGGGATCACCACGGCACTCAAGGCGTTGACTGCGGTCAACATCAACCCGGAGGCACGTGGCAAGGACTTGAGCGAGGAAGAGCTCGGTCGCGTCGCGGACTACCTGGACAAGAACATGGTCGTCGAGGGTCCGTTGCGCAGGCAGATTGCTGCCAACATTCAACGACTGAAGGACATCGGATGCTACCGGGGCCTGCGTCACCGGAAGGGGTTGCCGGTCCGAGGCCAGCGCACCCGGTCAAACTCGCGCACCCGCAAGGGTCCGCGCAAGACCGTCGCCGGCAAGAAGGGCGTCAAGGCCGCTGTCTAGAGAAAGCCCAGGGAACCGTCTCATGACCAAAAAGAAAAAAGCTCGACGCAGCTCGGCCAAAGGCATCGTGCACATCACGTCGACCTTCAACAACACCAAGGTGACGATCACGGACATGCGCGGCGAGACCCTGGCGTGGGCCTCCGCGGGCGTGGTCGGATTCAAGGGTTCGAGGAAGTCCACGCCGTTCGCTGCCCAGAAAGCCGCGGAACGGGCGGCCCAGAACGCACTCAAGATGGGTGTCAAGGAGGTGGAAGTGCGCGTGAGGGGTCCGGGGAGCGGGCGGGAGTCCGCCGTGCGTGCGTTGTCGTCGGCGGGTCTCAACGTCCGGGCGATCGAGGATCGTACGCCGTTGCCACACAACGGCTGCCGGCCACGCAAGCGCCGTCGGGTTTGAGGATCACGGGGAAGGTTTGTTGACCAAGGGTACTTGAGAGGGTTTCAAAAGGCAGATGGCTCGTTGCATTGGTTCTGTTTGCAAGCTGTGTCGGCGCGAGGGTGAGAAGCTGTTCCTCAAGGGAGCGCGCTGCGAATCCGCAAAGTGCGCGATCGTGAAACGCAATTTTCAACCAGGGGTGCACTCCTGGAGCCGCGGCCGGCCCTCCGACTTCGGCGTTCGCTTGAGGGAAAAGCAGAAGCTCAAGCGGTTTTTTGGCGTTTCGGAGCGGCAGTTCCGGAGAGTGTTCGCCCAAGCCTCTCGCCAGGCTGGCAATACCGGCGAAAACCTGCTGGTCCTCCTGCAGAGGAGGCTTGACCACCTCGTGACCGAAATGGGCATCACGGGATCGCGGCGCGAGTCGCGTCAGTGGATCGCGCACGGTCACGTCTATGTCAACGGCAAGCGGTGCGACATCCCATCCGCCGCGACGACTCCGGGCGACGTCATCAGCGTCTCCACCCGCGAAAACATCCGAAAGCTCGCCCGCGAGCAGAGGGAGGTTCGCAAGGGCCAGACTGCGCCTTCCTGGATCCAGTTCGATGAGGCCGAGATGACGGCGAAGGTTCTCGATGTGCCCAAGCGCGATCATCTCAACTTCCCCGTCGACGAGCTCCTCGTCGTCGAGCTGATGTCGAAGTGAGCCGTGTGAGTCTGCGGCCTCTTCCTCACCCTGGAGAATCTCTGATGCGAGTTCGCTGGCGAAACTTCGAGCTTCCTGCCCGAGTGTCCGCGGAGCCTGAAACCGCCACTTCGACCTACTGCAAGTTCGTGGTGGAACCATTCGAAAAGGGCTTCGGACACACGATCGGCAATGGTTTGCGGCGTGTCCTGCTTTCGTCGATCGAAGGGGCCGCCATCACGCAGATCAAGATCGATGGCGTCTTGCATGAGTTCAGCACGCTCGATGGCGTCCTGGAAGACGTCGTCGAGATTGTCTTGAACGTGAAGAGCGTCCTCTTGAGGATGACGACTCCAGGCCCGATCACGTTGCGAGTCGACGTCACTCGTGAGGGACCGGTGACCGCCGGAGACATCCAGTGCCCCAACGACATCGAGATTCTGAACCCGGACTATCTGATCTGCAGCCTGACGGCGCAGCGTCAGTTCCGGATGGAGCTCGAGGCTCAACGGGGTCGCGGCTACTGCACTGCCGAGGACAATGAGAAGGATGAGAAGGAGATCGGGGTCATCGCTGTCGACTCGACTTTCAGTCCCGTGATCCGAGTGCGGTACAAGGTGGAGGACACGCGCGTCGGGAAGATCACGAATTACGATCGTCTGGTGCTCGAGATCTGGACGAGCGGGATCGTCACTCCTGAGGCCGCCCTCGTCGAGGCTTCGAAGATCTATCGAAAGCACCTCAATCCCTTCATCCACTATCTCCATCCGTCGGGAACGATCCTGGCAACGAGCGAAAGCGACTTCTTCGGCTCCGACGGCCCAAACTTTCCGCAGCCCGTCTCGGCCACGATGGAGACGGCGGATCGGGGAATCCTGGACCAGTCGCTCAGCGTCCTCGACCTTTCCGTGCGGGCGCGGAATTGTCTGGACGCCGAGAACATCCGCACCGTCGGCCAACTCGTCAGGATGACCGAAGCCGATCTGATGGAGCTCAGGAATTTCGGCCAGACTTCCCTGCGCGAGGTGCGGCGCAAGCTCGGCGCGCTCGGAATTGCACTGGCGGGTTCGAGCGTGCTGGTCGAGTCCGAGCCCGAGCCCGATTCAGAGTCGGAATCCGCGGTGATCTCTCTCGAGGAGGAGCAGCCACCGACGGTTTCCGAGTCCGACGAGCCCGAGGAAGACTCCTGAGAGCCTGGGCCGGTTTTTTCACCGCTTCGCTGACAGGAACACGTCATGAGACATCGAATCAAAGGGCGCAAGCTCGGTCGCAAGGCCGAGAACCGACGGGCTCTTCGGATGAACCTTCTCAAGTCACTTTTTTCCTACGGCCGGGTGACGACCACCGTGGCGAAGGCCAAAGAGTACCGGTCGGCAGCTGAACGAATGATCACTCTTGCGAAGGTCAAGACTCTCCACAACGTGCGCAGGGCGGCGCAGCTCCTTCGCAACGACAAGACCGTCGTACGACAGCTGTTCGACGAGATCGGCCCGCGTTTCAAGGACCGGCCCGGAGGCTACACCCGGATCCTGAGGCTTGCCAAGCCACGGCTTGGTGACAACGCGCCCCGCGTAATCTGGGAACTGGTCGGCGAGAGTGAACGTCGTGCCCGTGAGGCCGAGGCCAGGAAGGAAGAGGCCGCCGCTGCCGGCAAGAAGGCCAAGGAAGAACAATCAGCGGCGAAGTAGGAGCTTACGATCGCCGTCACCGGCCGCGAAAACCAATCAGCGGTCCGGACACTGTTGCTCGGCGTTCCTCAGGACCAGGTCGAAGCGTCCGGCGACCTCTTCCACGGTACCCACCCCGTCGATCTCCATCACTGGGACTCCAACGCTGCGATAGTGTTGGAGACAGGGTTCGCTCTCTTCGCGGTAGGTCTTGAGTCGTGATCGCACGACCATTTCGTCGGCGTCATCGGGTCGATTCTGTTCGATCGCTCTTCCGTGCAATCTCTGAATGAGAATGTCGTCCGGCACCCGGAGGACCAGCACTCCGTTCAGGTGATGCCCGCGTTCTTGCAAGAGTTCTCCGAGGAACCGCGCCTGCAAGACGTTCCTCGGATAGCCGTCCAGCAGGCACCCTCGGGCGGAGTCTGCCTGGGAGAGCCGGTCCTCGACCATCGCGTTGGTGATTTCGTTGGGCACCAGGCAGCCCTGGCCGAGAATCTCTCGGACTCGATGACCGAGCGAAGTCTGGCGCTTGAGGTGGTCGCGAAACATCTCCCCGGTCGAGATGTGGGGAATCCCCAGGCGAGAAGCGATCTTCCCCGCCTGGGTGCCCTTCCCGGCGCCCGGAGGTCCGAACAGAAGCAGAAACCGAGCACTCAAGAAAGTGCCCCCCGCGGACGGATCACAGAACGCTTGCCTTTCCATGTCCGACGATCCTCTCCACTGCGGCGATCAGATCATCGTTGATCGTCACGAAATGTTCGGTCGCGACGCGATGCACAAGCGGCGGCCGATCGTGAGCTCGCAGGCGCAGAAAGACCGGATGCTGGCCCGGGCTGGCTGCAATCACCTGGTGAAGTCGTTGGAGCAGTGGGGAAAGGTCCGACTCCGTGGAAGGCAGATCAATCACGATCTGTCCACGTTCGCCCTTGTCCAGCAGTTCCTGAAGAGGCCGCATCTCACTGACCTTGATGGACGGTTGATCCTCGCGTGAAAGGTCGAGCTGACCCGTCACGAGCAGGATCCGATCTTCCTCCACGATCGACTGGCAGCGCTCGAAGACGTCGGGAAAGGTGACGCAGGAGACGGCTCCGCCCGCGTCGCCGTTCAGGTCGAAAATGGCCATCTTGCGCCCGACCGTCCTGCCTTTCTTGGTCACCGTGATTCGCGGCTTGCCAGCGATGCCCCCGACGGTCACGGTGGCACCGTCCTTGAGCTCCGTGATCTGATCGACGTGTGCCGTGCAGTACTGACGAAGCAGATCGGCGTACTTGCTGAGCGGGTTGGAGGAGAGATAGAAGCCGAAAACCTCCTTCTCGGCGTGGAGCAGATCGCGCTGTGGCCACTCCGGCAACGACGGTACCGTGCGGATCGGGAGGGAGGTCTTCGAGGTGACCGCGTCGAACAGTGATTTCTGGCCGGCCTTGCGATCTTTCTGGGCTCGCGACGCCTCCTGGAGCAGGACCTCGAGGTGCTGCATGAATCCAGCGCGCGTGTGACCGGCGTAGTCGAGAGCCCCAGCTTTGATGAGCGCTTCGAAGGCCGCACGGTTGACCGCCTGGGGCTGGACGTGCTCGATCAAAGTCTCGATCGAGGCGGACGGTCCAGCCGCGGCTCGGGCCTTGATCAGGGCATCAATCGCCTTTTCTCCGAGTCCCTTGATCGTCGAGAGACCAAGGCGGACGGCGTCCACTTCGATCGTGCACAGCCATTCGGAACGAGAGAGATTCGGTGGAAGGATCTTGATCCCCATCCTGCGGCATTCGGTCAGGAACGATGCCACCTTGTCGGAGTTCGAGATCTCGCAGCTGATCACGGCCGCCATGAATTCCTTGGGATGGTTGGCCTTGAGGTAGGCCGTCCAGTAGGTGATCAACCCGTAGGCGGTCGAATGGCTCTTGTTGAAACCGTAACCTGCGAAGAATTCCATCTGCTCCCAGATGAGCCTCGCCACGTCGCGATCGCAACCGTTTGCAGCCGCGCCTTCGATGAACTTCTCCCGGTACATCTGCATGACTTCGGGCAGCTTCTTCCCCATCGCCTTTCGCAGGGTATCGGCCTCGTTCAAGGTGAATCCGGCCAGTACGTTGGTGATCCTCATCACCTGTTCCTGGTAGACGAGGATTCCCTTCGTCTCGCGAAGGATTCCCTCCAGGGCGGGGTGCAGGTACTCGGTTTTCTCCACTCCACGCTTGCGGTTGACGTAGCTGTCGACCATTCCGCTTCCCAGCGGCCCCGGCCGGAACAAGGCAAGAATGGCGATGATGTCCTCGAAGCAGCTCGGCGACATCTTGACCAACAGCTCACGCATGCCGGAAGACTCGAGCTGGAAGACCGCGATGGTCTCTCCCCGCTGGAGCAATTGCAGAGTCTTCGGGTCGTCGAGGACCAGCAACGGGAAGTCGATCTTCTTTCCTCCCGATCTCTCGACCAGTCGCGAGGCCAGATCCATGATCGTCAGTGTCTTGAGTCCCAAGAAATCCATCTTGAGGAGACCGAGGTCCTCGAGCTCGCCCATGCTGAACTGAGTGTTGATCTCGCCCTGCATCGTGCATAGGGGCACGATCTCCCGAAGCGGCTGGTCGCCGATGACGACGCCTGCTGCATGAGTGGACGTATGCCGGTTGAGTCCTTCCAGCTTCAGGGCGACATCGAACAGCTTCCGGTGGAGCTCCGACTGGTCTCGAATGGACTTCAGCTCGGGATCCTTGAGCGCTTCTGCAAGCTTGGTCCCGGGCGTTCCCGGGATCTTCTTGGTGATGCGGTCGACTTCGGAAAGTTCCATGTCCAGAACCCTTCCGACGTCGCGGATCGCTGCGCGCGCGGCCATCGTCCCGAAAGTCACGATCTGGGACACACGGTCTGCTCCATACCGCTCGCGGACGTACTGGATGACGCGCTCACGACCGTCGCGACAGAAGTCGATGTCAATGTCCGGCATCGTCACGCGTGACGAGTTGAGGAATCGCTCGAACAGGAGGTCGTACCGCAGAGGATCGACATCGGTGATACCGAGAACGTAGGCGACGATGCTGCCGGCGGCGGAGCCCCGCCCCGGTCCGACCGGAATACCGTTGTCTCGAGCGAAGCGGATGAAATCGAAAACCACGAGAAAGTACGAGACGAACCCCATTTCCTCGATGACTTTCGACTCGCGTTCGAGGCGCTCAAGGTGCTGAGGTCCGGGGCTCGGGTACCTCCGATTCAGCCCTTCCCTGCATAATCGGTGGAAGTAGTCCTTGGGTGAGCTGCCGTCGGGAGGCGTGAATTCCGGCAGGTGGAGCTGGCCGAGCATGAGCTCGACGTTGCAGCGGCTCGCGATCTCCTGAGTCCGCGCGACGGCGTCTGGCAGATCGGGAAAAACCTGGGTCATCTCTTCTGCTGTCCGGAAGAAGAACTGATCGGACTCCATCCTCATGCGATCCGGATCGGACAGGGTCGTGCCCGTGCCGATGCATAACTGCACTTCCTGGGCGAGGTGGTCCTCCCGACGCAAGTAGTGGACATCACTGGTCGCGACCAGGGGAATGCCCGTCTCCGTGGAGATGTCCTCCAGGGCGTCGCGCACGATTTGCTGGCGCTCCAGGCCGTTGTTCATCACTTCGAGAAAGAAGTTGTTCCTGCCCATCAGGTCGCGCAGGGAGCTGGCCGCCCGCACGACGTCGGCGCGAGTTCCGTGCAGGACGGCGCGGGCGACCTCGCCGCTGAGACAGCCCGAAAGAGCGATCAGTCCCTCCCGGTGCTGTCCGAGAAGCTCCTTGTCGATCCGGGGCTTGCGGTAGAAGCCATCGATGTAGCTCGATGAGGAGAGCTTCATCAGGTTTTTGTAGCCGGTCTGATCAGCTGCCAGCAGCGTAATGTGGTCCGTAAAGTTCCCGGCGTCGGCGCCCGTTCTCTCGGTGCGGCTCTTCCGGGCGATGTAAGCCTCGATTCCGGGAATCGGCTTGATGCCTGCCGACCGGCACTCCTTGATAAACTCGATCATCCCGTGGAGATTGCCGTGATCGGTCAGTGCGAGCGCGTCCATGTTCGCGTTGGATGCCGCCTGGACCAGATCCTTGATCCGCGGGTTGCCGTCCAGCAGTGAATAGTGACTGTGAACGTGAAGATGGGTGAAACGATGCGGAGTGGCCGACAAGAACGATTCTCCCGGGATGAGTGCACGCGGTCCGTCCACTCAGAATTTTGTTCGAACCGGGCGTCGAAACAAACATGGAAGAGTGCGAGCCCGATTCGCCGGGAGAGCCGGCCAACTCGCGCGTCATGGGTCGCGATCATGGCAAGCCTGCTTGCGGCATCCTGCAGTTCGCATCCAGCGGGTGCTGAGGAGAGGGGAAAGCAGACAACCGGTGTTCAAGACCTGGAGGACTGGTGGAAACTGTATCTGCGTCAAGATCCCCGATGGACGGAGACTCGCGAGGCCTGGTACTTGCAAGGCGGATCCGCTCGCCAGGTCCTGCTGGACAACCTTGTGCTCGAGCTCGTGCGGACACCTGAGGGCCAACTCTCCTCCCCGAGCGAGCAACGCTGGCAGCTAGCCAGCCGGGAGCTGAGCTATTTTCGATCCGACGCCATCCCGCTCCTCATCGAACTCTTGGTTGGTTTTGCCGATCGGCGGCCGAGGGATCCGATCGCTGTCGACCGACTTCAGACCACTCTTTCTCAACTGGACGCATCGGAGGAGATCGATCGGAAGCTGACCCATGCGGGTCTGAGCCCGCAAGCCTGCCTGTTCCTGATCCAGTGTGTCGTGAAGGCCGGCGATCCGGCTGATATCCCTCGTCTGAAGGGATGGCTGGAGCGCAGCAACGACTGGAAGATTCGCTCGGAGTGCGTGCGGGGGCTCGCGGTGCATGCCGAATCGGATTCCGCATGCCGGGAATTGCTGGTCGCTGCGATGCGGGACTCCGATCGATTCGTCCGAGCACAAGCGGCTGCAGGTCTCCAGTCGTGCGTGGAGGATGATGCGGTCGTCGAACAGTTCTGTGTGGCGCTTTCTTCATCGGAGCGGGAGATCCGAAACATGGCCGTGCGAGTCCTGGCCCGTTCTCGAACGCGGAGTTCCCGTCTGGCGCTCATCAATGCCTATCAGCTTGCGTTGTCCTGCAATGACCGGTCGTGGCTCGGTCTTCTCCACGAGGCTTTGCAATTCAACTTCGCGGTCGAAAAGACGGTCGGCGATCTCCAAGGCTGGGCTGCCCTTCTGGATGAGGTTGATTCTTGAACGACTGGAAGATCGATCGAATCCATGCCTGCTGCGCGAAATGCGCGGGGGGATTCGCCGTGGACGCTTCGGTCTTCTCTGTGGTCGAGTTCGACGCGGCGGAGTCTCCTCGCCGCACGGATTGGTGCGAATCCTGCTTCCGGAGCCATGCCGAAGGAACAAATTCCCTCATCTACTGGGAAACTCGCTTTTTGCCGCCGACGAGTCGCCGCCGAAGAATCGATTTCAATCGGTTGTTGCGTTTGTTCGAGGCGTGGGTCGAGAAATCTTCAAGCCGGAACCCCGCGCTTCTGTATCTGATCGCACTCTTGCTCATCCGCAAGCGCTTCTTTCGAATGCAAGATCTGGTGAGCGTCGGCGGAGAGGAATTCCTGCGGCTGAAACGTCCCGGACCGACGGGCGAGGTGTTGCTGGTTCCGGCTCCGTTGCTGGAAGTGCAGGAGCTGCCCGATCTTCGCCGTCAGCTGGAGCAGTTGATCGACGGAGACGTCGAGGACGCCGAGCTCGCTTCGATTCAGGCGGGGATCGCGGTGAGCGGCAATGAACCGGCGGACGTTGAGAAGGATGGTCGGGGTGGGTGAGGCTGGGGCAACCTGGATGGTCGGCACGGCCCGCCTTTGCCAGTGAGAGAACGATCTCGATCAGCTCTCCCAACTCATTCGGTGCGCCCAGGATTGGGTGGCAGAAAAGACCCAAAACAACCTTGATTCGTATCCATAAATATTTGTTATTAAACAACTTACATTGAACAAGACAGAGCCATTTGCGCCGGTGGATGATCGATCCACTCTGACCCACGGATCATGATTCTGATCTCTGAAGTCGCGTTCACCGGAACTTTTCTCGAATTCCGTTCGAACAAGAGCTAGGTTCTAATTAATTGTAATAAAGATACTTATGAATATTTTTTAAAGTCTGTTGATCGGTGGGAATAGGTGGAGTATGGTGGAACACGACCTGAAAGCTTCCTGAGATGGCGGTTGGGGTGCGGGAAGGTCGAGAGCCGGTCAGCTTTCGGGTGCCTGATGGCGGGTGTCCGTGGAGATGGATTGAGCGATGCTCCCCACCTTCGTAGCCACCTATCAGCACGCACTCGACGACAAGGGGAGACTCAGCATCCCGAGGAAGTTCTTGGAGGTGCTGGAGAGTCGCCGCGAGGACCAGCTCTGGGCCTTTCCTGGCGTCAGGAAGTTCGTCTTGCTCTACCCACTCGCGGAGTATCAGGCGTACCGCGAGCGTGTGGAAAGGACACCCATGGAGCCCGCGGAGGCGGATTCATTCGAACGCTTCCTCTGCTCGCAGACCAAGGTTCTTCAGGTCGACAAACCCGGAAGGATTCTGCTTCCCCGCGAATTCCGGGAGCTCGCAGAGATCGACGACCAGGTGGTGCTCGTCGGCGCCCGGGACCACATTGAACTGTGGTCCCCGGCGAACTGGTCAGAGCAGCTTGGTCAGGATCGAGATCGTTACCAGCAGAAGGCGGCGAGCATCGTTCGGGCGTGATGGGGCCGTAGCACGGGCCTCCGAGGAGTCGGTTTGGTTCACGGGGAACCGCAGCACGAGCCGGTCCTGGTGGAGGAAGTTCTTGCCTTCCTTGGACGACTTGGGCCGCGGCGGTATCTGGACCTGACTCTGGGCGGGGGAGGTCATGCTCGAACGATTCTCGCTGCGTTTCCCGAGGCGCATCTGATCGGCGTCGACCGGGATGGAGAGACGCTGCAGAGGACCGCTGCGGATTTGGGAAAGGAGTTTGGCGATCGATTCCGAGCGCTCTGGGCGAGATTCGATCAGGCGGATTTGAAAGACGGGGAGATCGTCGCGGAGAAGTTCGACGGAGTTCTTCTCGATCTGGGACTGTCCAGTCTTCAGCTCGACGACCCGATGCGCGGCTTCGGCCTCATGCAGGACGGCCCGCTCGATCTAAGGATGGATCGGAGTGGTCCGAGGACCGGAGCTGATCTGCTTCGGGAATTGGACGAGAAGGAGCTCGCGGACCTCTTCTACCGCTTGGGCGACGAGCACCGTTCGCGGGCGATCGCCCGCGCGATCATGGAGCGCCGGCGAGTGGCGCCGATCACTCGTACCCGGGAGCTGGCCGATCTGGTGGCGCGGGTGATCGGGCGAGGAGGAAGGGGCAAGCGCATCCACCCCGCCACGCGGGTTTTTCAGGCCTTGAGAATTCAACTGAACGATGAGCTGGGATGCTTGGAGCGGGTACTGCCAATGGCGGACAGATGGCTGAAACCGGGCGGTCGGCTGGCAGTGATCTCCTTTCACAGCGGGGAGGACCGGCGGGTCAAACGATTCCTGCGATCCTGCGCGGATCTCCTCGCACTGTGCAAGAAGCCGGTGGTCCCGGGGCCGGAAGAGAAGGCCCGCAATCCGCGCTGCCGGAGCGCGAGGATGCGAGTCGCAGAAAAACGACATCCACTCCCCCAGGGGCAAGGTCCACGGTCAACCTTGACAGATTCTCAGAATTCGGGGACAGGCGCAGACACTGGTCGAACCAGTCTTCCGACAGCGGACGGCGGAAGACCGGAACGCCCTCGACCAGTGATGGGTCTGCGCCTGGCCTCCGATTCTGATTGAAAAAAGACGCTCTGGAGGTGACGCACCCCTGAGGGCCAATGCAACCATCGAAGGTTCCTTGTCTCTTTTGGGGAGTCTGTTTGGTTGTTTCTCGGGGGACCACCCACACAAAACCTGGAAGAGTCGAA
>Ga0247727_10007764_pt1 | contig 20260 bp, 22 predicted proteins | sample WisWelCaveWW1625_FD_202498 | JGI IMG/M metagenome (GOLD analysis project Ga0247727, IMG submission 202498) | Biofilm microbial communities from Wishing Well Cave, Virginia, United States - WW16-25 | ecosystem: Environmental > Aquatic > Deep subsurface > Groundwater > Cave microbial mat | place... | reverse complement strand
GTGTCTCCAGTGCTAACATCAAATCGCTCGAGCGACAATTGAACAACAGACCAAGGAAAATCCTAAATTATCGAACACCACGCGAAGTCTTTACTCGGCGTGTTGCACTTACTCATTGAATCCACCGAACTAATTTGCTTAGTCGTGCGCGAAAATTGGAGGTGAAAAACCTGACATGGAAAAATTAACCATAGATCAAGGCTCCACAACCATTGCTGTGCGGACCCGGATGGCGGATGATCCGTGCCACAAATGTGTACTCTGCTATCTCGAGGTTCAACAAATTCACAACAGAGAATTCGAATTCATTACATTTTGCCCAATTCCCCGCTGCTCGAATTGTTCGGGACCAAGAGGTCGGGGGTTCGAATCCCCCCGCCCCGACAAAGCATAGCAACCTTATACTCCAGGATGGGTTCTCAGCTAACGGCTGATCCGCCTCCGGCGGAAAATCCCTGGTCACCGAAGTTCACATCTTTTGTGAACGCAGGTGACCCCCCGCCCCGACTCAGAGTTAAAGGAGTTAGCGAACGGTAGTGAAGCTAAGTCCTTTTTCATTTTGAGAATCCCGCCCTCTTTTGGCGGGATCAAACTTCCTCTCAATCCCGCCGCTCAACTCATCTGACCCATTGCAACAATGTTTTACGTTTACATCCTCCGCAGCATGAAAACCCGCCGTTTCTACGTCGGTCATACCCAGGACCTTGCAAACCGTCTTGTCGAGCACAACACTGGCGAGAGCACAGCAACACGCTTCGGCATACCATGGGAACTTGTCCTTGTTGAAAACTTTCCCACCCGTGATGAAGCCATGCAGAAGGAGCGACAGATCAAGTCGCGCGGCATCAAGAGGTACCTGAAGGAACTGCAGCCCGGCTAGCGCGTGGCGCCTCCGGCGCCAAGGTTGGCGGTTCGAATCCCCCCGCCCCGACGAGGAAATCTTAAGCTTTGGAGTTTGAAGTTTGAAATGAGTGAATGCGAGAGTTCCTTTGCTCGGCCTCCACAATTCAAAATCCAAAATGTGCAATTTCGTCATCCCACCGTCCCGACAAAACATTGCTGATTGTGGATTGTTGATCGCGGACTGGTTTGCGTGATGTCTGAAGGCGGGCAGACTGAAGTCCTGGAGAGCGGCTCGATTCAACCGGTCTGCAATCCGAGTCCTCAATCAAAAACGTTTTCTCTCACGCACCGGTGAAGCACTGCCGAAATGAGCCCTTTGAAAATCATACTGCGTCGTCCTTCAAATCCACCTTCCCGAATCCAAGGAAGGGTTGTGAGCCCCTTCCAGTGGAGACTCGAGCCATCCACCACGATGAACTTCCAGCGTGAATAGTGCGGCTGCATTCTGACCATTGACTTGGAATTCACCACTCATTAGATTTCGTTGGGCCCGCTTTCAACATTACATTAGAGACATCGCGTTGCAATATCGCTCATTCTATTATCCACTGGCCCGGAAAAACCAACCGGTTATTACTCTCCCGGACTTCCGAAAGGATGCTCCCAATATCGACAACCGCTCCAATGTAGTAGGTACCAGGAGAAACGGAGGAAGGAATGGAAAAGGTCTTGTCACGTTCCCATGCATAATGAGCAGGAAGGTAGTACGAAAATCCGCCGATGTATGTGTCTGATGTGGATATGTAATCATTCGAAGAAAGATATACCCCCAAGCTGAAATTAATGCCAACATTTCCAACATTACACACTGTATACTCAACATCCACTTCACCCCCTGCCGAGACCGTAGTAATCACTGAGTTATTTCGCCAGGTCTCACTGTCGCAGGCTCCATCCATCTCAAAATTCATCAGGGTTGCATCTTCCTCTGAATTCGAAGGATACGGATACTGGAACCGGGCTCCCTGACAATCATCTGGACTTGGATGATGTCGATAGGTAGAATTCCCTCCATACCATACATGACCTGCATATCCTTGCGCCATCTGAGCTAGTTCGGCACAATAGTGCTTGAGCCCTAGCGAGTGCCCAAATTCGTGCACAACGACCTTGCGAAAGCTGGGTTGGGTTTCATCTCTTGTCCTCTCATCCTGCGCTCCTGTGTTCCAGCTAATATCCACATTGAATGTTATGTCCGTCTCGACGATCTCGTCACCGTCACTGTCCGTCCATGTCAATCCCCAATAACCATCGATATCCTCGTCGCTAACAAAACCGACGGAATTGTTTCCGTCACCGTTGCTGTAGGTAACGTCACCAACAAACGAATAGTCAAACTCGAGCCACATCCCCCACATACCATTCCAGCGACCCATCCCATTCTCAAGATCAGATCTCCAAGTGCTACCGGAGGGGAAAGAAATGCTCGCAACTCGCATGTTAGGGTCACTGGGCCAGGTGTAAGATTTCGGATCGTATCCGAATGCTGAGCCGGAGACACCGGGAAAAAATGAACAGAGCAACAATGCTAGACCCAGAGATAGAAAATGGTAATTTCGGCTCTTGGTGATTATGTCCTTCTTCATGACAATATTCCTCCTATAATCTCTCCGTAAGATGTTACTTACCAGTTAACGAGTCTCGCTCTGATGGACTCCTAAGCTCACTCTCCTTGCGTGCTGGAACTGGGCTCAAAAAGACGTTTCTGAACTTTTCATACCGACCCCTCGTATTCGCGACATGTCTCTTGATCTCGCTTACAAACTCTGACAACCTCATGACCTTCTGGTATTCTACTTCCAATTGGGAGGGCTGGTCGACTTCCTTTGTGGTCTTGTCCTTTGTATCTTCTTTTGATTTAATTTGATTTTCTCTTGACTGTATATCTCTTGAGGACAAAGGCTTTCCAGGAATCAACCCCAACTTTCTTGCCCGATCTTTGGGAATCTCACTTTCGGCGCCAACTTTCTCAAGGCCCATCTCTTCTGAAGATTTCTTTTTCGCAAAAACACGAAATCCTCTCTCAAAACCTGCCAGCGGCTGTCCACTTGGGTCAACGACAAGTGGATCATTTTTCATTCGACCTTTGAGTTGAAACAATCCTTGATCCCCACCCGGAATCGGTCCTAATCTCCATCCGCCACCACGTAAGAAGACCAGATATCGTCTCCCGAGATCGAAGGTGGGTTGGGTGGATACTTCCATTAAGTGCATGTTTTCTCTCACACCACCAACGAACGAAATCTCCAATGTCCTTTCGTTGTCCAGCGGGACTGAAGCATCATTCCGGATAAACTCGATTCCTCCAAAGCGGACAAATGTATACGGGTATTGCGATCCTTCATGCATGCCATACCGTACCCCCACTACAGTCCCAATATAGATGCATGGTGATATTCCAACCATTTCCTCTAAGTTTGGGTGTGGGGGAGCCAATACAATGTCTGCATCTGTTGGCTTGCCCTCTCGCGGACCACATCCTTGGATGTGCAAGAAAATGAACCATATGAGGATTGAGAATAGAGGACTCTGGTATTTATGTCTCATGACTTTCTCCATGACCAACGTATTTGTGTCGTTAGAACATAATGGTCTCATAATGCCGGTGCATTACTCAATTCGTCAGGAAGTTGCAGTGATGACTTGAGGATTACTCTCGGCATAATATAGCGTCGTTCGCCGAACACGCAATACCGCGAACACGGTATTTTCTTGTCAGCTCCACAATTCTCTTTGAATAGGAAGGATTTGATTCGGACGGGGCCTGCCGATAAGTATTCAAGCAGTGACCGATCCGGAAAGTACTCCTTTGCTCATCTCTGACCAAGAAGGTTTTCAAGCCTTCGAACATTTTCAATCCTTCCCTGTCCCCTTCTCCTTCTTCACTCCGGCCATAGCCATCCAAATGTGCCTGCTGTCAGCAGGCCGTAGATCAGCCCATCGATCGTCCCACGCACAGTTCTTCCCCCCGATCGCTTGAACCAGATAAAATCCTGCCAATGCGCAACGGTGTAGCATGCGAAGGCAGTGACACCAGCAAGACGGAATACCGAAAGATAACTCGCACCATGATCCAGTGCACGTCCGGCAACGTATGCCGCAAAGATTCCCACGATCACAGAATACAAAAACCACTGTATCAAACTCTTCACCATTGAAGGCGTACCGGTTTCCCAGACCGTCATGAGGAGTGTGGGTCCCTTCTGCATCTTCTCCTGGAACTCCGGCGATTTCCTTATCTCCGAACTGCCACAATACGGGATAATGTATTCCCCCGGTTGCAGATTGAAAGCCCGCAGCGCATTCCTCATTTTCTCTTCTTCTGGTACAGCTTTGAAATCCTTGTAATGATATGTGAACACCATGTGGATGATCGAACTTACGATGAACACAAACACCGCCGAGAGCAGGATCGGCAGCCATAACGACATGATGGGAACCATGAGGACCTCCGAAAGGAAATGGATGAGACGGAAACTGAGGATGATTCTTGACAAACCCGCAAGAATGTACCAGAAAGATCCAACACTTGCAATTCGACAAAAAGGTTCTCAGTTGCCGCCAACGACAGCCGCTTCGAACTTCTCTGTGATCTCCTGTACCACGCTTCGAGGTTCCCTCCCCTTTTCCATCACAATCCACACGATCCGTCGATCAGGTCGGAACCAGCTCAGCTGCCGCTTTGCATAGCGGCGCGAGTTCTGTTTGAACAGCCGAAGCATTTCTGCATATGAAACCTCCCCAGCCCGATATGCAAACCCCTCCGCGTACCCCACTGTATTCAGTGCGTTCAGTCGTCTATCATACCCCAAATGCTCCAGATGATCGATTTCACCGAGGAGTCCGGCCTGAAGCATTTCATCGCAACGAGAGTCAATACGACGATATAACTCCGATCTCTCCCAATTAAGGCCAACCATGAAGGCTGTGAAGCCAATGTCAGGCCGGCCTTCCTGATGATGTTGTGAGAGAGGTTTTCCGGTCAGATGGTAGACTTCAAGCGCTCGAATAATGCGTCGCGGCTTTGTCGGATCAGCCTTTGCAGCTGACTCAGGATCGACCTTCCACAGCTGCTCAATAAGATCATCAATCCGGCCTGCTTTGAGCTTACGCTCAAGAATTTCCCGCAACTCGGGGTCGGCACCAGGACCTTCAAACAAGCCATCGATAAGCGATCGAATGTATAATCCTGAGCCGCCGACAATCAACGGAGTCTTCTTTCTTCGAACAATATCTTCAACGACCGTACTACCATTTATCCCAAACTCGCCTGCACTAAATGGTTGATCTGGCGTAAGCTCGTCGACGAAGTGATGTCTCACTGCTGAGCGTTGCTCCGGGGTCGGCTTTGCCGTGCCGATATCGAGGTACTTATAGATCTGACGAGAGTCGGCGGAGATGATCTCCGCTCCAAGCAACTCCGCAAGCTGAAGGGCAACAATGGTCTTGCCCGAACACGTTGGGCCGACAATCACCGGGACGAGCGGAACTGTGCCTGGAAGGAGTTGTTTCGAAGAGGTCATAAAGAGGGGTGCAACATACAACAATCAACAATTAACAATCCACAATCAACACTGCCATTCAACATCCAACACCCAACACTCCACAATCCGCATTCGCCAATCCCCGCACGAACGACCGTTATTGCTCTCTCTAATCGTTCGGGCGGGCGGGAGAAATGTTATCTCCATCCCATTTTGCCGATCAGCGGAACGAATTTGAATCCGACAACTTTTTCCTGATCGAACAGGTCACCCCGGCGTGTGCAGACGATCAGCGACTGGATATCAAGGTCACCAACAGGAATGACCAACTTGCCGCCGTCGGCCAGCTGCTTCGTCAGAGGCTCGGGGATTGTCGGGGCGCCTGCGGTGACAATGATGCCGTCGAACGGAGCGAACTCGTTCCATCCAATGGTCCCGTCTCCTCCTTTTGTGGCCACGCGATAGCCCATCCGATCAAGTCTCTTTCGGGCAGTCGCAAGCAAATCCAGATCGCGCTCGATGCTGAAGACATGAGCACCCATCTCCCCCAAAACTGCGGTCTGGTACCCCGAACCGGTGCCGACTTCAAGAACCCTCCCCTCTTTCCCAACACCAAGAGCTTGCGTCATAAAGGCTACCGTGTATGGCTGTGAGATCGTTTGTCCCTTACCGATGGGGAGAGCAGAATCTTCATAGGCCCGATTCGTGAATGGCTCAGGAACAAAAAGATGCCGTTCGACTTTCGCCATGGCGCTTAGTACGCGGTCATCGGTAATACCACGGTCCTTCAAGAGCTGAATCATCTCCCGACGTTCCGTATCAAATCTGCCCAATGATGTCCATCCTCATGGTGTGATTCGAAGTTGTTTCCAGACACTGGAAAAAGACCGCTCTGTCCCAACGCTAAGCCTCTCCTTAAGTTCTTTCCTCAGAACTGCGGGCGTGAGGCCACGTGTCAACACCCCATTCTCGGCAATCGACACGATCCCGGTTTCTTCTGACACGATCAGAACAACGGCGTCAGCCTGTTCGGAAATGCCAAGTCCGGCCCGATGGCGTGTACCAAGGAGCTGGCCTTCCCATGTCGTCATTGTCGATAGCGGCAACGTGCATCGTGCAGCCTCAATCAAGCGGTCTTTGATAATCACTGCCCCGTCGTGCAGCGGTGAACGGGGGTTGAAGACTGAAAGAAGAAGAGACCTGCTCACGAGTGCATCGAGCCGAGTTCCAGTTTCGACCGTGATCCTGATTCCTGTCGCCCGGACAAACACAATCAGCGCCCCCTGTTTCTTGCGGGACAATTCTGTCACGGCATCCACGACCTCATCCACGGGTTCCTCGACACTTGTCTTAATAAAGAAGCGGACTGCAGGGCTCCTGGCAAGAAGCACAAGCAACCGACGGAGCTCGGGCTGAAAGAGAATAATGAACGCGATGACCCAGATATCGGTCAGTGTCCTTAGAATCCAGCTCATCGCCTTGAGGTTGGCTGCCTGAATGACAAAGGAGAGAATGACAATGAGGACAAGCCCGACAAAAATCTGTGCTGCGATGCTACCACGCATCGCACCATACAATCGGTAGAAGATAAACGATACCAGAACGATGTCGACTACGTCAGCAAGCCCTACGGACAGAAATCCGATTTTGAAGAGCTCCATGCTCACACCGTCACGCTCTTGAGAGCATCGATCATCGTTGCAGCACGTTTTGCTGCACGAACATCGTGGACACGAAGCATATTGGCACCATGAAGGATACTCGCCACACATGCCGCGAGTGTTCCCTCGAGACGCTCTTCTACCGGCAAATCGAGAATCGTCCCAATAAATGATTTCCGGGAGGGGCCAACGAGCACCGGATACCCCAAGTCCTTGAGTCGATTCAGCCCTTTGATGAGCCTGAGATTGTGCTCCACGGTTTTGCCAAACCCGATCCCCGGGTCAACGATCAGCTGATGAATCCCCTGCTCCTCTCCTTTCCTCAAGCCGGCCGAGAGGTAGGCGATGACTTCTCCAAACAGGTCGTCGTACGTGGGGTTTTGCTGCATGGTCTTTGGAGTTCCCTTGATGTGCATCAGAATCGCGGAAGCTCCCCGTTCGGCCACAACGTGAGGCATTTCTGCATCAAACGCAAACCCGCTGACGTCATTGACGATAACAGCTCCTTCGTCGAGAGCACGGCTGGCAACAGCTGACTTGAATGTATCGATCGAAACCGGAACATTGGTTTGCCGGACCAGATTTTTGATCACCGGAATGACGCGTCGAACCTCTTCTTCCACCGGAACAGGCTCGGCCCCTTCACCGTACGCCACGCTTTTTGGACGAGTCGATTCTCCACCAACATCCACAATATCCGCCCCCTCTTCGATCATTCCCAGAGCGTGGTCAACGGCCCGGTCCGGATCAACGTATCTTCCTCCATCAGAAAAAGAATCGGGAGTAACGTTCAAGACCCCTATAATATATGTTCGGGCAGAGAGATCGTATGTCCTCTGCCCGAACCGATAAAGAAACCCTGTGGTGTTCCTGTTCATCCAACGCCGGTATGCCGGAACGTCTTCCGCAACAGCTTCATGACGAGAGATCAGGAGGCGGGTCCAGTCGTTTCTTTTTCTTCCTTTGTTTTCATCCTCTGCGCTCGTCGCCTCGCCTTCACCCGTTCAACACTTTTCTTGTGCTTCTTGCGAGCGTTCCTCGTTTTCTTATTCATGATTCCTCCACTAATTACAGATAACCATCACCACGAATGATCCGTTCGATTTCATCAACACGTTCGACCTTCGGAAGGACATCGAGCAAATATGTCCGGAGCACCCCTAACCTCTCGTTTTCCGAATCTAGCTCCAGCAGACGTTGGCGTTTGGGAAGCTCCATGCCGACCTTTTGCGCAAGAAGGAATGATATCTCCCTCACTGGAAGGTCCGCATCAACTCGGTGTCTCCCGTCCTTGTACACAATCTCGATCAGCTGGTTAAAAAGTTGAATCGTGTCACTTGCCAGTTCTACATCAAGAAGTTCCTCCGGGTTGTCAAGGAACTTAACGGTCCCCATCGGATAGGGAGCCATTTCCGGGTTCAACTGCTGTAGTTTGAAACGTCGCTCTCCCTGAACAATGATATCCATCCTCCCGTCATGGTATTTGTGTGCAATGTCGCGTACTGTGGCTGAACAACCGACAGCAGAGACGGTCGCGCCGGCAACAAAATTTACCCCGAATTCCACCCGGTCGCTGATGGAGCGGTTGATTAAGATTTTGTATCGCTCTTCAAAGATATGGAGCGGGACCGCCGACTTCGGAAACAAAACGACCGGCAAGGGAAACAATGGCAGCAACATCTCATCCTTCACGGATCATCCCTCCTCGTGAACCGATGATAGCCATTTTCATAGTGAACATCAAGAGAAGAATCCGGTTCCGGTCACGGATTTCTGGAACCCGACATCTTCCAAGAGACGCAACTGAAAACCTCAACGCTGGTGACCAGATCGAGTGCAATGCACCCACATCGAGTCATGTCCGCTTCACACAACTCCCAGATCCTACCGATGATATTTCTTGAAACGATCGTTGATCCGTCCCCAGTGCAGATGAGCGATGAAATTCTCGATGTACTGTCCCCGCTTAGGGCCATCCTTATGATAGTAAGCGTGCTCAAAGACATCCACGGGGATAAGCGGGATTCCCCCCCAGGTGGCGCCATAATGGTGCTCATCCACGAGGACATTCAGCAGCCTCTGGGAATAAAGCATATCATACACGAGGACACCCCAGCCGCTTAACTTTGCGGAAACAGCCGCGGCTTTGAAATCGGCCTTCCACGCATCAATGGATCCGAACTCCTTTTCGAGAGCCGCACTGATCTCATGACCCTTCGAAACGTCTCCGTCACCACCCATCACCTCCCAATAAATGTCATGGAGAAGAGCCCCCGCGTGGTTCCAGGTCATCCGCCGCTTCAATTCACCGATCTGACTGTAATTTCCGTTGGCTTTTGACCGATCTGCTGTGGCGAGATCTTTTTCGATCGTGTTCAAGGCAGTCACATAACCCCTGTGATGGGTATTGTAGTGCCAGTCGCTCGTTTCGGCATCAATAACCGGAGCCAAAAGTGTTTTTGCCTGATCATCTGAATAGGGACGAGGATTGAACTTCCATTCGTATGTCATTGGAGAACTACTCTGTGTGGTTAATGTCGCAGGACTTATGGCCTCTGAAGAAACTAAACCCGGAACGAACGCTGCGGCGCCGGTGGCAGCCGCCGTCTTGACAAACACTCGTCGTTTCATCGCGTCAGAATCCTTTCAGCTGTCCGGATTTCTTGTACATGTACATCACTGCACCCCAGCCAACCAGAACGACTGCAAAGAGGTAGAACGGGCTGTCAGCGCCCGGAACCACGGTATGGGCATTAATCATTGTGTACAGGAGAGGAACCGATAAGTATGTGTTGTGCCGCGATCGCATACCGGCAAGCGCGACTAATGAAGGATCCGGAGCAGTTCCACCCTTCACCGCAGCAATGATCTTCTGTTGCGAAGGCCAGATACGCATCCAGACGTTGGCAGCCATGATCGTCCCGAACAGCGTTCCGATGTGAATGTTGTATGCCCTGTAAGAGAATTCTCCCCAGCCGATCATCAAATAGGTGACAAGAACGATAAGGACAAACGCAACGGCAGCAAACGCCTTAGAGTTTTTTGCGAGTTCACCTTTTGCCAGAACATCGTAAAGCGCAAAGCCGCCGAAGGTAACAATCAGCATCACTGTCGCGCCGACTCCCCATTCCACTCCTTGCTCAAACATCAACCCACCGTGATAGAACACAAGCAAGAGTAACAGAATCCCCGTGATCCACGTGTACGCCGCTCCCCAGCGGAACCAGTAGAGGGCGCGCGGCATCATCTCGGGGACCACTTTCTTCTTTGTCTCACCGTCGAGGACACCTGCCAATGATGCGTTGACAAAATTGAAAAAATAGAGATGGCCTATCCACAAGATGCCTGCCGCGACATGTAGCCACCTGAATAGCACACTAAGGATATCCATAGGTACTCCTTTCGGTTGGTATTGGATGAGGATGAACAGGGACCCGACCGCCGTGTGGCCGTCGGGGTGTGGTTTCTTGCGGAGTTGACTCTGGGAGAATGCTTTCCCAGCAGGTTCGAAGATATGAAAAAAATGTAAAGGTTACACCCCGAACGAGTTGCCGCAACCACAGGTACGTGCAGCCTGTGGATTGGTGAACACAAACCCCTTTCCGTTCAGACCGTCGCTGTAATCGAGGACGGTACCCGAAAGATAGAACAGGCTCTTGGGGTCAATGAACATTCGGACACCGAGTTGCTCAAAGACGTTGTCGTTCTCCCGTGGATTCTCGTCAAAGGCGAGGACATAGGTAAAGCCCGAGCAGCCGCCCCCTTTGACGCCCAGCCGAAGGCCATGAGACTCAGGAATATTGTTCTCCTGCCGGAGCTTCTTGACCTGCTCGACGGCTTTCGGCGTGATAGAGATTTCTTCCTTCAGTGTTGAGTTGTCGGCTGTTGTTGGTTCCATTGATTTGCTCCTTGACTGTTACATACCTAATTCAAGTCGGGCAGCTTCCGACATCATGGTGGGGCTCCAGGGAGGATCCCAGACCACCTGTACGCTGGCTGCTGTTACTTGAGGGATAGATTTCACCTTGGCCTCGATTTCACGAGGAAGTGTTTGGGCTGCCGGACAATGGGGTGTTGTTAAGGTCATGAGAACAAGGACTCCACCGTCGGCAGCAACCTTGACATCATAAATAAGTCCGAGCTCATAGATATTCACTGGAATTTCAGGATCGTAGCAGGTTCTCGCCGCTTCGACCACCTGATTCTTGATCAGCTCTTGTTCAATCGTGCTCATCGTATTTGGTTCGACACTATCCTGCTTCTGTTCCATCGATTTACTCCGTCGAAACCGTTTCTTGCTTCGCTTCAAGTGCTGCACGAAATGTATGCCACGCAAGACTCGCGCATTTCACACGCGCAGGGAACTCCGACACACCGGAGAACACTGCTAATTTGCCTAACCGATCAGTGACAGAGTCAGGATTAGGCTCACCCCTGACGAGGTTATGAAAATTCTGGAACAACTCGTCCGCTTCCGATTTCGTCTTTCCTTTCACAATCGACGTCATGACAGAAGCCGATGCCTTGGAGATTGCACATCCTGTTCCGACGAAGCTCACATCGGCGATCACATCTCCATCCATTTTGACATAGATCGTGTAGTGATCTCCACACAACGGGTTATAACCCTCGACCGACCGGTCAGCGTTTTCCATCGTGCGGAAGTTACTCGGACTCTTGTTATGGTCGAGGATGACCTCCTGATACAGCTCCCGGAGCGCCGACATCAGCCCAGCACCTCGATCACCTTCCGTATTCCCTTCACCAGAGCATCCGCCTCCTCCTTCGTGTTATAGAAAGCGAACGAAGCGCGTGCCGTAGCCGGAATACCGAAATGTTGCATCACCGGCTGCGCGCAATGATGACCGGTGCGAACAGCGATGCCTTCATCATCCAGAATCGTCCCGATATCGTGAGGATGGATTCCGTTGATCACGAACGACAGTACAGCGGCTTTGCAGGTCGCCGTGCCAACGATTCGGACCCCGGGGAGCTGGGCCACCCTTTCCGTTGCGTACGCAAGCAGCTCATGCTCATGAGCTTGTATCGCATTCATATCGAGATTTGAGATATAGTCAATTGCAGTACCCAACCCGATCCCACCACCGATGTTCGGAGTTCCGGCTTCGAACTTGTAAGGCAGATCGTTGTAGATCGTTTTCTCAAACGTCACCGACTTGATCATGTCTCCCCCACCCTGGTATGGAGGCATTGCTTCAAGCAGCTGCTCTTTGCCATACAGAATCCCGACGCCGGTTGGACCAAACATCTTGTGAGAAGAAAATGCATAGAAATCACAATCGAGGTCCCTGACGTCCACATGCATATGGGGAACGGCTTGTGCTCCATCAACCAGGACCGGGACACCAAAGCTGTGCGCCATTGCAACAATTTCCTTGATCGGGTTAATCGTTCCAAGTGCATTGGAAACGTGGGTCACTGCGACGATCTTCGTTTTGGGCGTGAGGAGCTTAACATACTCTTCGAGAATCAGCTCCCCCTTTTCATTCATCGGAATCACGGTAAGACGGGCGCTTCTCTCCTTACAGAGCATCTGCCATGGAACGATGTTCGAGTGGTGTTCCATGGCTGAAATCAGAACCTCGTCCCCGGGGCCAACATTCGTCCTGCCGAAACTGTTCGCCACAAGGTTGACAGCCTCGGTTGTTCCGCGGACGAAAACAATCTCGGTCGTGTTTGCAGCATTGATGAACCGTTTCACTCTTGCACGCACCCGCTCGTACGCCTGCGTGGCTCGTTCGCTGAGGTAGTGGATCCCTCGATGAATATTCGAATTCTCCTCAAGGTAATATCGCATCATCGCGTCGATCACGATCTGAGGTTTTTGGCTTGTAGCCGCGTTATCGAGATACACAAGCCTTTTTCCGTTGATCTGCTGGTGCAGCAACGGAAAATGGTGTCGACAACCCTCGATGATGCCAAGCTTTTGTTCGAATTCGGGCAGAACTATGTCACTCGTCGGTCTCACGATCGTCCTGTATGATGCGCCCCCGATGGAGCTTCGCATGAATCATTGCTTCGAGCTGGTCTCGCAGAGGTTCAACATGGACACGCTGGGTCACTTCCCTTGCAAATGCATAGGTCAGAACGTCCCGTGCCTGCTCAAGCCCCATTCCTCGGGACCTCAAGTAGAAAATCTGTTCCTCGTCAAGCTGACCCACGGTTGCTCCGTGAGTACATTTCACATCATCAGCAAAAATCTCGAGCTGCGGTTTGGTGTCGATCGTCGCCTCGTCAGAAAGCAGGAGAGTCTTGTTCGTCTGCTTCGCATCAGTCTTCTGTGCATCTTTGCGGACGAAGATCTTGCCGCTGAAAACTCCCTTTGACGCGCCGTCAAGGATCGACTTGTACAGCTCGTGGCTCACGCATTTCGGTTTCGCGTGTTCAATGGTTGTATGATTATCGATAAGCTGCGTTCCTGTCGCAAGGGAGAGCCCATTGAGCGTACACTCGCAATGCTCTCCATCCAATAGGGCAATCACGTTGTTCCGGACAAGTCCTCCGCCGAGTGAAACGGAGTTGGCGGTGTACGTGCTCCGTTCCTGTTGAGAAACATGGATCGTCCCGATGTGGAACCCCTTGACGCTTTCGGACTGAATTTTGTCATGCTCCACAACCGAGCCGCTGCCCACCACGACTTCAGTTACCGCATTTGTAAAGTAGATGTTCTCTTCGATGCCAACATAGGACTCGATGATGGAGACTCTTGCTCCATCTTGTATGACAAAAAGATTTCGAGGAACGGTCAGAAACGGCCGGCTACGTCTTCCAGACACATACAAAATGTGAATCGGCCGATCGACGACAATTCCTCTGGGCACGTGGACAAGAGCACCGTCCTGCAAGAATGCGGTGTTAAGGGCCGTAAAGGGTTCCCGCTCGTAGCCTGCATGATGAGCGAGTGATTGGAACAGAGAATTATTCCCTTCCTTCAGACCTGAGCGAAAACTCCCCACTGTGACCCCAGCCGGAAGACCATCCGTCAAGGACAATTCCGAAGCGTAATGACCATCGACATAAACGAGGCGGATGCAGTCGAAATCGGGCAAACCAACTACCGAGAGCTCCTCCAGCCTGATTTCGCTCCGCTCAGGCTCAGTGACAGGAAGGAACCGAAGATTTGTGATCGGGGAGACATTTGTGAAGCGCCACTCCTCATCCTTCGTCGTAGGAAACCCCAGATCTACAAACTTGGAGATGGCTTTGCGCCGAAGCGCGTGCAGTCTGGTCTGCGCCTCGCCGTTGAGAGTTTTCTCAAACTCACCAAAGCTCATCAGATACCAGTCGACAAGTCTTTCCTTCGTTTGCGTCATTGTACTATTTCTCCGCCCCTACGGATACGCCGTTCGGTTCTGACTTCACCCAGTCGTACCCTTTTTCTTCAAGTTGCAGCGCGAGATCCTTGCCCCCTGATCTCACTACCCTGCCATCGACGAGCACATGGACAAAATCGGGAATGATATGATTGAGCAACCTCTGATAGTGGGTCACAACAATGATTGCGTTATCGCTGCGTCGAAGCTTGTTTACGCCATCCGCGACAATTCGGAGCGCATCAATGTCGAGGCCCGAGTCCGTCTCGTCGAGAATCGCAAGTTTCGGCTCGAGCACAGCCATCTGAAAGATTTCGTTCCGCTTTTTTTCGCCCCCGGAGAACCCTTCGTTCACCGAGCGGCTCAGAAAGCTCTTGTCCATGTCAACCAACTTCAATCGTTCTTTGACGCGTGAAAGAAAATCAACGGCATCCAGCTCCTGTAACCCCTGATGCTTTCTGATGGAATTGAGCGCAGCCTTCAAGAAATAACTTGTCGTAACACCCGGGATCTCAACGGGATACTGGAACGCGAGGAACACACCTTCCCGCGCCCGCTCTTCAGGACTCATGGCAAGAAGATCTTTCCCTTCATAGACCACCTCACCCTCAGGGATCTCGTACGTCTCCCTTCCCGCCAACACCTGCGCGAGCGTACTCTTGCCCGAACCATTCGGCCCCATGATGGCATGAACTTCACCAGGACGAACCTTCAGATTCACGCCCGAAAGGATCTTGTTTCCGTTTGCACTCGCGTGGAGGTTTTTGATTTCTAACATCAGTGAATTGGTCATCAGTCGATGGTCATTTCTAATTTTGAATTTTTCATTTTTACTTTTTGTTTCTATCCTACGCTTCCTTCCAGGCTTACTCCGAGCAATTTCTGAGCTTCGACGGCAAATTCCATAGGAAGCTCACGGAAGACCTCCTTACAGAAGCCATTCACAATCATGTTCACCGCATCTTCTGTCGAAAGACCACGCTGTTTGCAGTAGAATATCTGGTCTTCGCCAATCTTCGATGTTGATGCTTCATGTTCAACCTTGGAAGAGGTGTTCTTCACTTCTATGTAAGGAAATGTGTGTGCCCCACACTGGTCGCCCAGCAAGAGCGAATCACATTGTGAGAAGTTTCGTGAATTCGATGCCTTCTTGAGAATCTTCACGAGACCCCGGTATGAGTTGTTTCCGTGTCCGGCAGAAATCCCCTTCGAGACAATTGTGCTCCTGGTATTTCTGCCCATATGGATCATCTTGGTCCCGGTATCAGCTTGCTGCCGGTTGTTCGTGACAGCCACGGAATAGAACTCGCCGACCGAATTATCACCCTGAAGAATGACGCCTGGGTATTTCCAGGTAATGGCTGATCCCGTCTCGACTTGAGTCCACGAGATTCTGGAGTTGACGCCGGCACATTTCCCGCGCTTCGTAACAAAGTTGTAGATCCCACCCCTTCCCTCCTTATCGCCTGGATACCAGTTCTGCACGGTTGAATATTTGATTTGCGCATCGTCCAGAGCGACAAGCTCGACAACTGCGGCATGAAGCTGGTTCGTATCGCGAATTGGTGCAGTGCATCCTTCGAGGTAACTCACGTAGCTCCCCTTTTCCGCCACAATCAAAGTTCGCTCAAACTGACCGGTATCCGCGGCGTTGATCCTGAAGTACGTTGAAAGCTCCATCGGACATCGGACGCCTTCAGGAATATAACAGAACGATCCATCACTGAAGACGGCAGAATTCAGTGCCGCAAAAAAATTGTCGCTCGACGGAACGACCGACCCAAGATATTTCCGGACAAGCTCGGGATGTTCTTGAACCGCATCGGAGAACGAGCAAAAGATAATCCCCAGCTCATTCAGCTTTCCTTTGAACGTGGTTGCTACCGAAACACTGTCGAAGACCGCATCAACGGCCACACCGCCAAGCCGCTCCTGTTCGGCAAGAGAGATGCCAAGCTTTTCGTAGGTCTTCAGAAGCTCGGGATCAACTTCTGCAAGACTCTTCAGCTGGTTTTTCTGCTTCGGAGCGGAATAGTAAATGATATTCTGATAATCGATCGCTCCGTAACGAACATTCGGCCACTTCGGCTCCTCCATTTCCAACCAATGGCGGTATGCCTTCAAGCGCCATTCAAGGAGCCACTCCGGCTCATTTTTCTTTTCGGAGATAAACCGAATGATGTCCTCGTTAAGCCCACGCGGAGCGCTCTCGGATTCGATCTCCGTTACAAAGCCGTACTTGTATTCCTGATTTGCGAGCTGTTCTATTTTCTCAGTTTCTGTTGCCACCTTGTATTCCCTTTTGTTCAAGTTAACGGTCAGCAGTTAGCATTCAGTCGTCAGGCAGATAGCAAAGCTGATTGCAAATAGCCTCCCTTTTCCCTGTTCCCTTTTCCCTGTTCCTATTTCATTTCTTACTTCCCGCCGGCACAGAACTCTTGATCGGCGGTAAAGGGTTTTTCACCCCAGGCGCCGCAGGCTTTGTCGGTTGCACAACTTCCTGTTTTGGCAATGTCGCCGGACTCTGTGCAGCTGCCTGAACTGAATCGGCCGAGGAAGGCTCGCTCACAGTAGCAGGAGGAGCTGTGTCCTTCGCAACCTGTGCAGGCTTCCCACCCGCAGGCGCAGAGCTCTTCATTGGCGGTAAGCCCCCCGATGGCTTCGCCGCTGCTGTTGGGGCTGAACTCTTCAGCGGAGGCAGTCCACCGGCGGGACGTGGCACTGCCGGCGCCGAAGCCGCTGGCTTCGCCGGCGCAGCAGTTCTTGCCACTGGAAGAGGCTTGGCCGATTTCGTTTTGAACTCTTCGTAATACAACACCCAGCTCTGCCTGTCAATCGGCACCAGAATCTTCTTTTTCTCAAGTCTCGAAACAAACTCTCGAGCAAACCGCTCCGCCTCCGAGTAACCGACCTTCACCCCCTTCCGCTCAAGCATGACCTGGATCCCATATTGGATATCGCGGAAAAAAACGTTCGAGAGATGATAGAGCGGATATCTCGTCTGCAAAAATGCAAGAACATCCGCATCGCTTTCAAGAATGTGATCAATGTTTTTCATGCATGCGCCAGCTGGTGTGTCGATGATGAACGAACAAACCGCACCGTTTCAACAACCTTCCTAATTGCGTACTCAATCTCTTCGTCTGTAGTGAACCGTCCTAGCCCGAAGCGAATCGATGAATGGACATCGGCATCCTCCAGCCCTGTGGCTTTGAGCACGTGGGATGGCTCCGGAACTGCCGAGCTACATGCGGAGCCTGTTGAAACCGCAATATCCTTCATGTCCATGATGAGTCTGTCGGCTTGCAGACCGGCGAATGTGATATTCGCATTGTTTGGCAGTCGATCAGTCGGATGGCCATTGACCCAAACATCAGACAGGCCGCCTGTGATTCCGTCGACAAGCCGATCGCGCAGAGAGCTTAGTCTCTGAGATTCACCAACCATCTCCCGTAAGCAAATCTCCGCTGCCGCGCCAAAGCCGACAATGGCCGGAACGTTCAGGGTTCCCGATCGCAGGCCTCGCTCATGGCCACCCCCATCCATCTGCTGGACCAATTGAACCCGGGGTGTCACAGTTCTGACAAACAACGCGCCGATTCCTTTCGGTCCATACAACTTGTGAGCAGAGAATGACATGAGATCGATGCTCAGCCCTCTCACATCAATCGGAATTTTTCCAACCGCCTGCGCAGCATCGGTGTGAAAAAGAATATCGTGTTCTCGACAGATCGCTCCAATCTCAGCAACCGGGGCAATTGTCCCTATCTCGTTATTCGCCATCATGATCGAGACAAGGATTGTCTCACGAGTGATGCTTCGACGTACATCATTCAGTGATACGAGCCCGAACCTGTCGACGTCAAGAATTGTTACACTGAACCCCCGTTCCATCAGTCTCTTGCAGGTATCGAGAACAGCCTTGTGTTCAGTTGCAGCCGTGATGATATGGGTCCCACGACTTCGATACGCCTCAGCTGCTCCCTTCAACGCAAGATTGATCGACTCCGTTGCTCCGCTCGTAAAGATGATCTCACCGGGGTGTGCGCCAATCAGGGCAGCGATCTGCTTTCTCGCTTTTTCGACTGCAGCTTCCGCCGTCCAACCAAACTGGTGATGCTTACTCGACGCGTTTCCATAATGCTGACCGAAGTATGGAAGCATCGCGCCAACGACGCGCGGATCCGCCTGCGTCGTCGAGTGGTTGTCGAGATATATAGGCAGCTTCAGAGCCATCAGACAATCTCCGAGAGCATCATCGTATCAAATGTTCGTTCAATGGATGCCTGAACCTTTGTGAGCGGAGCCTTGATTGTGCAGACGGGGAACACTACGCAACTCTCAGGTCCTTCGACCATGCATTGAGCAATCATGGGGATTGTTCCCTCAATTGCATTAATGATGGTTGATACGCGGACTTCGCCAGGGTTCTTGGCCAACCTGTATCCTCCATGGACGCCGTGATGTGAAGCGATCAACCCTGCCTTGGTGAGCTTCTGCAGGACTTTGGCAAGCAACTCGTAGGGAATCCTATGGAGCTCGGCAATCTCTTTTGCCGTCACCACATTGCCATTGGACTGGGCAGCGATATAGCGAATCGCTATGAGCCCGTATTCAACCTTTTTTGAGAGCCTTACCATGAATGTCCGACCAAATCAGTCCGATTTCAGTTCAACAAAAAAGCATCCAATTGATGCTCCGTGTTAGGCCTCAGAGCAGAAATGTGTGAGGCGAAACACGTGCCTGTAACGACAACCCAAATATAGGAAAACAGGCCCCAAATGTCAAAAGTCGGTCGCAGAACAGAAATCATGCTCTTATGCCGGGCCAAAATCAATCACCCTTAAGAACATATCGAATTCCTGCATTGATCACTCGTCCCTCAAGCGGGGCATATATAGGCAAGAACGCTACAGTGCCAGCTTGTGGATTAGTAAGGATGATTGGTTCGAACCTTGTTTGGCGGGTGTCCAAGATGTTTTCAAAGTTTTGCAAAGAGTCGGAGATTTCCAAAACCCTTCTCCGCAACGATGCCTGTAACCCAATGGGTTGGAGTTATGGATCGCACGGTGGTGGCTCCGGCGTTAGTAAAGCAGCTCTTAACCCTTCCCGCGGTAATGGTTGAGGTGTTGTTCTTCCCGGCTGTTTCAAGCGGTTTCGTCTGCAATCAGCCTTCTGCACCGGTCTCCCTCACAACACCTGTCTATCACCCTCCTTTAGCTTCCTGAACTTCTTTCTCTACAATCCACGCCCTTGATTCTTAGAGTCAGTCGTAGTTCTCTTGTTTTCTTTCTTCACCCAATACCCTAAAACAATAACTGAGGAGATTGATCCTGAGAGAGAAAGAGCAACATCTAATGTGAATGGGTCTGGAGACCGTCGTGCGCGTGTTCGAGAATCCGATGATGATGCTCGCCCACCTTGTTGTCAGGGTCAATATGCACAATAACATCTCCAAGATGCTTAAGATTGTGCAGCAATTGGTGACGAACCTCTTTGGCAATCTCGTGTCCTTCTACCACCGAAAGGTCAGAGTGGACGGCAACATTGAGTTCTGCATGAACGCGGTGACCGATCCATCTCGCACGGACTTCACCCACCTCGGTGACTCCCCCGACGTGGTGTGCCGTATGGATAATTTCACCAAGCACTTCGGGTTCCACGCTATCGAGCATTCGAAGGAACACGGCCTTTCCTGATTCCCAAACGATGAAGAGGATAGCGACAGTGATGCCTGCTCCGACAATCGGATCAGCAAGGGGGTAGCCAAGCCACACACCAACTGCACCGAAAAGGACCGCCAAACTCGTCCAGCCATCAACTCGTGCGTGGTAGCCATCTGCAATGAGTGCCGCACTGCCAATTTCCTTACCGACTT
>Ga0247727_10007763_pt1 | contig 20261 bp, 14 predicted proteins | sample WisWelCaveWW1625_FD_202498 | JGI IMG/M metagenome (GOLD analysis project Ga0247727, IMG submission 202498) | Biofilm microbial communities from Wishing Well Cave, Virginia, United States - WW16-25 | ecosystem: Environmental > Aquatic > Deep subsurface > Groundwater > Cave microbial mat | place... | reverse complement strand
CGACCCGCTGCCGCCGCGCCGCAATGCCCGGCACGACTTCCGCATCGGCTATTTCGCGCGCGTCACCCCGGAGAAGGGGCTGCACACGCTGTGCGAGGCTTACCGCATCCTGCGGCATGGCAACCGCCTGCCCGCGTCGCGCCTGGAAGCCGCTGGCTACATCGCGCCGGAGCATCACGAATATCTGCGCGGCGTCGAGCGGCGCATGCGCGAGTGGGGGCTCAGCGCGGAGTTCCAGTATCGCGGCGTGCTCAGCCGCGAAGGCAAGATCCGCTTCCTGCAAGGCCTCGACGTGCTTTCGGTCCCCTGCGCCTACGCGGAGCCGAAAGGGCTCTACATGCTGGAAGCCATGGCCTGCGGCACACCCATCGTGCAACCGCGCCACGGCTCCATCACGGAAGTGGTAGAGCACTCCGGCGGCGGCTTGCTCTTCGAACCCGGCAATGCCGAAGCGCTGGCCGAGGCGCTGCACTCCCTGTGCCAGAATCCCGACGTGGCCGCTGACCTCGGCCGCAAAGGCGCTGCTGCGGTGCGCCGCCACTATTCGGTGGAGCAGGAAGCCCGCCGCTCCGTGGAAATCTATGAAGAACTGCTGCGCGTTTCGGCCCGTGGCGCGGTTCCGGCCCCTCGGCCTGCGTGAGCGCCGGCTTTTTGCCGCGTGATCCTCTGTGTTCCTCCGCGCTCTCTGTGTTAAGGTTTTTGCTTCGCGCTCTTTGACACCAGCCACATGCTTGAAGCCGCCAACATCACCAAGGATTATCCCGCGCCCAACGGCCGCCTCCCGATCCTAAGCGGCTGCACCTTTTCGCTGGCGCGCGGCGAGGCCGCCTCCGTGGTCGGCCCTTCCGGCACCGGCAAGAGCACGCTGCTTTATATCCTGGGCGCGCTGGAGCCGCCCACCGCGGGCCGCGTCACCCTCGATGGCCGCAATCCCTTCGAGCTTTCTGAGCGCGAGCTGGCCGCCTTCCGCAACCAGCAAGTCGGCTTTGTCTTTCAGGATCACTGCCTGCTGCCGCAGTGCAGCGTGCTGGAAAATGTTCTGACGCCGACGCTGGTGGCTGAAAAGCGCGACTACCTGACGCGCGCCCGCGCGCTGCTCGAGCAGGTCGGCCTCGGCCCGCGGCTGGACCACCGCCCGGCGGAGCTCTCTGGCGGCGAAAAGCAGCGCGTGGCCCTGGCGCGGGCGCTGATTTGCGAGCCGTCGCTGCTGCTGTGCGACGAGCCCACCGGCAGCCTGGACCGCGAGTCGGCCGAAAACGTGGCTTCGCTGCTGCTCGATCTGCACGCCCAGCAGAAAACGATACTGGTAGTGGTGACGCACAACCTCGAACTGGCCGCGCGCTTCCCGCGCCGCTTCGAGCTGCGCAACCGCCAGTTGCAATCTTCATAGGACAGACCTCCAGGTCTGTTCCTGTTGAGGAGATCAACATGAAACTCCGCTGGCTCACGATGTTTCTCGCTGCACTCATGGTTACCGCGCTGCCGGTGTCCGCGCAGCAGAAGAAGCTCAAGGTCTATATCTCAGTGGATATGGAAGGCGTGGCCGGCGCGGTTACCGGCGACCAGCTCGGCCCGGGCGCCTTCGAATACGAGCGCTTCCGCCAGTTCATGACGGGCGAGGCGCTGGCTGCGGTCACCGCGGCCAAGGAAGCCGGCGCCACGGAAATCGTGGTGAGCGATTCGCACGGCAACGGCGAGAACCTGTTGATCGAGCAATTTCCCGCCGATGTGAAGATCATCCGTTCGTGGCCGCGCCGCCTCACCATGATGGCCGGCATTGACGGCACCTTCGACGCCGTCATTTTCATCGGCTATCACTCGTCCACGGACAACCCCGCCGGTGTCCGCGCGCACACTTTTTCCAGCGGCCGCCTCACGCACGTGGCCGTGAACGGCACGCCCTTCACCGAAGGCGCGTGGAACGCCGCCATCGCCGGGCACTTCGGCGTGCCGGTGGTGATGATTTCCGGCGACGATGCGGCCTGCGCCGAGGTGAGCAAAGTCGTCGGCAACATCGAAACCGCCGCGGTGAAGAAGAGCCTCGGCTTCCATTCGGCGATGACCCTCACGCCCGAGGCTTCTTACAAGTTGATTGCCGAGAAAGTGAAGGCTGGGCTTGCGCGTCGCGGGGAAATCAAGCCCTTCACCGTCGCGAAGCCCGTCACGGTAGAGGTGGGCTTCAAGCACTATTTGCCGGCGGAAGTGCTTTCCTATTTGAAAGGCATCGAGCGCACCGGTTCGCACACCATCCGCTACCGGGTGGCCGACATGCTCGAAGCCGCTGATCTGATGCTGGTGCTCAACACCTACAGCGTCAGCCTGGAGCCGTAGCTTCGCGATGCGATTCACCACCCTGCTGCGTCGCAGCCTTGGCTATTTCTGGCGCACCCATGTCGCCGTCGCCCTGGGTGTGGCCGTCACAGTAGGGGTGCTTACCGGTGCGCTGCTGGTGGGCGATTCGGTTCGCGCCAGCCTGCGCGAACTGGTGCTGCAGCGGCTGGGCAGGACTTCGCACGTGGTCAGCAACGAGAATTTCTTCCGCGCACAGCTTGGCGAGGATCTGCAATCGCAGCCTGTTTTCCAGCGCGACTTTGCCGGCGCGGCGCCGATGATGGTGCTGGAAGGCGCGGTCGAACACGAAAAATCCGCGCGTCGCGCCGCCAGCGTGCAGGTCTATGGGGTGGACGCGCACTTCTGGCAGTTCCACGGACTCGACCTTGTGGGCGACCTCGCCCTCGGCCCGCGGGACGCCCTTATGAGTCCGGCGCTGGCCCGCGAGTTCACCGCGGCCCCCGGCGACGCGCTGCTGCTGCGGGTGCAGCGCCCGTCCGATGTTCCCGTGGAATCGCTGCACGGCCGCAAAGATCAGCTTGGCCGCACGATTCGCCTAAGCCTGAAAGCCGCGCTGCCCGCCGGACAGCTTGGCGAGTTCTCTCTGCGGCCGCAGCAGGGCGAAGTGCGGGCGCTGTTCGTGCCGCTCGAACGTTTGCAGCGCGATCTGGCTCAAGATGGCCACGTCAATACGCTGCTCCTTTCTTCATCGCCATCCTCCAACAGTGGCGCGACAGGCATTGAGCTGGCGGCAGCCTTGAAACAAGCCGTTTCTCTCGAAGACGCGGGCCTGCGCATCACGCCGCTGCCCGGCCTGCGCGCCGTTTCTGTGGAGAGCCGCCACATTCTGATTCCCGATTCCGCTGCGGAAACTGCCAGCCAGCTCGCCGTTTCGCTCGGCTGGCGCGAAGAACGCTTGTTCACCTATCTGGCCAACACGATTCGCGTCGCCAGCCGGGAGATTCCCTATTCGCTGGTCACTGCCGCTGACGATTCCGCTCTCGCCCGTCTCGCTGGCCCATCCGCGCCAGGCGGGCCCGCGCGCGCCGGTTCTTCGCGTCCACCGATTTGGCTCAATGACTGGGCCGCGCGCGATCTGGCCGCGAGGCCCGGCGACACGGTCACGCTCGAATATTACGTCTGGCAGGACGGCGCAGGCCTGCACACGGAGCGCGCCGAGTTCGCACTGCGCGGCATCCTGCCCATCGCGCCGTTCCACGCCGACCGCGCGCTGGCGCCTGATTTTCCCGGCATTGCGGATTCGGAAAGCGTCAGCGACTGGGACCCGCCATTCCCCGTGGACCTTGGGCGCGTGCGCCCGCGCGACGAAGCCTACTGGCGCCAGTACCGCACGACGCCCAAAGCCTTCCTACGCCTGGAAGACGGCCAGCGGCTGTGGCGTTCACGCTACGGCCAGCTCACGGCGCTGCGTTTTGTGCCACCACCCGGCATAGAGCCCGCTGCCGCCGCCGACCAGTTCCGCGCGCGCCTCGGCCAGGCGCTCGATCCGGCGCAAGTCGGTTTCGTCACCGTCGCCGCGCGCACGCAGGGCGTCGCAGCTTCGCAGGGCGCAGTGAACTTCGGCGAGTACTTCGTCTACTTCAGTTTCTTCATCGTGGTGTCCGCCGCGTTGCTGGCCGGGCTGTTCTTCCGGCTGGGAGTCGAGCAGCGGCTGCGCGAAGTGGGCCTGCTGCGCGCGGTGGGATTCCCGGAGCAGAAAATCGCGCGGCTGTTTCTGCTGGAAGGCGCAACGTTGGCGGTTGTGGGCAGCGCGGTTGGAGTCGCCGGCGCCATCGGCTATGGCGCGCTGCTGATCTACGGCCTGCGAACATGGTGGGTCGGCTCGGTGGGCACCACGTTGCTTCAACTCCACATTTCGCCGCTGACGCTTGCCGCAGGCAGCGCGGGTGGCGTGTTAATTGCGCTGCTGGTGATTGTGCTCACGCTGCGCGGGTTGCGCCGGGCCACGCCGGTCAATTTGCTGGCGGGGACGCGCCCGTACCCTGCCGCCGAGCAGCCCGCGGCCCGCCGCTCGGCGCGCGCGCGCCTGCTGGGCATCGCGTGCGGCGCGGCCGGGCTGGCGATTCTTGCCGCTGCTGCGGCAGGCGCCATCCATCAAGTGGGCGGATTCTTCGGCGCAGGCTCGCTGGTGCTTGCGTCGCTGCTGTTTTTCAACTGGGCGTGGCTGGCGGGCGAGCGCAGGAACCTGCTCGCCGGCTCCGGCGCGCCGGGGCTCTGGCGCCTCGGTCTGCGCAACGCGAGCTGGCGGCCCGGGCGCAGCCTGCTGTGCATCGCGCTGATTGCCTCGGCCACGTTTCTGATCGTGGCCGTGGATTCTTTCCGCCGCGGCGGAACCGACCCACTTGACCTGCGCTCTGGCACCGGCGGCTACCCGCGGCTGGCCGAATCGCTGCTGGCGATTCCTTACGACCTGAACACGGCACAGGGCAGAGAAGCCGCGGGGCTCGCGGCAAACGCCGGCCTCGGCAATCTGCGCTTCACTTCCTTCCGACTGCGCCCCGGCGACGACGCGAGCTGCCTGAATCTCTACCAGCCGCAGAATCCGCGCATCCTCGCGGCGCCGCCGGAGTTCATCGCCGCCGGGCGCTTTTCGTTCCAGGGTGCGCTGGCGCAAACGCCGGAGCAAAAGCAGAACCCGTGGACGCTGCTGGCCGCGCGCTTCGACGACGGCGCCGTGCCCGCCATCGCCGACGCCAATTCGATGACCTACGTCCTGCACCGCAAGCTCGGCGAAGACTTCGTCCTCGAGCATGTCCGCGACCCGCAGACCGGCCGGCCGCTGCGCCTGCGCCTGGTTGCCGCGCTCAACGACAGCATCTTTCAGAGCGAGTTCATCATCGGCGAAGAACAGTTCCTGCGCCTCTTCGCGCGTGAGCCTTCTTCCGGCGGTTACCGCGTGTTCCTCATCAGCGATGGCGCGACCGTTCCCACAGGAACCGGGCACGCTGCGAGCGCTGCCATCGCCCGCACCGGCGCACTGGAAGAAGCGTTCGCCGCCTACGGCTTCGACGTGGTCTCCACCGCCGAGCGGCTGGCCGCGTTCCATCGCGTCGAGAACACTTACCTCTCCACGTTTCAGGCGCTCGGGGGGCTGGGCCTGTTGCTGGGAACCTTCGGCCTGGCGGCGGTGCTGCTGCGCAACGTGCTGGAACGCCGCCGTGAGCTGGCCCTGCTGCGCGCCGTCGGTTTCCGCCAGCGCGATCTGGTGCTGATGATCGCCGCGGAGAATTTGCTGTTGCTTCTCCTCGGACTTTTTTCCGGCACGCTCACTGCGCTGCTGGCCATCGCTCCCGCGCTTGTCGAACGCGGCACGCTGCCGGGCATGTCTTTTGCCTTGCTCGCCGGAGTGCTTCTGGTGGGCCTGCTCGCCTCTGCTGCCGCGGTTGCCGCTGCTGTCCGCGCGCCGCTGCTCCAGGTGCTGCGGTCGGAGTAGGACAAGCCACCCAGTCTGTCCTTTATGGGCCGTGGATCTTTCTATGCCGGACCGGGGAAAGTGCCTGTTCTACCTGCGCGATCGGAAACTTTTTCTTCTGCGTGGCGTCTATCCAGAAAGCAGTCCTGACGAGTGGAGGTGTGGACTATGCGGAATACAGGCCAGCGTTCCCTTGCTCTTTTTCTCGTCGTCGCTCTGGCCATTCTCGCTTTCGGCCCGCGCGCCGTGTCCGTTCCGCCGCCCAGCCCGGACGATTGGCCGCAGTGGGGCGGCCCCGATCGAAACTTCTCGGTGGCCGGCAGTGGCCTGGCCTCTACCTGGCCCGTCGCCGGTCCGAAAAAACTGTGGAGCCGCGAGCTCGGCGAAGGCTACTCGGCCATCGTGGCCGAGAGCGGCCGCCTCTACACCATGTATCGCCGGCGCGCGGGCTTCTTTCAATTCGGCAAGCAGGACCAGGAAATCGTCATCGCGCTCGACGCCGCCACCGGCCGCACGCTTTGGGAGCATGGCTACGACGCGCCACTGCCCGACCGCATGAACGTCGAGTACGGCCCCGGGCCGCACTCCACTCCGCTCCTCGCCGGGAATCGGCTGTTTGCGGTGGGGGCCACCGGCAAGTTCCACGCGCTCGATAAGACTACCGGCCGCGTGCTGTGGTCGCACGACCTGCACAGCGAGTACGGCGTGTTGTGGGGCCGCGGCTATTCGTGCAGTCCCATCGCTTACAAAGACACGGTCATCCTCACCACGGGGAAGGTCGGCCGCAGCGTGATGGCGTTCCATCAGGAGACCGGCGCGGTGGTGTGGCAGAAGCATGATTTCGACTACGGGCCGTCGTCGCCGATCCTCATTACCGTGGAAGGCGCTGCGGCTTCTGCGGCTCCCGGCAAAGCCGCCAAAAGCAAGGCCAAGGCCCGCGGCCGCTCGGCCGAACCGGAGCGTCAGCAGCAGCTTGTCGTCTTCATGTCCGCGGAAATCGCCGGTCTCGATCCGGCCAACGGTGACCTGCTGTGGAGCCATCCGCACCAGACCGAATATGGGCTGAACATCAGCACGCCGCTGTGGATTGCAGAAGGCAACCTGCTTTTCTGTTCTTCGGCGTATAACTCCGGCAGCCGCATGTTGAAACTCACGCTGGCCAGCGGCAAGACCACCGTCGAACAGCTCTGGTACACCGGACGCCTGCGCATCCACATCGGGGATGCGGTGTACGGCGGCGGCTACGTGTTCGGCTCCTCGGGGGACTTCGGCCCGGCGTTTTTCTTCGCTGTGGAAGCGCAGACGGGCAAGGAAGCCTGGCGCGACCGCGCGTTTTCCCGGGCCAACATCGTGCGCGCCGGCGATAAGCTCGTCATTCTCGACGAAGACGGTACGCTGGCGCTGGCCACCGCGTCGCCTGCGGGCCTGCAAGTCCTCGCACAGGCGCAGATCTTCGACTCCCGCGCCTGGACCCCGCCCACGCTGGTCGGCTCGCGCCTCTTCGCCCGCGACCGCGCCACCATCCTCGCCTTCGACTTGAGCTAGCTGAGTCGGTGGCTGAAACGGTTGCTGGTGTCGGTGCGTCTATTTGGGGCAGAATACTTTGCGGAGGGAAGCGCGCGATGCGTCAACAAGACCATTTGATTTTGAATTCTCTGGCTCTGCCATTTTCAATCTGGCGAGCCGGGATGCTTGCGTGCCTGGCCGTGGCGCTGGGTGCGGGAATCGCGCGGGCGGACAACTGGCCGACGTGGCGGGGGCCGAACAACGACGGCATCAGTCTGGAAAAGAATCTACCGGTGAAGTGGAGCACGACGGAGAACATCACGTGGAAGCTGGCCATGCCGGACCGCAGCGGCTCGACGCCCATCATCTGGAGAGACCGCGTCTTCCTGAGCACCGGCAACGGCGACGGCATCGAGTTGTGGTGCATAGACCGCGCGAGCGGCAAGGTGCTGTGGAAGCAGGCGCTGGGCACCGGCAACGTGCGCATGAGGAAGCACAACATGTCGTCGCCATCGCCGGTGACCGACGGCAAGAGCGTGTGGATCATGACCGGCACCGGCTTGCTGAAGAGCTTTGACTTCAGCGGCAAAGAAAGCTGGTCGCGCGACATCCAGAAAGACTACGGCGTGTTCGGCCTCAACTGGGGCTACTCCTCATCGCCGCTGCTTTACGACGGCTCGCTGTTCGTGCAGGTGCTGCACGGCATGAAGACTGACGACCCGTCGTACCTGCTGCGCATTGACGCCAAGAGCGGCAAGACGCTGTGGCGCGTCGAGCGGCCCACGCCGGCGATTCGCGAGTCGCCCGACTCGTACACCACGCCGGTGCTGCTGATGAACGGCAAGAGCGCGGAACTGGTGATCAGCGGCGGCGACTGCATCACCGGCCACGACCCGGCCACCGGCAAGGAACTCTGGCGCGGCAATGGGCTGAACCCGCAGAACCAGCCGTTCTACCGCATCGTGGCGTCGCCGGTGGTGCGCGACGGGTTGGTTTACGCGCCCACGCGCGTGAAGCCGCTGATCGCTTTCAAGGCTGGCGGCCGCGGCGACATCAGCGAGTCGCACAAGGCCTGGTCCACGGATAACGGTCCCGATGTGCCTACGCCGGTCACCGATGGCAAGTATTTCTACATCGTGCGCGACAACGGCACCGTCTATTGCCTCGACGCCAAAACCGGCGCGCAAATCTGGGGCGGCCAGCGCATCCGCCCGGGCACCTACAGTGCGTCTCCGGTGCTCGCCGACGGCAAGATCTACATCACCAGCGAAGACGGGGTCACCACAGTGTTCGCCGCCGGGCCGCAATTCGAAGTGCTGGCGGAAAACGAATTCGGCGAGTACACCCTCAGCTCGCCGGCCATCTCCGACGGCCAAATCTTCATGCGCACCGACGGCCACCTGTACGCCATCGGCCAGCGCGCGAAGTAGGGAATAGGTGGTAGGGAATAGGGAATAGGGAACAGAAAAGGCGCGCGCTAAGATTGCGGTTTGAAGTACAGCACCATGCCCGCGCCCGCCGCGGCCAGCAGGAAACCCACATAGAGCAGCGGATGGGGCGCGGTTTTTGGCGGGTGCAGCCAGATGGACATCAGCACGTTGACCAGCGGCGCGCCGCCAAACACCAACGGCATCACGTAAGTCGGCAGCCCGCCTGCCTTGAACGCATAGATGATACATACCGCGCCGATGGCCCCCAGCGCCCCGGCCAGGGTAGCGGCGAGGGTGCCCTGAGCGTGGAAGCCCTTCAGGTCGCCCTGCTGCGCCAGCGCCACCACCGGCACCAGCACCCCGATCAAAAAGTAGGCCACGCCCACGCAAAGCAGAGCTTTGAGCGGGCTGCCCAGAGCCACTTGTCCTTTGTGCAGGGCGGGTCCGTACATACCCCACGAAATCACCGCGCCAATCACGAACAGCATCCAGGGCATGGGGGTTCCTTTCAGCGGAGAGCTTTCCTTGAAGGTGGCAGGCATATTCCGCTGCATGTTAAATGGAAAAGGGAAAATAGAAAATGGAAAAGAGAGCGTTGTGGGGCGAATCTGCGACCCGCCCACCTGGAGGCGGTGGGCGGGTTGCAAACCCGCCCCTACACCCAAGAGGCCGGGTGGAGTGGAATCAATGAGTTAGAGGTCCCGCGCGCGTAATTGCTCTGCGCAGTTTCCGACGCGGCGGCGCAACGTAAGCTATACTGAAAACGTCCAATAGGCTCAGTCCAACGTGGGGTTGTAATTGTGGAAGAGACCACAGTCGGAAGCTATTTCGTATCCAATTATCCCCCGTACTCCTTCTGGAGCCCGCAGCACGTCCACGAGGCGACCGCCGCTCTGGGGCGGCCCCCGGCGCCCGGAACGCCCCTAGGCGTCTATTTGCACATCCCGTTTTGCCGCAAGCGCTGCACCTTCTGCTACTTCAAGGTCTATACGGACAAGAACAGCTCCGAAATTGAAAGCTACCTGGACGCCGCCATCGCTGAATTGCAGCTCTTCGCAGCAAAGCCCTTTATCGGCGGGCGCAAGCCGAAGTTCATCTATTTCGGCGGCGGCACTCCGTCTTACATTTCATCGGACCAACTCACCTGCCTGGTGAGCGGGATGAAGAAGCTGCTGCCGTGGGACGAAGCCGAGGAAGTGGCCTTCGAGTGCGAGCCCGGCACCATAACCGAAGCCAAGCTGAACGCCATTAAAGAACTGGGAGTCACGCGGCTCAGCCTGGGCGTCGAGAACTTCGATGAAGGAATCCTCCGCAGCAACGGGCGCGCGCACGGGGCCAAGGAAATCGGCCGCTCGTATGACTACGCGCGCTCCATCGGATTCCCGCAGATCAACGTGGACCTGATTGCCGGCATGGTGGGCGAAACTGACGAAAACTGGGGCGAGAACATTCGCCAGTTGATTGACCTTAACCCGGAGATGGTCACCATCTACCAGATGGAGATCCCGCAGAATACGGTGATCTTCAAAGAGATGAAGGCCAGCGGGCAAATCGTGGCCCCGGTGGCTGGCTGGCGCACCAAGCGCGAATGGGTGCGCTATGCCTTCGCGGAACTGGAGAAAGCAGGGTACACCGTCACCAGCACCACCACGGCGGTGAAGGATCCCGGCAAGAACCGCTTCCTCTACCGCGAATTTCTCTGGCGCGGGGCGGACATGATCGGCCTCGGCGTGGCTTCCTTCTCCCATGTGGGCGGCACGCACTTCCAGAACGACACGGAGTTCGAATCCTACATCGCCCAACTGGCGCAAGGCACGCTGCCGATTTACCGCGCGCTGACTCCTACGGAGGAAGAGCGCATGATCCGCGAGTTCATCCTGCAGATGAAATTCGGCGAGGTGCGCCCGCAGTATTTTCGCAACAAGTTTGCCATGGAGGTTCTCGATCGCTTTGCCGCGCCGCTGGAGAATCTCCGCGACCGTGGCTTGCTGGCGTTCAGCGAGAAGGAAATCCGGCTGACGCGCGAAGGGCTGCTGCGCGTGGATGAGTTGATTCACGATTTCTTCCTGCCTCAGCACCGGGAGGTCGCGTTTGCCTAGCAATTCCTACGACGCGGTGGTGATTGGCGGCGGGCCGGCGGGCTCGTCGGCTGCGGCCACTCTGGCGATGAAAGGCCGCCGCGTGGCGCTGCTGGAAAAGGAAAAATTTCCGCGCTATCACATCGGCGAATCCTTGCTCCCCTACGCCTACTACACGCTGGGGCGAATCGGAATGCTCGAAAAAATGAAACACTCGCACTTCGTGAAAAAGTACAGCGTGCAGTTCGTGAACGCAAGCGGCAAGGCCTCCCATCCCTTCTACTTCTTCGACCAGCTCCATCACGAAGCTTCGCAGACGTGGCAGGTGCTGCGCAGCGAGTTCGATCAGATGCTGCTCGACAACGCGCGCGAAAAAGGAGCAGTGGTCCACGAAGAGACCGCTGCGCGCGAGTTCCTGCAGGAGAACGGCCGCGTCACCGGCGTGCGTGCCGTCAACAAGGCCGGCGAGACCCTCGAGTTCCACGCGCCCATCACCGTGGATGCCAGCGGCCGCGATGCGCTGGCCATTTCGCGCTACCGCTGGAGACGGCGCGATCCCTTCCTTAACAAGATTGCCGTGTGGACGTACTACAAGGGCGCACAGCGCGATTCTGGCCACGATGAAGGCGCCACCACCATCGCCTACGTTCCGCAGAAGGGCTGGTTCTGGTACATTCCGCTGGCCGATGATGTTCTCAGCGTGGGCATTGTGGCGGAGAAAGACTATCTGTATCACGAGTCGAACGACCCGCAGACAATTTTCCACCGCGAAGTGGCAAAGAACACCTGGTTGACGAACCACCTTGCGCCCGGCAAACAGTTTGGCCCGTATCGCGTGACCGGAGAATACTCCTACCGCTCGCAGCACTGCGCCACGGATGGGCTGATTCTGGCCGGTGACGCTTTTGCGTTTCTCGACCCGGTGTTTTCTTCGGGAGTTTTTCTGGCCCTGCGCAGCGGGGAAATGGCTGCGGATGCGGTGGACGACGCGCTGGCGGCGAACGATGTCTCCGCCGAACGCTTCGCCGACTACGGCAGGAACCTCTGTTATGGCATGGAGTCCATGCGCCGGCTGGTCTACGCCTTCTATGACCACGAATTCCACTTCCGCGTCTTTGTGGACAACTACCCGGACATGAAGGGCGACATGACGGATTGTCTGATGGGCAATCTGTTCCGTGATTTTGGTCCCATGTTCCAGGCCGTTGCGAACTTCGCGCGCAACGTGCCCGCACCGCTTTCGCACGGGGGCCCTGCCATTCTGGCTCCCGCGCAGTCGCCGGTCGTGCAACCATAGCAGTCTATTCGGCCGCCGCCGTGAGCGGGATGTGCGCGCGGTATTTCTCCGGCAACTCCTTCGGGCGTCCCTGGCCGTCGCAAATCACGTGCAGCGTTTCGCCGCGCGCCAGCCGCTCGCCGGTGGCGTCGTTGAAAACTTCGTAGGCGAACTTCACCGTGCGCTTCTTCGATTCCGCCACCCATGTCCGCACACGGATCAAATCGTCGTACCGCGCCGGCTTTTCGTAGGAGCAGCGCACCTCCACCACCACGGTGTGACTGTCGTCCTGCTCTTCCATTTCTTTATAGGAGAAGCCCATGGAGCGCATCAACTCGACGCGCCCCACCTCGAACCACACGAAGAAATTCGAGTGATACACCGTGCCCCACTGGTCGGTTTCCGCGTAGCGCACCCGGATTTTCGTTTCATGGTACGGAGTCATGGCGAGTGATTCTAGCAGATTGGATCTTCCGCCCAGAGCGCGCAGCACGCCGCGCAGGCGCGGGCTTGACAGCATCGCGCGGGCACACCATATTCGTTCTTTCGCCGGTTGCCGGTTTCCGCGATGAAAAACGCTTTACTCTTGGTGGCCGTTCTGGGGATGTACGCGCTGCACCAGGACTTCTGGTTCTGGCGCACCGCCGAGCCGCTGCTGTTTGGAATTTTTCCCGCCGGACTCTGGTATCACGCGGCTTACACGCTGGCCGCGGCGTTGCTGATGTGGCTGCTGACGAAGGCCGCCTGGCCCGCTCACCTCGAAAAAGAAGCGCAGCCTCCACGCTAACCAGGCTTCAGCGCCCCAAAGCCCTGCTCAGGCGTCCTGGTCCTTCGGCTCCGGCAGCCAGAAGCTGGCGAGGAAGCCAACCAGGTACACGGAGAACCCGACCGCCGCAGCCACCAGCGCAATCTTGGTGGGCGCATAGGCGCGATCGGCGGTCACCGCCAGCGTCGCCGTCACCCACGCAAAGGAAGTCCCCAGCAGCCGCCCGCCGATATTGGCCGCAAAGCTTTCTCCCGTCCCGCGCAAGTGCACCGGATAGACCCGCGGCAAATAGTTTCCCCAGAAACTGAACTGCGCCACCGTCAGCAGCCCGGCCACAAAGATCCCCGCGTAGAGCCACGGCAGGCTGCTGGTTGCCATCCACGCAAACACCAGCGGCATCACCAGCAACCCGGGGATTTGAAACACGCGAATCAGCCATCGCCGGCTGACAATCACCACCGCCAGCCACGCCAGCAACAGCCGGCCCGTGAGCCCGCCGATCTCCTGCACCTTGGTAACGTCGGCGGCCACCCGCTGTTCGATCAGCCGCGCTTCCGGCGCCGGCTTGCCCTGTGTCATTTCCTTCACTTCGCCGAGCCCCGGCACGATTTGCGGAATTTGCTGGATGGCGCCGAAGGCCGCGCCGTAAGACATGGCAAACATCAGCGTGGTCACCAGCGTGGTGCGCCGCAATTCGGGCGCAAACAGGGCGGCAATGCTGGGCCGCTGCAATGTGCCCGCTGCATGCTTCTGCTGCCAGATGGGCGATTCCGGCAGGAATGGCCGGATGAGGATCAGCGGGATGGCCGGGATCACCCCGGACATCAGCGTGTAGCGCCACGCGGCGTGGGGATTGTGCACCGCCGGATCCAGCCCGGCGATCCCCGGCAGGTCCATCGCATAGGCGACGCAAAGCCCGTTGGCGAACGCCACCAGCAGGCCGCCGAGCGACGAAAATGCCTGCGTGTAACCCAGCACTTTCTCTCGCCGCCTGGGCTCCGGAAACAATTCCGCCAGCCAGGCCACGGCGGCCACAAACTCGACGCACACTCCCACGAAAACCAAGCAGCGCAGCACCAGCAGCATCTGAATGGAGGTTGAAAACCCGGAGGCGAACGCCGCGAAGGCATACAGCAGAATGCTGTAGGTCAGCACGCGACGGCGGCCGAACAGGTCCGTCAGGTAGCCGCCGAGCAGCCCGAAGATGCCCCCGGCGATGGCCGGGATGTAAAACAGCCGCCCCACCCACATCTGGAACTCCGGCGTACCGGGCGCCACGCCCAGCAGCTCCAGCAGCGCGGGGCGCACAATCAGCGGCAGCATCAGCAGCTCGTAGATGTCGAAGGCAAAGCCGATGGAAGCAATGGCGCAGATCAGCCACTGCGTCGGGGTCAGCTTGGGGGCGGGTGTCGCCGCTGCTGTTTCCGTCATTTGTGCCTCACGAGCGCAAGCCGCGGGAGTCTAACATATCGGCTCGGAGTGAACCGCGAGAAAGCGCATCCAGGGGACGTTTCTGAGCCGCTCTCTGGTACACTTTTCGATTCGATTGGAGCGCATCGCGCTTCACGCGAGCCGGCAAAGGAACCCGGAAGCATGAATCCTGCGGTCTTCATCATTGTCTATCTCGGAATTGCGCTGTACATCGGCATTTTTGCGTTTCGCCACACCACCGACCGCAGCTCCGCCGAAGGTTTTTTCCTCGCCGACCGCTCCATCGGCCCATTGGTATTCGTGCTTTCGCTGTTCGGCACGCACATGACGGCCTTCTCCATTCTCGGCGCTTCTGGTCACGCCTTTGCGAACGGCATCGTCACTTACGGACTGATGGCTTCTTCTTCCGCGCTGGTGGTTCCGCTGGCGCTGTTCTTCATCGGCACCCGCCTGTGGGCGCTGGGCAAGCGCAACGGTTTCATCACGCCGGTGCAGATGTTCCGCGACCGCTGGGAATGCGGCCACATCGGCACGCTGATCTTCGCGGTGCAGGCCGCGCTGCTGGTGCCCTACATCATCATCGGAGTGATGGGCGGGGGCGCCACCTTGCAGGTGATCAGCGGCGGCGTGGTTCCTTACTGGTTGGGCGGCGCGCTGGTGGCGCTGGTGATCATGAGCTACGTCTTCTTCGGCGGCATGCGCGGCACCGCGTGGGTGAACACGTTTCAGACCACGCTGTTTATGGTATTTGGACTGGTCGCCGTGGCCGTGATCAGCGCGCGCATGGGCGGCTTCGCCGCCATCACGCAGGAGCTGCTGGCTTCGCCCGCTACTGCTCCGCTGCTCACCCGCGAGCGCATCCCGCCGCTCTTCTTTTTCAGCTATACCTTCATTCCGCTTTCCGCCATCGCCTTCCCGCATATCGGAATTTTCTGCCTGACCGCGCGGCGCATGTCGCAGTTTAAGACCACGGCCATCTTCTACCCGCTGTGCCTGCTGGCCATCTGGCTGCCGTCGGTATATCTCGGCGTGGTGGCCAACCGGGCCACGGAAATTCCTGAGATCCAGCAGAAAATCGCAGCGCGCGCCGCGTTGGCCGCGGGCGGCGCTTCGCTTTCGCCCGCAGCGCGCCGCCAGTGGAGCGAACAGGCCCGCGCCGACGATGTCGTACTTATCCTGCTCGAGAGCTACGCCCCGCTGTGGCTGGCCGGAATCCTGGGCGCGGGCATCATGGCCGCGGTGATGGCCAGCGATTCGCAGATCCTCGCGCTCTCGACCATGTTCACTGAAGATGTGTTCGCCTACTACGGCGGAAAGGAGCGCTTCGGCGAAGCAGTTCAGGTAATGACCGGCCGCGTCTTCGTCGTGGTGCTGACCGTGTTTGCCTACGTGATTGCGCTGGAAGCGCCGGAGACCATCTTCAATCTCGCGGTGCAATACGCCTTCTCCGGCTACGCCGCGCTCTCGCCGCTGCTGGTAGGCGCGCTGTTCTGGAAGGGAAGCACCAAGTGGGGCGCGCTGGCCAGCACCGCATGGGTGGCTGCCTCGGTGCTTGGCGTGGCCATCTTCCAGCAGATGGTGCCGCCGCCCGTCGGCCCGCCCAGCGTCATCTGCGCGGTCGCCGGGCTCGACTTGCTCTCCCGCACCGCCAGCGGCACCGCCGTGCTGGGCCTGATGCCCGTCGTCCCCATGACGCTCATCTCCGCCCTGCTGCTGGTGGTTGTTTCCTGGCTCACCCCCAAGCCCGCTGCCTCCACCATCTCCCGTTACTTCCACTAGCCGCCCCGCGCTGTACCCGTTTCCTGGTTTGCTTCGTCCAATGAATGACGGTAAATTCTTCGGTCGGCGCTGAAGGCACCGCTTCCGCACGGCGATGCGGGCCCGGGGTAAAACAGGGGTGAGGGTGAACATGACGGTGAAGATTCGCGGTTTGCGTGGTTCTGTGCCTGTCGTGCGGTTAATTCTCGTTGCGGCTGCTTTTGCGGTCGCGACTGCCGTGCCGTTCGCTCTGCTGGCTGGGGGAAAGGGCAAGGACTCGAACTGGCCGCAGTGGCGCGGGCCGGAATCGAGCGGGGTTTCCGCCGAGACCGGCATCCCGCTGGAGTGGAGCGACACGCAGAACGTGCTGTGGAAGACGCCCATTCCCGGCCTGGGCCATTCTTCGCCGATTATCTGGGGCCACCGCATTTTTCTCACCACAGCCATCGAAGGCGAAGTGGTCGAAGGCGCGAAGGCCCCGGTGCACTTGATTGACGGCAAGCCGTGGTCGCACCCGCAAGCCACCGGCGCAGACAAGAAGCACACTCTGAAAGTGCTTTCGCTCGACCGCGACACCGGCAAGGTCCTCTGGGAGCGCACCGCGTACGAAGGGCTGATGAGCGACAGCCGCCACGCCAAGGCCAGCTTCGCTTCGCCGACACCGGTCACCGACGGCAGCACGGTATACACCTTCTTCGGCACCGAAGGCGTCTATGCCTTCGACTTCAAGGGCAATCTCAAGTGGAAAGCCACGGTAGGCACCATCACGTCGGTGAGCGTGGGCATCGGCACTTCGCCGCTGCTGTACAAGAACCTGCTCATCCTGCAATGCGACACGGAAGATGGCGAAGGCTCGTTCATCGTTGCGCTCGACAAGAAAACCGGCAAGGAAGCCTGGCGCCAGCCGCGCAAGGTTTCCATTAGCTGGGCCACGCCGATACTTGTGAGCGCGGGCAGCCGCGATGAATTGATCACGCTGGGCGAGCAGGTCATCACGGCCTACGATCCCGCCACCGGCAAGGAACTGTGGACGGCGCGCGGACTGAAGAGCAACGCTGTGCCTTCGCCGGTTGCCGGTAACGGATTCATCTACGCCCCAACCGGCTATCCTACCAAGCTGTTGATGGCGATTCGTCCGGGCGGCTCGGGAGACATCAGCGCGACCAACATTGCCTGGACCTATGACCGTGGCACGGCTTACGTGGCCTCGCCGGTGCTCTACGGCAACTACCTCTACCTGACGAGCGACAAGGGCATCCTCACTTGCCTGGACGCCAAGACCGGCGAAGTGAAATACGACAACGGCCGCGTGCCGGTGCCCGCTTCGTTCATTGCGTCCCTGCTGGCGCTGGATGGTCACATCCTGGAATTCGGCGAAGACGGCGACACGTTCGTGGTGAAGGCCGGCCCGGTGCACGAAGTGGTGCGCACCAATTCGCTGAAAGAGCCGATCTACGCTACGCCGGCGGTGGCCGCCGGCCGCATCTTCATCCGCGGCAAGAACCACCTCTACGCGATCGGCAAGAGCGAAAAGACCGCCGGCGCGGGCCAGTAGCGGTTCGGCTCGATCCCACCGCCGCCATGTGCGGTGCACCTCCATTCTCCTGCCCCGATTCCCTCGTGATGGCATGGTGGGGGGAGGGGGGGTCATGAATTCCGCAAAGCAAAAAGAATCAAATAGTTGCGAACTTCGTTACGTTTTGAAACAACGGAAGACAATGAAACGAAACGCCTTAATATATTGATCACAACCCATATGATGGGGTTCATGCCACTGCTGGTGACCCCAAGCTTGCCGGTGTTGGCCCCGAGCGCGGTTCCCAAGCAATATATCTTATTGATAATCACAATCACAAATATTAATACAAGACCGATCGGCTGTCAAGCAAAAAATGAAACAATTTTGTTATCCTTGACTATTGGCAAAGCAGCAGGGCCGGGCGGAGAAGCGAGTCGCGGCAAGGGGGCGGGTTTCGTCAAAGAGCCTGCGCTACAGGTGAGAGCACAGCGCTACAAGTCAGAGCACAGGCTATGAGCCTGTGCTACCGGAGGGCGTAGAGGACGCCATCCTGCGAGCCAATCACCAGGAATCCGTTGGCAATAGCTGGGGAGGCGGAAAGCGGCGCGCCGGCTTCAAATTCTGAAAGCTTCGTACCTGTTTTCAGGTCCAGCACATAAAGCTTGCCGTCGTTCGAGCCAATGTAAACGCGTCCCGAACTGATCGCCGGCGACGATTCCACTCGCGCCCGCGTGGTGAAGGTCCAAGCCACTTTGCCTGTCCGCGCATCGAGCGCATGCACCATCTTGTCGCGCCCGCCCAGGATGATTTTTCCATCGGCCAGCGCCGCGGACGAGTAGAACGGGAACTTCCTCTCCGGATGCTGATAACGCCACTCGACTTTTTGTGCGGCCAAGTCCACGGCGAGCACTTCATTCTCGAAGGTGCCGAAATACGCAAGCCGCCGCGCGCCGTTTCGCTCCAGCGCGGGCGACGCTCCGGTGTAGGCGCCAGCGTCCACCTGGAGCAGTTGCTTGCCGTCGTTGATTTGCGCGCCGCGCAATTGCCCGTCGCATCCGGAGACGTAGGCGACTCCGTCGAGCACTCCGGCTGTGCTATGCACCGGCCCGGCGGCTTGCAGCTTCCAGAGCAACGCGCCCGTTTTCGCGTGCAGGGCATAAAGGTATTCGTCGTAGGAGCCAATCAGGACTTTGCCCTCGGCGACAATCGGCGAAGCCTTGACCTCGCTTTCCGTGCGAAACGTCCACACGGCAGTTCCGCTGCGGGTGTCCACCGCGTGCACCACGCCGGAAAGGTCGCCCACGTAGACCAGTCCGTCGGCCACGGCGGGCGACGATTCACCCACCGCGCCCCTGGTCTTGTACTTCCAGCGCAGCTTGCCGGTGGCCAGCTCTAACGCGACGAGTTCTCCCGCTTGCGTGCCAAAGAAGACGCTGCTCTCCACGATGGCGGCAGAAGACTCGATGGACTCGCCCGCTTCGTAGGTCCAGGCGACCGTCAGCTTTTCGAGCAGCGGGCTTGCGGAAACGCCGGTCAGGAAACGGCTGCCGCGAAAGTGTGCCCATCGGTCTGCCGGGGACGCCGTGGGATTGTCCGCGGTTTGCGGCGCCTGCATCGCTGGCGCCGGCGCCAGCAAGAAGAGAGACAACGCGAGGCTCAGTAAGCGCACTGGTACACCTCCAGCGCGCCCGCTGCGTCAAAAGGCCGCGGGTTGAAGCGCCCCGTCCATTGCTTTGCGGCATCCTCAGCGAGCGCGGGCAAGTCCGCGCGCGGCACGCCGGCGGAATGCAAGCGAGTGGCCAGCCGGCCCGTGCTGGCCAGTTGTTCCAGCCGGCCTGCCAAAGTCTCCGCAGCGTGTTCCGGCGCGCCGCTCTCTGTGCCCGCCAACTCCGCGTATCTTGCGCCGGCTACGCCGCCGTTCCAGCGAACCACGTGCGCCAACAGCAAAGCGATGGCAGCGCCATGCACGGTGCCGTAGCGTGCGGTCAGCGGATTGGCGCAGGCATGGGTGGCTCCCAGCATGGAGTTCTCAATCGCCGCGCCGGCAAAGTGCGCGCCGAGCATCATAGGCCCCTGGGCTTCGAGATTCGCAGGCTCCTGGAGCGCCCGCTGGTAATTGCTGGACAGAAGGCGCCATGCCTCGCGCGAGAAAGCCTCTGAGACAGGATTGCGTTCGGTGGTGACGAACGTCTCTACGGCGTGAGAAAGCGCATCGTAGCCGGTCATCGCGCGCACCGAGTCCGGCTGCGAGACTGCCAGTCGCGGATCCAGAATGGCGATGCGGAATGCCGCCTTGGGATCGCCGCAGGCCATCTTGGCGCGCGTTTCCGCGTCGGACACCAATGCATACGACTGCGCTTCGCTGCCGGTGCCCGTGGTGGTGGGGATGCCGATCATGGGCAGCATCGGCTGGGTGGCTTTGCCGTAGCCGGCGTAGTCCTGCATGCGGCCGCCGTTGGTGAGCAGGAAGTTGATGCCCTTGGCGCAGTCCATCGAGCTGCCGCCACCGAGGCCGACGATGGAGTCCACTTCGGCGGCTCGAGCGGTATCCCGGCCTTTCTCCATGACGTTGGTGTTGGGGTTTGCCGGGAAATCGTGGAAGGCTGTAACGAAGATCCCGGCCGCTGTAAGGAGCTTTGCCGCGTGCTCGAAGTGGCCGGCATCCACCAGGCCGCGGTCGGTCACCAGCAACGTGCGACGGAAGCCGAGCTGCGCGGCCAACTCGCCCAACCG
>Ga0247727_10007762_pt1 | contig 20265 bp, 15 predicted proteins | sample WisWelCaveWW1625_FD_202498 | JGI IMG/M metagenome (GOLD analysis project Ga0247727, IMG submission 202498) | Biofilm microbial communities from Wishing Well Cave, Virginia, United States - WW16-25 | ecosystem: Environmental > Aquatic > Deep subsurface > Groundwater > Cave microbial mat | place... | reverse complement strand
CGTGACTGGCCGAAGCTTGGTAAAAAGCTGCAAGGCAAGATTCACATTTATTGCGGGGGCATGGACAATTTTTATCTCAACAACGCGGTGTATTTGGTCGAAGATATTTTGCAGGCGACGAAAGATCCGCATTACGGCGGCGAGGTGGATTACGGCGACCGCGCCGAGCATTGCTGGAACGGCGATCACGAGCGGCCGAATGCGATTTCGCGTCTGCGTTATCACCAAATGCACGCGCCGAAAATTTTACGGCGCATTCGCAAATCCGCGCCGGCAGGAGCGGATACGACGAGCTGGAGATATTAAAACGGCCTTGCTTCTTTCAACTGGAAAGTTTAAATTATGAGGGAATTTAATGAAGGCGCAGCATCAGCTTAAAGACAAATACTTTAAAGAGATGGCGCAACTCTATCTCGCCGACTTCATGTTTTTAGTGCATCGCGGCGCGGGGTATGAGGTTATTGCCGCGCCATTGGATAAAGAGCTCATCGTGCGCCGGCGTGAGAGTGATTTTGTTGCCAAAGTGCGCGTGGGCCAACGGGTGTATCTGTTTCATTTTGAGTTCATCAGCCAATACCGCCGCAGTTTGGTCCGCAAAGCCTGCGGCTACGGAGGGGCATTGGCCTTAAAATACAATTGCGATGTGGTCACAGTTTTGTTTTTGCTCGCACCGCCGTCCCGGAAAGCACAAAACTTGGGGTATTACGGCGTCGCACCTTTTGGCGTTCCGATGAATGAACACAACCTCGCAGTAGTCAATTTATGGGAATTGCGCGATGCCATTCTGGCGGGAGAAAAAGCGTATTTGAAGCTCGTGCCGTTGTTGCCGGAACTTTCTGTAAAAGTCGATAGGAAACTGCTGATACGTCTGCGGGAGTTACTTGCTTCCGTGGAGGACCCGACGCTCCGTGCTGAATTGAAGTTTTACACGGCAGCATTTTTGCAGGACTATTACAAACAAAAATTTCTGTTAAAATTTTTTTCGGAGGAACCCAAGATGTTAGAACATTGGGAAAGCGTACCAATTTTTGGCGACCGGATAAAACAAAGAGTTCGCGAAGGCCGCGAAGAAGGCCGCGAAGAAGGCTGGGAAGAAGGTCGGGAAGAAGGCATGACCTTGGCCTTGCAGGAAAATATTCTCGACACTTTGAGTCTGCGTTTCGGCGTGGCCAACGGCAATATTGCGCGGGAAATTCGCGCCATTGGCGAGCCGAAAAGGCTGCGGGCGGTTTTCCATCAAGCCCTCAAAGCGGACTCTCTCAAAGCAGTCAAGAAAATGCTTGCCGCGCAGAAACGCCCGGCAAAGAAAAAAGCGCGAGCCGCCGCAAAATGAGACGATAACCTTGTCGGCACAGGAAAAAAATTTAATCGCAGAAAATAGAGTACAAGCACCATGAAAACGCGTCATTTGTTTATTGGAATTTTTATTGGTCTCGTCGTCGGCTTGATTCTGACCGGCACGTTGAGCAATTTCAGCGAAACCCCCAAATCGACCGCCGTGACGACTACGCCGGCCGGCGCTATCGCCCCGGCCAACGCGACGCCGGATGATAACGCCCTTTTAGCGGATGAGCGCAACACGATCAGCGTTTTTCAGGAAGTCGCGCCGTCAGTCGTGTTTATCACCAGCAAGGCGCTGCGGCAGGGGTTTTTCTTAAGCGAAGCTTATGAAGTTCCGGCAGGCTCGGGCAGCGGCTTCGTGTGGGATAATAATGGGCATATCGTGACGAATAATCACGTCGTCGAAGAGGCGAGCGCGTTGACGGTGACGTTGAGTGATCATTCCTCTTATGAAGCGGAAGTGGTGGGCACGGAGGCGAGCAAAGACATCGCGGTGCTGCGCATCAAAGCCTCGGGCAACAAGTTGCGGCCGGTTCGCGTCGGGTCTTCAACGAATTTACAGGTCGGCCAGAAAGTGGTGGCGATTGGAAATCCGTTTGGACTCGATCAAACATTGACGACCGGCGTGGTGAGCGCGCTCGGCCGCGAAATCAAAGCCAACAATGGCCGGACCATTCAAGACGTCATTCAAACGGACGCGGCGATCAATCCGGGCAACTCCGGCGGGCCGTTGCTGGATTCGCGCGGCCAATTGATCGGGATGAACACCGCCATCATCAGCCCGAGCGGCTCCAGCGCGGGAATTGGATTTGCGGTGCCGGTGAGCACGGTGAATCGCATTGTGCCGCAACTCATTAAATTTGGCCGGGTGAGCCGGCCCGGCCTTGGCATTCAAGTCGTGAGCGATGCGATGGCGAGACGAGCCGGTATCGACGGCGTCGTGATCGCGGAAGTGCAACGCGGCAGCGCCGCGGCGAAAGCGGGTCTGCGCGGCGTGCAGCGCACCCGTTTGGGCGAAACGTATGTTGGCGATGTGATTGTCGGCATCAATGACAAGCCCGTGCGAAATTTTGGCGAGTTGGGCGACGTGCTGGAGCAGTACAAAGTTGGAGACGCGGTCAACGTCAAAGTTCTGCGCGAAGGCGCACCGAAAAGTGTGCGCGTGCAGTTGCAACAGGTGTATTGACGGCCAACCGTTAAACAGACAAACAGACAAACAGATAAACAGATAAACAGATAAAAAGATAAACAGACGAACCGGCTAACTTTTTTTATCCAACACAGCGCGAATTTTAAACGCTAGTAACGATGGCGAAAAAGGTTTCTGTAAAAAGTTTAAGCTGCTCGATTCAGCGGCGCCGTGCCGTACCAGCGTGTCGTCCGAATATCCGGAGATAAACAAAACCTTCATATCGGGGCGAATGGTTTTTAATTGATCGGCGACGGCCTTGCCGCTCAACCGTGGCATCACGACGTCCGTCACCAGTAGATGAATAGATTCACCGGCGTGGGAGTGCGCGATTTGAATCGCCTCCTCGCCATTGGCGGCGACGAGGACCTGGTAACCTTGTGCGCGCAACATCCGCGTTGCCACTTCGCGGACGGCTGGTTCATCTTCAACCAACAACACGGTTTCAGTTCCAGACGAAATGGCGCTGGTGTAATTGGGCGGCGATGGCATGATCGCCTCATCTTCAAAGCGCGGGAAATACAGACGAAACCAACTCCCCTGATTGATTTCACTTTCCACTTCAATGTGTCCGCTATTTTGTTTGATAATACCATAGCAAGTTGCCAAACCGAGCCCGGTGCCTTTACCCACTTCTTTGGTGGTAAAAAACGGCTCGAACAAGCGGGCTTTTACTTCTGCACTCATGCCACTGCCGGTGTCATGCACCGTTAGCGTGACGTATTCTCCCGGCGGCAGTTCCGGATGCTTCGCGGTAAAATCCTGATCGACGGTAAAATTTGCCGTTTGCAAAGCCAGCGCGCCGCCGGCGGGCATGGCGTCGCGCGCATTGACGGCAAGATTGACAATGACCTGTTCGATCTGTCCTGCATCGACTTTGACGAGGCCGATATCCGGCGCGGGCGTGATGACGAGGTCAATATCTTCGCCAATCAGTCGGTGCAGCATTTTCTCGAGATTCGTGACCAGTTCGTTGAGGTTGAAAATGCCGGGCGCGATAATTTGCTGGCTCGCGAAAGCGAGCAACTGGCGCGTGAGATTGGCGGCGCGATCCGCGGTTTGTTTGATTTCTTTTAAATCGCGGCGCACCGGGTGATCGCGATGCAACTCCAGCATGGCCAATTCGGCGGTGCCGATAATGGCGGTGAGCATATTGTTAAAATCGTGCGCCACGCCGCCGGCAAGGCGGCCGATGGCTTCCATGCGCTGGGCTTTGCGCAGTTGCTCTTCGCTTTGGCGCAACGCTTCTTCCGTGCGTTTGCGCGCCGTAATGTCTTCAGCGATGCCGGCAACGCGATAAACTTCGCCAGCCTCATTCACAATCGGAAAACTGCGATCCCAGATCCAGCGAATTTCGCCGTTCGGCCGGCGAATGCGATATTCCTCCTGCGTCAACTCGCCCTGCAACTGTCTGGCATGGGCCGCCGCCACTTGCTCTCGATCCTCGGGAAACACGGCATCTAAGAATGAGCGTGGCTGCTCATACAGGGTGGCGCAACTCCGCCCCCAGATTTCTTCATAAGCCGGACTCACATAAAGCACCGCCGGCGCTTTCGGAGCTGACATGTAGAAAACTTCGCGAATATTTTCCGCCATCTGGCGAAAGCGTTCCTCGCTTGCCTGCACTGCTTCGATGGCGCGCGCGCGCTCGATGGCAAACGCCACATTGCCGGCAAGCATTTGCGCCAGCCGAATTTCTTCTTCGGAAAACTGGCGCGGCGTGTTGTAATAGAGCATAAATTTTCCGAGCAACAAACCCTGCCCCAGCAGCGGCAGAAAGCCGATGGCGCGAATACCCTCGCGGAGAATGGCTCCGCGAATAGGCCCGAGGGTGTTATCTTGCTCAACATCCGCGATAAAAAGTGGTTGGGGTTTTCTGCGCTCTGGCAGCCAGAGCGAGTGGCCTTCGGCGGCAAGCCGGTACGTTTCCGAGAGGCCGTGCGAGGCTTTGAAGCGAATAATGCCGTCGGGATCAAAAAGCAAAATCGCCGCGCGGTCGACTTTCAGCACGCGCTCCAAACTATCCAGCGCTTCTTCATAAATCTCGCCGATGCTGACCGTGCGACCGATGGCTTCCGTCATTTGATAAAGCGCCTGGAGCTGGCTAAAACGATCCAGTAATTTGGCCTGCGCCTGCTGCCGCGCGGAGAGGTCGCGGAACACCAGGATGGCGCCACGAACATTGCCGTTTTCATCGCGCAGCGGCACGGCGTTGTCATCAACGGAAATCTCCCGGCCATCTTTGGTCAACAAACGAGAATAAGTATCGATGCTGCCTTCCGCAAAAACATGCTGGGCGAGTTTAGGCGTTGCCGTAGGCGGAGCCGCCGGGCTTATTTTAAAAACTTCCGTCAGCGGCTGGCCGATGGCCTCTTTCTGTTTCCAGCCAGTCAACGCTTCCGCCACCTGGTTCATGAACGAGACTTGCCCGTTGGCCTCAATAACGATAACGGCATCGTTAATGGTTTTGAGAATCTTCGCCAACAATTGCTCGCGTTCTTGCAATTTTTTGGTCATGCGATGCTTGTAAAGCGCCATCTCGATGGCAATGTGCAATTCGCGTTCTTCAAATGGTTTGAGGACATAACCGTACGGCTCGGCAACCTTGGCGCGTTGCAGCGTTTTTTCATCAGTGAACGCCGTGAGATAGATCACGGGAATATTGTGCAAAGCCAGAATTTTTTGCGCCGCTTCCACGCCATCCTGATAACCCTTCAGCATGATATCCATCAACACCAAATCCGGACGGGTGGCGCCGGCTTTTTGAATCGCTTCTTCGCCGCTCGCAGCAATGCCGGTGACGATATAACCGAGATGTTTTAACGTGTTCTGAATGTCGCGGGCAACGATGTTCTCATCCTCGACAACCAAAATTCCGGCCTGGGGTTCAACGCTCATGATTATTCTTTATTTTAAATTTGTTCTAGTGTTTAATGCCGAAACGTAATCGTAAACTTTGTCCCGCCGTTGCGATCTAGTTTGATTTCACCCTGAATTTGCTCGGTTAGGGTGTTGACCAGTTGCCAACCCAGCGATTCCGCCTGGTGAAAATCGAGATGGGCGGGCACGCCGACGCCGGTGTCACTGACCTGTAAAGTAATTTGCCGTTGCTCGTCTTCGTGAAAGGCCAAGCGAATTTCACCGCGCGCGCCGTTTGGAAAAGCATATTGTAACGCATTGGCGACCAACTCGTTGATGAGCAGGCCGCAGGGCATGGCGCGGTCAATATCGAGGCTGATCGGAGCGACATCAAGATGCAACGCAATAGCATGCGCATTGACCTGATGAGAACGAAACAGATGCACCGCGAGATTGCGAATATAACCGCCAAAGTCAATTGAAGTCAAATCCTGCGATTGATAAAGTTTTTCGTGAATCAAAACCATCGCTTTCAGCCGGTCCTGGGTTTCTTTGAAGCGCGCGCGGGCCTGCGGATCCCGGATATAACCGGACTGCAGATTCAGCAGGCTGGAGATGACCTGCAAATTATTTTTAACCCGATCATGAATTTCTTTGAGCAACGCTTCTTTTTCTTTTAAAGAATTTTTAAGCTGCGCTTCGGCTATTTTGCGGTCGGTAATGTCCAGGGCGATGCCGATCAACCCCAGGAGGGCGCCATCCCCATCGTGCAGCGGCTCGACTTTGCAATCGAACAGCCGCTCTTGCAGGGAAATCTCCTGGGCCACGGATTCGCCTTTGAGCGCGCGATAGTGCATGGCAATCGGCATAAATTCCGGCGAGTCGTTTTGTAAAAATTCAAAAAGTGTTTTGCCTATAATTTTGTCCGCCGACAGCGCCAATGTTTTCAGCCCCATGCCGAGCGCTAAAGTGAGGCGAAGCTCCGGGTCGGTCGTCCACAGGATCGCCGGCATTTGGCTCGTTAGCAAACGGAGCCGTGCTTCGCTTTGCATGAAGTCGCGTTTGGAATTCTCTGAATTTTGTCGCGCCTGCTCGGCAGCGACGAGCGCGGTTTCAAGCTCGACCTTTCGGCGTTCATTTTGAAAGCGCAGGCCTTCAAGCCGTTTCATGGTGCGTTGGCGCGCCAATTGAATCAACATCGCCACGACGCTGGCCGTAAACAGGGCAAAGCCAAAATGTGTCCATTCTACCGTCGTCACGGGCTTAACCGCTAAAGCCACAGCGAGCCAACCGCTGAACGTAACGATTAAACTCCAGGCTAACCAACTTCTGGAGAGAAAGAGAAAGCCAACGCCAATCACCAGCAGCACGAGATTGGTGGTTTGCATCGGTTCGGCGGTAAGAAAAAGATGCAAAAGGCTATTGAGCAATATCAGCAAGCCCATCACGGCGCCAACCGGGTGGACCCACTGTTCCGGCAGTGGCGAGCGATTAAGAGAAAATCTAATTACAAAAAATAGAATGGCCGTGACCGCCGCGGCGAGGCTCATGGGCATGGCAATATCGGCGCGCTCCACCAAGGGATGACTGATGGCAAAAACAAAATAAAGCACGCCCAACCCCAATGCGGCGGGTGAAAGCGCATCGCGAACAATGAAGTTGAAAGCCCGGCGCAAATCTGCATCTGCCCGTTGCACATTTTCCGGCGCGGGCGCGGGATGATTTATCGCGGCGGAGAGGGAGTTCACCGATTCACGCTCCATCAAAAATTCTCTTGGGATTCGAAGCCAGTATGCGGATGCAACACGATTTTAAAGGTGGTGCCGCCTTCGCGTTCAATTTGGATTTGGCCCTGCAGTTGATCGGTCAAGGTGTTGACCAGTTGCAGGCCGAGCGATTCGGTTTTCTGGAAATCAAAATCGGGCGGCAGGCCGGCGCCGTTATCGCTGACGCTGAGCGCGAGCCGGCCGTCGTTTTCCGGCTGCAGCCCGATACGAATCTCGCCGCCCACGTCGGAGGAAAACGCATATTTGAGCGAGTTGGTCACCAGTTCATTGATAATCAAACCGCAGGGAATGGCCGTGTCAATATCGAGCAAAATGTTGCCGACGTCGATTTGCAAACCGACGGCGCGCGCATTGACGCCGTATGAGCGGAACAGATGCGTCGTGAGATTGCGCACATATTCCGTAAAGTCAATACGCGCCAGATCTTTGGATTGATACAGGCGTTCGTGAATCAGCGCCATGGATTTGACGCGGTTGCGGCTTTCTTTGAACATTTCGCCGGCTTGCGGATCCTGAATATAACCGGATTGCAGATTAAGTAAACTCGAAATGATTTGCAAGTTATTTTTAACCCGATGGTGAATTTCTTTCAGCAAGACTTCTTTTTCTTTCAATGAACTTTTGAGATGTTCTTCCACCCGCTTGCGGGCGGCAATATCGCGCGCCGAAAACAGAATGCGCTGAATGGTGTTGCCCGGCCCGGGAATGCCGGAGAGCAAGGCTTCCACTTCTATCCACGTCCCGGTTTTTTTCTGTAGCCGGATTTCGATGGTTTTTCGCATTTTTGCATCCAACAATTCGTTGACGGCCAGCAGCGCCTTCGGCACGTCGTCATGATGCACAAAGGCGAGGAGATTTTGATAAACCAACTCGTTCGGCGTGTAACCAATGACGTAATAATGCGAGGGCGAGGCGTACACGACGTTGCCGTCCAGATCGAGCAGCTCGATTAAATCCAACGAGTTTTCCGCGAGCAGGCGATAACGCTCCTCGCTTTCGCGCAGGGCTTCTTCGGCCCATCGCCGTTCGGTGATATCATAAAACGAAGCGACCACGGCATACGGTTTGGATTCCGTGGGGCGCAATAGGGGCTGGGAGTTGATCGAAATCCACGCAAGCTCGCCGCCGGGTTTGTGAATTCCCATCACCACATTCGAGCAGGATTGGCCGGTTTGTAGGGAAACCATCGCCGGGTGTGTTTCGGCAGGAAACGGCGTGTTATCTTCATGCCTCGCGCGCCAGTTGAGATCGGAGGTATGCCGTCCTTGCAGGTGCGCCGCGGCAAGGCCCAAAATCCGTTCGGCGCCGGCGTTGCTCGCAATGATGCAGCCATCGGCGCCATGCAACACGACGCCCTCCGCCAAGGCGCCGATGACCGAACGATAACGCTCTTCACTCTCGCGCAGCGCTTCTTCGGTGTGCCAGCGCGCGCTGATATCGCGTAAAATACCTTCGTGATAAATGACCTGGCCGTCGGCGCCGGTTACTAACCGGCCATGATCTTCCACCCAGATTTCGTGGCCATCTTTGTGGCGCAAGCGAAAAACGTCGATTTCATCGCCGCCGGCGCGCTGTAATTTATCGACGACGGTGTTGCGTTCGACCTCTTCAAAATAAAGTTGCTTTTTTATTTCAACCGCCATCAGCTCCTCTTTGCTCGCATAGCCGAGCATCTTAATTATCGCCGGGTTGACTTCGATAAATTTTCCATCCGGCGTGCTGCGATAGACGCCATCGGACAAACGCTCGATTAGCGTGCGATAGCGTTCTTCACTGGCGCGCAAAGAATCTTCAATCAATTTACGCCGCGTCACATTGCGCACGATGCCTTCAATGGCAAGCACTTGGCCGGCCGCATCGACAATCGGCATGAGGCGTTGCTCGGTCCAAATGAGGGTTCCGTCTTTATGCAGCCAACGCAACGTCAAATCCGTCATGCTGGTCGGCGGCGAGTTTTTAAGAACTTCGAGATGAATAAGATCATCGGGATGCACAAGTTTAAACGCCAGGCCGGGATCGCCGTAAAATTCTTCGGGGGCATAGCCGATCATGGCTTTGACGGCGGGGCTAACGTATTCAAAGGCGGGAGCCGGCGTGAAGCGGTAACGATAGATCAAGTCGGGCGCATTTTCCGCCAGCCGGCGAAAGCGCTCTTCGCTCTCGCGCAATCCTTTTTCCGCGTGTTGCCGGTGGGTGAGGTCGCGCTGATACAGCAACAACACGAGGCTCAAAAAGATCGCCAGCAGGCAGGAAACCACCACGAGGCCAGTCAGCTCTTGCCACAAGATGAAAAACAGGACCAGCAACAGAATGGCCCACCACCACAGCGGCGATTTGAATGTTGGTTTCATGATACGATTCAATGCGGTCAATGCGACGGCAAGATTTTACGGGCATGCACCAGAATCGCCGTTGCTAATATCGAGTAGCGCGTCGCCGCGCCGCGAAAAATACTCGCTTGCAACAGGCGCTTCAACCATCGGGTTTTAACCACATCCAGCGGCGCCGTGACGTATTCCGTGCGTAGAACTTCGAATGAATGTTTTTGCAGCAACTGCACAATATCGCGCCGGCGATAAATACGGGCGCGCGCCAAACGCCGATGCAAAAAATGCGGTAAATAGGAAAGAAAAGGCACGCGATGCCAGGGCAGGCCGCGTAAATTCGCGCCGTGTGTTTCAAAAACCCAACCCTTGTTGGGAACGGAGAGAACGATTTCACCGTTCGGCTTCAAGGCGCGGTGCCATTCGCGCAACACCGTTGCTTCATCATGCACATGTTCGAGCACATCGAAACTGAGCACGAGATCGAGCGCGTTGCTCGCAATCGGCAAATGCGAGCCGTCGTACTGAACCGGAATGATGGTCGCGAGGTGTTGCCGTTCGAGCTGTTGGCGCAACGTCTGCAAATCGGCAAACGCCAAATCGACGGCAAAAATTTTACTGCCGGTTTGGGCAAATTCACACGTTTGCGCGCCATTGCCGCAACCAAAATCGAGAATTGTTTTGCCGGACAGCGCCACCGTTGCCGCCGTGAGGCGAAAGCGGCGTTTAACGATTTCCTGCCCATATGCTGCCGGTTTGCCGAGGGCAATCTTGGGGACGGCCATTGTCATTATACTCAAGCGTTACGCTTTAATCAAGAGAAATTCTGCGAGGCGAAAAAACATTTGCAAATCTGTTAAATTTTCATTAGTATCTATTTCATTATGTCAAACCCAATTATCTCAGGAGAAACCATGCAAAGTTTTAAACGGATGTTGCTAACCGCGCTGCTCGGACTGAGCTGGTCCGGCGGTTTATTGGCGCAGGATCAAATCGTGATTATCCCGCGACCGGTGGCGGGTTCGCCAGTGGCGTATGTTGATCGCGACAATTTATTTGCCAAATCGTATCATCTCTTTCGCGAAGGATTGGCGCCGGCAGCCATCGATAGTTTAAAAAAACTATTGGAAGATAGCGGCGTCAAATTAGATTTACGGAATTATTATGTGGTGGTGGCTAATTTTACCGACAGCGCGACGCCCATCGGTTTGTTGCACGAAGACAGCGAATTTTTTAACACGCGGCTTTACGGCTTGCAGGAGGCGAAGCTGTATTACATTTTTCTTACGCGCCAGCGCCGCGGCGTTTCATTTGTTTCGACGTTGTTGACGGCAAAGGGCTCGCCGCTCACTCAAGCCTTGCCGCAATTTATCGGCTTGTTTTTACCGTTCCTCTCGCCAGGCATGAGCCGCAGCGGAACCGGAACGGACACCACCTGGATCGACATGCGCGAATTTGAAGTGCCGGCGCCATTCCAAAAATTTTCCAACATTTCGGTGTTGGTGAAAACGGCTTTGGAAGCGGAGCGGATATTGGGGTCGATTACGCTCGACAACACTTCCAAAGAACGTTGGAGCTTCGGCGTGGGGACCGCGGTGACCAGCGTGAACGATCTTGATTTCAGCATCGGCGACGACGGCGTGATTCGCATTCAGCCGAAACCGCGCGGTGATATTGGCCATTTTGCCGTGCTCAATTACAATTTCAAACCGGTGGATACGAAAGCGCGAACCCTGTCGACCTCGTTTCATTTACTCGGCGGTATGCGGCTGGCGTCCACCATTGAGCCAATGGTCGGAATCGGTTTTGGCATCCCCGTGGCGATATTTGAAACGCATTTGTTCGTCGGTTATAGTCTCGAATTTGCGCAGCAATTAAAAAACGGCTATGTTGTGGGCCAGTTTGTTGAAGAAGATCCGTTTAAACTCAAGCTTCGCGGCAAACCGCGTTTTGGCATTGAGTTGAAGTTTCCGTAAGTGCTTGCAGCGCGGAGTGCTTTAGCTTCGCGCTGTGGTTTTCACGGCGCGTGAATCATGCCCCGCTTTTAGCGGGGCACTCCGATAGTTCTTCACCAAATTTTCGGCAGCAAACGCATTGGGGTCTGCCCAACATATTTTTTCCACGCCTCGCCGAAACGATTGGATAACAATTTCTCTTCTTTTTTAATGCGAAATAAAACGGCCGGCAAGACCAGCACCACGAGCGCCAGCGCGCCAATTTTGCTGTTGAATAAAATCGCCATACCGAGATAAGAAAGCATAAGGCCGAGGTAGGAGGGATGCCGCACCAATACATACGGGCCGTCTGGTACTAATTTTTGCTTGACCTCAACTTTGACGTGCGGTGTAAACGCCTCGCCGGCCTGTTGCATCGCGCGGAGTTTGATGAACGCGCCGGCCGCGAAGATGAGCAATCCCAACCAATTCCACCATTGCACGGCTGGCCCTGTGGTTCCGGCTTGATAACGCGACTCTAAAATCGGCGCGATGATGTTGGTGAAGAAACTGATGCCCAGCAGCCACGAGGTGATTTTGGAAGCGTCCTCGTCGCGGTGATAATGACGCGCGCCGTTCGCCGCAGGCGTGAAAGTCTCGGCCAGACGGATGCCGAAAAGCAAAACCACCAAACTCAAAAGTACCGGCGCCGATTGAGCATGGTTGATATTGATCAACAACGCGATAAACGCGGTGAAGAGCACGGCGTGAAAAAGCACCCTGCCGGCCATGCGCAAAACGAAATCGGCATTCGATTCGCCGGGCGCGAGTTGTTGTTTGAGCTGCTGAAAAAACGAAACTTTGCGGGTCTGACGTTTAGCCGAATTGGCGACCGCCAAAAAGATGAGCAACAACAACAGCACGGCCAGGTAAACGACTGCCAGCATTAAAGCCAGATTGATAATGATCGGCGTAAAATCTTCCATAAAACTCGTTTCTAAACTTTAGTCGCATCACATCGGTTTATTATCGAGACTGGCCCACAGGTACCAGGTCGCTATCGAACGGTAAGGCCGCCAGCTCGCGGCAATTTGCGCGAGGCGCTTGGCTTCCGGCAGTTTGCGCAGCCCGTAAGCGCGCCGCACGGCGTTGCGAAAACCGAGATCGCCCACGGGCAGAACATCCGGACGCTGCAATGAAAAGATTAAAAACATTTCCGCGGTCCAGCGGCCGATGCCTTTCACCTGCGTTAACGCGGCAATCACGTCTTCATCGTTCATTTTCATGAATCGCCGGGGCACGAGGCGCCCAGCCTGCCAATGTTCCGCCAAATCGCGCAGATAGCTCGTCTTCTGCCGCGAGATGCCCGCCGCGCGAAATTGCGGCATTCGCAACTGCAAGATTTTTTCCGGCGTCACCCGGCCGCCAAGTTTTTCTTTGAAGCGCCTGAAAATAGTGGCCGCGGCTTTCACGGAAAGCTGCTGCGAGAGAATGGCTTCGGCGAGCGCCACAAAACATTGTCGCTGTGGCTGTAACGTACACGGGCCGTGGCGCGAAATGATTTCTGCTAAAACGGGATCGGCCTGTGCCAGATGATGTTGGGCTTGAGAGAAATCGAAGGGCATCGTTTTAATAATTTTTCCGCTAATATGGCTATCGCCTGCATATTTTGGTTCTGATAATGATATAGAAAAAAACCACGCAAAGCAAGCAGAATTTCCAGACGATGCAACGGGGGGGATGCCCGCGCGCGAGATTTACATCTTGCTTTTTTAAACGCGGTTTTATAAATTAGTCGTGATGAGTTCGGGCAGCAGGATGATGGGAACTACACCTCAAGGTTGATGAACATGCCGACGTGGGAAGAATGGCAGGAAAAATCCAAAAGTTCACTGGCGGCCGCGCTGATTTTGCTGGAGCACGATCAGCCCATTGAAGCGGCAAGCCGTTCTTATTATGCGGCGTATCAAATGGTCACCGCCGTGCTGGTCAAGCTCAAACTCAGCCCGAGAAGTGAGTATGGGAACTGGGGTCACCATGAAACGGTCGAAATGTATCGTACGCATATCTGTCAAAAGGTGGATTTGGGATTTAACGAGGTGTGTTATGAATACTGCAACTGTAATGGCGCTAAATGGCAATTTGTCACCCGTACAACTGAAAACTTTTGAAAAATTTCGACGGAAAGTAAAAGCCAAAGCTCCGGATTTCCACATAAATTGGGTTCATCCATACAATGAAACTATTATCGAGGTCGGGTTGGATTTCCCCGAAAAGATGAGCTATAGAAAAGGTCTGCTTGTTTCTAAGCTGGCGACCGAAGTAGAAGATGAAATGGACGTTACGATCATTTTGCGTTGATGATCACCGCTTCTCCGCCTCTTCGGCGGTGACGGTCAAGGTTTCGTAGAGAAAGATGCCCATCCCAATCAGAAAAGCGGACCACACCAGGTATAAAATCAAAGTCAACAATTGCAATGATAACGGCACCCCGGCGCCAATATCATCATCATCGCCGGCGGTCGTGGTAGAATCGGCGGGGCTTTTGGCGGTTTTTGCTTTGGCCGAGGTTGCGGTCTTTGAATTCGCCGCGGCCTCTTTGCCATCACTGCCCACGACCGTGGTTTTGACATTCAAACCTCTTTCAACAAGACTGAAAAGCCGCATCGGCGCGGGCAATGATAGCGCTCCGAGCACTGTGGTCAAAAGCACGCACATGCCAATTCGACCCATCGCCAGTTTGCCGCCGGCAAAATATCCAATCACAAACAGCAACAGGCCAACGGTCAGGGCGATCCACATGATCGTCGGGTTCAGACGCGCAATAAACGGTAATAGATTCTCGTCGAACATGTTATTAAGGTAATAAAAAATAGCGAAAAGTCAATATTGTATTGTCAAAAACGTAATATTTTATTTGTACTGCTTTAAATTCCCCGCGGATTTTTTTCGGCCGTAATCGGGTAGAATTTTTTGAGTTTTGAGCGTTTAGTGCATTTACACCCGCGATGGCCAGAGCACCATTCTTTGATCTTCCTTTTCAAAACCTTGCTGTTGTAACCATCCTGCCGCCGGAGTGCTGACGATTGGCGCGCCATTCCATGCTTCAACTTCAATACGTTTACGCGGACGCAAAGGTTCGGGGAGTTGTAAAAATTGCCGCAGACAGGCAAGCGCACTCGCAAGCTGCTCGTCGGTGGCGCCGGCGAGACTGTACAGGCGAGTACCGTAATTTTCAGCGTAAATGATTGGCCGCGCGTCAATGAAAATTAGGTGATTGCTCGCTTGCCGAACAAGGGTAAGAGAGTTACCGGCGGAATCGCGCAAGGCCAAATTCACCCCGCTGCCAAAAGGCACGGCCGGATCGAGCGCGCTCAACAGCAGCGGCCCGGAAGAATTTTGTGCTGCATTGTTTGTAGCAAACATCTCCAGTGCGTGCGGAAGCGCAAACTGCACGCCGGAAAGGCCCTCGACGAAATAACCCCGCCGCGCCTCGCCGCGCCATTCCATTTGTTTGAGCGCTTGAAAAATCGCATACCACGGCAGCAATCCGGTTTCGCGGCGATACCATTCTTTGACTAATATGCCGTAGCGTTCGAGCAGAAGGCGCGCTTGCTGTTGCGCCAGTCCGGGCCCCGTGGCATTTTGCGGCGCTGGCGGTTTACCAAAACTGGCGAACGATTCCAGCAATGACCATCGCCCTTCGCTGAGTTGGGGTAACTGTTTCAAGTCGTGCCGATACTCTTCGCGACGACGCAAGTACTGCCGTCGCCGCCAATTCTGGCCGCGCTTGCGCCAATCGGGCAGGGACTCTTCGAGAAATTTTTGTAAATCTTCCGTGTCGGCGTGCCGCGTCGAATCGGCAAATGATTCGGGAAACGTTGCTTCCGTTTCTGCCGGACGCGGCATGCCATGTTCGGCAAGCGCGTTAAAAACTTGCAAACTGTCGTTCGTCGCAAGACCGCGCCAGGCTAATTCCGCCAGCGCTTCGAGCAATGACGTTTTCGGCAAACTCACGCCGGCGGCGAGGTCGCGAAAAAAACTCGCGCCATGCTCTCGCAGAAATTCGTGCGCCGTTTTTGCAGAAGGGGAAAGCGCCGCGATCTGCGATTCCAACTGTTGGCGCGAATAAAACCAATGGCCTTCGCCGCGCCCGAAAAATTGCACGAGCCGCGCATGGCCTTTGTCTTCTTGATAGAGTCGCCAGATCAATTCACCTTGTTGGCACAGGGAAGCAAGTTGCAAATGGCAAGGGGCATAGTTTTGCGCAAGCTGGGTGGGAGCAAGACGCGTGCGCAGAATTTCGCGTTCGAGAAAATGGAGGGGAAGAAATAAACCGCGCAGGCGTTGCAACAACGGCGCAAGCTGCGCCCGGCTGTGCAGTTGCCCGATGCCGTGCCAGCGCCAGAGGAAGCGCAAAAAATTTTCCGCCGGCTGCGGCGCAAACGCGCGACGGCGTTCCTGAATCGCCCGGCGATAAAGCTGTTCAAAATTGCGGCGATCGCACCACTGCTCTTCAGCGGCGCCAGCCGTTAATTTGCCGCGATAAACCGTTCCGGATTTTGCCAGTTCAGTGAGAATGTTTTCGGTATCCTGACGGTCAAGAGGATAACGCTGGAGAATTTCCGCAACAGTTACCGGGCCGCGCGATTGGAGAAAGCGCTGCAGCAAAGTACGCAGTTTTTCCTGGCGAGTAGCGTTCGGGGAGGGAGAATTGGATGATATGCCGTCTGGAAACATTGATCTGCCTGCTTAACTCATGTTCTGTTGTCATTGCCGCAGGCATAAAATAAGAAGAAAGCCGGGGTTTGTCAAACTAAAAATTCTTTAGCGAAGTCCGACTTGCGCTCGAAGATTTTTCAAACTTAGAAAAATTCTGCGGCGCCAGTCGGACTTCACTTTCACTTTATCTCTGCAAAAACATTTTCCGCACAAACTTTTGTCGTCCGGCATTCATTTGCAAGAAATAAATGCCGGAGCCGACTTCCACGCCCAATTCATTTCGGCCATCCCAAACGATGCGCTTGTAACCGGGCGCTGCGTTTTCATCAACAAGCTGGCGAATGCGCTGACCGAGAACATTGAAGATCACCAAACGCACTTGCGCGGCTTCCGGTAAGGCATATTCGATCACAGTTTGGGCATTAAATGGATTGGGATAATTGGCCGAGAGCGAGAACTCTGCCGGCAATGTTGTCATCGTCTCGGCAGTTTTCAACTCAACAGCATCCCCAGCGAGGCCGGCGATCTTCGTAGCGGTGGTGCTGGTTTGAATCACCAACTCCGGTTTGGTCGCGCCTTCTTTGGAGCTGTATTGAACCGCCATTGTGGAAGCGTTATTCAAGCCAAAACTGAACGTGCCGTTGCCGGTAATTGCCGGCGTCACATCAAACTCCACAACCTGTCCGACGGTTACACTGCCCACCGTGAACAACGGCGTTCCGCTGATGATCGGCGCATTGCTATAATTCAAGTTGCTCTGCGTCCACGGCAACGAAGTAATCACCGGCGGCTGCGGCACAAATTGGATGACCAACTCCGGTTTGGTCGCGCCTTCTTTTGAGCTGTATTGCACCGTCGTTGTCGAAGCATTGTTCAAGCCGAAACTGTATGTGTTGTTGCCAGTGACGGCCGAAGTCACGTCAAATTCCACCATCTGATTAACGGTCACGCTGCCCACCGTGCTCAATGGAGCCCCACTTATGCTCGGTGCATTGCTGTATTTCAAGTTGCTCTGTGTCCAGGGTGTCGAATTTCCCTTTTGATTGTTGGACACCGTATAGACCGAACCACCGCTACTGCTGGCGACCGTCACTTTCATGCGCAATTTTGCGCTTTGCACCGTTCCATTCACTGTACTGACGACGAACTTCAAATAGCTGTTATAAATCGGCGAAGACTGTTTCATCCGCAGCGTGGTCGCGGTGCCAAAGTTGGAGCTGGTTTGGTCGGACCGGACATACGCATCGTCGGTCGGATTCAAAATGATAGTGACAAGCGTTACATCGTCGTTGCTGATCGTGCCGACGCTTTGGGCATCCGCAATGGAAGCATTATTGGGGTTGCTCAGATTGACAAAAAACGTTTCATTTGGCTCATTTGTTACATCGCCATTAACAATAACCGTAATCGTTTGTGTCGTTGTATTGGCCGGAAAAGTCAGCAGCGTTGTCGGAATCGCCACGTAATCACTGCCGGCTGTTGCGGTGCCATTTGCAGTAGCGTAGTCGACGGTCACAATTTGACCACTGGCAGCGGAAAGGCTCACCGTTAAAACGGCGTTGGCCGTGCCGGTGTTGCCTTCGGCAATTGTCACATCGTTGATCGAGATGGAAGGCGCGGCATCATCGTCCGTGATCGTGCCAACACCCTGTTCGTCCGCAATCGTTGCATTGCTTGGATTGGTGAGATTGACGAAAAACGTCTCATCCACTTCGTCGAGCAGATCGCCGTTGACCGCGACCGTGATGGTTTGTGTCGTCGTGTTCGCTAGGAAAATAAGCGGCGTGGTTGAAATCGCCACATAATCATTGCCGGCTGTTGCTGTGCCATTTGCGGTGGCATAATCGACGGTAATTTGTTGGCTGCTCGCCGCGGAGAGCGTTACCGTGAAAACGGCGTTGGCCGTGCCGCTATTGCCTTCGGTGACGGTCACGTCGTTGATCAGTAAGCTTGGAATAACGGTGAAATCATTGGTGCTTGCGGCGGTTCCAGCCGGCGTCGTTACGCTGATCTTGCCCGTCGCCGCGCCGGTTGGAACGGTCGTACTAATTTGAATATCCGAATCAATTGTGAACGGGCTTGCAACAATCCCATTGAACGTGACTTGCGTCGCGCCGGTGAAATTGGTTCCAGTAATGACAACGGGCGTACCGACTGGACCGTTGGTTGGCGTGAAGAAACTGATCGTGGGGGGAAGTGGCTGATTGATCGTCAAGGTTCCGGAAATGCTGCCGGAGAGAATATTGCGTCCCGCTGCATCGCCGATCAACGCATTTTGCGGCGTGAGCACATAAGCCCCGGCCTGATTAACGAAACAGAGCAGCCTCGCCGCCGCGCCGGTGTTGCCGGTAAAAGTTGCATTGTTCAACGCGTAAGCGAAGAAGCGATATTTATTGCCGCCCAATGCGCCGAGAACCAAAGAATGTCCCTGGCTGCGATTGGTCAATTTGCAGGAATCCGGAACAGCGTAAAACCATTCGGCAACTGCACATCAAATTGGAAGGCGACAAACGGATCCAGATTGTCAATGGCGACGAACAGTTGCACGTTTGCATTCACGTTTCCGGCGGCGTCCTGCATGCGCATGATATTGGGCGAGTACGCCGTGCCGGAAACATTGAGGTAAAAAGGGTCTTCATCCGGGTCGTTGCTCCGCACCGCGAATCTCCCGGAAAAAGCGCCGACGCTGCCATAATTGACGGAGCCGGCACTGTTGATATCGGGAGCGATGATCTCCAACGTTTCGTTGTAAAAGTCCGAGAGCAGATTGCCGCCCAATTGGTCCGCGATGATCACATTGCTGAGCGCCAGACTGTAAAACCCGCCCACGCCTTCGACATGAAAATCCAATTCGACCACGTTGCCATCGTTTCCCGAAAAGGGCGTGTTGTTGGAGGAGTACGCCACCACCTGCAATTTGCCGTTGGTCTTGACATTCGCCTGCACCTGATGCCCGGCGGCGCGACTCGTGAGACGCTCCGAACCGGAAGTAAACGTCAGCACCGGCGGCAAGCTGAGTTCGAATTGAAAACCGGCAACGGGTTCGTCATTTCTGAGGCGCAGCGAGATGGTCGCATCCGTGCCGGAGCGCGCAAAAACGTGATTAACGTAAAGTTCATTGAGCGTGTAACCGACGCCGTTTAAACTCACGCTTATCGTCGCCGCATCCGGATCATTTGAGATCACAGTCACCTGACCGGTAAACGTGCCTTTCTGCACCGGCTGAAATCGTACCACCACGTTTTGTGATTGCGAGGGGCTAAGATCAAACGAAGGTGAACCCAGCACGGTAAATATTTGTGGCGTCGTGGCGCAATCAACGTTCAACGTGCTATTGCCGGTGTTGGTAATTGTAAACGACTCATCACGAAAGGCATTGAGCAGCGTGCGCGTGTAAGTGATGGAAGTTCGACTCAAAGAAATATTCGGCGCGAGTAAAGTCAGCGTGCCGGAGGCCGTTCCGGTGAGAATGTTGGCGCCCGCCGCGTTGCTGATGCTCGCATTCATTGGCGATAGCGAATAATTTCCGGGCGCCGTGCCCAGCCGAAACTGAAACGTCACCACGCTTCCCGGGTTGCCGCTGAACGTGGAATTGTTATTCGAGTAGGCCACGATTCGCAGCACATTGCCGCTGAGCACTTTCGCCGATAAGTTGTGGCCGTTGGCGCGAACCGTGAGCGCGGCTGAGCCGGCCACATACGATGCCTGGCTGGGGAGCGGCAAGTCGAACTGAAAAGCGACAAAGGCCTGGTCGTTGGTGATGCTTGCCGGCATTTCCACTATCACACCGGCATTGCCGGAAGCGTCGCCGATCGCAAGCGTGTTGGAGCCGGTTTGAGCCTCACTGCGCAACGCGACGGTGCAGGCCATTCCCAGAATCAACCGTGTTATAAGTTTCATGACGGTCTAAAATCTGATTGGCTTATTTTCTCTTGGAGCATTTTGGGAAATTCACTGACCGGTCACTTTTACGTAAAAAATGTGGTTCATCCGACTAAAGCGTACTTGGTTTCGTGGAGGGCGTAAATTTTTAGTTTAAAAAATTCCACGTCTCTGAATCCATACGCCTGCTTGTTCATGGTTTTGATTTTATTGTTTGTTCCTTCCAA
>Ga0247727_10007761_pt1 | contig 20268 bp, 18 predicted proteins | sample WisWelCaveWW1625_FD_202498 | JGI IMG/M metagenome (GOLD analysis project Ga0247727, IMG submission 202498) | Biofilm microbial communities from Wishing Well Cave, Virginia, United States - WW16-25 | ecosystem: Environmental > Aquatic > Deep subsurface > Groundwater > Cave microbial mat | place... | reverse complement strand
GTATATCTACGCGGAGCCGATTTCACTCAGCATGGCTTCTGGAAGTACATGGATCCCGAATCCGTTCCGTTTTTTCCTGTTACGGATCAAGAGAAGCAATGGTTGAACCGGGTGATTGAGAACTATTACATTTATCTGGATGAAGTTCTGGGACAATATCTGAATGAATTGGGACCTGATGACACAATTTTTCTTGTATCGGACCATGGATTTCAGCCGATCTCAAAAGAGGAGGCCGGAGATCCGGAGCTGTCAGGTGAGCATAAGCTGGAAGGGATCCTTTTCTGCAAAGGGCCGGCTTTTCGCAAAGGATATGAAATTCCCCAGCCCTCCATTTACGATTTCTTGCCGACGCTCTTGCATATTTCGGGACTCCCTGCCGCAGAAGATATGAAAGGTAAAGTTCTCACGGGAGCCTTTCTTCCGGAATACCTTGCCTCTCATCCTGTGAAACGGATCAGTAGTTATGGAGCCAAAGTGAAAAGTGATTTGCAGCAATCGCCGGGAAATTTGGATGAGGAAATCCGGCAGGAATTGCGGAGCCTCGGTTACATTCAGTGATTCTTGACTGCCCTGTGCAACCTCATGGGCAAAGGATAAGCATTTACTTTTTGGGTCAGCGGGGCGGAAGTGGGAGAATACGTTGGTGATGGTTGGCCTCTCCGATGTCTCGAGCGAAATCCGGGGCATCGTATGGATTGTAATATGCATTGTAAGGGTCTCTACGGTGAACCAGATCTGCTACAACTCCACTGTAACGTCTACTGTATTAGATGGAATGGAATGGTTGCCTGCAAGATCGTAAGCAACCACCTGGTACCGGTAGATGTTCCCCGCGGCGACATCGAGGTCATAATGTGTGGTTCTTTTGACTGATGTCACATGATCGAAAGCGCCCTGGTTTACAGCGCGGTGAATCTCATAGCCGTAAATCTGTTCGTTGTCCCGGGCTTCGTTCCATTTCAGGAATATCTGGCCTTTGGTGTATTCGGCTTTGAGTTGAGATTCGTCGTGAGGCCAGACTGGCGGCTCAGCGTCAAAACTTTCAGGCGCCTGCATGCTTCCTTTGGGCCAGAGCACACACGTGACTTTGTGAAAGGTTTCGTCCAGATTTTTGCAGACGTTTCCGTATGTGCACCGGATGATCCTGTTATCCTGACCGCGTTGCGCTTTTTTCGGCAGATCGGGATCGGCCAGCAGCGCCCGCGCCATTCCGACAAGGTCCGCGCGGCCTTCCTGGAGTATTGATTCCGCTTGAGCGGGAGTCCGAATTTTTCCTGTGGCCACAATTGCAGTCGCAAAGCCGCGTTGCCGTATGAATTGACGAATCCCTTCAGTCACAGGAACGTTTGCCATATCCGGATAATGCACGCTCGGCATACAGCGATCTCCACTGTAACCGGTGTAAGGATACAATGGCGTTCCCGGCTTATGGACGGCATCTTCAAACTTACCGCCCGCCGAAACGCTGATCCAATCAACTCCGAGTTGCGCCATTCTTAGGGCCATCTGTTGCGAGTCATTCAATGTATATCCGTTCTTGATGCACTCATCACCATCGAAACGAATTCCGAGAGGGAAGTCGGTTCCGATGATTTCGCGAACTCGAACGATGATCTCACTCATGAGCCGCATTCTATTTTCGAGCGAACGGCCATATTCATCGTTACGGGCGTTTCGTAGCGACAGAAACGAAGAGACGGTATAGGCATGAGCCATGTGAAGCTCTACACCGTCAAATCCTGCTTGCCTGGCTCTTCGCGCGGCCGCCGCGTAATCTTCAACGATTTGCCGGATATCCTCTTTACTCAGGTCTTTGATTTTTTGTCGCCATCCGCTGCGGGCCACTTTCAAAAAATGGATGATTTGAGGCACAACTTTTGAGTGTCCGCTGTCATGAATCGCGCGAGCGAGGTCTGCGAGCCCCGGCACGTGCTCATCGCGGCTGAGTCGCAACAGCGGACCGCTGCGCGTGTCGTGAATACCCATGGCTTCCAGCACGATCAGTCCCACGCCTCCGCGCGCAAAACGAAGGTATCTGTCGCGGATATCCCTGTTTACGAATCCGTCTTCGCCTGACAACCGTGTCACCATGGCAGGTAATATCAGCCGGTTGGGCAGCACCATTCCGTTAATATTGACCGGTGTAAACAACAACATGATCGGCGCTCAAGCCTGCAGTATCTGGTGAGCTATGATGGATTTCAGTATCTCGGTAGTCCCTTCGTAGATGCGCAAGGCGCGTATGTCGCGATACAGGCGTTCTGTGATGCTGTTGCGGAGCAGTCCCACTCCGCCATGAATCTGCAGTGCCTCATCGATGATTTGCTGCGCGGCTTCTGCGGCAAATGACTTGGCCATCGCAGCTTCCAGCGTGATGCGGGATTGCCCGGAATCCTTCCGGGATGCAGCATCCCAGATTAACAGTTTGGATGCCTGAAGTTGCTGGGCCATTTCGGCGATCTTAAACTGGATTCCCTGGAACTCTGCAAGGTATTTTCCAAACTGTTTTCGTTTTTTTGCGTATGCGATTGCTTCCTGAAATGCGCGCTGGGCCATTCCTGTTGCGGCAGCAGCTACGCTCGGACGAAAGACGTCCAGGGTAGTGTACGCTATTTTCAGTCCTTCGCCTTCATTTCCCAATCGCTGTTCCGTGGGGATGAAGCAGTCACGAAATTCCAATTCTCCAATCGGATGAGCCGCAATCAATATTTGATTGCGGACGCTGATTCCTTTGGTGTTTCCATCCAGAATGAAAGCCGTCACGCCACGACTCCCTTCCGATGTTCTGGCAAAGAGTGTATAAAAATCGGCAAGGCCCGCGTTACTGATCAAAGTTTTTTTGCCGTTCAAAATATAGCCGTCCGCTTTTTTGTCAGCCTTCAATGACATGGCGCCTGCATCGGAACCCGCTTGAGGCTCCGTCATCGCAAAGGCTGAAACTAAATCTCCTGTTAACACAGGATGCAGATACTTCTTTTTCTGATCGTCTGTTCCAGCTAAGGAAACGGGATAGCTGCCGAGTCCTTGCATCGCAAAGAGCGCATCCGACAGGCCGCTATGCTGCGCGATTGAATATCGCAAAAAACAAAGAGTTTTGACGGAAGCCGCGGGCGCCACAAATTCAAGGAGCCCGGCGTTGCCCATCTCTTTCACCATCCGTCGGCAAAAATCGAAATCTTCATGTTCGGCGGACCATTCTCCGGAGTGAAAAAAGTCGTCGACTCTTTGTTTCAGCGCTTCGTATTCGGGAGCGAGTGGTGTAATCATGCGAATTTCGGCGGTCGCTTTTCTACAAAGGAGTTGTAGCCTTCCTGAAAGTCGGGATGCAACATGCATTTTGCCTGGATCGTGGCTTCCGCATCCAGAACTTCTTTCAGACGGGGCAATGTTTCTGAGTTGATCTGCTGTTTGGTAACTGCAATTCCGTTGGCCGGTCCATTCGCGAGACGGGTCGCCAATTCCAGTGCGACATGCGTCAATTGCTCTGCCGGAACTACGCGATTGTACAAACCGATGCGCAACGCTTCTTCTGCTGAGATAAAGTCGCCGGTCATCAGGAGCTCGGTCGCCTTCGTCAGTCCCACAAGTTTTGGAAGCATGTAGCAAGCGCCCATATCTGCGCCTGACAATCCGACGCGAACAAAAAGAAAAGCGATGCGAGCCGATTCGGCGGCAATCCGGAAATCGGATGCCATCGCAAGAATGGCTCCTGCTCCCGCGGTAACTCCGTTCAAACACGCAATCACGGGTTTGCTGAGGCATCGCATCTGCCACACCAGATTGCACGTCATCCGCGTAAAGTCCAGAAGCTTTTTCTCATTTCTTTCCAGCAACGGACCGATGATTTCACGCACGTCTCCGCCGCTGCAGAATGCTTTACCACGTCCGGTTATTACGACAACCCGCACACTTTCTTCTGTCTGCAAATCCGCGAAACATTGTGTCAACTCGCGATACACTCCAAACGTCAAAGCATTGTATGCCTCCGGACGCGAGAGCGTGATTCGTGCGATACGCCCTTCGATCTGTAACTCAAAACTCTCGGGAGTTATCATCGAAGCACCGCGGTTGCTTCAATTTCCACCAGCGCTCCGTCTTCAAGCAAGTCCTTCACAACCAGAAGGCTCATGGCGGGAAAATGCTTCCCCATGACGGAACGATAGCGAGCGCCGATTTCTTTTCTATTTAGAATGTATTGTTCCTTATCTTTTATATAGATAGTGAATCGTCCAATGTCTTCCGCATGACCTCCTGCAGTTCGCACAACCTCCAGAATGTTGCGGAGCGCAAGTTCAAACTGGTTCACAAGACCATCGGCAAGTTTTTCGTTTCTGTCCCAGCCGACCTGTCCTGAAATGAACAGCACACCGCTTTCTGAGAGCAACCCTTGATTGTATCCGCGCGGAGCACTGAGGGTTTCGGGATTCAGGATTCTCATCAAGATGTCTCTCCTCCGCAAAGCGAAATGGCCTGTCCGTTGACGGAAGCATTTTCAATTAGAAATTTGACCGCGTGAGCCACTTCCAGCGGATCAACAAATCGCTTCTGTGGATTCATCTTTCGGAAACCCTCCATAATCTGATCGACATTTCTTCCGATTTTCATCGCGATTTGGTCCGCCGACTCGCGCAACATGGGCGTATCGACAAACGACGGACAAACTGCGTTTACGGTCACTCCCTGATCGGCTACTTCAAGGGCCAGCGATCTGGTCAGACCGATCACCGCGTGTTTCGATGAAACATAAGCGGCAAGATACCGGCCACCGATTTTTCCCGCGGTGGAAGCAATGTTGATGATGCGCCCCCATTTTCTTTCAAGCATTCCCGGAAGGAATGCCTGCGTGCAATAAAGAATGCTTTTCAGGTTCAAATTGAAATGCCGGTCCCAGTCTTCTTCCGTGATTTTCAAAAAAGGTGAAGTATGGATTCCACCTGCATTATTAATCAGGATGTCCAGATCACCGATGCTCTTTTGCATCTCTTCCACTTGCGACCGGTTCGTTACGTCACAACGGAAGTCGGCATCTCCAGTTCTTGCGCAGATAACCACGTCGTATCCTGAATCGCGCAAATAAAGGGCGATCGAAGCTCCTATTCCTTTAGTCCCACCTGTAACAAGTACTTTTCGCATGAAGAAACTCTAACCGAGAATACTCGAACTCTGCGCATTGTAGCAAGTGTAACTCTTTGCGTCGGCCTGGAGTTGATCAATCTTGATTTGTGTATCTATCTGTGGCGTTTCCAGACCGTGCATTTTTGTGCAGTTCGACGTAAGTCCATATTATGAAGTAGGATATAGGGAATCACTACGGCTGGCATGATTCTTGATGTACTTTGAATTTCAACAACAATGGTCTAGGAGGACTAGAATGAAAAAGATGCTTGTGCTTCTGTTTGTTTTTACCGCAATTTCCGCGTCGGTCCATGCGGCTCTGATTCAGTTTAACGTGACAGTTGCCAGTACGGAAGGAGTTGGCGTAGTCTCGGTACAAAACGCGACTACGAACACGCCACCTGTGAATTGTACCGGCACGACACCATGTACTTTTACGTTCAAAACCGGCACAAAGGTGCATATCAACGCCGGCTCGAATTCAGTCAATTTTGCGTTTCAGAATTGGGTGAACCCGACCGGCGGTTCTGCCGCCCCTTGCCTCAATACCAACAGTTCGTGCGCCTTTACGATTACACAGAACTCTTCTGTAACAGCGAATATCGATCCGACTTTCAATTTGCAAGTCCAGGTTGGAACTGGTTCAGGCAGTGTCCGGGTTAAAACCCTCGGTGCTACATTTATCGATTGCACCAATACCGCTCCGCTGAGCTGTAGCAAGCGTTTCGTGACCGGCAGCCAAATCACAATTGAGAATATCGCAGGGCCAAATCAGAAGTTCGGTGGCTATACCAACAAAACCGGTATTGCTGCTGCGCCGGGGGCTTGCACTGCGAATCCTTGCCACTTCAGACTCACAGCGGATTCATCGCTGGTAAGCAACTTTATTCCGCTTCCCTGAACGGGAACGAAGCGATTCCTGGGGCAGCGGAAATCTACCGCTGACCCCTTTGCGCGTTTGTATCCTTCATCTATTTTATTCCGAGTTCCTCCAACTGACTGCGAACCGTTTCCTGCGACGCATCGAGATTCAGTGAAGTTCTCCATTCCGCGATTGCGTCATCGCGTCGACCTACCTTCATATAGGCAAGCGCAAGGTTGTTGTGCGCCATTGTATTATCGGGTTCCAAACGGACAGCTTTTTGCAGAGATTGAATGGCAAGCTGTACTTCGCCTTTCATACCATGGATGGCTCCCAGATTCGAATGTGCAATTGCAAGATTCGGATCCAATTCAATGGCACGGAGAAACTCGTTTCTGGCTTCATCCGGACGATTTGATTCGGCCAGCAAACGTCCCAGTCTGTTGCGCACACCTGCGCTATCGGCCAGCTTCACACTTTCGCGAAGTTGCGCAATCGCTGCCGATTTATTCCCCTGTTCCGCAAATCGTAATCCGAGTTGACTCCGGATTTCGGACAGATCCCAACCGATCTTCTCCGCACTTAAGTACTGTTGCACTGCCTGGCTGCTCTTGCCGGCGGAGAAAACATTATCGCCTCTGCTGATGAAGTAGGTGGCCAGAATCGCCCGGTTGCGATCATCCATATAAAAAGAAGGCTGTGGCGCCACATACTTTTCCAATCGGTAGTTGCGGAAGTCGACAGGCGATCGCAAATCCTTTTCTCCCTTCTTTTGCAATAAATAAAGCACACCGAAGGGAATCTGATCGTAGCCCGGAACTGCCTCAGGAGTTACCTTCTGTGCCTGGTAAACACCCTGATGTTCTTTCAGAAAATTTTCAAGCTTTACAGGAGCTGCATCCGGATTCACACCGTCACGTAACGTATTGACTCCACCTTCCGTAATCACCCAGACTTTGACATCCGTCCGTTGCTTCTCGACGCCGGTAAGATAAAGCACGGAAAACGCGGCATCAGTCTGCGAAAGAATCAGGGTTGAATCTTGCGGGCAGGTCTGCAGCAAGTCGATCCCGTAGTCCAGAGCAATCCTGTTTTTCGAACGGTCGTTGTCGTGATAGTTCAACAAAAGGGGCGCGCCGGCAAGTAACGGTAAGACAAACGAAACTGCGTTTCGTTTTGATGAAATAAACTGAAAGAGCGAAGCAGACCAGATGGAGAGAATCAAAACCGCCGGAATGTAGTAAACATCGATTTCCCAGGGAATGTTGTAATTGATTGCATAAACAACAGTAATGATCAGCGGAATCAAAGTGGTAATGCCGAGCTTCCTGTCGCGCAGGAAAAGTAATACGAAACCGATCAACGGGACCAAAATGAGCCACGGAGTAAACTCACGGAAAAGCAACGAAGCCCCTTTACCGGCATTCTCCAGAACGTCACCGAAAGAAAGACTGAACATCCGTCCGCGATACTGAGACGCGGTGAGATACGCAAGGAGATTTCGCAGATTTTCCGGATTGCCCCAGTCCAGTACGGGATTCGCTTTCGAACGTATTAGAGGGTATAGATGCAAAGAGAGCGCGCCGGCAAAGGCAAACAACGAACGGCCCCATTCGTTTTGTGGAATTCGCGGACGCCTTCGCGACCGGCCGATGAAATAGGTCCACGCAGGGAAAAAGAGCGCTTGCAACGGATGCACGGTCAATCCCAAACCCGTGAGAAGCGCCGCCTGCCAGAACGGTCCGCCGCGGTCCCAGCGAATCAACGCGTAAAAGACACAGATCAGAAGCAGCACATTCAGCGAATAGACTTCTGCAATCACGGCCTGTGACCAGAAAGTTCTTGAGAATGCGAACAGGAGCGACGCCGCTGCCGCCGGTATCCGGGACCCGGAACCATGAATGGCCCGAAGCAGTACATACAGCATCGAACAGGCCGCAGCGGCGCAGAGCGACGAAAAAAGATTCACACGGAAAGCAACTCCACCGACCGGTAACAGGATTGTGAACAGTTTTCCGAGAAGACAGTACAGTGGAAACCCTGGCGGATGCGGCACGCCCAGACCGGCAACAGCAGTAACGTTTTCCCCGGCTCCACTGGTGAAGATAGTAGGACACAGAGTCCGCCCGTAAACAGCAAGCGCAACAACGGCTATGGCCGTCAGAAACACCCAGTCAGTTGTCGTCAATCCGGACTGCAGCCATTCAACAGGCAATGACTGTTCAGCCTGTCCGGTCGCAGTCGCCTCTTCTGCTTTCTTGCGACGTGAAGCTTTTCCCATAGAACCCTGAAGATTATATTTCAGATTCTACCAACCGGAATGTTAACAAAACACTGTAAACATTTTTAAGGGAGATAGTGAGATAGAAACGAGATCAGGAGATAAGAAAGAATGAATTCCTGATCTCCCTATCCTGGTGTTATCTCACTATCTCCCTTCTTACCTATCGCGGCAGAGCCGACAACCGAAATGAGTTTCGGAAGAGAAAGTCCGAGTATCGAACAAGGAACTCCGAACCGCAGAAGTGCCGGTCGTGCCTTTTCGATGCTGGTCAATAGAATCAACGACTGCAAAAGCCGGCGGCCCAGGCATCGCGCGCTGAATTTCTGCGGTTCGGAGATCCTTGTTCGATATTCTGCGGTTCAAATTCAAAGTCATTGTTTTCAGAAAATCTTTTCCAGAAAAACAAGAAATTCAACGTCAGTAGTACCAACACGCCGGCCGTTGTTTCAGGCACAGAGTTCGGGTATGCTCGGCCAGATTTCAGATCGGAGATTTCAGATTGTAGAGTCTTCGTCGTATCTAACCGACTGCGGGCGATCATTGTGTGCCGAATCGTTCCTGATAATCGATAAGGCTTTTTCGGATTACATCGTGCGCTTCGGTACGGCCGTAGGTATGAGTGATTTCGACAAGCTTCCTGTCTTCATCCGGACCCTGTTTGTAAGTTAGAAAGTAGTGTCTCAAGCGATTGAGCAGCGGTACGGGACAATCTTCTATGTCGAGAAAAAGCCCGTATACTGCGTCATCTTTAAGCACGGCAATGATCTTGTCATCCACGTCGTTTCTGTCGATCATTCGTAAACCACCGATCGGAACTGCGGTTAATAATATGTCCCCGCGCGGAATTGCTTTCTCCGTCAAAACACAGATATCCAGCGGGTCGCCGTCGCCCTTCAGCCCCGCGCGTCCTGTTCGTTCCATTGTGATTTGCGCGACGCTGTCTCCACAGAACGTTTGAGGAATGAAGCCGTAAAGCGCCGGACAGATGTTGGAGAACTTCTGCGGGCGATCCACCTTTAGAATTCCTGTGACTTTATCCATTTCGTATTTAATCGTATCGGTGGGAACGATCTCGATATAGCAAACAACAATCTCAGGAGTCTGGTCTCCGGATGAGACGCCATGCCATGGATGAGCTCTGAATTGCATTTCCTGCCGAGTCTAGCCGGATGCACTGTTCCGGTCAAGTGATGATTCCAATGGAATTGCTAAGCCGGCGATGGTAAGCTTCAAGGAGAAAGGAGGGTTGCAATGGTTACAATCATTTCACTTTGGATTCCGATCGTGGTTTCAGCCGTGATCGTTTTTATTGCCAGCTCGATCATGCATATGGTGCTTGGATATCATCGAAAGGATTATAGGAGGCTTCCAAATGAAGATGGTCTGATGGAAGCGATCCGAAAGGAGGGTGTTCCTCCTGGATTCTATGGTTTTCCGCATTGTTCGAACCCTAAGGAGATGAGCTCGCCTGAGATGATTGATAAGTACAATAAAGGTCCGGTGGGTCATCTGACTGTAATTCCTAATGGTCCGCCTGCAATGGGAAAGTACCTCTGCATGTGGTTCGCTTACTCTATTTTGATAGGCGTATTCGTTGCTTACATTGCAGGACGCACCCTGGGGCCCGGAACACATTATCTTGCAGTTTTTCGAATCGCCGGCACGGTCGCTTTTCTTGGATATGGCGTAGGACACATCGTCGACTCCATATGGAAAGGCCAATCGGCAAGCATCACCATCAAACACGTTATCGATGGATTTGTCTACGCGCTCCTCACAGCCGGCACGTTTGGCTGGCTCTGGCCGCGATAGAACGTCGTACCGCTATTCTATCTTAGTGGTGATTCAGAAATTCTCCGTATTCCTGGCGCTCCTTCTGGCCATCGTAGCGCCTCCACATTCCGGGAAAGAAATAAAACTGGTAGTGGTGCTCTGCGTCGATCAGATGCTGCCCGAATATTTCAATTTCTCGCGCTTTCCTTACACGGCCGGGCTCAAGCGACTCTATACCGAAGGGTTTTTTTATGCGAATGCTGACCTCAATTATGCAACCACTCTTACTTCGCCGGCACACGCTACGCTGTCAACCGGCTCCTACCCAAAGGTAAGCGGGATCAGTGACAACAACTGGATGGATCGTCGTACGGGAAACACCATTCCGAGCGTAGACGATCCCGCTTCCAATCCCGTAGGCGGTGAACAGGCGCATATATCACCCAAAAACCTGATGGTCGATGGGCTTGGCGACTGGCTGAAGGCAAAGCTGCCGGAGTCAAAAGTAGTTTCCGTTGCCGGAAAAAATCGATCTGCGGTTTTTATGGGTGGCAGAAGACCGCATTCCGCCTATTGGTTCAATCCTGTCACACATCAAATGGTGACATCCAGTTACTACACGCGCATCCTGCCGGAATGGGTCAAAGGTTTCAACAGCTCAGGGTGGTCGGAACGAAACATCCCATCCGATTGGACCGCGCAAAACGGATCGGGGTTCTCCCATCCACTTCAGTCATCGCAAAAGAATGCGCAACTGGCGAGCCCATTTCACGATCTATTGATCCTGACTTTCGCGATTCGAGCCATACGTTACGAATCGCTGGGTCAGAGCAGATTTCCGGACGTGCTCTTTGTCGGCCTTTCAGCTACGGATCACATCGGCCACACCTTCGGTACCGAGAGCCCGGAAATGCGGGACCATCTCTTGCGTCTGGATGTCGCTTTAGGCAATTTCCTGGATATGGTCGAAAAGCTTGTTGGAAAGAACAAATTTGTGATTGCGTTGACTTCAGACCACGGCGCTCTCCGAGAACCGGTTCGACGAATCAATTTCGATCAATCGATCAGACCGTTGATTCTGGAATTAGACCGGTCCTTGCAACTAGAATGGAAACTCGAAAAATCGCTTATTCAACAGCTTGGCACTCGCGGAGGCTTTCTTGAGTACTCGGCTGCGCTAAGCAAAGGTGTAAATGAAGCAACGGTCGAACAGCGTTTTCGCAAAGGCCTTCGAGGCATAGATGGGATCAGCGATGCTTATTTTCGACGCGAATTGACAGGGCCTTCGCTGCCCAATCGACCTAACTTCCAACAGTATCAAAACAGTTACTACCCTCCGCGAGACATGGATTTCCAACTTAGATTTTGCGAAGACTGTCTTGTATTTACAGGCTCTCTCCCGTGGCCCACATCACACGGATCACCCTACACGTATGACACACATATTCCCCTGCTGTTTTGGGGAGGACCGGTGCCTCCAGGTCGCGCGGATTACCCCGTTTATATGGTGGATGTGGCTCCTACCCTGGCACGCATTCTGAACTTGAGTTATCCCGCAACGGTCAACGGAAAGCCATTGCCGGAAGTCACAGGAAAATGAGCCTTTCGATTGTGCGGAACTGACACTTACTCCTTCCTTCAATCGTTTCCGGTTGAAAAAGAGAGGTCCCGGACGAGGCTCATGGACCGGGCGAAACCTTCTGATTGTGGCATCCTGATATTAGTCTGTCCGGAGACGACAAGGGCCTCGTTCTCTCCAGTCCGATCTGGAAAGTACGGATGCCCGTGCAAGATTCGTGGAAGCATTGCGGGCTGGATCTTGATAGTACGTGGCCATCTGGAACTCGGGTTTTTCCGAAACAAGTCTCGCGTATAAGGAGTCCAATTTAGCCACTTTTCATCAAACCATCCTGGAACCAGCTCATTTGCATGTCCGAACGTATGGATTTTTTCCCACATTCGCTCATTACTGAGCACGTAACCCATATGCCAGAAAAATATCTCTTCCGGAAGGCGCTTCTCCGTTCCAGATGCGCCACGTCTTCTATAGAACGTCGTACTTGAATCTATGTGTACCGCAACATGCACTTGATGGGAAGAATCCACAATGTAATCAAAGCGTTTGTAGCACGTCCTGTGGGCTGAAAGATAGGTCGTACCCGGGGTATCATGATATCTGATTTCTTTCTTCAAAGCTTCGAGTCCGCCTTCCGGATAAAATTCATCGGCATCTACAACGAGACACACCTGAATTCCCCTGTCGCGCAGTACTTTGAGCCCTTCGTTGCGCATGTCTTCCTCGTTATCCCAAACTCCTTCGATAACCGAAACGTTTGGAAGTTCCTGTCCTAAGACATCGAGAAGTTGACGTGTATCGTCTGAATCCGTAAATTCCTCCCGTGCCCTGGGGTTATACGCGATCCATGGAACAGTCGAGAAGAGCACAACGATCAAGTCTACGTGCTCAGCGAGAGCGCGCAAGCAATAAGAAATGTAGTCTTCCTGTTTGTAGGCGAGTACAATCGCACCGAAAGTCAACTGTTTCATGAAGAACTTCTTAGTGAATAATCACGTGGCTCCCCGTACCTATTATGCCACGCTGCGCTTGAAGTTCAATGATTCTCATGCATTTTATTTTGTTCGGGTACTGCTTAGAAAACGCGTTTGTTCGGGTAAGAGGGAACTTATTTTTGCGCGGGGCCTGAAGTTTTGAAATCAATCAAAGTTCCATAGATCGCTTTTGCAGCAATCTCATGACCAAGTTTGTTCAGGTGAAAAACGTCATCTGCAGCGGCTTTAACCTCGGATGGTTTCCAATTCATGAAATACGGAAGCAAATCAACAGATTCGAAGCCCTTGCGTGTCGCTTCGTCTTTCACTTGCCTGTGGACAGCATTCCATCTGTAGTCTTCGAACCTTGCCTGTTGATCGTTATCAAGTAAAGGAAAGACCGCAACCAGAACTCGAAACCCATACGCTGCTGAGAGTTCGTTGAGTTCCTGAAAGGAATCGGACACCTCCGCCCATTTGACGGCATTGCAATGCATCTTTGAATAATAATCAAAGCTTTTGCACCCTTTGATTTCTGTCTGGGGCCGTTTCCGAAATACTTTCGATTTGGTGATCAGCCAGTCGACAACGAGTGAAGGAGCTGCATCTTCTCTAAAAAAATCATTGATCCTGCCATCCGGAGTCGGATCATTGAGGACGTAAGCGAGGAGTACGAGATCCGGACTCATCTTTAGACCCAGCTTCCTGAAGATCGCAACTTCCTGTGCGGTGGAATACTGGTTCATTCCAAGGCTGATCACCTCATATTTCCGGTCGTTGCGATTCAGAAGTGTCTCCAGTTGTTTTGTAAATATGTCTTCAACCTTTGCCCCGTAGCCGGCAGTAACAGAGTCTCCGAGCACAATGATCCGGAAAAAGCCTGGAGGCTTTTTCCCGGGATACTCATAATCGCGAAAGCCAAGCGAGTTAATCTCTGGATCCGATCGGGGTTTTCTCACAAATAGGATTCCGGGGTTGTCGACTTGGATGTACAGCGAGTGAGCTTTCCGGTACAGGTGATGGATTCTCAGAACCGCTTCCATCAGGGCAAACGGAAGAATGGTCCCAATCAAAGTAAGCAGAAGTTTCGCACACAGCTGTTTGCGATGAGTGTCAAAGAACATACGGCCGTCCATCCAACCCCGCCTGTTTGCGGATCAGTCATGAAATGCAGCTTTGTATATCCCACCCTGGTTGTTTCTTGAAACAAGTAGAAATTCGTTCCGATACGCATCGACTGCTTCCTGAATGTGGCGAAAAGACCCGGACTGATTGTCGACATAAACGTAGGTGACCTTTTGACTTAAAAAGCCGTCATGAATCTTCTTAACGTCCTTTGTAATAACGAAATACTTCAGGCCTACGTAGGATGGCACCAGATAACGGAGGATCTTTGGATGATTGGTTGTAACAATATCTCCTTTGCCGAGGTAAGGATTGTTCTCTTCGACCAACTTCTGGAAGCCTTCGTGTCCCAGGTAACAAATGTTCGTTTCGGATAATCTGAATGCATCCTTTAAATACTGTGAATAGGCGAATCCAATTTTCCAATATGGATTCAGAACCAGGAGCAATGCTAATACCGTAGCAGGCAATAGTTGCGGTATGTTTCGGGGGAGGAGCCTGTAAAGCCATGAAAAGCCCTTGAATGCGCAGAAAAACAGTAGCGGCGCAACCGAAAGGAGATAGCGCGGCTCTTGCTGATCCGTGATCAGCAATCCCGCGAAATAAAACGGTAAAAATGACAGCAAGAAAAGGAAGTACTTGTCTCTGGCGCCAAAAATAATTCCGGCTACTGCAACCATCATCAGTAGAACTCCGCGCCATGAGATCGTCTTTTCGTTGCTGAAGCTATTGCAAACGATTAGCAAAGTCGCTCCTGAGCGGGCAACGACCCGGTCACGCCAATCCGAGAGACCGGCCTTGCCCGAATCCTTTTCCCACAGCCCTTTTAGTGAGTGCAGCTTTGCGTAAGACCATTCCGAAGGATATCTCTGATTTCTGACCCATAGAAGGGAGGCGCCAATCAGAAAAACGATTGAGATCGTCGCAAGCGCTTTTGCTTTGCCGGACCTAACGAAACAGGAAATGTAAAGTGCGTATCCACAAAGGACATACAATCCATGTGCCCGGACAAAATAGCAGAACGTGATTAAACAGCCGAGCAACAGCAACTGTGACCTGCTTGCTTTTTCGAGCTTCTCCGGTGGAAAAAAGAAGAGCGTGACAATGAATAGAAAGCTAAACAGAACATCCGATAGGATTCTCACACTTTGCTGAAGGGAAATTATCGAGAAGGACAGAAAGAGAAAAACAATGAGTCCGCAAACTGAACCGTAGCGCCGTGAGACCAGTCGATATCCGAATAGAAGATAACCAATCATCAGGAGCTTGGTCAGAAGATTGAAGTTGACGTAATCGTCTCGGGAAATCAAGGCGGCAAATGAGTAAACGAATGATGTCCCTGGAGGGAAAAAGGTCAGGGCTTTTCCACGGTAGTCGGCATATCCATGGAGTTTGGCCAGCGAAATAGCTCCTTCTACATAGTCAACCGAATCCGGACTGATTATCCATGTGCTGTTTGTGAGATCCAGATAGAAGAGGCAAACGGCAATGATGGGAGTCAACAGAATGAGTTTGACCGGGCGGTAACTTGTGAAAATCAAGCTCACCGTTATCCCATTGTCTGTGCCGGGCGGTTTCCAAATTCTACAGTGAGCCTTGAACTGTCGAGCCGAATGTAGGCGATTTCCGGGATTGGCTGTTTTGTGAGATCAAAATAGAAATTTCGCTGGTCTTCCTGCAGCTTTTTTTCTGAAAAGTTCATGGAGAGGTATGTCTCCGATGCATGCTCATTTCGCGAATTCAGGTTTAAAATTCCCTCCACCGTCTCAATACCATTTTCTTTTGCGCACATCAGGATATTCCGGATTACAAAACGGTCTATGTGCCTTCCTTGAATTCTGCAAGAGAACATCACGTCCCGAATGAACCACTTCGTTTCATGAATTTTCTCCAGAATGAAAAAACCAATAATACCGTAACTTCCGAAACGGTCCTCCGCAGATATAGCACGGCAAAGAAACTGCGGTGTATTACTCAGAAAGCTGCTGACTTCGGCGCGTGTGTACCGGTGGTGCGTAAAGTTCAACTGATTCGTTCTTTGAATTAGTTCCTGCACGCGATCCAGATTCCCGTCCGTGATTTCCTCGATCCGGATCCTTGCATCTGCCGACTTCACAAAATCTATTGCGGAGTTAAAGCCTGCAAGCTCGGTCCGTCTGGCTTCTTCTGTTTTGTAGTACTCCGTTCTCTTTCTGCTGTCGTCCGACGAAAATATGTTCTGGACCCGGCTGCTCTCACATAGTTTGCAAAACTCGCCTGGATCCAGCACTTGAACCGCGCCCTGAAGGCGTGCGGTGACCTCCTCCCGTTCATAAACAGAATCATCGACAAAAACAATTGTTTTTATGTCAATTCCAATCGTCTCGGCGAGTCGCTGTAAGCCGGTCGATTTGGGGGTCCAGGTGATCTGCGGAAAAACAAAGTACTCTTCGATGCCTTGCTCTTTTAAACAATTCAACGCATCTTGCTGATTATTTTTGCTGACGATTGACAGGATAAATCCCTTATCTCTGAGCGATTGAATATGGCCAAGGATCTTCCGGTTGACGACAAGTTTTTCGGGACCGTCTTCTACCAGCACACCGTCCCATAGTGTTCCATCGAGATCAAATGCGAAACATTTTATCGAAGTTCCGTTATCCTCTACGCTTTTGAGACCAATAAAATCGCAGGCACTGATATACAGCAGGGTTTTCTCTTGAATGTTCGGTGCGATAAAAACACTCCCGACATCTTCAAGAGGTAAGAATGAATTGATTTCCCGGAGAGAGAAATAGAATTGATTCGACCCCTCCAGGATCTGTTTTTCCACAAGAAATCGAATCTTCTTAGCGTGGTCCTTCAGGTAAAAGAGAAACGGTATGGTTTTTTTCTGCGGGTTGTGAACTTGAAACACAAAGCCATCATAGGGATGCAGAGATTCTTCAACCGGAGCCAGGAGATTGGACCACGGAAGAAAAACTATTTTTAGAGATGTGCCGCCCAGGGCGCCATGTTTTTGTGTTTGTTCAATCCCGTGAAGAAAACGCCTGCATTTCCCGATTTCATTTTCCACAAACAAATCGCACGTCTGATAACAGGCGGGGGCGGCGCATTCCACGCAGTGTTCTCCCCACCTCAGGGATGAAATTCGTTTGATGTCGATGGGCTGGATAGGCCCCTGTGCGTCTGAAGAAATCTCGACTGGAGACTTGTTGGTCAAGTCAAAAAATTTGCTTTTCCTGACGTTACGGAAACGCTTCTGCGAAATGATCTTCAGGGAAGCGAGTCCTCTACGGAGCGATGTCATTTTTATTGATTTATTCTAACATTTTTTCTAAGTGTGGCCGTTTGAGTGGAGTATGATGAACTTTATGCTCATTTCTGAATTCAAGAACGGAAGGTCCGATGTAAAGCCTTTGTTCATCACTGTAGATGCTGAAACGGAGGTAATATCAGAAGGCGTCGAAGTGATTTCGAAGACCCGTGATTCAATCGAAATAATCTCAGGAGTACGGCTGCCCATCACGTGGTTTGTGAGATTACAGCGTTCCTGGCCGGATTCCGTAAACAATGATGATCCGGCGTTTTTTGAGTTACCTCTCAAGGATTATTTTGACGGTTTTGCACTGGCGAAAAAGCAATTGCTGGCTCTTTGCCAAAGGGGGGATGAGGTAGCGTGGCATTATCATGCGAGTAACTATGTTTACCGAAACGATCTGAGTCACGATTTAAGAATGGAAATCCTGAAAGCGGATCTTCGAGCATGTTTTCGAACGATCACAGAAATGCATCCGGAGTTCGAAGTGATAGGTTTTCGCTTTGGATGGTTCTTTGTTCCGGACTACGAAGTCTATGAAACCTTGTACGAGATAGGCGTGCGATATGACGCATCGGTCGATCCAATTCGTGACGGCAAGAATGTTGCAGTTTTTAAATCGACTTATCCTCCTTCAATAACACGAGAGATACATCGAATGGGAAACATGATTGTATTTCCAAGAATCCATACGTATCATACGCATGACTGGACAGTTGTTCCTCACGAATTTAACTGGCACAGTTTTAGTCCGGAAGAGGCAGAGCAGCACCGGTTTCGCCTGGAGGGCCGGTTACGAAGAATGGCAGCCGATTGCAATGCGGACGTTTCCTGTGTGGTGTATAAGGATTATCTGAAACAAAGGCCTATCTCCCGATCTCCCTTCGAATGATGTGATCGTAGGTCTCTGCGCGTTTTTCCCAGGTATGGTTGCTCAAAATATACCGGATGGCAGAATCGCGATCCCAGTTCCGTTCAATTGATTCCAGGATTTTCTGCACCATCAACGGAAAGTTACCGTTTTCTACGGAGAATCCGAGTCCTGATTCTTGAACGACCCGATCGTTAGGAAAGCCTGCTTCACTGACCACCGGCAAACCGGCGCGGAGATAGTGATAGATCTTGGTGCTTTCGTTGTTGTGAAGAAAGAGGCCGGAGGCAACGACAATTCCCACCTGAGCATAGTGGAAGTAATTCCAGGATTTTTCATAAGGAACAGAGCCCATATATGTGACGAACTCCGGATCCAGCCGGCTCACATCTCCCGGACCGATCATATAAAGACGGATACCGCCATGTTGCTTCAGATGTTTTCCCAACTGATTGAGCTTATTCACAAGGACCGCATTTGCTTCAGGCTGACTATCGCGATTATAAATGTTGCCGGCAAAAATGCATCTCTTGGAGCCATCCCGGGGATACGGGTTATGCGCAGGAGCAGGAATCTCTTTGTCTACGGCTCCCGGCAGAAGTAGAATATTTTCCCGTTCGCCAAAGCATTCTTGCCACAACTCAATCGCGGGTTTCGACAGGAGTGTAATATACTTGCTCGCGCGATTTATTTTCTGCTGAGTCTCATACAGTTGTTTCCTTCGATCTCCATAAAAATGAATTCCTTCCCTGTCTTCAGGCGCAACCACAGATCCCAGTTTGGATATGATGAAGGGATGTTGGGTCCCGTTGAATAATTCCAGCGTATCAAAACCGCCGTGGAAGAGCGTTTTGACAACATCGTACCCGGCCCACTGAACATCGCCCAGGGGCACTCTCCTTATGTTAGACCCGTTGGGAACAACCCCGGGGATTCGCTCATTGGTTGCGATGTCGACCTGATGCCCGTAACCGGATAGAGCTTCAGAGATTTTTATCCATCGAATCACAGACATGGCTACCGGTAGTAATTCCTTCTGTCTGGAGTAAACAGTTACTATCTTTGCCATACGGATTTCAACTACTCAGGACGGAGAATTGTATCACGGTATGAATGCCTCCAGAACGGGTTTACCGGTCCAACAGGGATGCGGGGTTGCTCCAAAAATGTATGCAATGGTTGCTGCGGTATCATAAATATTTACAGGTGTAGTTAGTTCCTTTCCCTGTGCGACTCCGGCCCCGAATAAGATCCATGGAATCTCCAGCTCAACTGCCTTTTCGCCGCCATGTTTTCGATGAATGCCACCGTGATCTGACGTAAGCAAAATTGCAGTCTTCTCAAACATTCCTGCCATCTTTAGGCCAGTTAGAATTTCCCCGATCAACCGGTCCGCTTTCTCCACTGCGCGGTCATACTTCTTTGATTCATAACCGTCTGAATGCCCGGCATGATCGACATGATCCAGATATATAAAAGTAAGATTCGGTTTGCGCTTCTTGAAATATTCGACGGCACATCGGACGGTCTTATCCTCATTCTTGCAGTCCCGGATTTCATCAGGCGCGCTCCCCTCTGCAAATTGAGCAATGCCTTCCCAATCATGAAAGAAAGCACGGATGAGATCCGGCCGCTGTACCATCAGGACCTCATAGATCGTTGGGAAGATTCCCCGGATTCCATCACACGCCGGATCGAACGGCGGAGACGGCTTCCAGGAATTCGACTTTATTCCATGTTGTTTGGGCGTAGCGCCCATGAACAGTGATGCCCAATTCGGCAGACTTACGCTTGGTTTTACAGCTTGCGCATGAAGCGTGAATGCCCCACAGCGCATGAGTTCATCGATGTTAGGAGTTTTAGCCGCCTGTATCCCCCGTGGAGTGAGTCCGTCGCATCCCACAATCACAACATGTTCCACTCCGGGGACCTGAGCGTACAGAGTGCCGGAAAGGCGCAAAAAGGAAGCAAGAAAAAGAATTATAGCGATTCGCATTCCTTTACACATTCATTGAATAAAGATCCTGTAACTTCCTTGAATCCTGCAAGGCATTGTGAATATCGGTCGTGATGCTCCTCATCAGTCTAAAAGATTCCAGCCCTGAACTGGCGCACTTTCTGAGTCTCTCGTACACATCCGGATAGTTCCTGTGCGTTTCCTGCATCAAGTCACTGTAGCGGTAGCAGAGGACACCCTTCTCCAGGTACAGCTTGATGAAAAGTCCTCTGTTGATGATCGATTCAAATGCCTTTTCAGAATAGCGGTTGGAGTCCAAAGGCAGGATCAGCTTCTCAGAACGGGAATGGATCAGCAGGGTAGGGACCTGATAAAGAACTTTCTGGGCAAAGAAACACGGATCCGGCGGCTGAATACCGGGCAAAATATC
>Ga0247727_10007760_pt1 | contig 20268 bp, 17 predicted proteins | sample WisWelCaveWW1625_FD_202498 | JGI IMG/M metagenome (GOLD analysis project Ga0247727, IMG submission 202498) | Biofilm microbial communities from Wishing Well Cave, Virginia, United States - WW16-25 | ecosystem: Environmental > Aquatic > Deep subsurface > Groundwater > Cave microbial mat | place... | reverse complement strand
CCAAGGCTGGGCTTGCCATTTCACTTACAACGGGACGATACCAATAACCAATTCATCTCAAACGAAAGGACCGAAGCTATCTTAACTTTGACCCAAATTGTGTCTTGACAAAGGGGTCCACTATATACTGCCGAGTTTGCGAATGAATCCGACGAAGGATTTACCACACGACACATCGATAAATTGCACAAGCTGTCGAGAGGGGAACCGCTCACGCTTGCGTTGTTGGTGGATACTGTGCGCGCCGGAGCCACCTTATAGAGCTCTCAAATAAAAGTCGTATGTTTGGATTCTACGCTTCAGCGGGTTGACTGCGAGGAACCGCATAAATGCTCGAATCCGATACTACGAACTCTATTTGAGTTGTCTATTAGAAGAGCTGGAGCGAATTTCAAAGGAAAGTCCGAGTCAGGAGCGATCGTTTCAGGAAAAGCTGATCAATCGAATCATCAGTCAAGATCCAGATATAGGCAAAGCGCTGATGGCAATGGCTCATGCCTATTATCGCTTTAACGCAGACATCTTTGCGGCACTATTTACCAAAGCCGACCTAAGTTCCTCTCCCAAGCAGATTATCAGTCAAGTGCGTGGGTATTCTTTTGTGAAATGCTTTGATGAAAATGACGAATGTCTCCTGCATGATCAAACGCGCGATGATCTTGTTCGGATGCTTTGGAGACCAAGAGATGAAGGATTCGGCACGCGCCAAGAACAAAGCGCTAAACTCGTTGACTACTATAGTGGGCTGCGGGCCAAGACCGATAAGAATAACCCTATCTACGATGCGTACCAGCTCGAAGAACTCTACCACGGTCTAATTGCAGACCGTGAAAAATATTACGAACAATTCTGGGATGAACTGGATGAGAGTTGGCACGCCACTAAATATGATTATATGTATAGTCTGCTTAAAATGGCGCGACAACTACTTCGATTGCGCCCTGACCATCTCTTGGATCGTCTGGAAAAGGGCGCGCGGATGTGGATGCTGCTTGAATCGCAATGGGATACAAAGCAGGCGCTTGACATTTCTGAAGAGCTAATCAAGGACTATGGTGGAATGAAACGAATCCATGCGACGGCTCTCGCCGTCAATGGAATTTGTCATGCGCGTCTTGGAAATCCTGAAGACGCATTTCCGAGTCTGGACACAGCGTTGGAAATCTATAACGAATTGTATGATGCGCTCAAGGCAGCGCAAGCGCGCGGCATTTCGGAACGAGAGGCGCTGCCTGATGAACATGGAGTTGCAACCCTGCATGGAGTAAAACCAGAGCGTTTTCTGGTCCTGAATCAAAAAGGCAGATCTTACCTCATGTTGGGTAAATTCCCCGAGTCACGCAAAGAGTACCACGCATCAGAAAAACTCAGCAAGGAGGAGGGTGATAGACGGTGGGAAGCGTCGGCTTTGACAGGATTAGCAAATGTTTTACGGTATGAAGGTAAGTTTGATCAAGCGTATGATTTTGTGCGCCGCGCCCTCGCCATGCGTGAACAGCTCTATCAAGAAGGAATTGTTGGACCTGCCTCGGTCGCGTTCAGTCATGACATTCTTGGGATGATTTATCGCGACGACGGGTTTTTGCATAATGCGGCGGAGTCCTTCGAGCGAGCAATTGAGCTTTGGAGACTTGGAGGCGCGCGGGGAGATATTCCACTGGGCTGGCGTAATCTTGGACGCGTCGCGCATGACGAAAAGCGCTTTGCAGACGCAGAAAAATTATTTCTTGATAGTGAACAAGTCTTTCGTGAATTAGGGGATCTACGCGCACTTCCCGATCTCTATGAAAAAATGGGGCGAATGTATTATGATATGGGACGCATTGAGCAAGCGAAAGAGAAGCTTGAGCAGGGACTTGTCCTCGCGCGAGAATTTGGCAATGCGCTCTTAATCTCGAATTACCTCTGGGAATTGGCGCGTGTCGCGCTACATCAAAAAGAGTTCAAACTGATTCCGCAGTACGTGCGTGAACTCAAAAAATACGAGAAGCAACATTACGAATTCAATCCCGCCTACGCGCAAATGGAATTTGTGTTGGGCGAGTGGAAGTTGGCAGATAAACAATACGATCCTGCATTCGATCATTATGGGCGCGCGTTTGCGTTTCTTACGGGTTCTGCCAAACGGCGTTTTCGGCGACATCTCGATACGCTGCGCGTCAATTTGCTCCAACTTCCGCCAAAACAACGCGAGCGCCAGTGCCTCCGTCTGATCCGGTTTTGGGAACAAGATCCAGATCGGGAAGAAAAATTTCCCGAGTTGATCACGTTATGCCGAAACTATCGCGCGGCTTCGATGAGCAGATAGCGTATTCCACGCGATTCAAAATAGAGAGGGAACAGTTTTAACTGTTCCCTCTTTTTTTTGTCCGAAATGCTGGATGATTGTGTCAAGGGTTTGTCTAGCGGTTAGGGATTTTTTTGAAATGCCTTGTCCAGACTTGGGCATTGAACTTTGAATCGCATTTTCCTATACTCTTGCCAAGTCGTTTGAAAACGAAAGGCACAGGCAACTCAATGGAAATTATACTGTTCGTCGCATTTTTTATCTTTTTCGCCATGATCACCGCGCTCTGGCGGTTGTCCACCGACAACGCGCAAATGCGCGAGGTCATTGAGAAAATGGAGCGTACCTCTCGCGAACAGCAAAAGATGTTACAGCCGTTTCGCTCGAATCAGCGTCCTTTAAATTCGTTAGTCAAGTCAGAAGGTTATAGCGAATCAAGTCAACGTGGTGGCACGCGAGAGCAAAGCAAGGGCGCGTCAAATAGTTTGGAACGTTGGGCAGGGTGGGTTTTTGTGGCGCTCGTGCTGTACGCCTTGAGCCAAATTGCCTTATGACTTGCGCGCCAAAGGAGGATTGCACATAAGATAATACTGCAAAATAAGTTTGTAATTCCGTCCAATTCAATATCAAGCGATCATGTGAGCTGAATTTTTGATCAAAAGGAGGAATGTTTCTGGAAGCAGCTCACGACGAAAAGCAAAAAAAGAGTTGTCAGCAAAGTACGAACTAGGGGCAGACGAGCCCAAGCGAAGAGAGCAATCTCTACAAACCTCGGCTGGCAATACTCACACGCGGCTTGCAACCATGGTTGCAAGCCGCATTTCATTTGTCAGGTGCTGCCAAGAGACCGGGTGCCGCATACACCGGCGCGGGGAGCGTCAACAAAAATGCTTCCAGCTGTTTCAATTCCGTTTCATTCAAATCCAACGCTTTCAATTCCGTTTCCCCGATCATCGCCATCGGCGCGCGGTTATAGTGGTCCAAAATTTCGTATAAATTCGTGTACCACGCATTGTGCATGAACGGCGCGACGAATTTCGTTTTTCGCAGCGACGGCGTTTTGAACGCGCCAATCAGCGAACCCGCGCGCGTTTGCATGTACCGCAGCGCAGGACAATCACGTTTTGGATCGTCACTGTATTCGCTCCAACATTTGAACTCGTCTTGAAAATTTTCGACCGCGCCTTCCGCGCGCCCCAAGTCGTGCTCTGTTTCCGCGTGCTGCGGAACGCCCGTATTATGAAAATCATCGTCGCTGAATAACGGCGTGTTGTGGCACGCGACGCAATTCGCTTTGCCGATAAATAATTTCAAGCCCGCTATTTCATCGTTTGAAAAAATTTCATGCGCGCGTTGATCATTGTTTTGTGATACCGCGTCAACGTATTGATCGAACCGCGCCGCGCTCGGCAAAATTTTGCGTTCGTAAGCGGCGATGGCTTTGCCCATATTCGAGTACACGCGCGAAAGGGTTTGTTGCTCCGCGCGTGTCATTTTGTCCCACGCCGCGCGCGCGTTCGCATCACCGACGGGACTCGCGTGTGCAGGAATGCTTTGCAAATCGGGCAGCGCGCCAAACAACGCTTCATAGTCCGCGCGGTAATACTGCGCGAGCAAATGCGCGAATTGGGCGCGGTCGCCGCCTTGTTCGTTCGCGTGTTCCAACGGCGCGAGCGCTTGACTCCATTGGCTGTCCTTGCGTCCATCCCAAAAGAACCACGACTGGTATGCTGTGCCGACGATGCTCAATGTCCGCCGCCGCGTTTCCGCCATGCCGCGCCCATGCGCCCGCGCGTCTTGAAAATTCAATGTGGGGATATGACATGACGCGCATGACACGGTTCCATCTTTGCTAAAGCGTGGATCGAAAAATATTTTGTGTCCGAGCGCAATGGCGCGCGGATCATTCGCGACGCGATTGGATTTGTCGGGAGGCAGGGGCGGCAAACTAGAGAGGGAGAGCGAACGCAGCGTGACGAGTTCGTCAGGCGTCCAGAGGGGGGCAGGCGCGTTGAAAAAATAGATTGTTAACGCGGACAAGAGGAGAAAAAGGGTGGCGAGCGCGAAACGTTTTTTGATCACAGCGTCATTTCAAAATAAAAATTTTGATTTCTGTGAAATCAAAATTTTTATTTTGAAAGGTCTTTTTAATAGAGGAACGGAATCAATTTCTTGACACGCGCGCGATAGGCTGCGTATTCCGAAAAATTTTCGAGCAGCCATTTTTCCTCACTCCGCGCCTTGAAATCAAACCACACAAACAACACCCCACACAAAATCATTCCCAACCCGCTGCCCCACCACAGCGCCCAGCCAAAACAAGCGAACGTCACACCTGAATAAATCGGATGGCGCACGAGGCGATAGATGCCTGTCGTGATGAGCGCGTGGCGTTCGGACGAGGGAATGGGAAAGACAGTCAAATTCTCGCCCAAAAAGAGAAAGCCCAATCCGAGGATGATTGACCCAACGATCATGAGCGCAATCCCCAACACGCGCACAAGCAATGGCAATTCGATGCGCCAAAAACCCACCGACATAAAAATTGCAATGCCGATGATGAATTGTCCAATGACCCAACCCTCGCCGCGTTTGCCCATGAGGTTTTCTCCTATTGCTTGAAACTTTACCACAAAATCGGGCGAATGGAATTCGCGGCAACAAAAGCACGAAACCTGCCTTCGCAGGTTGGGAGACTTCAGTCTGCGAAGGCAGACTTGGTGTTTTTGTTGGTGCGAAGGGAATTTGCGGCAACACCCCGCGAAACCTGCCTCCGCAGGTTGGGAGCCTCCAGTCTGCGAAGGCAGACTTGGTGTCGTTGTTGATGCGATTTGAATCGCCCGATTTTGTGGTAAAGTTTAGCCAATGCTTTTCACTCTCACCACCACCTACCAACCCGCCACCGATTTGGGTTTTCTCTTGCACAAACACCCCGCGCGCGCGCAGACGTTTGAACTGCCGTTTGGCAACGCGCATGTTTTTTATGCCGAAGCGAATGTCGAACGCTGCACGGCTGCTTTGGTGTTGGACATTGATCCGATTGGACTCGTGCGCGGCAAAAATCGCGCGGGGGATGGGGCTTTGTTGGATCATTACATCAATGATCGTCCGTATGTGGCATCGTCGTTTTTGAGCGTCGCTATCGCGCGCGTGTACGATTCCGCGTTGGCGGGCAAAAGCCGCGAACGCGCGGAACTCGCGCAGACGCCGATTCCGTTGCACGCGACGCTGGCGGTGGTGCCGTGTCGCGGCGGCGAAAAAGTGGTGCGCGAATTATTTGAGCCGTTGGGTTATGTTGTCACAACCACCGCGCATCCGCTCGATGAAAAATTTCCAGAATGGGGCGAGAGTTTGTATTACACGGTGACGTTGGAGCGAACGTGTACCGTGCGCGAATTGTTGGCGCATGTGTACGTTCTCATTCCTGTTCTCGACACGGAAAAACATTATTTCATTGGCGAGGAAGAGGTGGAAAAATTAATGCGCTTTGGCGAAGGGTGGCTGGGGACGCATCCCGCGCGCGAAAAAATCGCGCAGCGCTATTTGCAAAAACGCCGCTTGGTCAATTCCGCGCTCGCGCAATTGATGGCGGAAGAAAACGCGCCTGCGGAAACGGACGAAGGGGAAGGGGAAGCGAAAACGGCGGCGGAACAAAAATTGGAAGCGGGCTTGAGTTTGCACGAACAGCGTTTGGGTTCCGTGCTTGCGGTGTTGAAACAATACAATGCGCGCCGCGTTCTCGATCTCGGCTGCGGGGAAGGGCGCTTGCTCGCAAAATTGTTGGACGACAAACAATTTGAAATGATCGTCGGTCTCGATGTTTCGCACCGCGCGCTCGAAATTGCCGCGCGCCGTTTGCGTTTGGAACAGATGACGGAAAAACAACGCGCACGGATTCAACTGCTGCACGGCGCGTTGACGTACCGCGACAAACGTTTGGAGGGCTTCGATGCAGCGGCGGTGGTGGAAGTGATCGAACATCTTGATCCGCCGCGCCTCGCTGCATTTGAGCGCGTGTTGTTTGAATTTGCGCGTCCGCGCGTGGTCATTATCACGACGCCGAACGCGGAATACAATGTGAAATTTGAAACGCTGTCAGCTGGAAAATTTCGGCACGGCGATCATCGCTTTGAATGGACGCGCGCGGAATTTGAAATGTGGGCGACGCGCGTGGCGGAACGGTTCGGATACACCGCGCGTTTTTTGCCGATTGGTCCAATGGACGCGGAAGTGGGCGCGGTGACGCAGATGGGGATTTTTGTGGAGGGATCGATTGCGATCCACGAATAACACGAATCCTCACGAATCAAAACAAAAATTCGTGTTATTCGTGTTATTCGCGGATCCTAAAGGTTCGATTCTTGACATGAAGATTTCAATCCCCGAACTCTCCCTCGTCATCCTCATCGGCGCGTCTGGCTCTGGCAAATCTACTTTTGCGCGGGCGCATTTCAAGCCGACGGAAATTCTTTCGTCTGATTTTTTTCGCGGACTTGTTTCCGATGATGAAAATGATCAGAACGCGACGATACCCGCGTTTGAAGCGCTGCACTTTGTCGCGGCGAAACGGTTAGCTTTGGGCAAACTCACGGTGATTGACGCGACGAATGTGCAAAAAGAGGCGCGCGAAATGCTGGTCGAGTTGGCAAAACAGTTTCATGTTTTTCCTGTCGCGATTGTGTTGAATGTTCCCGAAAAACTTTGTGTCGAACGCAATCGCGCCCGTCCCGATCGCCAATTCGGTCCGCATGTGATTCGCAATCAGATGTCCGATCTGCGCCGTTCCATTTCGCATTTGCGCGACGAGGGTTTTCGCTATCAGTTTGTGCTGCGTTCGCCGCAAGAGATTGACGCGGTGACGGTGGAACGGACGCCGTTGTACAACAATCGGAAACAGGAACATGGACCGTTTGATATGATCGGCGATGTGCATGGCTGTTTTGATGAACTCGTCGCGCTGTTGGAACAACTGGGTTACGCGGTAAAAAGCGAGGGCGCGGAAATTCGTGTCGAGCCGCCGTTGGGACGCAAGGCAATTTTTGTTGGTGATCTCGTGGATCGCGGACCGAATGTGCCGAGCGTGTTGCGTTTGGTGATGCAAATGGTCAAGGATGGCAACGCGCTGTGCCTCCCTGGCAATCACGATTTGAAACTTGTGCGGAAATTGCGCGGCAAAGATGTACGCATCACGCATGGGCTTGCCGAAACTTTGGCGCAATTGGAAAAGGAATCGGAGCAATTCCGCGCGAAAGTGGAAAAATTCTTGGACGATCTCGTGAGTCATTATGTTTTGGATGATGGCAAACTCGTCGTCGCGCACGCGGGGATGAAAGAGGAAATGCAAGGGCGCGGTTCGGGACGCGTGCGCGATTTTGCATTGTACGGCGAGACGACGGGCGAGACGGATGAATTTGGTTTGCCGATTCGATACAACTGGGCATCTGAATATCGCGGCGCGGCAATCGTGGTGTACGGACACACGCCCGTTCCCGAACCTGAATGGCTCAATCGGACGATCAACATTGATACGGGTTGTGTCTTTGGCGGACGCTTGACCGCGCTGCGGTATCCCGAACGCGAACTCGTTTCCGTTCCAGCTGCACAAACCTATTCGGAACCCGCGCGTCCGTTTCTTGAACCAGAAGATCAAGCCCCAAAACTTACCGCGCAGCAAGCGCATGATGATTTGCTCGATCTCGATCTGGTGATGGGCAAGCGTTTGATTCACACACGCTTGAAACAAACGGTGATCATTCGCGAGGAAAACGCGACGGCGGCATTAGAAGTGATGAGTCGGTTTGCGGCGAATCCGAAATGGCTGATTTATTTGCCGCCCACGATGTCGCCAAGTGAAACGTCCGCGCAGCTCAATTTGTTGGAACATCCTGCTGAAGCGTTCGCATACTTTCGCGCGTCGGGTGTGCCGCGCGTGGTGTGTCAAGAAAAACACATGGGTTCGCGCGCGGTGGTGATTGTGTGCCGCGACGAAAATGTGGCGCGCGCGCGTTTTGGTGTGACGGAAGAGAGCATTGGAATTTGTCTCACGCGCACGGGACGAAAATTTTTCAATGATGAAAATTTGGAACGCGCGTTTTTGGAACGCGTGCGCGCGGCGTTGACGCGCACGGATTTTTGGAATGAGTTTGCGAGCGATTGGTTTGCGCTGGATTGCGAATTGATGCCGTGGTCGGCAAAGGCGCAAGAGCTGCTGCGCTTGCAATACGCGGCGGTGGGTTCGTCGGCGCGCGCGTCACTGCGCGCGGTGAACGAAGCATTAACGCGCGCGCGTGAAAGCGGCGCAGCTGTGGAAAATCTCGCGGAACAATTCGAGATGCGCGAAAAAATGGCGGACGCGTTCGTAGCGGCGTATCGGCGGTATTGTTGGCAGGTCAATTCGTTGGATGATTTGAAACTCGCGCCGTTTCATCTTTTGGCGAGCGAGGGCGCGACGCATTTCCATCGCGATCATGTGTGGCAAATGGACACGCTGGCGCGTTTGTGCCGCGCGGATGAAAAAATTTTGTTGGCGACGGAATACAAAAGCGTGGATGTGACGGACGCGGCGAGTGAGCAGGCGGGAACGGAATGGTGGAATGAATTGACGGCGCGCGGGGGCGAGGGGATGGTGGTCAAGCCGTTGGAATTTATCGCGCGCGGTTCGCACGGTCTCGCGCAGCCCGCGCTAAAAGTGCGCGGACGCGAGTATCTTCGCATCATTTATGGACCCGAATATGACGCGCCCAATAATTTGTCGCGCTTGCGTTCGCGCGGCGTGTTTGCAAAACGGACGCTGGCGCTGCGTGAATTTGTTTTGGGCGTTGAAGCGCTTGAACGTTTCGTGCGCCGCGAGCCATTAGCTCAAGTGCACGAGTGTGTGTTTGGCGTGTTAGCGTTGGAGAGTGAGCCGATGGATCCGCGGTTGTGAGTCATCAAACCTCCGATCTTGTCAATATAATCATTGCACGAAACCATCGGAGGTTTTCTGTGTATAATGCGTTGTGACGCAAGTGAGGTGAACCTATGGCGAAAGCAAAAAAGGTAAAAGAAACAAAATCAACTTATGCGACACGCGCGCGGCGGACAAGTGGCGCGCGGCGCAGCAATGGCGCGCGCGTGTCAAAAACGCGCGCACGCGCCATTGTTCCAATGCCTGAACGACGTGTGCTGGGCAAGTATGTTGTTGTGGATCCAAAAATTCAAAACGGTCAAGCAACCTTGATCGGCACGCAAATCACAGTCGGGCAGGTTCTTGAAAAAGTTGCGACAGGCGCGTCGTGGGATTCGATTATTCAGGATTTGCGCGGTGAGATCAGCGCGACCGCGATTGGAGAAGTAGTGCGTTTGGCTGCAAAAGCATTTCAAAGCAAGGCAGCGGAATTGCTACATCCATCGGATCAGAATGATGTTGAAATTATCAATCGAAACGCGGAGCGATTGAACCGTGAAGCGATGGATGTGCTTGAATATCAGATCGAGCTATGATTCACCGTGGGGAGCTGTATCTGGTTGTGAAACCCTCTGCAAGAGACCCGAAGAGACAACGGGTCTTTTGTATTGTAAGTCGGCAAAAATTGATCGAGACGAGCTTTTCCAGCTTGATCTGTGCGCCTGTTTACAGCGCGTACGACGGATTGGCAACTCAAGTACCTGTTGGGATTGATGAAGGTCTCAAACATGACAGCAGTATTCATTGTGATGAACTGACGAGCTTGCCAAGGACTCTCCTCACTCACTATGCTGGTGTCCTGTCATCCGAAAAAATCTTGGCTCTCAATCACGCCTTGCGCGTCGCGCTTGAACTCGTGGATCAAGATTTGGTTCTTGATGCAGAATAAACCCGTACTTTGCAATATCCGAGTTTTTTGTGTAAAGGATTTTCACCCACGATTGCCTACAGGTTGTTCTACCTATTCCATTTGCAAAGGAGCAATTGATCCGTGCCGATCAAAATTACCCATCCTGTCCCCAGCGACATTGAAATCGCCCAAGCGGCTGAACTGCGCCCCATTCTCGACGTGGCGCGCGAAGTGGGGCTGACCGAAGATGACCTTGAAATGTATGGCAGATACAAAGCAAAGGTTCAGTTGGACGTTCGCGATCGTTTGAAAAATCAGCCGAATGGAAAATATATTGATGTGACCGCAATCACACCGACGCCGTTAGGTGAAGGTAAAACGACGACGACGGTGGGGCTCTCGCAGGCATTGGGCGCGCATCGCGGCAAACGCGTGTTCACTTGTATTCGTCAGCCCTCGATGGGTCCGACGTTCGGCATCAAGGGCGGCGCGGCGGGGGGGGGATATTCGCAAATTATTCCGATGGAGGATTTCAATCTCCATCTCACGGGCGACATTCACGCGGTCAGCGCGGCAAACAATTTGCTGGCAGCGCAAATTGACGCGCGAATGCTGCACGAACGCGCGATTACGGACGATGAAAAATTGGCGAAAGCGTTGTGTCCCAACGGCGCGTTCGCGCTGCCGATTGCAAAACGCGCAGCGCGTCTCGGTATCCAAGCGACGAACCTATCCGAATTGAGCGCGGAGGAAAAACGCAGATTGTTTCGTCTCGACATTGATCCGAAATCCATCACCTGGAATCGCGTGGTGGACATTAACGATCGGATGCTGCGCGAAATTGAAATTGGTTTGGGTGAAGAAGAAAAAGGGAGCGAACGCCGCACGGGATATGACATTACAGTGGCAAGTGAGATCATGGCGATTCTTGGGCTCACGACATCGCTCGCGGATGCGCGCGAACGTTTTTCAAAAATGGTGATTGGCACGAATCATCAAGGCGAACCCGTGACGGCGGAAGATTTGGGCGTGGCGGGCGCGATCATGGTGTTGATGAAGGACGCGCTGCTGCCGACATTGATGCAAACGCTCGAAGGCACGCCCGCGTTTGTGCACACGGGTCCGTTTGCAAATATCGCGCACGGCAATTCATCCATCATTGCGGATCAGATCGCATTGAAACTCGCGGACTATGTGGTGACGGAATCGGGGTTCGGCGCGGATGTTGGCATGGAAAAATTCATGAACATCAAGTGCCGCTATTCGGGATTGATTCCAAATGTGGTTGTGTTGGTGACAACCGTGCGCGCGTTGAAAATGCACGGCGGCGGACCCAAAGTGGTGTTGGGGCGTCCGCTCGATGAAGCGTACACAAAAGAAAATATCGCGCTGCTCGAACAAGGCATCCCAAATTTGTTGCGTCACATTGAGAACGCGAAAAAATTTGGCGTCCCCGTCGTCGTCGCGGTCAACAATTTCAAAACGGATACGGACGCGGAAATTGATTTTATTCGCAAGTGCGCAGAACAAGCGGGCGCGGATTCGGCGCACAAAGCATCGCACTGGGCGAACGGCGGCGCGGGGCTTGTGGATGTGGCGGACGCGGTGATGAGCGCGGCAAACAAGCCAAACGATTTTAAATTTTTGTATCCGCTCGACATGCCGATCAAACAAAAAATCGAAATCATTGCGCGCGAAATTTATCGCGCGGACGGTGTGGAGTATTCGCCTGAAGCGGAAGAAAAAATCGAGTTGTACACGCGCAACGGTTTCGGCAATCTTCCCATCTGCATGGCGAAAACGCATTTGAGTTTCACATCGGACGCGGCGATCAAAGGCGCGCCGACAGGTTTCCGTATTCCGATCCGCGATATTCGCGCGAGCGTCGGCGCGGGCTTTTTGTATCCGCTCGTCGGTTCGATGCGAACGATGCCCGGGCTTTCGACGCGTCCTTCGTTTTATGATGTGGACGTGGACTTGGTGACGGGGAAGGTGATGGGGTTGTTTTAAAAAGTAAAAAGTAAAAAGCTTAACGTGAGGCACACATGAAAAACAAATGGCTCAGGATTATTTCTATCGCTCTCATTGTTTCGCTGCTTCTCAGCAGCATCGGCGGCTTCGGCATTTACTTGTTCGTGCCGATCATTCCCTCGTGCGCGATTCTTGCGAATGTCATCCCGCCGCAATTCCTCCCGCCCAATCCAAGCGTTGACGATCTCCCCTTCACGCCCTTACCGAACGCGCGCGCCATCACGGGCGAGTACGCGTGTTCGGGCTATCGCTTTGAAGTGCCGAATAATTGGAATGGCGATCTCGTCGTGTACGCGCACGGCTTTCGCGCGGGCACATCCCCAAAAGTGACCGTCACCGATCTGCCTGTGCGTGAGGAAGCGATCCAGCAAGGATTCGCGTGGGCAGCATCCACGTATCGGCAGAATGGTTACAATCCGCTCGACGGCATCGAAGATACGCGGATAATGATCGAGCAGTTCAAACAAAAGGTAGGCGCGCCGAAACAAATTTTTATTTATGGTTCTTCGATGGGCGGGCATGTGGTCGTCGGCTCACTCGAAAAATATCCCGAAGTGTACGCCGGTGGCGTCGCGGAATGTGGCGCGGTGGGCGGCGCGGCGCAGATTGATTATCTCGTCGCGGTGAATACGCTTGCCGATTATTTGGCGGGAACGGATATGTTCGCGTCCGATAACAAAGGATTGAAAAAGCAACTTGAGTTAGTTCAAAGTGGGATCTATACCGCGCTCGGTAGTCCACCGGACTATGAATTTGATGAGACCGCTCTAGTCGGTGCCAATGATCCTGCGCCGCAAGTGAATTTGACGGAAAAGGGCAAGGCGTTTCGCAATTCGATGATTTATCTTGGCGGCGGACCGCGTCCCTTCGCGCAAGAAGGATTTGCTGCGGCATATGAAATCAGTCTCGCCGCGTCGCGCGCGATTTATGCGATTTTCCCGAATCTGTTGGCGGTTGGAACGAATAACGATTTCACATACCGAGTTGACCCGGAGTTTGGTGCTACGCCCGAACAATTAAACGCGGGCGTGCGCCGTATCACTGCCGACCCAGCACAACGCGCAAAATACGCGTTCACGGGCAACCTCAAGGTCCCGCTGCTGACGATTCACGACACGGGGGATGGATTCGTGCCGATCTATAACGAGCAAGTGTATAAAAGACTTGTGGACGGCGCGGGCAATAGCGACAAACTTGTGCAGCGCGCAGTGCGTCGTTTCTTGCACTGTGATTTTTCAATCATCGAACGCAATCGCGCGTTCAACGATCTGATCGCGTGGGTGAAGCAGGGGACGAAACCCGCAGGGGAAGATTTGCAGGGCTCGTTGTTGGATGCGGGGCGCGCATTTACGGATCCGCTACGGACGGATGATCCAGGGCATCCGGAACAGCATCACGCCAACTCCACCACCAACCGTTTGCCCAACACCTCCGCCGCGCGTCCCAACGTCAACAACGTCACGGACGAATTTTTTGGATCAAGCAATCGGTCGAGCGCGGAGCGACTCGTTTTCATTTTTTTTGCCATCACCGCTTTGGACAGTTTTCGTTTTTTCATTTCTTGGCGATTTGAAACGCAAGGACGCGTTTGAGCGCAATCGAGGTGGTCTCGCTCAATATTCCTTCCGCGCGCAGAAAATCATCAAATTCGCTGCCGAGATGTTTCTTGTTCATATCAGGGTTTAATCCAATCTTCAATCTTCAAGTTTGGCACACGCGCAAATTCTTTAACGTTGTTGGTCACGAGAATGACATCCAAACTGACCGCGTGCGCGGCGATGAGCAAGTCCATTGAGCCAATCGGTGTGCCTTTTCGTTCCAACTCTGCCCGAATCGGTCCGTAGGCAGCGGCAGCGGCATAGTCAAAGTCCGCAATCACAAGCGGAATTAGAAATTGTTCGATGGCAGCGCGATTCTTATCAGGATTCTGGCTTTTGTGGATACCATGCTGTAATTCAGAAACGACGATTGTGGAAACGCCAACATCACCCACCCGCATGCTCGTCAAATGCTTGAGCATAGCTTCCGGTTGTTTGCGGATGATGTGAATACAAATGTTGGTGTCCAGCATGTATTTCATCGAAACGCCGCCTTCCGCTGTTGGATTGGGGGCTGCTCGCGATCTGTCATGAAATCGTCGGTGAAAAGCGGCAAGCTCGTCAAAAGTGATTGCCACGCCTTGTGTGTGGGCAACAGAATCACCGCCTCGCCCATTTTTTTAATATAGACGTGGTCGCCCGTAAAGCGAAATTCCTTCGGCAACCGCACGGCTTGGCTTTTGCCATTCAAGAATAACTTGGCTGTATCCATTACGATTTCTCCTTTGAGTATATACGAAAAGTATATATCAAACGCAAGTGGATTGTCAAACCAGCACAGCAGACTACCCACCCGAAAAGGAATTAGAATGCCCGCCACCCTCATTGACGGCAAAGCCATTGCCGAATCGGTCAAACAAAAAATCAAAGAAGGTGTTGAATATCTCAAAAGCGAATACAACGTGACGCCCGGACTCGCCACCGTTCTCGTCGGCGAGCGTCCCGATTCGCGCGTCTATGTCGTGGCGAAACAAAAGGCGTGCGCCGATTTAGGCATGAATTCGTACGGACACAACCTGCCTGCCGACATTTCACAAATTGATTTGCTCGACGTGGTGCAAGGACTCGCGCGCGACTCCAATGTTCACGGCATCCTCGTCCAACTGCCGCTGCCCGCGCACATTGACAATGAAATGATTTTGAGCGCGATTCCGATTGAAAAAGATGTAGATGGGTTTTCGCCGCAGAATGTGGGGCGGCTCTCGATGAAAAATCGGGAACCGATGTTTGTGCCTTGCACGCCGCTTGGGTGTTTGTATTTGATTGATTCGGTAGGGACGAAAATCGAAGGCGCGAATGCGGTCGTTTTGGGACGCTCGAACATTGTCGGTTTGCCGATGGCGTTTTTACTTTTGCATCGCAACGCGACGGTCACGATTTGTCATTCGCGCACAAAAAATCTGCCCGACATTGTGCGTCAAGCCGACATTCTCGTTGCCGCAATCGGCAAACCGAAATTCGTGCAAGCGGATTGGGTCAAACCCGGCGCGACGGTGATTGACGTGGGCATTAACGAAATTCCTGACGCGACAAAAAAATCGGGCAAGCGTTTGGTGGGCGATGTGGATTTTGAAAATGTGAAAGAGGTGGCAGGCGCGATTACGCCTGTCCCTGGCGGCGTCGGACCCATGACGATTGCGATGCTGATGCAAGACACGTTGATGGCGGCGCAGCGGGCGGTGGGGCTGATCAAATAAAAACCTCCGAGGTTTGCAAAACCTCGGAGGTTTTTTTATTTGTTAAACGCGATTTAATCCTCTCCCAATCCAAAAACATTACCATTTTCTCGTTGAAACTTTTTTCCCCATTTCCCGTGTTATAGGATGAACATGACTGCCTCTGCGCTTTTGCCAATTTCGTGGACAACTGTTTTCGCCGCGCGCATCGAATCTACGCGGCGACGCTGGTTATCAACACCGCCCCGCGTCGAAACAATCGCTGTCTCCACCGAGGCGGAACTTGTCACGCAACACCTCGCGGGCGATCCGCGCGCGTTTGCGGAATTGGTGAAACGGCACACGCACGCGATTTATAATGTCACCTATCGTTTTACAAATGACGCGCATGAGGCGGAAAATTTGACGCAAGAGACATTTCTGCGCGCGTGGAACGCGCTGCCGCGTCTCGCGCTGGATAAACCCCTCAAACCCTATTTCATAAAAATCGCCGTGAATTTGTGTCACGATTGGGCAGAGCAGAAAAAGATCGCGCCAACGCAATCGCTCGATGTTGACGGCGAAATAGATTTTCCCGATGACGCGAGCGATCCACTGCGCGCGGTGAGTGACGCGGAATTGCGCGAACGGGTGCGCGCAAAATTGGAATTGTTGCCCGCGTTGTATCGGACGGTCATTGCTTTGCGGTACACGGAAGAAATGTCGTACGAAGAAATAGCAACCGCGCTCGATGTGCCGTTGAATACGGTGCGGACAAATTTGCATCGCGCGAAAATGAAATTGCGCGTGTTATTGGAGAATGAGGCATGATCGAGGACAGACAGGGGACAACCGACGAACGCATCGAACGCGTGTTACGCGAAATGGAACGCGTTGAACCTGCGAATGATTTGTCCGCGCGCATCATTGCCACTTTGCCGCGTCAAGCAGGCGCGTCAAACCCATTTCTCGGTGTTGCAACTCTCCTCGCCGCGCTCATCGGTTTCGCGTTGGCGTACCAAACCGCGTTCACATTGCGCGCGAATGGCGCATTTGAATTGGTGTCGTATTACACCGCGCAGCCCGAAATTGTGACGACGTATCCGAGTGAAGCGTGGAGCGCGTTGGCGGCAGTGATTCCGTGGATGACGGTGACGATTGCGTTGGCGATGTTGGTAGTCGCGTTAGTTTTGACCTATCGCTGGACAAGCCACACGTTGACGCGCGCAACAGGATGATGGTTATGTGGGAACGCTTTTCAACATCGCTGAATAGAACGCTTACGCTGAAACAAGTAGTAGTAATTCTCGCGCTCTGTATGTTGATCGCCGCGTCATTCGCGTTTGGCGCAGCGATGGGGCGGCGCAGTGTGCCAATCCATCCCTCGCCCAATCAACCGCCGTTGGGGTGGGAATTTGCAGAACCCTTTGGTCAATACACACGCGGCACGTTCGGCGCGATTGATCAGATCGAAGGGGATGTGATTCAGATGCGCGATCCGCGCAGTGGACGAACGTGGCGCGTGCGCGCGGGCAATGACACCGTGATCGAATTTGGACGCCATCGCCGCATCCCATTCCAAAATTTGCATGTCGGTCAGCGTATCTTTGTTGTCGGTGTGCCAAGTGAAATTGAATCGCCTAACGAATTTGACGCGCAGTTTATTGGAGTCGTTTTGGGACAACAGCAAAAATTTGTGCGCCCCGCGTTTGAACCGATGATGTGTTGGGAGTGTACGGATTAGGTAGGGGCGGGGTCATCCCGCCCATCCGACGGGCGGGGTCATCCCGCCCATCCGACGGGCGGGATAACCCCGCCCCTACAGCTTCGCTTCATGGAGGTCAGTATGAGCAAGGCACGTATTTTTGGTTTGGGATTTGGAATTTTGTTGATCGTCGCCGCGTTTGGCGTCGTCTTGTGGCAAACGGCAAACATGCCTGCGACAAGCACCGCATTCGCGCAGGGCGCAGCGACAGCTACACCGGGCGCGTCCTCCACTACGACAACCGCGCAACAGCAAGCGCCGATTGGCGATACGTTTTGGACGCTGCTCGCGGGCAAACTCGGCGTGAGCGCGGACGATTTGAAAACGAAGGCGGTAGAAGCGCGCAAGGAAATGATCGATCAAGCGGTCAAAGATGGACGTATCACGCAAGAACAAGGCGATGCGATCAAACAGCGCATTGATGCAAACAACATCATCGCGCCGATTCCGTTGGGACGCGGTTTCAGACCGCAAGGCAACGGCAATCCGCCACAAGGCGGCAATCAACCGCAACCGCGACGCGGACCCTTTGGTGGATTTGGCAATGGTAATCGCCCGCCCGTTTTTGGCAATCGCTTGCCCGGTGGATTTGGGCATGGCGGGTTCGGCGCGAATTTGCAAGAGTTGGAGACCATTGCCAAAGCGGTCAAGTTGGAACCGAAAGCGTTGATCGAGCAATTGAGTCAAGGCAAAACGCTCGCCGAAGTGGCAAAAGCGCAAGGCGTGGACGAAGCAACTGTCAAGCAAGCGATCATTGATTTTCGCAAAGCGCAGATTGATCAGCAGCTCGCGCTCGGTTTGATTTCCGAAGTGCAGGCGAATGAAATGAAATCGCGTCTCACACCCGAAAGCATTGATCTCTCGCGCGGCTATCGTTTCAACTTTCAAATCAAGCCCGGACAAGAAAAATCGTCTGAAGCCATCCCCAACTTGGAATGGGGTGAAGCGTTCGGCATTGCGCCCGATGAGGATGTATTTTTCTGGGGCGATGAATTTGCGATGCCCTTTGAGATGGAACCGTCTGAACTGTTTGGCGAAATTCAGACGCAATGAACAAAACAAAAAACCCCGCGCTGACAGGCGCGGGGTTTTTTGTTTCACCCAAGCATGGGGGGATCCACCGCCAGTACAGAGACGTTTCACCGAAACGTCTCTACAATTTCCAATTTTGTATCGCTTTGCCCCTTGACCCTGATTGGTCAAGTAAGATACAATTCTCCCTGCGCCTCCTCACCACCGCGCGTTTGCGGTGTCCTACTCGGCGCATGGGGGATCAATGGACAAATTTCAGCAAGCTCTTGGCGTTCTGCTCCTCTTTGCGGTCTCTGGTTTGCATTTGGTCATCCGCACCATCAATCACCACCCGTTCTTGTTTCTCTTTCTTTTTGTGAGCGCATTGGCTTTTGGTTTGTGGGAACGCGGACTTGTTCCCGCCCCGTTCGTCCTTGGCGTGTGGTTGTTGGCGAGTGTTGTGTTGGCGGCGATTTGGCTCCGCAAACAGGTCACCCGCTTCTCGTTGATCGTGATTTGGCTCGCGGCGGGCGCGGCGCTCTTGGGTTTGAATTTTATTGGCAACGCGCTCGTGGGCGAGCTGACCAAACAGATTCTTGAATCGGAATCCCCGGCGACAATGCAACTTTTTATCGCCGAGCGCCTGCCTGCATTGCTTTTGTTTGATGTGATTCAAGGGTGGATCTTGATCGGGGCGCTCCTCTTTGCGTTTTACTGGGGGAGCAAGACATTTCGCGTGCCCGCGCGTCAGATGCACCATTACTTGATCTGGTGGCTCTTTGTCTGTTTGGCGATTGGGCTCATCGCCGTGCCGCTGATTGCGTTTTTTGCCCAAAACCTTTCCGTTGCTTTTTTGGATCCGCTTTCGCTCTTGGCAATTTGGACCGTTGCCATGCTGGTCATCTTGGTTTGGCTTGGCGCAGAAGGAGATTGGTATCCCGCCTACGTCAAGCCGCATCGCGGAATTTGGATCAGTTATTTCGTGACGATGCTGCTGGCGCTTGTGCTGCTCAACTATACCTACAACTATGTCAATCAACGTATAACGGCAATCATGTCCGCGCGCCGCGCGCTCATTGACCAATTGTATACCGCGGACACTGCGCTCGCCATCGTTTCGACGCGCAGCCAGGAATTGCATGGGGTTATCCGTCCCTTGCTCACAACGTTAGGTTCTGGAGACCAAAGTCCCGACAACACCTTTGCCCCCAGCACGAGCGAGACCGTCACAGCGACCCTCGCGGCAACCGCAACGCCCGCCGTGAGTGGCGCCGCGCCAGAAAGTCGCTCGCGCTTTCAAGTTTCACAACGAACCGAATTTTTGATCGATCAACACACGACGGCGATCAACGCGCAGCTGCGCGCGGCGGGACGCGCCTTGCAAAACGCGAATATTTTGATCGAACAAGCCATTCAACAAGAAGAGCGGCTCTACCTGGCGATTGATGCGTTCGGGCTCGCCGCGCCTTCACCGACCCCTGCAATTCCGATTTCACTGCCAACTTTTCCGGGCGCCTTTCCCACACTTGATTTTGGTGATACCGCAACGCTAACCTTAACAGCGACACCTTCGCCTTCGGCAACAACCACCCCTGTAGCAAGTGCGCCCCCAACCTTCACCGTAAGCGCAAGCCCGACGCGTGCGCTTTTGGATACGCCAACGCTGGCAACAAATCCTTCACCCGAACCCTCGCGGGGAAATGACGGCACCGCCATCATTACGCCAACTCTGTCTGCCCCTCTAAATTTCGCGCTCGGTGCGCAAACGGAATCGGAAACGCCAACCTCAACCCTAACGCCCACCCCAGCCCCGACTCCAAATGCCGCCGCAACCGCTATCGCGCGCGCGCGTCAAGCCAATTCATTAGTTTGGCTGCGCCCCCTGTTGGAACATACCGACACGCTGGCAAGCCAATTGCAAGGGGATCAAAAGCAACTGCTGGACGATTTGGACAAATGGAGTTCCAACCCCGAGAACGGCAGAGCTCCAGATTTGAGAAAGCTCGATCTCCAAGTCGAGAGCGATCTCATTCCGGCGGCACAGCGCGTCCGTAACGCGTCGTCGCGTTTGCTCAACGCCGCGTATAGTTTAGAGCTCGTCTATGCCCCCTTAATCATTGCGGCG
>Ga0247727_10007759_pt1 | contig 20268 bp, 19 predicted proteins | sample WisWelCaveWW1625_FD_202498 | JGI IMG/M metagenome (GOLD analysis project Ga0247727, IMG submission 202498) | Biofilm microbial communities from Wishing Well Cave, Virginia, United States - WW16-25 | ecosystem: Environmental > Aquatic > Deep subsurface > Groundwater > Cave microbial mat | place... | reverse complement strand
ATCGATCATGGTCTGAATCTTCCCGATGACTTCCGGCGTGAAATTTTGACCAGCGATCCTCACACCGGTAATATACTAAATTTTTCTCTCTGTGTCCAGTGAAATATTTATGGGACATGCTCACGCCACACAGGAGGGGCACGCCCAACTCTCTGCCAGCATAGTGCCATTCGATCATGTCGATCCCGCGCGCGCCAAAAACGAAAACGCCACTTGTTCACTCAAACGAACAAGTAGCGTTTACATTTCAAGCCACGATACGGGGTGAGATTGAATACGAAGTACGATTCACCTGCATTTCACATTTTACTCAAGCGTTTAAAGAACAATTTGGGGTCTTGCCTTTTGGCGTTAAATTTTGCCAAACAATCGATCGCGGAAACGCCGGCTGGCGGTGAGCTTGGTGCCGTTTTTGAGAATGACCACGTAATCACCGTGCGACCAGGGCTGCAGTTCTTGGATGAAATCGAGGTTGATGAGATAGGAGCGGTGGATTCCGGCAAATTTGGCGGGATCGAGGCGCGCTTCCATGCTGCCCATGGTTTCGCGAATCAGATAGGTTTCTTTGTCGGTGTGGAGCTTGACATATTTCTCGTCCGCCGAAATATGCATGATGTCGCCGGTTTTTGACTAAGAAGAGCCGGGAACCGGCATTGATCATGATTCTTTTCAAGTAATTTTTCTCGCGGTTGATCTCTCCAAGCAGTTTCTGGTTTTTGCTGATTTTTCGATGCCCTTTGGCAACATAGCTGATAAATACGTTAAACATTTCGTTGCTTTCTAGAAGAATTCTTTATATATTTTGATTGACGCTTATAACTTCCTTAAGTCGGTTGAGATAAAAAATGGCGCCAGTGCCAGAAAAAGTCCAGTGGTTGGTCTCACATGGATACATTGAATTCTCGGAAAAAGGCTATCAGCAACTCTTTGATGGTCCCTACAATAGAGACGACGTTCAAAACGCAATAATGTTTGGCAAAGTGATGAAAAAGGAACGCGACGAAACTCGCGCAGCAAAATACAAATACACGATCATCGGCCCAGCGGTTGGAGGCGATCAGTTGTATTGCTGCGGGAAAATTCGCAAGGTGCGTTCCGGAGAAGAATACTTCATTATTACGTTTCATGATGCAGAATTATGAAAAGGCAAAATAAAACCTCGGGGCGTGGCCCACAAGCAAAGCCGCAAGGTGAACTTTGTCCGATGTGTGGCAAGGGCACGACACACATGGTAAAGCTGGATTACAAGCTCAAAGATGAAAAAGGCAGAGAGGTCGTTGTTCCCGACCTCAAGGTCGAAATTTGTGATTTTTGTGGCGAAAAAATTTTTAATATGGAAGCAGTGCGCAAAGCAGAACGGATTCAGGGCCGTGCTGGCAAAATCTTGATTCGTTTGAAACCGGCTCTTCAATCGACGCTTTCAGCTCGTGCCCAGAAAAACAAACGTTCGATCACGCAGGAAGTTTATCATCTGCTTGAAACCAGCCTCGCCGCGAATTAGAATTCATGTCTTATTTGCTGGGATGCCACAAAACGCCATCGTATTTGAGCACACCGTTCGAATGGCATGCAGCCTTATTCAGTTCTTCGAAAATCACGCCATACAGAGTGAACACGAGTTTGGAGAGCTCGGGCGCATCCGGCTGGCTACACATCAAACAGACAACGTCGCAATCCGCCAGGGCGAAAGCAATTTCCCGCGGCTAGCCGGCTGTGGGTACTCCCCTCCATTTATCCTCCCCCCGATTTTGTACAATCTGTCTAAACATCTCCGATTCCCCCCAATATCCGTAAAAATCTCTAAAATGTCACGCCAGCGGCATAATTTGTCACGTGGGCGTTAGCGCTAGCCTGCGTCATTTTCGTATATTTGACGTGGAACGCACAATTGTGCGAAATCTTATGAACCAACCTATTCCACGTCAAGATCGTTTTGTCAAAACCGCTCAGCCCTAGGCTGAAAAAGCGTACGCTCATCTTTAAACATACGAAGGGGATAACAATGGCCCGAACACGACACCGGCGGTCAATAGCTGTCTCTTTTTGGATGACGCATGCCGAATTGATGCGTCGTGACAACGAAGGAAAATCTTTTCCCCACAAATTGGTGAACTTCCTATCGAGCCACCTCTGGGCGTGGCTCTGGAGTTACTTCAGTCACCGCTTTGGACCCAAACATCGCTTTCAAACTTATGCGGGGATAAAAGACGATAACGGCATCTATGATTTTGCGGATGGAGAAACAGTTAGAATCAGTTTAACAGGTGACTGGGGATCGGGAACGGATGAAGCAGATTTGGTCTCCAATTTCATGATGAAGGTTGAAGAAGCCTGGGGTAAATGGCAAGCTAGCCGAACAAAAGGCCAGCTTTTTCTGTCTGCGCAACGAATACTGGCTCATCATTGCCCTCGACACCGGGTACAATTGCATCGGCGTTCCTTTGCTGGAATTGATTTTCAAACCGGATTGCAAACAGCCGAAACAACTCTTGGATTGGCTGCAAGACGTGGTGAAACTTCCGGACGAAGACAAGCGAGGGATCATTTTACTCAGCCACCATCAATATTACTCCGCCTTCGATAAGGAACAATATCCCAAGCCAGGCGCCCGGGTGGCGAGCCTCATGAAGAATCCGCAACAACCGGTACTTTGGTTCTGGGGCCATGAGCACCGCCTTGCCTTTTACGGATTGCGTGCCAACCAAGGACCTCTTCGAGCTTATGGACGCTGTGTTGGCAACGGCGGCTTTCCGGATTACCTGCATGGCATTCCTGATGATGCCGAACAGGCTTGCCTCAAAGTCTATGATAACAGGCGTTATGAAACAGTTGAGAAGGCAAACCTTGGCTTTAACGGATATGTCAACCTGACCTTCACAGCCAATGTCCTCACGGTCGAATATCGGAGCACGGCTCTCGCAAAGGGCTACAATAAAATACCGCCGGAGAAAAGATCACGTTACTGGCCGCTGGATCCGGAAAAGGACGTCCTTCTCGCTCATGAAAAATGGTCCGTGGATCCTCAGCACGGTGTGCTCCAGGGGCCCGAATTTCATCTTGACGATGAAGCTCTTACCCAAGTGTCAAAGCTCTCAGAACCTTGTCCTGGTAATTAGTACCTTGATTTTGCACATATAAAATTCAAACCCCGATTTTCCTTTCAAAAGATTTAATCTGAGGAGAAGTAGCAATGAAACACGTGAATCAAAAACTCAAAAAATCCGCATGGGTCGTTTTTAAGGCCTGCAGTGTGGCAATTATGGCATCGATGTTTTCATGTCAACCGCAGCCGGGCGGAGGGTTTCCCAATTTTCCGGCAACGTTAAGCTCGGATGTTCCCAAGGACGTCGACATCGCGTTCAAAGATTCTCTGGATAGCAAGCAAGAATTCGCCAAAGTCCAGCGGATGTTCGATATTCTTTCGTGGCAATCCTTTCTGGCAGCCAGTTGGCCGGTCGATGCGAATGGCAATGCCAAAGCGAATCTAACCGACGCTGGCGCTCCGCGCTGGGTGGCGTGGAAGGAAAGTTACGAAGTCTACAAAGAAGACGGCTCGCAACCCTCGGCATGGGGCAGCCCGCGAGATTTGCCCGGAGCGCCAAGCTCGGATCATCCCGAAATACCCGGCGTCGCGAATTTCGACAAAAACACCAGAATTCTTTATCTGAATAACAAGACCAAAAATGTTTTGGACGAGGAGCTGCAGGCATTCACCGGCCCACTGTGGGATCAAAATGGCAATCTCGTGCGCTACGAGGTTTTGATGAACAAAGACGAGTTTGACTACGTCGTCGACAACACATTTTACAATCTGGACGGGCAAATCGAGTTTAGCAAGACGCATCAGGCGGCCAATTTTCCTTCGGGCAAATTCGGCGGCGATACCGTCGGCGCCATCGAGCTGGAGCTGGCCTGGAAAGTCATCGACGAGAGCAAAGGCGACGTTGCCGGCCGGTTTTATACGATGGACGCCTACGTGCTCAACGAAGAAGAGACAGCCTGGGTCAAACAAAAAATGGGCTTGGTGGCAATGCACATTTCTCATAAGACGATCTCTTCGCCGCAGTGGATTTGGTCCACGTTCGAGCACGTCGACAACGTGCAGGTTGACGATCTCGAAGAAGTTAACGGCAAAAAGCTGAAGCCGTCGTTCAACAATCCCGACTGCGAAACATGCCCGGTCAATGTGGTGCCAGATACAACCACAAAAACCAAAACCAACCCGCTTGGATACATAAAAGCGATCACCCAAGTCATGCGGGTGGTGCCGATTCCCGAAGCGACTCAGGCGCTCAATCACCAAGTGCAGCAACTGCTCAAATCCAAAGGCTCGGTGTGGCAATATTACGAGCTGATCAACACCCAATGGCCCACCGATCCCACGGCAAAGCCGACGCCTCCCGGCCACTTGCCCGGCAGCATCGACAACAAAGCCGGCGGCAAGCCGACACCGGTGTATTTGACCAACATGACCATGGAAACTTATTTTCAAAAAGGCAATCAACCTGCCGGTCAACAGGAAGAAGGCCAGCCCAAAGACGCTACCACGGTATTCGGCACGGAAAGTTGTGTGGGCTGCCATTCTTCCGCGGGCATTGCGACCGGCTTTACCATGAAAGATGGACAGAAGAAACCGAAGTTTGGCGGCCAGTTGAGCGCCGACTTCAGTTGGCTGCCATCGCAGAAAGCTCATTGGAAAAAACAATAAATTGGGCGAAGTCAGACTTGCGCTCAAGCGTGTTATTACTATGCAAGGTAGCGCTGGCGCAAGTCTGACTTCACTGGCATTTTAGGGAGCACGATTATGGCCAAGGAATCGGAGAAGCAATCGCGCTATCAGCGCGTCAAGCAAATTCTGAATGAGGCGCAGGGAGACGCGTGCCCGGATTATCAGGGCTACGGGCGCTTCTGGGAGCTGCCTCTGGAAAGATTTCTGGAGGTCACGATTTACGGCGTGCGCATGATTGCGCCGGCGAGAGAAGAAGCGAGCGTCGAACTCAATCACGTCAGCGCTCACGACTCATGCTGTGGATCATCTTCCGGCAAGTCCGAGAAATCTTCCGCAAATCCGAGCGAGAAGTCTACCGACAAAACGGGTGATGCGGCCTCTGCCGGCTCTTGCTGTCACTCATCAACCGGGAGCTCTTCCGGCTCACAGCACATGCCCGGGCGGGGTGCCGCTTCCGGCTTGATCAAAGGCTTGAAAGGCGAGTTCCCGTTTGACGGCACGCAGTTTCCCCGATTGCTCTGGGGCGGCGCCAGCGTTTCAGATTCCGATGTTTTGTTCATTCAAAAGTGGATCGACGACGGCTGCCCGGCCGATGATAAGAAGATGACGGAAATCGAAATCAGGGAAAACGCTGATTTGGCGCGCGCCAGAGGCGACGAGGAGCATCCGCTGCATCCCGGCCCGGACAATTTGCTGCGCGAAGCGATTATGAAGGAGCTCGCGAACGTCAATCCGCTTTGGCACCGGCTGCGCTGGCCCGGCGGCAATAAAAGCTTGATCTTCGAAGCTTATCCGACTCCGGATGATATTGAACGCATTTTGCAGATTAATAATTTTTTCGCTTTTGGCAGCGGCCCGGTGGACGATCATTTTTTTGGTGCGCTCGAGAACGTTCATAATTTGATTCACAATTTTACCGGCGGCGCGAATCCCAATTATGACGCGAAAAAGTTTCCGGCGCCGCAAAACCGCGAAGAGCCGCAGTACGGCGACATGGTGTATCCGGGCATGACCGCGTTCGATCCCATCTTTTGGGCGCATCATTCCAACGTCGATCGCCTTTGGTTCGAATGGCAAAAGAACCATCCCAACGTGGGGCCGGACAATCCGGCTTCGATTTTGCCGCCGTGGTCGCTCAATGTCGATCAGGTCAAGAGCATTCATACCCTGGGATATGAGTATGTGAAATCATCCCATCTCTATCCGGCGAATAACAAAATGCCCATTACCAAATTCAAATCGGCAAAGGCCGGCGTTCATCCGCAGGTGCTTGCCGATCATAAACGGGCCGAGCTCCGCATTCACAATGTGCAGTATGCCACGCGCGGGGGGGCGGCCATTCGCGCTTTCCTCAATCTGCCCAAGGCAGATGCGAATACGCCGACACGAAATAACGATCACTTTGTCGGCCAGGTGCATACATTTGCCGGGTTCTGCGTCGGCGGCCCGGGCCACTGTGACGTGCCGCCGGAGAAAACTCGCAAGTACGATCTTCGCAAACGGCCTCACAAAACGCCGAGCAATTTTCGTCTCGATGCAACGGAAACCGTGCGGAAATTGAAAGCAAAGGGTGAGAAGGATTTGCACATCAATTTGGTCGTGCTCGACATCGACGGCAAAGAGATCGATGACGCTTTGTGGATGGACGGGGTGTCGTTGAATTTTTTGGATTGAACAGGCGCAGCACGCTGCAGTACGCGCCGCATCCGCCGTTTGACTGCGGCGATCCCAGCGTTGCCGAGGCAACGGTTCTTTACCGCGGCTCCACGAGCGCCAGACCGGAAGTCGAAGCGACTGCACGTGCGATTGAAAAATTTCTGGATAAGAAGTGTGTGTGAAATTGCAGGTGAGATGATTCACTTTCTTGAAGATGAAGGATAACTGATGCCACAAAAATTCAAAATCCATCCGGCGATTGGCATCGCTCGCCTCGGGGATAGCGATGAATTCTACCTCGCTCCGGAAGAAGCCGGCGGCCTGCCGATCGAATGTGATAAAGATGGAAACGCCGCTCTGAGCAAAGCCGGGAATGAACAGCCCATCGTCAAATTCAAAGACAGCCAAAAACGGGTCAAAAAACAAGCGGCGCGTTTTCGCGTTTTTGTTTATGACGGCGGCAGCCCACAAGGCCGGGAATTAAAAACCGGTGAAATATTTCAAGTGGTGCTGCAGAAAACCGGTCAACTCATCGAAGCCGAGCTTGTCGATATCGAATGGACGGTCTATCTGGCGAATAAAAAGTCGAGCTGGTATCAATTTCAACAATTGGACGGCGAGCACGGTTATGCTCCCGACCATCCTTTGCGCAACGCCGACCTCACCGACCCCGAGGCCAGGCAAAAGTTGATCATCGATCCCGGGCCGCAATCAGTCAATTATGCGGACCCCCAAAATCGCCGCGCCGAATTTAGAAAAGGTAACAATCCCGGTTACGCGCAATCGTTTCCGCCGCCGCTCAAGCCGAACAGCATCGACACATTGGGAGAGATCAAAGCCACACAGCAAAACAATTACAATCGGCTCATCGTGTTGGGCGGCAACGGAAATTCCGGCTCGTACAAAAGCGGTTTTGAAGACCCGATCATTCGGCACTATGCCAATAACGAAGGTTGGTTTGACGATACCTCGGACGGGCCGGTGACCGCGCAGTTGAAATACAAGATTCTGAGCATCGATGGCAGAAAGGTCGATGCCAAAGCGCCGACGCAATTCGGTACGGTCGCAGTCGACGCGCCGGCTTGGGTCATCGTCGGTTACCCGGCATACGCGCCACAGATCATCGATATGATCACCATGGACGATGTTCTTTACGATGTGGCGATTCGCAACTTTGCCTATGACACTTATCTTTACGGACAGGAGCCGTTTGACGGCTCTCAACCACCACCGAAAACTGCGGATGAGCTCGCGGTGTGGCGGGAGACCTCTCAGTGGAATCCGAATTACTATCCTTAATTTCTGGCGCGACATCTGGCCGATTCTGACCCGGCCCGAGGCCTACCAATGGGTATTGGATTTCGATCCTTTCACCGGCGGAGATCCGCATAACACGGCCGCCGGCGCCATGGGCAACTTCGATCCGGACTTGCTTGCCATTCCGCCGCATGAAGGCGAGAGTAGTGAGAAGAAAGAGCAGCGGCAATCTTGGCGGATGCGGCTTTACAATATCATACGAAAGCCCGGCCAGGAAAATCATTACACGGTCGCGCCGGACCCGGACAATCCGAAATACCGGCCGCGCGCGATGCCGTTTCTGTGCGGCGATAATCCCATCTCGAATACGCTTCCTGCCAAATTCTTGATGCTGACCGACACCCAGCTCTTTCTGCTGAAGCAGTGGGCCGCAGGAAAATTCCTCAACGAAAAACACGAGGGTTTTGGCGCCGGGGAAAAAGCGCGTTCCGAAAAGACCGGCATTGCAATCGATCGAGGAACGTTGGCTAATTTATTGGGCGGCTCGTTTTGCCCGGGCGCTGAAGCGATGTGGATCATGCGCAATCCTGCGATCTATTCCGAGCCTTATCGCATCAAACATAACCCCGGCTACCAGCCGGGCTCGTTGAGCTTGACCGGCAATTTCGCCAAAGGCCTCGAGCCGGGTGACGTCACCCAATATAGCGCCGTGCCCTGGCAATCCGATTTCAACGAGTGCTCGACTCAGAATGTCGATATAACCTACGATGAGTGGAACAAAATTTATCCCAACAGCGAAGGGGATCCGGTGAAGTCGATTATTGCAAATACGTTTTGGTGGCCGTCACATCGCCCGATGGAAGTGTTCACGGCAGAAGGGGGCCAAGTCGCCTGGTCGGAAGGTATACCGGGATCGAATGCCGGCGATCTCAAAATGGTGACAGCGTGGAAGGAACTCGGCTTTATCAAAGACAATCCCAAGGCAACGCCGACGAATGGACTGCCTTCGTTCATTCAAGTCGAGCGCAATGATGACGAGCTGTAATTTTGAATTCTCAAACCGATTGCGAGAGCACGACCAAAATGAGCAATGAACCGAACAACAATATTCTCATTGGCCAGTGGACTTACCGGAGCCTGCTCAACGACCCCGATTTGTCTACGGCGTTTAATGATCTCGAATTTGGCAGAGGAACGATTCAAGTTGATCAAGCGCCGATGAATGAATTCAAAGGCACGATTGGCGGTCCCGGCTGGGAGCTCGAGCTGAAAGGCTCAATCAACTACGGCAATCCTTTTGAAGTGCGCTTTCAAGGCAAGGGCATTGTCGGCGGCGAGGAATGGATTTATGATTACGTCGGCTACCTCGTGCGGCCGTGGCCCAACGGCATCGATCAACAGATGGCAATGGTTGGCTCGATTGTCCGAACCATCCCTCACGCCAGCGGCAGCGGCGGCGTTGCACCGGCAGGCGTCGTGGCTTCGTGGTATGCGGTCAAGCAAAGTGATTCGATTTGACTATTAGACTTTATCCGAAATAAGGATTTTAGCGTGAATTTCCCAATGTTTTTGTGATCAAATTGCGCTCCGGCGCCGAATGACGGCAATTCCCTTTTCGAGCCGGGACGTTCGCGGTATTTGCTGGCGGGAAATGCGATTGCCGCAAACGATTCCGATACCGTCGTCGAGAATATCAATACAAAGATCACGCCGGTGGCAAAGGAGCCGATGCAGATTGTGCTCGATACGACGTACCTGTGGGAAGCAGCCGACATCCATCATTTTTCTTATGAGATGGAAGACATGATCCACAATTGCATGCACGATTATATCGGCGGCGCCGTGGATGAGGAAGACACTGTCAAAGCGATCTACAACCGCATCTACCAAGCCGCCGACAAATCGCTTCAGGGGCTTATGGCGGACGTGCCCAGCGCGGGTTTCGACCCCATCTTTTTCCTGCATCATGCCAATCTCGATCGCTTGTGGATGAAATGGGAGGCGGATTTTCCGGAAAAGAGGCTCACCTAGTCCGACTTCAAGAAAGCCGGGAAATGGACCTATACTTTTTTTGACGAGAATGGGCGGCCCGTCAAATTCACGAGCATGGCCGCGGTGTATGACACCATCCGGGCAATCAATTATACCTATGACGATCTCCAAGTGAAGCCCGACAGGATTGCCAAAGCCGTGAAGCCGGTTACTTTTCAAAAGGGCCGGGTGCTCGCAAGCGTTTCGCCCGGAAAAAAATTGGGCAGTCCCTTTGACCAATACCAATTTACGCTGAGCGCTCCGCTTTCTGCGCCTCAAAACGATGAGGTATTTTACAGTCTGGAGGTTGAGCTGTCGTTTGCGAAGGGCCACAATTCCCGGGTTGCAATCATGATCCAAGGCGGTTCTTCACCGGCTCAAGAAGCGGACTACAAAAATCTTGTGGTGGGTGTTGCAGGGTTTTTCGGCGCAGGACATGAACATCAGAGTAGCGGAGACGGCCATTCCGGGCACAGTTATGCAGCAAAACGCATTTCAAAAACTTTGAAGTATGACATCACGAAAGAGTTGTCGCTTCAGAAAGCCTTCGGAGCCAAGGAACTGAGTGTGTCCTTCCAGCAGTTTGCTCCGGAGCCTGCAAATCCTTTGTACCTGGAGAGGATATTGGTCAAGGCTTACAGGAGAAAAAAATAGAGAAATGTAGATTTTCGCTCCGCAATGATTTACGGCTTGTGGCGCATCGTGGAGGTTACCGCCGGAGCCGTTGTCATCTATGGCAGCAGAGAACAGGCGGCTTAACTTCACGTATTCATAAACGAGTCCGCGAAGCCAGACTTTCACGTTGAGGCGCGAAAGTCCGGTTTCACACCAATTCAACCAAACCATTACACAAAAACTTCAAAGGAGGTCACCATGCGTTTTCTCGTCAAAGCGTCCTCGCCCGTCGAGGCCGGCAACGCGCTGGTCAAGCAGGGCAAGCTCGGCGAAACCATTCAGTCCATTCTTGCCGATCTGAAACCGGAAGCGGTGTATTTCACGGCAGAGAGCGGCAAGCGCACCGCTTACCTCGTTGTTGATCTCGCCAATGCCTCCCAAATCCCGCGCGTGGCGGAGCCGTTTTTCCTCGCGTTCAATGCCAGCGTGGAGTTTCATGCGATTATGAGCCCCGAAGATTTGATGAAGTCCGGGCCGGATATCGAACAGGCGGCGAAGAAATACAGTTAATTTTTTAGACAATTGAAATTTCAATCGTTGCAAGAAAAGCAAAAAACTTTCACGCAAAGACGCAGAGCCGCAAAGGTGCCGCAAAGAAAAGCTTTGTGCTATCTTTGCGGCTTCGCGTCTCTGCGTGCGTTTTTGATTCTTCTCCAAATCGGCTTTCCCTTTTTTTGAAAAGTGAGATGTCTCCCTCCGCACAAACTTTGTGCTTGACATTCCCAATTCTCCCCAACATCTTTAAATAAACAGAACTCGTAAAAATTTAGCGCAATGAAGCGCGGAGTGCAAAACTTCAGTTTTGCGCCTCGCCGATGATCGCGAACTCAGTGTCATGCTAAAGCACGACACTCCGATTCAGACGGCTAAATTCTTACCAGAATTCTATATTCGTCTTCGTAACGTTTCACCGACCGTTGGCGTTGTCGCGAAAAACGAAGCCTGCGGCCGTAGGCGTCTGGACGGCTGGCTGAAGCGATTCACCTGCAAAGAGGGGTTATGAGAAAACTCGCTCTTGTCGTTTGTCTGAGTCTTTTTCTTCCTGATCTCGTTCGGGCACAAAAAGATTCCACACCGGCTTCTCTGGTGAAACCGATGTTGTTGTCTTCAGAGGGGGAAGCGCTAAACACGGTTGGGGCATGCCTGGCAGACAACATTCGCTTAAAGCCTATTAGTGTGGATGATGGGCTCTCGCAAAACTTGATCTATACGATTCTGCAAGACCATCGGGGATTTATGTGGTTCGGCACCGAACGGGGCGGACTGAATCTCTACGACCGCGACACCGAACGCTTTCAACGCTTTCGACATGATCGCGATGAGGCAAACAGTATCAGCGCTAATACGATCACCGCCATCGCGGAAGATGCGAATGGCGGCTTGTGGGTCGGCACTCGCAATGGCGGCTTGAATAAACTGATTTGGAACTCGCAGCCGAAAACCAACGCCCGCTCAACCTTTCGCTTGGTACGGTATCCCAATGGCCCCACGTATATCGAATCTCTTCTAATAGACCGGGCGGGAACACTTTGGATCGCGACAGGAACTGCCTATATCCTCACTGCCAATCCGAATGCCGCATGGATCAACCAATATCCCCGGGAGAATTGGTTGGGGGAGGCTAATCTCAGGCGGGGAACAGAATCCTTTTCAGATTCTACGCACCATGAAACGATCATGGAGGTCTCGCCGCTGAGTGAAAACCATATTTTTATACCGGTTTGCCTGCAAAAGCTATCTATGAAGACGCCGAAGGTCTCATTTGGCTGGTCACACCAAAAGGATTAGTGCATTATGAAAGACAAACCGGCGCGTTCGTTCGTCATCCTTTCCCCGTCGAGATGTCAAGAGTAACAGTGGCAGGGGATTCGCGACAAATAAGCGCTCTCCGTGTCCCCTCTGCTTACCTGGCGAAGAGGAAAAATCCTGATCGTTCCGAGAACCGGCTGCACGCACGAGAGCTGATCGCCATACAAGCACACATTGCCGATGACATAAAAGGGGCAGATGGGGTCATTGCGATTTTCGATCCTGCGAATGAAACCTATTTCCTACTGGACTATGATTTTGGGGAACAGGCTTTTGTTTTGTCCATGTGTTTGGACCGTGGCGGCGTTTGGTGGCTGGGCACCAACGGACAAGGTTTGTATAAATTTGATCCGCAAACGGCGCGCTTTCCGTGTCCTAATTACCAGACCGAGGGCAGCCTGGCAGAACCATCTTCGTCTTCGCGCCGCTTCAGCATGCGCGGGTTTTTAGTCGATACGCTTCGAAATGAAGTGTGGCTGAATAAATCGTATCGCTTGTTCCGCGCAAACCGTAAAACCGGTCTCATAAAAAAGGCTGGCCGTGCCGGCGATCACGTTTGGTCGATGATTCAAGACCTGGAAGGCAAACTTTGGATAGGCGGTGCGTTCGGGTTACGCCGCATGGATTTGCAAAGTGGCGCGACGCATGATCATCATCCCGTCGCTCCTGCCGCAACGTTGAATGATGTCTTGAAGGTCTATCGGGACAAAAACGATACACTTTGGTGCGCTCTGAAAAAGGCGTTCGCGCGTTTTGAGCGTGGCAGCGGGAGGTTTTACGTGTATCCCTTTCCTCAAGATTTTCTGCGAAGCGAACTCGGCAACCCCCAGATCTACCAGGATGAAAAAAAATTATTTTGGATCGGCTCCAAAGATGGTTTGATCTGTTTTGACCCTGAACAAGAAGACTTTGGCAGGCATTATCACAACGAACCGGAAAATCCCCGGAGTCTAAGCGCCAATTGGGTGACCGCGATTGTGCCGGACCCCGACCAGCCGCAGCGCTATTTGTGGCTGGGCACGACCAGCGGCCTCAATCGTTTCGATCGCGTGGCGGAAACGTTTACCGCATTTACCACAGAACATGGATTACCTAATAACACGATTTATGGCGTTCTGGCTGACAACGAGGGCAAACTCTGGATGAGCACCAACAAAGGCATTTCCCAATTTGCTCCTCACACGGAAAAATTCCGCAATTTTACCACGGCTGATGGCCTGCAAAGTAATGAGTTCAATTTTGCCGCATTCTATAAAAGCCCCGAGGGTGAAATGTTTTTCGGGGGCATCAAAGGGTTCAATGCCTTTTACCCGGAAGATATTCTAGATAATCCCTACATCCCACCGATCGCGCTCACCGACTTTCAATATTACGAATCGTCGGCCTCGGAGCAGTCGAGGAGTTGGCGGCGCCTGCCCACTCCGGCGCCGGAGCTTGAGGCCGTTGCATTGCCTTACAATGCCAACACCCTTTCCTTTGAATTTGCAGCGTTGGATTACAGCGCGGCCGGAAACAATCAATACGCTTACATGCTGGAAGGCTTAAACGACGAGTGGATTTATTGCGGCACGGAACGTCGGGCGAATTTCTCCTTGATCCCGCCCGGTCATTACGTGTTTCGCGTGAAAGGCAGCAACAGTGATGGGATATGGAATGATGTCCCGCAAGGCGGGACTTCGGTCAAAGTCATCATCCATCCGCCGTGGTGGCGCACCTGGTGGGCTTATGCGCTGTACGCGATTTTGGCGCTCACTTTTCTTTACAGCCTCCGCCGTTATGAAATGAATCGGCAACAATTGAAGCATAACTTGGAATTGGAGCACGTTCACGCCGAGAAGTTGGAAGAGCTTGATCACCTCAAATCCCGCTTCTTCGCCAACATTTCCCACGAATTTCGCACGCCGTTGACGCTGATTCTGGGGCCGCTGGAGAATCTGCGCTCCGGGCGGTTCAAAAGCGACCTCGAGAAACAATACGGCATCATGGAGCGCAACGCCCGAAGACTCTTGCGGCTGATCAATCAATTGCTCGATCTCTCCAAACTGGAAGCCGGCAAGCTCACGCTGCAAGCCAGTTGTGGCAATTTGATTCCTTTTGTCAAAGGGATCGTCTATTCCTTCGAATCTTTGGCCGAGCGCAAGAAGATCATCTTGCGTTTTAAGGCCGATGCGAAAGAGATCATGCTCTATTTTGACCGCGACAAGATAGAGAAGATCGTCACCAATTTGTTGTCGAATGCGTTTAAGTTTACGCCAGAAGGGGGAAAAGTCAGTGTGCAGTTAGCAGTAATCAGTGAACAGTCGCCAGCTAACCGGCTGAAAACTGCTGACTGTATATTGATGACTGTAAGAGACACCGGCACTGGCATTCCTGGCGACCAATTGCCGAACATTTTCGATCGCTTCTTCTCGTCCGGCGAATCCCATTCGATGGACCATCCGGGCAGCGGCATCGGATTGGCCTTGACCAAAGAATTGGTCGAGTTGCATCACGGCGAGATTTCCGTTGCCAGCGAGGTCGGGAAAGGTACAATATTTAGCGTTCGCTTGCCGTTGGGGAAAGATCATTTAAAGGAAGATGAAATTGTAGAATCAGTGGTCAGCGACTGTGTAAGCGGCCGCGATGCTCCATTAGTAACTACTAGAGCAAAATCGGGACAAGGGGCAGGCGAGCCGGAAGCCATTACTGCACCAATCCAGGAATCCAACGATCCATCCATCCATGCTCTGGCATCCAGCAACGAGCGGCCAGCGACCAGCAACCAGGAAATCATTCTCATCATCGAAGACAACCCGGACATGCGCGTTTATATCCGCGAGCAACTGAGCGATATGTTTCAAGTTCTCGAAGCCGGGGACGGTGAAGAAGGGTTCGAAAAGTCGGTCGACAAAATCCCCGATTTGATCATCAGCGACGTAATGATGCCCAAGATGGACGGCTACCAGTTCTGCGAGAAACTCAAGAGCGACGAGCGCACCAGCCACATTCCGGTCATTCTGCTCACTGCCAAATCCTCCGGCGAGAGTAAGCTGGAAGGTTTGGAACTCGGCGCGGATGATTATTTAATCAAGCCGTTCGATTCCCGGGAATTGTTGGCACGAATCAAAAACCTCATCGCGCAACGCCGCAAGCTGCGCGAACGCTTTGGCAAGGAAATCAAGCTGCAGCCGCGGGATATTGCCATTACCTCCACCGACGAAAAATTCCTCGAGCGCGCAATGGCAGTCGTCGATGAGCATATCTCGGAAGCGGAATTCGACGTCGAGACTTTTGGCCGGAAAGTCGGCATGAGCCGCAAGCATTTGCACCGCAAGCTCAAGGCCTTGACCGATCAAGCGCCGCGAGAATTCATTCGCACCCTGCGGCTCCAGCGCGCCGCCCGGCTTTTGGAAAAGCACGCCGGCTGGCGGTGAGCTTGGCGCCGTTTTTCGGGATGACCACGTAATCGCCGTGCGACCAGGGCTGCATTTCTTGGATGAAATCGAGGTTGACGAGATCGGAGCGGTGGATTCTGGCAAACTTGGCGGGGCCGAGGCGCTTCCCCATTTTCTTGGCGAGACAAAATGGCGATTTCGGTGCTTTGCAAGCTTTCCATGCCGTAGCGAATGGAATTTTCCACATCACCGAACAACGCCATCGCGAGCTTGCCGAACATCGGCGTGACCGGCGGCACTGAGATATAACCCCAAATTTCCCTCGTCACAATTGTCAGCGACACGTTTTTAAGCTATTCAGCGATTGACCCCGATGATCGGGGTTAGTACGGCAAGTTGCATGATCATGTCATCGTGGAACGATCTTTTTTGTTATCAAGCACGGTGCTTGTATCGAAAAGGATTCTTCCAGAATGACATTCTTGGAAGGTGCTTCCTAAGATAGGCAAAACGCTTTTGGGGAGTGATGCGTGCAATGATTTTTTTTAGCAATCGTTTTGCCCTAAATAGTTTTGCCTTTCAATTTGTCCATGAATAGCTGCCGTTTTTCTTTGCTTATGTAGTTTTAAAAATCTCTTTTCTCATTCACCCGATTTGCCACAAGCGGGATTTTCAAGGGTATAAACAGGGGGGATAACTTTTCAGGCAGCGGTCGCGCAATCAACAAAGTCACGCCAAAATGATTAACGGCAAAAATGACACTAAAGTTTTGGGTTATTTTGCCCCAAATTATTTTGTCTTTCGCGAAGAAATTCTTGACAATACGGCGTGAATTTACTATCTTTTACTTTTGGGCTGAATTAGATGAGCTTGATCAAGTCCCGATTTTGTGCAAGAGAAGACAGTTAAAATCGGGGCGTTCGAGGAGAAGGAATTTCATGCGAATCGGTGTTCTTACGGGAGGAGGCGATTGTCCCGGGTTGAATGCGGCGATTCGCGCGGTGGTGCGCCGCGCGATTACGCAATACGACGATCACGTTTTGGGCATTAAAAACGGGTGGGAGGGATTGGTCGAGTCCGATATCGAGCCGTTGAGCCTCTATTCAATTTCGGGCATACTTCCAAAAGGCGGAACCATTCTCGGCACCTCGCGCCGTAATCCGTTCTTGCTCAAAGACGGCATGCAACGGATGATGGAAAATGTCGCCAAATATGAATTAGATGCGCTCGTCGTGATCGGCGGCGACGATACGCTGGGTGTGGCGAGCAAGCTGGCTGAAAACGGCTTGAAATTCGTCGGCATCCCCAAAACGCTTGATAACGATCTGCAAGGCACCGATTTGGCCTTCGGTTTTGATACCGCGGTGTCGATTGCGACCGAGGCGATCGATCGGTTGCACACCACCGCAGAGTCGCATCACCGCGTCATCGTCGTAGAAGTGATGGGGCGCTACAACGGCGCCATTGCCACGGCGGCCGGCATCGCCGGTGGCGCTGACTTCGTTCTCATTCCGGAAGTGTCGTTTTCGTTTGAAGAGATGGCCAATCAGCTCGCGGCTCGGCACAAACACGGCAAAAATTTTAGTATCGTCGTCGTTGCGGCCGGCGCCATGCCCAAGGGCATCGACAAGCCGGTGAGCAAAACCGGCAAGGTCGATGAGTTTGGCCACCCGGTCCTGGGCGGTATCGGTGAAGTGGTCGCGCACGAAATTGAAACGCGCACCGGCATGGAAACGCGCGTGGTGGTGCTCGGCTCGATTCAGCGCGGCGGCTCGCCAACGGCTTTTGACCGGATCTTGGCGACACGCTTTGGCATTCACGCGGTGGACATGGTGCATGCCGGCAAGTTTAGTCATATTGCCGCTTTGCATGGAACGGAGATCATTGAAGTGCCGGTGACGGAGGCCATTCGTGGAACCCGTCCGGTTGATCCCAAAGTTTACGAAACCGCGAAAGTGTTTTTTGGATAGCTCGTAGCCCAGACGGCCTCGTCTGGGATTAGTCTTTTTATTAAAATGAACTTTTTTTGCGAGCAGCTTATGGAGATTGCGGCTCATCCCATACGTTGTGATCGGAAAGGAGAATGAATATGGCAGTGAAAGTTGGCATTAACGGTTTTGGACGCATCGGGCGCAACATTCTTCGCGCCGCGACGCACGAAAAAAATCTCGAGTTTGTGGCGGTCAACGATATTACCGATGCGCAAACTTTGGCGCATCTGTTGAAATATGATTCAATTCTCGGCATTTTCGATGCCGACGTCAAGGCGATGGAGAATGCCATTGCAGTGAACGGCAAAACTATCAAGGTGTTTGCCGAAAAAGATCACGCCAAATTGCCGTGGAAGGATCTCGGCGTGCAGGTGGTGATCGAGTCCACCGGTCTTTTCACCCAAAAAGATGATGCGGTCAAACACATTACTTCCGGCGGCGCCAGGAAAGTCATCATCTCCGCGCCGGCCAAGGGCCATGATCTCACCGTGGTGATGGGCGTGAACGAAAGCGCCTACGATCCGGCGAAGCATCACGTGCTCTCCAACGCTTCGTGTACCACGAATTGTTTGGCGCCGGTGGCCAAGGTGGTTTTGGATACGTTCGGCATCCGCCGCGGCTTGATGACGACGATTCATTCTTACACCAACGATCAGCGCATTCTCGACCTGCCGCACAAAGATTTGCGCCGGGCTCGCGCTGCCGCCCAGTCGATGATTCCGACTTCGACCGGCGCGGCCAAGGCCATCGGTGAAGTCATTCCCGAATTGAAAGGCAAACTGGATGGCATTGCGGTGCGCGTGCCGACTCCGAACGTCTCGCTCGTCGACGTGGTGTTTGAAGTCGAGAAAAAGACGAGTATCGAGGAAGTCAACAACGCCGTCAAAGCCGCCGCTAACGGCAAAATGAAAGGCGTGCTTTCCTACACCGACGAGCCGCTGGTTTCGATCGACTTTCGTCTGAACCCGAATTCGTCTATTGTCGATTTGCCGTTCACCAATGTAATCGACGGCACCCTGGTGAAGATTTTCTCGTGGTACGACAACGAATGGGGTTTCTCGAAGCGCGTCATTGATTTGATCAATTTCATGGCGCGCTCGTTGTAATGCACAAATTTTCAATTGAAAATTTAAATTTGAATTGCATGAATAAATCCTCGCGACGAATGTTCATCGCCGGCAACTGGAAGATGTTCACCACGCCGGCGGAAGCGGCGGCGCTGGTTAAAGCTTTGAAGGTGAAGGTCGTCAACATTCACAAAACTGAGATGGCCGTGTGTCCGCCCTGCACCAATTTATCGACCGTAGCGGAATTGCTCAAAGGCACGGCGATCAAGCTCGGCGCGCAAAATCTGTTTTGGGAGGAAGAAGGCGCGTACACCGGCGAAATCTCGGCGAAGATGCTTCTGGGCGCCGGCTGCGAGTACGTGATCATCGGCCATTCGGAGCGGCGGCAATATTTCGGCGAGACCGACGTGACGGTCAATCGCCGCCTCAAACGCGCGTTGGCTGCCGGCTTGCTGCCGATCGTCTGCGTCGGTGAAACGCTCGCGCAGCGCCAGGCAGGTGAGACCGAAAAAGTCGTCGAAACCCAGGTGCGGGGCGCTTTTGCTGAAATCTCGCCGGCAGACTTCGCGAAAGTGGTGATCGCCTACGAGCCGGTGTGGGCCATCGGCACCGGCCTCAACGCCACGCCGGAGCAGGCGCAGGAAGTGCATACGTTCATCCGGCGCTTGCTGGAAAATTTATATAACCGTGAACTTTCTGCCGGCTGCCGCATACAATATGGTGGCAGCGTCAAGCCGGCCAATGCCGCGGAACTGATGCGCCAATCCGACGTTGACGGCGCATTGGTCGGCGGCGCCAGCTTGCAAGCGGAAAGTTTCGCCGCGATCATCAAAGCGGCGGAGGATCTTGACAGGAATTGACCGCGGTCTTTAATTTTTTTGAAGTGAAATTGTTGCAGAAAAAGCCTGCGGCCGTAGGCAAAAAATTCTGGCTCACGAAAGTGAACTCTCCCCGGCCTGCGGCAGGGCAGGCACGGAAAAATACTGAAAAAATTCTGTGATCCCGCCAGGCGGGACATTTCCGTGAGCGATCAATCTTTTTTGCGGCTTGTCCGCGTTGGGAGATTCAAATGCGTTTTCTTTTTACCTCACTTTTTATTCTGATTTGTGTTGTCCAAATCATCGCCATCCTCTTGCAATCCAGCAAGGGCGGCGGCCTGGCCGGAGCTTTTGGCGGCGGCAGCATGGGCGCGATGTTTGGCGGCCGTGGCGCAGCGACTTTTCTCAGCAAGGTGAGCGCGGTTCTCGCGACGGTATTTATGGTTCTGGCGTTGATTTTGGGTTTACTCGACTCGGGCGGCGGCGAAGCGCAAGGTTTGGTGGAGCAAGAGCGCCAGGCACGCGGTTCATCCCCGGCGGCGATTTTGCCTTCGGTTTCGAGCCCGGCTGTAGCACCGCAGCCGCAACCGGAAACACAACAGCCGGCAACGCAACAACCGCCTCCGCCACCGGCTGAACAACCGGCCACACAGCCGAACAAGTAAAGGAAAGTGCAGAGAGCGGAAGGCAAAGACTGAGTACAAAGCGCGAAGTGCAGAGCTTAATAGACGTTTATTGTCTCGTCCTGATATAGGTTGACAGGGTTTGAAGTAATTTGAGGAGGTTACCTATGTCAGAGATGAGACCACATAAGCGCTACAGTCTAGCGTTCAAACAAAAAGTTGTTTCAGAAATTGAAGC
>Ga0247727_10007758_pt1 | contig 20270 bp, 21 predicted proteins | sample WisWelCaveWW1625_FD_202498 | JGI IMG/M metagenome (GOLD analysis project Ga0247727, IMG submission 202498) | Biofilm microbial communities from Wishing Well Cave, Virginia, United States - WW16-25 | ecosystem: Environmental > Aquatic > Deep subsurface > Groundwater > Cave microbial mat | place... | reverse complement strand
CCCGAGCCCCTCCCCTTCACCGCGCGTGAAGTCGCGTTGATGGGCCGCGCGCCGCACCTGGGCCTCTGGTCGCTGGAGGGACCCGGCGATCGCGCGCGCGCCGACGCCGCGCTGGCCGAGCTGGACGTCCTGGCCCTCGCCGATCGGCCGGTGACGACGCTCTCGGGCGGCGAGCGGCAGCGCGTCCAACTCGCCCGCGCCATCGCCCAGGAAGCGGCGCTGCTCGTCCTCGACGAGCCGACCGCGGGGCTCGACCTTTCGCACCAGGCGCTGCTCGTCCAGGCCGTGCGGCGGCGCGCGGCGCTCCTCGTGCTCCACGACCTGGGCCTCGCCGGCGCCGCGTGCCATCGCCTGGCGCTGCTCGTGGAAGGGTCGCTCCTGGCCGAGGGCCCGCCGGCCGACGTGCTGCGGCCCGAGGTGCTGGCGCGCGCGTACGGCACGGAGGTGATCGTGGTCCGCGACCCGTCGAGCGGCGCTCATCTGGTGTTGCCGCGGCTCTCGTAGGCCGCTTTCGGGGCCCCGCGAATCGCCCTCACTGCTCCAGGTACAGCGTGATCCCCGCCTGGAAGAACTGGTCCAACTCGCCGGTGAGCTTCCGGCGCCAGACGAGTTGGAAGCCGAAGGACTGCGTCAGGATCCCCACGCCCGCCGAGATCCACCAGTCCTTGCTCGACGCGTCGTAGGTGCCGCCCAGACGCACCGGGAACGTGCCGTCGAAGAGCGTCTCGTACCCGGCGGCCAGGCGGTGCTTGACGTCGTTCGAGTCGTGCAGGTCGGCCTTGTAATCGAATGCCAGGTGCGAGGAGGCGTCGCTGCCCACGGACATCCCGGCGGTGGCGGTGAGCGGAAAGAGCGGCAGCGCCTTGGTGCCGATGTTCTGCACCACCGCCGCCCAGGAGAAGTTGCCGCGGCGCACGAGCAGCCCCAGGTCCTGCAGCCAGGTGTGCACCTTCCCCTCCGGCGCGCTCTCCGAATCGGGGACGTCGAAGTGCATGTACCTGGTGGCGCCGCCGACGAAGACGGAACCCACCTGGTACGAATACGCGAAGACCCCCATCCAGCCGTTGGCGCGGCCGTTCTCGCGGCCGCTCGACCAGTTCGAGTAGAGGAAGCCGGTGCCGAACGCGGCGGTGGTGGTGTCGAGGATGGAGATGTTGAAGGCGCGGGCCGGGAAGCGCGTGTCGAGCATGCCGTCGAGCTGCAGATGATAGCGGCGCAGCTGGCTGATGCCGGCCGGGTTCGTCAGGAGCGCGTCGTTGCCGGTGGCGACGGCGGCGTGCGCCCCGCCCATCGCGGCGGCCCGCGGCATCTCCACGTTGGTGAGCCAGGGCGCCCCCGGCGTCTGCACGTCGCTGGCGCGCGCCGGCAGTGCGACGAGCGCGGCGAGCGCGACCCATCTCCGCATCGGCGCACTGTATCCCGTATGTGCTAGCGTCCCGCGCCCTATGACGCTCGGCGAGCTGCGCAAGGTGGTCATCCCCGCCGCCGGCCTGGGGACCCGCTTCCTCCCCGCCACCAAGGCCATCCCCAAGGAGATGCTGCCCATCGTCGACGTCCCGACCATCCAGCTCATCGTCGAGGAGGCGGTGGCGGCGGGGGCGACGCAGATCGTGCTGGTCAACGGCCGCGGCAAGGGCGCCATCGAGGACCACTTCGACCGCGCCTTCGAGCTCGAGACCACGCTCGAGGCCAAGGGCAAGACGGCCATGCTGGAAGAGGTGCGGCGCATCTCCCGGATGGCGCGCGTCATCAGCCTGCGCCAGAAGGACCCGCTCGGTCTGGGCCACGCGGTGCTGGCGGCGCGGCCGGCGGTGGGCGCCGAGTGGTTCGGCGTGGCGCTGGGCGACGACTTCTACGACTCCGACGAGCCGGCCATCGGCCAGCTCTGGCGCGCGGCGCGGCAGCACGGGAAGGCCGCGGTCGCGCTCATGCCGGTGGCGGCGGGTCAGGAGCACCTCTACGGCGTCGCCGCCGGCAAGAGGACCGACGGCGGCCACCTCGCCGTCGAGCGGCTGGTGGAGAAGCCCAAGCCGGGCACCGCGCCGTCGAACCTGGCCGTCATCGGCCGCTACGTGCTGCCGCCCGAGGTCTTCGACATCCTGGAAAAGCTGCCGCCCGGCGTGGGCGGCGAGATCCAGCTCACCGACGCGCTGGCGGCGCTGGCCGCGCAGGGGAAGCTGCTGGGCGTCGAGCTGCGCGGCACGCGCCACGACGCGGGCGACCGGCTCGGGTACCTCCAGGCCAACATCGCCTTCGCCTTGAAGCGCCCCGAGCTGCGCGAAGGGCTGCTCGCGTACCTGCGCCAGGTGATCAAGTGACGCCGCTCCTCGTGCTCCTCCTCGCCTACGTGCCCACGGTGGGGTCGCTCTTGCGGCGCGCGGCCGAGCAGCCGGACCGCGTCGATCGCAAGGGCAGCGTCCTTTTGCAGGGGCAGCTCCGCGTCGGCGACGCCGCCCCCACGGCCGCGAAGCTGGAGCTGCGCTTCCCCTTGAAGTGCAAGCTACAGACGCCGGCGCCCGCCGCGGTGCTGGTGCGGAACGGCGTCGTCGAGCAGGAGGGCGCGGGGCTGGGCGCCGCCCGCGATCTGGCCCGGCTGGCCTGCCCGCTGCTCACGTTCAAGGGGGGCAAGCGCGAGGCCGCGGAAGAGGCGCTCAAGGCCGCGGTGGTGGCCGCGGGGGCGGATCTCAACGCCACCGCGCTGGAGCGGTTCGCCGACCGGGCCGCCTGGGTGATCGGCGCCAACGCCCGCGAGCCCCACAAGCCCCAACTCTGGTTCTACAAGGACGAGATGGCGCCGGCCCGGCTCGTCGCTCGCGAGGGCCAGGCGCTCTACGATCTGCGGCTGTTGCACTACGGCACGCCCGCCTCGGGACAGGCCTTCCCGCGCGTGATCGAGCTGTGGCAGGACGGGCGGCTGTCGGCGCGGTTCGAGTCGCTCGAGGCAGGGAGCAGGCGCGCCGGTGGAGACGCAGACGACTGACCTGGTGGAAGTGGCGCTGCCGGTACCCTCGCGCGGCGGCCTCTTCACCTACCGCGTCCCCGCCGGCTGGCTGGCGGGCGCGGTCCCGGGGCGGCGCGCGCTGGTGCCGCTGGGAAAGCGGCTCCTCACCGGCGTGGTCGTGGGCCCGGCGGCGCGCGCTCCGGACGGCGAGGCGCTCCGCGACGTGGTGCGGCTGCTCGACGAGGGGCCGCTCTTGCCGGCCGACGTGCTCTCCCTGGTCCGCTGGGCGTCGCGGCATTACCTGGCCCCGTTGGGGCTGGCGCTCAAGGCCGCGCTGCCGCCCGGCATCGACGTGCGCGACGCGGCGTCGGCGCGGCTCACGCCCGAGGGCGAGGCGCTGGTCCGCGGCACGCAGCTCTCGCTGGACGGCGCGGGGCGCGGCCTGGGCGCCACGCTGGCCCGCATCGCCGGAGGGACGCTGCCCTCCCCGGCGCGCCTCGCGGCGCTGGAGAAGCGGGGGCTTCTGGTGATCGAGCGCGCCGAGGCGGCGCCGCGGGTCTCGGCGCCGGAGATGGAGATGGCGGTGGCGGCCGGGGCTGCCGACCTGTCGCGCGCCCCGAAGCAGGCCGAGCTGCACCTCTCGTTGGTCGAGGCCGGCCCCGAGGGCCTGCCCGCCTCCGAGCTGCCGCGGCCGCTGCTCCGCAAGCTGGTCGAGCGCGGGGCGGCGCGCATCGTGCGGCGGCCCCGCTCGCCCCTCGATGATCCCGACGCTCCCTGGGGAACGGCGCGCCACGAGGCCACCCCGGCGCAGGCGGCGGCGCTGGCGGCGCTGCGGGCGGCCATCGAGGGCGGCGGCTACTCGCCCTTCCTGCTCGACGGCGTCACCGGCAGCGGCAAGACCTGGGTTTACCTGGAGGCCATCGCGGAGGTGCGGGCGCGGGGCCGAGGGGCGCTGGTGCTGGTGCCGGAGATCGCGCTCACGCCGCAGCTTGCCGCGCGCTTCCGCGGGCGGTTCGGCGACGACGTCGCGGTGCTGCACTCGGGGCTCAGCGATCGGGAGCGGCTGGGCGAGTGGCGCCGCGTCCGCTCGGGCGGCGCGGGCATCGTGGTGGGGGCGCGCAGCGCCATCTTCGCGCCGGTGGAACGGCTCGGCATCGTGGTGGTCGACGAGGAGCACGAGCCCTCCTACAAGCAGGAGGATCGGCTCCGCTACCACGCCCGCGACCTGGCGCTGGTGCGCGCCCGCGAGGCCGGCGCGGTGGCCATCCTGGGCAGCGCCACGCCGTCCTTGGAGACGGTGCGGCGCGCGCGGGAGGGAAAGCTGCCGGTGCTCGCGCTCCCCAAGCGCGTCGACGAGCGCCCCATGCCCGCGGTCGAGATCGTCGATCTGAAGCCGCCGGGGCGCCTGCTGACGCCGGCGCTTCTCGCGGCGCTGCAAGAAACCCTGGCCCGGCGCCAGCAGGCCATCCTCTTCCTCAACCGCCGCGGCCACACCACCGCGCTCCTCTGCGCCTCGTGCGGGCTCTCGGTGGGCTGCCCGAACTGCTCGGTGGCGCTGGTGCTGCACCGGTCGGGCCCGTCGCTGCAATGCCATCTCTGCGGCCACCGGGAGCCGCCGCGCTCCCGCTGCCCGCAGTGCGATGCGCCGGGGCTTCTGCCGCTGGGAGGCGGGACCGAGCGGGTCGAGGAGGAGCTGACCGCGCGGCTCGCCGGGGCGCGCATCGCCCGCCTCGATCGCGACGCCGCCGAGGGGCCGGGCCGCGCCGCCGCCATCCTCGCCCGCTTCGCCCGCGGCGACATCGACGTGCTGGTCGGCACCCAGATGGTGGCCAAGGGGCACGACTTCCCCGGCGTGACGCTGGTGGGCGTGCTCAACGCCGACGCCGCGCTGCACGTCCCCGACTTCCGCGCCGCCGAGAGGTGCGTGCAGCTCCTGGCGCAAGTGGCCGGGCGCGCGGGGCGCGGACCGCAGCCCGGCCGGGTCATCGTCCAGGCCCTGCGCCCCTCGGAGCCGGCGGTGCAGGTCGCGCTCTCGCACGACGCGGCCGGCTTCGCCTCGGCGGAGCTGGAGCGGCGCCGCGCCCTGGGCTTTCCGCCCTATGCGCGCCTCTGCGCGCTGAAGCTCGCCGGCAACGCCGAGCCGCGAGTCCGCGCCGCCGCCGAGCGGCTGGCCGAGGCGGCCCGGCGCCTGATCTCCCGGGGAGCCCAGGCCGACGTCCTGGGACCCGCCCCGGCTCCGCTCGCCCGCCTGCGCGGCAAGTTCCGCTGGCAACTCCTGTTGCGCGCCGCCGACCACGGCCCTTTGCACGAACTGGCCCGCGCGCTACAGGACGTGCCCAGGCCGCCCGGCGTCGAGCTGGCCATCGACGTCGACCCCATCTCCCTGATGTGAAGGTTTCTCGCGCTCGGCGCACCAACCCTGCGACGGAGGCTCGCGGATGACCTGCGACGACTACGAGACGTGGCTCGAACAGCGGCTGCACGGGGCGCTCGCCCCGGAAGAGTCCGCCGCGCTCGACGCCCACCTCGCCGCCTGCCCGTCGTGCCGGACCTATGCGGGCCTGGCCCGCGGAACGGAGCGCACCATGCAGGCGGCGGGAGCGGAGATGGAAGCGCGCATCGACTGGGAACGCGTGCGCGGCGCCGTCCTTCGGGGCAGCCGGCGGTATTGGCTGGAACATTGGGTCGGCCTCGGCTGGATGGCGCTGGTGGCGGCGGTGCTGGTGTGGAAGCGGCTGCCCTGGGAAGCGGTGGTCGTGACGCTGGCCGCCTCGTTGCCGCTCTTTGCGCTGGCCACCCTCCACGTGCGGCGCCGCTTCGCCGCCGCGCGCGAGGCGCAGAAGGATGACGCCGCCTCGCTGGCCTGGATGCGCGCCGAGATCGAGGTGCGCCTGCGCGAGCGGCGCCACGCCCTCTTCCTCCACGTCGTGCTCTGCGCCTGCATGGCCGTTCCCTTCATCCTCGGCATCCTGCCCCCTTCCGGGCTGCCCGTGACGGCGAGGGTCTGGGGGCTCGCCATGCTGGCGCTCGTGCTGGGCGACGCGGCCTATGGCGTCTGGATCGATCTCCCGCGCCTGTTGCGCGAGCGCGACGAGCTTCGCGAGTGACCTTCGATGCGGCCCTGCAAAGGCGGCTGCTCTCGCTCTGCCTGCACCTGTGCGGGAACGCCGCCGACGCCGAGGACGCTTTGCAAGAGACTCTGCTCGCACTGCACGTCGGCCTCCCGCGCTTTCGCGGCGAGGCGTCGATCGACACCTGGGCCTACCGCGTGGCCATGCGGGTCGCGCTGCGCATCAAGGCGCGCCGCCGCCCCGAAGAGCCGCCGGGCGACGATCTTCCGGGGGCAGGCGCGGCCGGCATCGAGGCGTCGGCCGACGCCGCCCGGGTGCTGCGCGCGATGGCGCGGCTGCCGGCCGGCCAGCGGATGGTGCTGTCGCTCTTCGCCATCGAAGGGATGAAGCACGGCGAGATCGCCCGGGTGCTGGGCATCCCCGAGGGCACGGTCTGGTCGCGGCTGCACGCGGCGCGCAAGCGGCTCCAGGCCGAGCTCGGGTGAATCTGGCCCCGCTGCGGGCGCCTCCGCGCCCGCGAGGGCAGCCGCCTTGCCTTTACGGCGACGGCCTCCTGGAAGCGCCCGCCCGGCATCGCTATACTCGAACGCTTCACGGAGACGACCACCGCATGGCCTTGCGCGAGATCCTCATCTGGCCCGACCCCCGCCTCAAGCAGAAGGCCAAGGCGGTGGCCGAAGTCGACGCCGCCGTCCGCAAGCTCTGCGACGATCTCGCCGAGACCATGTACGAGGCGCGCGGGGTGGGGCTGGCCGCGCCGCAGATCGGCGCGCTCCAGCGGGTCATCGCCATCGACGTCGCCCAGCGCGAGCCGCCGCAGCCCGGCCCCGACGGCCAGCCGGCCGAGCCGAAGAAGCGCGGCGAGGGCCTCTTCTTCCTCATCAACCCCGAGCTGAAGCTGGGCGAGGGCGAGCACACGTACACCGAGGGCTGCCTCTCCATCCCCGAGGAATACGAGGAGGTCACCCGGTACGGGCACATCGTCGTGGATTTTTTGGCCCGCGACGGCAAGCGCAAGCGCCTCGAGGCCACCCAGTCGCTCCTCTCGGTCTGCGTCCAGCACGAGATGGATCACCTCGAGGGCAAGCTCTTCGTCGACCACCTCAGCGCGCTCAAGCGCGAGTTGATCCGGCGGCGGATGAAGAAGCTGAAGACGCGGCGCGCGGAAGAGGCGGCCGGGAACGCCACGGCGCTGTAGTGCGGGTCGCGGCCCTGCTCACGCTGGTCGCGGGCGCGGCGGGGGCGCAACACGCCTCGTTCCCCCGCGTCTCGGAGCCGGCGCGCTCGTCGATCGGATTCATGCTCGGCGCTCCCACCGGGCTGACCTTCAAGCGCTGGCTGGGCGGCGCCAACGCCTTCGACCTCAACGCCGGCTTCGCCCTGGCCCCCGGCGTGCGCTTCTCGGCCGACTACCTCTTCGGCATCGCCCAGCTCCCTTCCGACAGCCCGGCGGTAGGCTTCGATCTGTACGCCGGCGTCGGCCCGCTGGTCGGCGTCTTCCGCGGATCCTGCGGGATCGGCCGGGGCGAACGCTGCGACACCGGCGACATCTATGCCGGCGGCCGCGTCCCTTTCGGCATCGAGGCAGTCTTCCGGAGGACGCCGCTGGCCGTGGGCTTCGAGATCGCTCCCGGCATCGTCGGATCGAAGGACGGCCCGGCCGGCATCCTCGACGTCGCGTTGACGGCGCGCCTCCTCCTCTGATACCCGCCCTTGCATTTCCCGCGTGGAGCGGCATCCAAGCATCCATCCACTCGGAGGTTCCCGATGACCCGTGCCCTGCAGATGCTGCCGTTGCTGGCGCTCGCGCTCGCCTGCGGCGGAAGCTCCTCGCCTGCCGTCCCCACCCTCGCCATCGGATCGATGAGCGCGACGCAGACCGTGGGGACCGACGCGGACAAGAGCGTCGACGTCCCCTTCACGCTGGCCAGCTTCACGCTCAAGGATCCCGGGACGTGCGGCTCGAACACCGCCTGCGGGCACCTGCACGTCACCATCGACGGCTCGGCCTGCAACGCCACCGGCTCGCCCTACAACAACGCCGCCACGGCCTCCCCCGCGGTGGCGAAGTTCGCGAAATGCGCCACCGCCACCGGCTCGCACGTCGTCACGCTCCTGCTGCAGAACGATTCCCACGCCCCCGTGAACGACGCCGCGGGCAGCCCGATCAAGGCCTCGATCACGCTGACCACGAACTGAGATGCGCACCGCCGCCGCCATCCTCCTCTTCGCAGCGTCCGGCGCCCTGGCCGACGCGGGCCGATCCTTCGATCTGAAGAGCGGCACCGTCACGTACACGGCCGTGCACCCGGCCCACGCCGTGAAGGGGACGACGAAGAAGCTGGAGGGGCGCGCGGTGCTCCTGGCCGACGGCAGCGCCAAGGTCCAGGTGCGCGCGCCCATCGCCTCGTTCGACAGCGGCAACTCGAACCGCGACGCGCACATGCGCGAGGCCACGCACGAACTCGTGCACCCGAACGTGACGGTCAAGGGCAAGCTCGAGGGGCTGACCTTGCCCTTGAGCGGACCTGTGGAGAAGACGTTGCAAGGGGTTGTGGAGATGAACGGCCAGAAGCTTTTGGTCCCCATCCCGGCCACGCTCTCGCCCGAGGGACAGGGGATCCGGGTGCGCTTCAGCTTCCCCATCAGCCTCGACGCCTTGAAGATCGAGCGGCCCCAGCTTTTGCTCATCAAGGTGTCCGACAAGGTGCAGCTCGAGGGCGACCTGCTCTTCGAGGAGTCGCCCAAGTGAGGCTCGCGGCGGCGGCGCTGCTCTGCCTCTGTTGCGCGCCGTCGATCCCCCGCGCCGGCTGCGTCATCGACGAGGACTGCGCCGCCGGCCAGTCGTGCATCGCCGGCGGGTGCCGCGAGGGCACCGTCACCTGCCCGACGCTCGCGCCCACGTTCGCCAGCATCAACCAGGGGCTCTTCCAGGTCGGATGCGGCGCGCGCTCCAACGTCTGCCACTCGGGCGACGGGGCCAGGGAGACGGGCAACGGCCTCGACCTCGCCGGCGATGCCTGGGCCGGTCTCCTCGGGGCTTCCGGGCAAGGCCAGTTCGCCGCCAACATCGCCGGCCGCGTCGAGGGGCTCAAGCGCGTCCGCCCCGGCGACCCGGCGAACAGCTTCCTGGTCATCAAGCTCAAGCTCGCATCCAAATCCGACCCGCAGTACGGCGCCGGCATGCCCATCGACACCCCCGGCGTCATCTGCCATGAGACCGTGGAGGTCATCTCGCAGTGGATCGCCCAAGGCGCTTCGCGGAATTGATCGCCTGTGCCGCCGCCGCGCTCCTGGCGCTGCCGGCGCGCGCGCAGGCCGCGGCCGATGACTTCGACCTCTTGCCGCCGGCCAAGGTCGACCCGGCGGCGCTTGCGCGCGAGGCGCTGGTGCAGAAGGAGTTGGGCCGGCGCCGGACGATGCTCCAGCTCCACCAGGGGCTGGGCCTGGGCACCATCGCCGCCCTGGGGACCGCGGTGGCGCTCGGCCAGCTCAACTACATCGACAAGTACGGAGGCGGCGGCTACACCGAGCGCTACATCGTGCCGCACAAGATCGCGGCGTACGGCGCCACGGCCGTCTTCGCCGCCTCGGGCCTTTTGGCGCTGCTGGCCCCCAGCCCGTTCGAGAAGCCGCTCCGCCTGGACACCGCGGCGCTGCACAAGGCGTCGATGATCGCCGCCACCGCCGGGATGGCCGCCCAGATCGTCCTCGGCGTCCTCATGCTGAGGAAGGAAGGCCAACTCGCGCAGCGGGACTTCGCCCTCGCCCACCAGATCGTCGGCTACGCCACGCTGGCCGCCACCACCGTAGGCTTCGTCGTCCTCCTCTTCCCATGAGCCGCCCGAGACTGACCCGGCGGGAGCTGGTCCGCCTCATGGCGTGCGCGCCGGCCGTGGGCGCCCTGGCCGGCTGCGCCCGACGCATCGATCCCTCGCGGGCGGTCGAGGGCACGCAGCCGGTCGACGGCAACGTCATCGTCACACCGGCGCAGGCCCCGGAGCTGGCGAAAGTCGGCGGCGCCGTCGTCGTCCATCCGCGCGGCACCACCCGCGCGCTTTTGGTCGTGAACGCGGGCCACGATCGCTTCATCTCCCTGGGCGCCATCTGCCCGCACGAGCAGTGCGAGCTGGCCTGGGTGCCGGAAGACCGGCAGGCCGAGTGCCCCTGCCACGGCTCGCGCTTCGCCAGCGACGGCAAGGTGCTGCACCCGCCCGCGCAGGCCGACGTTCCCACCTATCCGGTCAAGCTCGACGCCGAGGGCAACTTCGTCATCCACCTCTACGCGGGCGACGGCCGCTTCCCGCCGGTGCAGGACGGCCGCTGCGTCTTTTTTCTGCGCGACCATCCCGAACTGGAGTCGGTGGGGGGCGCGGTCGAGGGCCAGCCCGACGGGTTCCCGGTGCCGCTCGTCGTCGTGCGCTCGGCGGCCGACGCCGTGCTGGCCCTGGATTCGACCTGCACGCACCAGCGCTGCAAGGTCGGCCTCGAGGCGCGCCAGCTCCGCTGCCCCTGCCACGGCTCGACCTTCGACAAGGGCGGCGGGGTGACGCGCGGGCCGGCATCGAGCGCGCTCCGCCGGTTCCCCACCGAGCTGAGCGCGGGCATCGTCACCATCCGGACGTCATGAGCGACGCCGCCCGCGAGTGCATGGCCCGCCTGGCGGGGATGGATCGCGCGCTGGCGGAGATGGGGCCGGACCTGCCGCCCGACATGCAGGCGCTTGGCGCCGAGGCGCGGCGGCGCGTCGCGCTCTGGCTGGGCAAGCTGGCGGCCGGCGACGCCGACCTGCGCGAGCTTTCGACGGCGATGGCGGAGATCACCGGGATGATGAACGCGCTGACGGCGCGCCTCTTGCTCGTGCCATGGGATCCGAAAAGCCATCCACGCGGCTGAGCTACCGCCTCGACGCCGTCCCGGTGCGGCGCCGCTTCGAGGAGGTGGAGTGCAGGTCCGCACCGCGGCTGGCGGCCTTTCGCTCACCGAGCTTCCGCTGCACGAGCTTCTCGGCGCCGACCTGCGCGCCCGTTGCGCGAGCTACACCGACCTGTGGCGACTGCGCCGCTTCACGCGCGAGGACGTCTTCGCCTTCCCGGCCGGCGAGGTGCGCCGCCGCCATCCCATCCTCTGCCGGCTCCTGGGCCTGGAACTGCCGGAACTGGGCTCGCCCCGCTGGCCCGACGCCGGCGCCGCGGGCGGGTTCGCGCAGCTCTTCCGCGCCGTGCTGCTGCGAAAGGCGTGACCCTGCTCACGGTGGCCGATCGCCGATTTCTTGGCTCTCTCTAAGGCGTTCGCTACCGTACAGGGGACCCGCTCGCCCGGAGCCGACATGCGACTCTTCCTCGCCTCGATGATCGCGGCCACCCTCTCCGCGCCGCTCGCCGCGCAGGAGGCGCCGCCGCCCCCCGTGGTCGCCGGGCAGGATCAGCCGCCGCAGGGAATGCCCTTGCCGGCTTTCACCGATCCCACCCAGCTCTTCGGCTCCCAGGCGGGGGCGTTCTTCGGCCTCGGCTTCGGGAAGATCGGCGGCGACGTCTACGCCAGCACCATCATCAACACCGACTTCTCGCTGGGGCCGGTGGGGCTGGGGCTGGCCTTGCCCCTGAACCTGCTCATCGCCAACAACAGCAACTGCCCGGCCGATCCCTTCCCCTGCACCCGCGAGGAGAAGACGTACTTCAGCGTGCTCCGCAAGCGCGACTGGGACGAGCCGCAGGACTGGCTGCGGTTCATCCGCTACATCCGCTACGGCCGCAAACGGGATCCGCTCTACGTCGTCGCCGGCCAGCTCTGGGGGGCCACCATCGGCCACGGCACGCTCGTCAACCGCTACGCCAACAGCCTCAGCCTCGACCACCCGAAGTTCGGCCTCGCCGTCGACGTCAACACCACGTACTTCGGCATCGAGTCGTTCGCCGATTCGCTCGCCAACCCCACGGTGGTCGGCGGGCGCGTCTACCTGCGCCCCTTCGGCGAGACGCCCATCGCCCGCGGGCTGGCCATCGGCGCGTCGCTGGTCACCGACCGCATCGCCCCGCTCACCGTGCCCGGCGCGGCCGACGAGCAGGGGAACCTCCAGATCGGCCAGTCGCGCACGCTCTACGCCCTCGGCGTCGACATCGAATACGAGCTGCTCCGCAACTCGCTCATCAGCCTGGTCCCCTACGTCGACGGCAACCGGCTGGCCGGGGCGGGAAACGGTCTGCACATTGGCGTCCTCACCACCGTGAACTTCCCCATCCCCATCTTCGACGTCGGGCTCCAGGCGCGGCTCGAGTACCGGGTGATGAAGCCCGGCTACCTCCCCGAGTACTTCGATCAGCTCTACGACCTGGGCCGCTTCCAGCACGCCGCGGGCAGCAGCAAGCTGCCCAAGCTGCGCGTCGCGGAGGCCGCGCTGGCCGCCGGCGGGAAGACCATCCAGGGCTACTACGGCGAGCTGGCGTTCAACTTCGCCGGTTTCGTGCAGATCGGCGGCGTCTACCAGGACTACGACGGCGACGCCGGAGCATCGCTGGGCCTCTTCGCCACCTTCCCGAAGATCGAGATCGTCAAGCTCTCCGCCTACTACCTGCGCAAGAACTTCAACGGCCTCTCGCAGGCGTTCGAGCTGGACGAGAAGTCGCTCCTGGCCGCCTCGGCCGCGTACCGGGTCTTCGGCCCGCTCTACCTCCGCATCGACTTCTCTCGCCAGTGGGTGGTCGATCCCGTGGAGGGCATCAAGGGCGTGAACACGTTCAACGCCGGCCTGGCGACGTTCCTGCCGTTCTAGGAGGCCACCGGCGCCGGCGTGACAGCGGGCCCGCGTTTCCCTATCCTGCGCGGCCCTATGTCGACCGCGACCCGCAAGGCCCTGCACACGGGCGCCGAGATCCGCGAAGCCTTCCTCCGCTTCTTCGAGGAGCGGGGGCACCGCCGCGTCAAGAGCTCGCCGCTGTTGCCCCAGAACGACCCGACGCTCCTCTTCACCAACGCCGGCATGGTGCAGTTCAAGGACGTCTTCACCGGCCGCGAGGGGCGCGACTACCGGCGCGCCGCCTCGAGCCAGAAGTGCGTCCGCGCCGGCGGCAAGCACAACGACCTGGAGAACGTCGGCTTCACCGCGCGCCACCACACGTTCTTCGAGATGCTCGGCAACTTCTCCTTCGGCGACTACTTCAAGGAGGATGCGATCCGCTGGGCCTGGGAGTTCGTCACCGGCGTGCTCGGCCTCCCGGTCGAACGGCTGGCGGTCACCGTCTTCCGCGACGACGACGAGGCCGAGGAGATCTGGCGGAAGACCGGCGTCCGCAAGGAGCGCATCTTCCGGCTGGGCGAGAAGGACAACTTCTGGGCCATGGGCCCCACCGGCCCCTGCGGCCCGTGCAGCGAGATCCATCTGTTCCGGGTCGCGGGCCAGCATTCGCCCGCCCAGATCGACGAGCACGCCGACCGGTTCTTCCGCCAGAACGCGGTCGCCGACAGCGACGCGTGGATGGAGATCTGGAACCTCGTCTTCATGCAGTTCGAGCGCAAGGAGGCCGACGGGCCGCTCCTGCCGCTCCCCCGGCCCTCGATCGACACCGGGGCCGGCCTGGAGCGCGTGGCCGCGGCGGTGCAGGACGTCCCCTCGAACTTCGACACCGATCTGCTCCGGCCCTTGATCCGCGAGGCGGAGAGGGTCTCCGGGAAAGTCTATTCGCCGGCCGAGGCGCCCGATGCGCGCGGCGACTCCGCCTCGATGCGCGTCGTCGCCGACCATGCCCGCGCAACGGCCTTCCTGATGGCCGACGGGGTCCTCCCCAGCAACGAAGGCCGCGGCTACGTCCTGCGGCGAATCATGCGCCGCGCCATCCGGCACGCGCAGCGGCTCACGGCGAACCCCACGCTCTTCGCCGGCGTCTGCGAAGCCGTGATCGCCACCATGGCCGAGGCCTATCCCGAGCTGCGCGATTCGCAGGTGCGCATCCTGGACACCACGCGGCACGAGACCGATGCCTTCCTGCGCACGCTCGACCGGGGCAGCGCCATCCTCGCGGAGGAGATCGCGCGCCAGCAGGGGACGCGGAAGATCCCCGGAGACGTCGCCTTCCAGCTCTACGACACGTACGGCTTCCCTCTCGATCTCACCCAGGTGATCGCGGCCGAAAGCGGCTTCACGGTCGACGCGGAGGGTTTCGAGCAGTTGATGGAGCAGCAGCGCGCCCGCAGCACCTTCGCCGGCTCCGGCGAGGCGGCGGTGGGCGACGCCTACAAGGCGCTGGCCGCCGAGCTTCCGGAGAGCGAGTTCCTCGGCTACCACGAAGTCGTCGCCCACGGCACCCTGGCCGCCGCCCTGGTGGCGGGCCATCGCGTCCACCGCATCGTCGCCGGCGAGAAGGCGGAGCTGGCCTTCGATCGGACGCCTTTCTACGGCGAGTCGGGCGGCCAGCTCGGCGACCAGGGGCTGGTCGTGGGCGAGAAGGGCCGCGCCCAGATCCTCGACACGCAGCGCCCCGTCCCGGGCCTCATCGTCCACAGCGTCAAGCTGCTCGAAGGATCGCTCTCGCAAGGCGACAAGGTCGAGCTGATCATCGATCAGGAGCGGCGCCGCGGCCTCAAGGCCAATCACAGCGCGACCCACCTGATGCACCGCGCGCTTCGCGAGCTGCTCGGCGAGGGAGTCAAGCAGGCCGGCTCCGTCGTCGCCCCGGACTACCTGCGCTTCGACTACACCGCCTATCAGCCGCTCGCCGACGAGCAGCGCGACCAGCTCGAGGATCGGATCAACCAGCTCATCCGCGAGAACCACGCGGCGGACACCCGGGTCATGGCGCCCGAGGAAGCGATCAAGTCCGGCGCCCTTGCATTCTTCGGCGACAAGTACACGCAGCTCTCGCGGGTCCGCGTCCTGCAGATCGGCCCGTCCGTCGAGCTGTGCGGTGGCACGCACGTCTCCCGCTCGGGCGACATCGGCTTCTTCAAGCTCGTCAGCGAGGCCGCCATCGCCGCGGGTGTGCGCCGGATCGTGGCGGTCACGGGGCCCGAGGCGGTCCAGCTCGTCCACGACGAGGAGAAGCAGCTCGCCAGGGCTGCCGGCATCCTTCGCGGCTCGCCCAAGGAAGTGGCCCTCAAGGCCGAACAGCTCGTCGCCCGCCTCAAGGATCTCGAGCGCGAGATCGAGCGGGCCGCCCGGAAGGCCGCCGCCACCAAGGGGGCCGAACTGGCCCAGGCTGCGCGCGAGGTGAAGGGCATCAAGGTGCTCGCCGCCCGCCACGACAGCGGCGACCCCGAGGCCCTGCGCGAACTCGCCGACAAGCTCCGCGACCAGCTCAAGAGCGGCATCGTCGTCCTCGGCGGCGAGAAGGACGGCAAGGCCACGCTGCTGGTCGCGGTCACGCCCGATCTGGCCAAGAAATACCGGGCCGGCGATCTGGTGAAGGAATTGTCAAAGACCATCGGCGGCCGCGGCGGCGGCAAGCCGGAGCTCGCCCAGGCCGGGGGCGGAGACCCGGCGCGGTTGGATGCGGCACTCGAGCGTGCCTACGAGTTGATCGGCGAGAGCGCCGCGGGCGGCTAGGCGCGCGGCAGCGCGACGCCCCATCGTCGAAGTGCGTGCGCGACCAGCGCGGGATCAGGGCGGGCGACCCGCACGCGCTTGCTCCTGCTCTGCTCTCCCGCCTCGATGGACACGCTCCGGGCCGGCACCCCGAACTCGTCGGCGAGGAACGTCACCAGCGCCTCGTTTGCCTCGCCCTCGATCGCGCGCGCCCGGAGCCTGATCTTGATCGAGGTGCCGTGGACCCCCGCGACCTCCGTCCGACGCGCGCCGGGCTGCGCGCGCACCGCGAGGATCAGATCCTGCCCCTTCCAGGAAACTTCCCGCTCGGCGCGCATCGGCATAGTCGCCTCGCGGCCCAGCATGCGCGTTGCCCTTCCCCCGATCCACCCGGTCGTCGATCGTCATCATGGCTCCCTCCCGCGGCCGATCGCCCGTGCAGCGCGCATGCCAGCGCATCCTCCGAGGCAGCCCGTCGTCTCCTGACCACGGCAGGGTATCGAAACGAGCCCGCGCGGGTACCAAAACGAAACGGCGGGTCTCGTTTTGGTACCCCCGCCGCGGCCGTCCCAGAGGGAACCGGCTTCGGCACGGGCGCTGCACAGGCCCCGACCGCGCCTCTTCCGGCGCGCCCAACGCACGGGGAAACCGATGCACCGCATGGATCACGCCAAGCTCTTTCTCTTCTCTTGCGACGAGCGGAACACGCCATACGGCAAGGCCGAGACGGCCGCCAGGGAGCGACCGCACGGCGCGGGCGACCGGTTCTGGCCTCTCGATCTGATCGACCCGCGCTTCGCGCGCGATCCTCTGTTCGACGCCATCGACGATCCCCAGCGGCCGCGGTTCCGCCGCCGTGTCTGCGCGGGGTCCTTCATCGCCGCCGCCCTCGCCGCCGCGGGTCTGGCCGCGTGCGCCGAGCCGGTCTCGGACGCGCTTCGCGCATCGGACGCCATCCTCGTACAGCTCAAGGCCGGCGCCGCACTGCCGGCGCAGCGGACCGACGACGAGGGCGGCCCGCCGGTCGTCTCCATCGAGTCGCTGGCTGCGGAAGACGAGCCGCCCTTGCTCCGCATCCCGGTTCCGCAAGGCAGGTCTCCCGACGACGTCGCGCGCGAGATGGCGCTCGATGACGCAGTGGAGTTCGCCGAACCGATCTTTCTCTATGAGCCGTCGAAGACGCCGGACGACGCTCGCTTCAAGGAGCTGTGGGGCATGCGCGCCATCTCCGCGCCCGCGGCTTGGGATCGAAGCGTGGGCGATCGCAAGGTCGTGGTGGCGGTGGTGGACGACGGAATGGCGCTCAACCACCCGGACCTGCGTCCGAACCTCTGGCGCAACGAAGACGAGATCGAGGGCAACGGAAAGGACGACGATGGCGACGGGTTCATCGACGACCTGCACGGCGCCGATTTCGTCGACGAGGACGGCGATCCCTCGGCGACCACCCGCGGAACTGCTCGCTGGCACGGCACGCACGTCGCGGGGACCATCGGCGCCGCGGGCGACAACGAGATCGGCGTGGCGGGGGTGAACTGGCGGGTGTCGTTGATGGCGCTTCGCGCGCTGGGGGCCGACGGCGGGCGGGCGGACGCGCTGGCGCGTGCCATCGACTACGCCGCCGATCGCGGGGCGCGCATCATCAATGCATCCTGGGGCGGCGGGGGGCGCAGTCGCGTGCTCGAACGCGCCATCGAGCGGGCGGGGCGGCACGGCGCGCTCTTCGTCGCGGCCGCGGGCAACGACGGCGCCAAGGCACCGGCCCATCCAGCGAACCTCGACCTCCCCAACGTGATCTCGGTGGGCGCCACGGCGCCTGGCGGCTCCTTGACCGGCTTCTCCAACCGCGGGGCGCTGCTCGCGGCACCCGGCCTGGGAATCCTCTCCACCACCGCGCCGGGCAAGTACGAGCGCTACGACGGGACCAGCATGGCGGCTCCTCATGTCGCCGGCATCGCCGCCCTGCTCTGGGCCCGCAAGCCCAGGGCCAGCCTGCGCGAGATCCGCTCCGCGCTGCTCGACTCGGCGGTCGAACTGAAGGGGACGGAGCATGGCCGGGTCGATGCGGCCGCCGCCATCGCGGCCATCGGCGGCGAGCCCGACGGCAACGCGTCTCTGAGGCTTTCGCGCGGTTCCTTGACCTTCAGGGCCCCGTCCGGGGGCGCACCGCGGACCCAATCGATCACCATCCGCGCCGCCGATCCGGGCGCGCGAGTTGCGTGGTCGGCGAAGGCCACGGCGTCCTGGATCGTGCTGAGGAAGAGCGAAGGGACGACGCCGGCGCGGCTCTACGTGAAGGTGGACCCGCGGCGGCTCTCAGCCGGCGCTCACCGGGGGAAGGTCACCATCCAGCCCGAAGGCGAACGCGCCGAGGCTGCGACGCTGGAGGTTTCGTTGACCATCGAGCGTGACACGCCCTCCCCCGCCGTCGCGGGGCCTGCCTGCAGCACCCGCGCCGGCCGGGTCACGGTTGCGGCGGGAAGCTTGTGCTCGCTGACCGCCTTCGGCCTCGATTCTGCCGCGCGAGCCGAGGGAGTCTCCTGGGACCTTCCCGGAGGATCGCGCGCCCGTGGTGGCAACCTGGTCGCAAGGTTCGTGCGGCGCGGCGAGTTCGTCGTGCACGCGATCTCGAGTGAAGGCGACCGGCAGCCCATCACCGTGCGCGTCGAATGACGGGTAAGTTGGCCCGCATGGCGGCCCGGCAGCTCTGGATCTTCGCAACGGAGGTCGACGTGGAGACACTGTGCGAAACGCTCGATCGCCATGAGCGCGGGCTGGTCGTGTCCTCTGGGCGCTACCTGAAGGGAGACGCCCGGTCGCTGCTCGGGGACCCTCGGTCTTTGGAACGGCGCGAAGCCCTCCCTGGCGAGAGGCGCTGGTACCTCTTCCATCGGAAGCACAGCGTCGACGCCGTGGCCCACCGCCAGCCTCGCGGTCCCTTCACGGGCTGGTCGCAGATCGACGAGGAGCGCTCGGACTGCCTGGTGTTGCGAGCGCCCCTGGAGACAGCGGGGCGGCTCCAGCCCAGCCGCCTGTACGCGCACACCAGTTTCTGGCGCGGCCCCACCAAGACCCGCAAGCGCCCGGCGTTCGCGCTGTGGGCCAATCAGACGCTGCGGTGGGTGCAGGCCCGGTACCCGAGCACGTCGGTGAAGTTCATGCTGATCGGCCCGGACGCGCTCTCTCGTGTGCGGTCCGGCGCGCTCGGGCTCACGTATCTCTTCCGGGATGTCCCGACCTGAGGATGAGGCCGGGGGGCGGGGTTGGCGGATGGGGATCAGGCGGACGAAGGCTCGGGCCGGTGACGTTGCCAGGTGGCGAAGCGTGCCGCCCGCGGTCCCAGGAGGCCGTCGCCGTAAAGGCAAGGCGGCTGTCCTCGCGGGCGCGTACTAAAGGTGCGACGTGCGTCGCACCGTAGTGTCTGGCGCGGCCGGCTTTGCCGGGCGCGCAGTAAGGCGCCCGTAGCAGGGCTAGCGTTTCTGGCGACCCTGGCGCAGTGCGGGCCGCTTGCGGCGTGCGCGGCCGGCCGGCTGGCACCGCGGGCAGAGGAACGTGCTGCGCCCTCCTTGAACGATGCGCTCGATCCGGCCGGCGCACCCGCGGCAGGGCCCGCCCTCGTGCCCGTAGACGAGAAACTCGTTGTCACCACGCTCTTCGAAATGGGCGACTGGTTGCGGCCCCTCCTCGAGAGAGAGCGCAAACCGCAGGGCGTCGCCGATGGCCGCTGCCAGCCGCTCCACCTCTCCCCGCGACAACGAATGGGCAGCCCGCGCCGGGTGCAGACCGCCGCGATGGAGCGCCTCGGCGACGTAGATGTTTCCCAGGCCGGCAAGGACGCGCTGATCCATCAACGCCTCCTTCACCGACCGCCTCGTGCGCGCGAGCAGTCGCTGGAGCCGATCGACGTCGATGCCGTCGAGGGCATCGGGGCCGAGAGTGCGCCAGGCCGGCAGCCCTCGAAGAGCATCGACCTGCCCACGAACCAGCCGACCAAACATGCGCGGGTCGCGGTAATCCAGCGACGATGCATCATCGAGGACCAGGGTTGCGCGGACGTGACTGGCAGGCGCCTGGGCCGTGGCGCGATGGGTCCACCTTCCCGCCATCCCCAGGTGCGAAAGAAGCCCCTCCGCGCCGTCGAACGAGAGCAGGAGCCACTTTCCCGCCCGTTCGACGTCGAGCAGCGTGTGGCCGGCAAGCTCGCCCAGCCGCCTCGGCTGTTGCCCGCGGATGACTCGCGTGCGGGCAGCGCGAGCCTCGACGATGCGCCGGCCGACGCACCAGGCACGCAACTGGCGCGCGGCCACCTCTACTTCGGGCAGCTCGGGCATGGTTCCCGAGTGTTCCGCGGCGCCGCGCCGCTTGCAACGAGCGATTCAAAGAGCGTCGTCGAGGGCGCGCAGCAGAACTCGTGTCTCTGCCCGAGAGAGATCGGCGCCTCCCCAGCGGGCGGCGAGGCAGCGAACGGCCAGCGCCGTCGCCGCCGACTGCGCGACCGGACCGAGTCCCGATGCCCGGCGCGCGGCCTCGCGGGCGGTCGCACCCGGGGGGAGGTCGACTCCGGCGCGGACCAGCCGAGCCCGCCCCCTGCGCCAGAGATCCGCTGCTCGGCGCCGCGCGCCCGACAGCCCACGGCCCGCACCCCGGAAGCGGAAGCTACGCCGGTATCGGAACGCGACCAGGACCAGGGCGAGGGCAGCACCAACCAGCATCATCCGCGCCCAGGGAAAGGAGACGCGCT
>Ga0247727_10007757_pt1 | contig 20270 bp, 22 predicted proteins | sample WisWelCaveWW1625_FD_202498 | JGI IMG/M metagenome (GOLD analysis project Ga0247727, IMG submission 202498) | Biofilm microbial communities from Wishing Well Cave, Virginia, United States - WW16-25 | ecosystem: Environmental > Aquatic > Deep subsurface > Groundwater > Cave microbial mat | place... | reverse complement strand
GGCGGCGAGCCCGGAGCTGGCGCGAAGACTCGCGGCGCTCGAGCGAAGATACGACTCGCAGTTTCGCGTCGTCTTCGACGCGATCCGCAGGCTGATGGCCAGCGGGACGGCGCCGCGGCGGCGCATCGGGTTCGAGGCGGGCGAGAAGGGGGCCGGATCACGCTCGCGCAGACGCCTACCGTTTCTTGCGCGCCCGCGCGCGGCGATCTCGGACCGGGACGTCGGTGCGGGTGGTGGCCGTCGGCCGCGGGGCGCGGCGGGAGGGAGCGGGCGGAGTCGGGCGAGGGGACGGCGCGGGCCGAGCAATCGAAGGCGGCCGCGTGCCGGTGGTGGCGGACACCGTTGGCGCGACCGCCGTCACGGGCGACGGCAGCGGGGGCGGCGTCCGGGGCTCGGAAACGGCGGGCTGCGGCGGAGCGGGCGGGCGGCCCGGGATGCCAGGACGGATGCGACCGGAGACGGCCGTCGCGGCGCGGCAGACGGCAGACAGGTCGGCGAGCAGGCCCTGGCGGGTCGCGCGGTCGGCGGGACGCGGCGGGTCCGCGGCGGCCGCCCGCAGCAGGCGCGTGACGGTCTGCAGGTGGCGACGAAGCTCGGCGGTCCGATCGGGGGCGCGCCGGGTCGGGGGCGGATCGCGCAGGAAAGGCCGTGTCGCCGCGTCGAACTCGGGGGCGTCGATGGCGCAGGCGGCGGACTCGCCGCCGGCGGCGAAGTGCTCGCGCGCGTCGGGGCGCACGCGGTACAGGCGGGCGAGCCGGGTGGGACCGATTGCGGCGTGACGCACGAGGAAGGCCGGGTCCTCCACGCCGAGGCGGAAGACGTCGCGGTAGCGCTGGGCGCTGGACTTCGGGATGCAGACGCGGGTCTTCAGGGTCGCGCCGTAGCGGCGACCGACTCGCGCGGCGAGCTGCTCCAGGACTTCCCCGAGCTCGCGGGCGCGGGCCGTGGAGCGTTCGAGGTCGGCGCGAAACAGGGTACGGGCACGCGCGACGAGGGAATCGGCGAGGGTGTCGGGGCGAGGCGGCATGGGCGTCTCCTCGTTCGGTCCCACCGGTGGGACCGAACGGCCGGAGGAGCATACCGGCGCGGGCGACGACGTCCACGGCCGCCCTTTCCCGTGCCCGGTTTGACAGCCGCGGCCCCGGGGCCCACGATCCGATCATGTCGCGGAGGGCAAAGCTGATCGTGAGCCTCGCGCTCGTGGTCGGCGCGATCGGATACCTGGTCAGCCAGAGCATCGGAGACCAGATGGTCTACGCGAAGTACGTCGACGAGCTGCTGGCCGAGCGCTCGGATCTCGTCGATCGGCCCGTCCGGGTGGAGGGGATCGTCGAGGAGATCGACCACCCGCCGGCCGGGTCGCTCGACTACCGGTTCGTGATCGCCCGGGCGGGACGGACGCTGACCGTCCGGTACAACGGCATCGTCCCGGACACGTTCCGCGAGGGCGCCGGCGTCACGGTCCGCGGACGGCTGGGGCGCGACGACGTGTTCCATGGCGAAGAAGTCGTCGCGAAGTGTCCGTCGAAGTACGAGATGCAGGCGAAGAAGGCCGCCGGCGAAGTCATGCCTCACGCGATGCCACCTGCGGATCCGATCCAGAACTAGATCGCCGCGCGCAGCTTCTCCATGTGGCGCGCGTAGAAGGTCAGGTTGTGGTGCGTCAGCAGGATCGGGCCGAGCATCTCCTTGACGCCGAAGAGGTGACGGACGTACGCGCGCGAGTAGCGGGTGCAGCAAGGGCAGGGGCAGCCCTCCTCGACGGGATCCGGATCGTCCGCGAAGCGGGCGCCGCGCAAGTTGAGCCGCCCGCCCGGCACGAAGGCCTGTGCGTTGCGCGCGTTGCGGGTCGGCAGGACGCAGTCGAAGAGGTCGATCCCCGCGGCGACCGCCGCCGAGAGGTCGTCGGGTGTGCCGACGCCCATGAGGTACCGCGGCCTGTCCGCGGGGAGCATCGGCGCGACGGCCTCGACCGTCTCGCGCATCGCCTGCGTGCCCTCCCCCACCGCCAGGCCCCCGAGCGCGAACCCGTCGAACGGCATCGCGGCGATCTCGTCGAGGTGCGCGCGCCGCAGGGCGAGGTCCGCTCCGCCCTGCACGATGCCGAAGAGGGCCTGGTCGGCGCGCGTCCGCGCGGCGAGGCACCGCTTCGCCCAGAGCGTCGTCCGTCGCATGGCCCGCTCGAGCGCTTCTCGCGGCGCGTCGCCGGGCGGGCACTCGTCGAGCGCCATCGCGACGTCCGCGCCGAGCGCTTCCTGGATGCGGACGGCCTCCTCGGGGGTGAGGCGCAGGAGAGCGCCATCGAGGTGCGAGCGAAAGCTGACGCCGTCGTCGTCGATCGATCGGATCTCGGCCAGGGAGAGCACCTGGAATCCGCCGGAGTCCGTCAGGATGGGTCCGTCCCAGCCGCTGAACCGGTGAAGGCCGCCGAGGCGCGCCACGCGCTCGGCGCCGGGGCGCATCGCCAGGTGATAGGTGTTGGCCAGGATCATCCGCGCGCCGGTCGCGCGAACCTCCTCGGCGCGCAGGCCCTTGACGGCGGCGCGGGTCCCGACGGGCATGAACGCCGGCGTGTCGACGGCGCCGTGCGGCGTCTGCAGGCGACCGCGCCGGGCGGCGCCCCTGGTGGCCAGGACGGTGAAGGACGCTCTCACCTGGCAAGCGTATCGACTCTCTGGCTGTCGATCTCCATGGACCGTGGGCAGCATGACTCAAACGACGAGCATCGCGTCGCCGTAGGAATGGAAGCGGTAGCCGGCCTCCACCGCCTCGCGGTAGGCGGCGGGGGTTCTTTCCGTCCCGGCGAAGGCACACACGAGGGCGAGCAGCGTCGAACGGGGCAGGTGGAAGTTCGTCAGCAGGGCGTCGACGGCCCTGCATCGGAAGCTCCCATGCCGTCCTCGGGCTCGCTCAGATGGACAAGGAGTCGTAGGGCGGCACCGGCGCGCCGAGATCCAGATCCTCGCCCAGCGAGGCGAGCGAGGCGAGCCAGAAGTGCGGCAGCGGCAGCGGGACCGTGCGAACCACGTCCGCAATCCGGCGCCGGAGCCGCGGATCGGCGCGCGCGAGGCGATACAACGCGCGCCAGGCTTCCATCTCGCCGCGATCGAGGATCTGGGCGAGGACCTCGTCGCTCCGGAGGCCCACGACGCTCCGGTTCCACAGCGCACGGGATCGGGTGAGCGCGGTGTCGGTCATGGCGCTGTCTCCATCGCGAGGCGCGCGAGCCGCGTCGCGAGGCTGCGTCCCCGACCCACGACGAAGTCCCAGTCGTTCCACGGAGCGACCAGGCCACGGTAGGTGGAGAGGTCGACCGCGGCCCGATCGCTGGGTTCGGCGAAGGCGAGGCGTTCGACCACCTCTGCCAGCACCGAGGCACCGGGCGACGGCGGACCATTCGTGTCATGCGCGGGCACAAGGTCCTGCTCGACGAGGAACTGGCCGAGATGTACGGAGTCGAGGTCAAGGGACTGAACCAGGCGGTCAAGCGGAACCTCGAACGCTTCCCTCGGGACTTCATGTTCCAGCTGACCGCCCAGGAGTCGGCGATCTTAAGGTCACAGATTGTGACCTTAAGATCCGAGCATGGCCGGCACCGGAAATACCGACCGTACGCGTTCACGGAGCAGGGCATCGCGATGCTGTCGTCGGTCCTGCGAAGCGCGCGTGCCGCCCGGGTCAACGTCGAGATCATGCGCGCGTTCGTGCGGCTGCGGCGGGCGCTGGCGGCGAAGCCGGACATCGCGCGAAGGGTCGAAGCCCTCGAGCGCAGACTCGACGTACACATTCGACTCGTCCTCGACGCGATCCGTGGGCTCCCTACGAGGGAATCAACGTCACCCGCGCGGCGGATCGGGTTCGAAGCAGCCGAGAAGCGCGGTTCGTCGTCCGGCGGGCGTCCACGAGCGGCGTTCACCCGATGAGCATCGCGTCGCCGTACGAGTAGAAGCGGTAGCCGTGCTCCACGGCCTCGCGGTAGGCGGCGAGGGTTCTTTCCGTCCCGGCGAAGGCGCACACGAGCGCCAGGAGCGTGGAGCGGGGCAGGTGGAAGTTCGTCAGCAGGGCGTCGACGGCCCTGAAATCGAACGGAGGCCGGACGAAAAGCGACGTCCGTCCGTCGCCCGCGCGCGGGATCCCTTCGCCGTCCGCCGCGGATTCGAGCGTGCGGACGACCGTCGTGCCGATCGCGACGATCGGGCGGCCTTCCCGGCGCGCGGCCGCGACGGCCTCGCGCGTCTCGGCCGGAACGCTGTAGCGCTCCTCGTCCATCCGGTGGTCGTCGAGCGACTCCGCGCGGATCGGCCGGAACGTGCCGGAGCCGACTGCGAGCCAGACGCGCGCGAGGCCATGCCCCGCGGCGGCGAGGTCCGAGAGGAGCCGCTCCGACAGGTGCAGCCCCGCGGTCGGCGCGGCCACGGCGCCGCCCTCGCGCGCGTAGACGGTCTGATAGCGCTCGTGATCGGCTTCGTCGGGCTCGCGGCGGATGTACGGCGGAAGGGGGACCTGCCCGGCGGCCGCGATCGCCGGCTCGATCCGACCGGCGAACGTCGTTTTCCCCGCGTCCCCGATCGCGGCGACGTGCACCGTGTCCCCACCCGGAAGGTTCACCGGATCGCCGACGCGAAGAGGCTTGTTCGCCGACGCGAGCGCGTCGAACTCGGCGTCGCCGCGGCGCTCCAGGACGAGCATCTCCACGCGGCCGCCGGTCGGACGGTTCCCGAAGACGCGGACGGGATCCACGCGGACGTCGTTGACCACCAGGAGCGAGCGGGCGGGGAGTAGCGACGGAAGGTCGCGGATGCGCGCGTGGGTGGTCGGTCCGCCGCGGCGCGGCAAGACGAGCAGCCGTCCACCGTCGCGTTCGGCGGGCGGATGTTGCGCGATCCGATCCGCGGGGAGCTCGTACGAGAGGTCCGAAACCCTCACGGCCCGACCCCGTCGGTCGCCTCCAGAAGCGTCCCGGTGCGGGCCGTAGGCCCGTGCGGATGCGCGCTTCCGCGCGCTCCGTTCGACGGGCGCCGGCGCCCGCGGCGCGGCCGACCCGCAGGCGGGCTCACGACCCGGACTCCTCAATCCACCCGCGAGGCGTCCGAATGCGGGTCGTAGGCCCGAGAAGATGCGCGCTTCCGCGCGCGCCTTTCGACGGGCGCCTGAACCGACTGCGCGGGCGATCCGCAGGCGGGCTCACGGCCTGCGGACGTGCAGCGTGTAGGCGGTGAAGGCGTTGCCGGCGGCTCCGGCGCCGTCGGACGGGCCGCCGACCTCGAAGCACGGAGGCCGCACGCCCGCGCGGACGTCGAACGTCACGGACTCACCCTCGCCTGCGCGCCCGTCGTCCTCGATGCGGCTCTCGCTCCGATCGCGGTCGACGACGCGAAGGCGCAGATCGACCCCTTCGACGCCCGAGACGTCGGCGCTCACGCGCCCGGGCGGGACCGACTCGAGGCAGAAGTGATCGAGGTCGCGCGCGGAGGCGACGTATCCGAGCAGCGGCGTGTCGAAGACGATCGGGTTCGCGCGCTCCAGGTCGTCGTTGGGCTCGACCTCGAGGAGCGGAGAAGGCGGCGTCAGGCGGAACTGGACCCGGTAGGTGTCCGAGACGTTCTCCGTCGGCGGGCGGCCGTCGAACCACACCTCGCGCACGAGCAAGAGGTAGGCGTGCGCCGAGACGCGCATGTTGGCGAGCGCCTCGCCCTCGCCGACGCCGCTCGCGTCCGCCCGCGCTACGGGCTCGGTCGACCCGGGCTCGTACAGCTCCAGGACCAGGTCCATGTTCGGGATCGCGGACACCGACGCGTACAGGACGCGCGGCCGGCCGCCCGGGTTCTGGAAGCGCCACCAGTCCCGATCGCTCTCGGTCTTCGAGATGCGCTGGCCCAGGGATCCGTCGAGCGATTCGCCCGGAAGGAGGGTCACGGCCTTGGTCTGGGTGTCGTTCGGTTCCTGCTCGTGCGTCGGACGGATGAGGTCGGCCCGCCGCACGAAGCCGTAGGCGGCCGCGCCTCCCCCCGCGAGGAGCAGGAACATCAGGGCGACCCACACCGCGTACCGGCCGCGCAGGATGCGCTTCTCGTAGCGGTCGAACTCCGCGCGGGTGGCGACCTCGTAGGCGCGGTCCGTGCGCGCGACGGGGACGGCCTCGTCCGGCGCCGGCACCGTCGTCGACCCGGTGTTGCGGCGGGGGCTGCCGCGCCCGGTGACCGGCGTGAGCAGGCGCCATGCGTCGCTCGAGGCGCCCTCCCCCACCGTTCGGTGCAGGTAGTCGAGCAGATCGTCGCGCATCTCCTCGACGCTGCGGTAGCGGTCCGCCTTGTCCTTCGCCATCGCGCGGGCGACGATCTCGTCGGCCTCGGGCGGGATCGCGAGATCGGCGAACCGTTCGGCGAGCTTCGGGACCGGGTCGGTCAGGTGGCGCGTCAGGACGCCGACCGGGGTCGCGGCCGAGAACGGCGGGGACCCGGACACCGCCTTGTAGAGAAGCGCACCGAGCGCGTAGATGTCCGCGCGGCCGTCGACGCTCTCGCCGCGGATCTGCTCGGGCGCCATGTAGTAGGGCGTGCCGATGAGGGATCCCTGGCTCGTGATCTCCATCTGGTGCTCGGTCTCGCGCAGCTTTGCGAGTCCGAAGTCGAGGACCTTCACGAAGTCGCGCTGGTCGCGCCGCTGGCAGACGAGGACGTTCTCGGGCTTGAGGTCGCGGTGGACGATGCCGACCTCGTGGGCTTCGGCCAGCGAACCGCACGCTTGAACGAGGACTCCCGCGAGCCGCACGAACGGCATGGGTCCCTCGCCGCGGATCGTGCGGCCGAGGTCGATCCCGTCGATGTACTCCATCGTCAGGTACATCAGGCCGTCGGCGCGGCCGAAGTCGAAGATCGACACCGTGTTGATGTGCTTGAGCATGGAGGCGGCCTGGGCCTCGCGCTTGAACCGCTTGACGATCTCGCGGTCGCGGCTGAGCTCTCCGTGCAGGAGCTTCATCGCCATGAGCTTGCCCATGCCGGTGTGCTCGACCTTGTAGACGACGCCCATCCCGCCGCGCCCGATGAGCTCGAGGAGCCGGTAGCGGTCCGCGATCACCTGGCCGATGAGCGGATCGCCGCTGCGGATCGGCGGGAGCTCGACGCCTTCTTTCAGCGGCGCGCCGCAATGTCCGCAGAAGTTGAGGGTCTCGACGTTCTCGCCGTCGCACTCGGGGCAGCGCATGACTATCTCGTTTTCGCCACGAAGCGCGCCTCGATCCGGGGGACGGTGAGCTGCTCGCCGCGCGAGGTGACGTACGTCTGCTCTCCGCCGAGAACGCCGAGGATCTTCACGACGTCCCGGTTCTGCGCGTCCGTCGTCCCCCGGTACACGACCCAGATCGAGCAACGCTGGCTGGAGGGACAGCCCCGGACGAGCGCCTGGATGGCCGTCGTCCCCGCCTCGCTGCGAATGTTGAAGATCTCGCCGACGAAGGCGACCTTCTGGCCGCGCAGCGCGGCGCCTCGTTCGCGGACCGCCTCCCACGTGAGCGCGCGGTCCACCTCGCGCTCGAACGCCAGCATCTCCGCGCGCAGGCTCTGGACGCGCCGGACCGTGAGCGACGTCGTCTTCGCGGCCTTGCCGGGGGCGGTCGCGCGCACTGCGACCGGGTGCGATCCGACGGCGGGCAGCGGCACGGGCGTCGCGAACCGGCCGCCGACGACCGTCACGGGCGCGCCATTGACGACGACGGCCGCGCCGTCCTCCGTCACGCCCGCGCACTCGATCTGGGCGGCGTCCGTCACGGCCTCGGCGCCGGGGCGGTCGACGGTCAGCCGGGTCAAGGGCACCGTCGTCGCGAGGGTGCCGGCCTCGGGCGTGCCATCCGCGAGGACGACGCGGAAATCGAGGCGGTGGCGTCCCTCTGCGTCGAGGGCCGAATCGACGTCGGCGATCGCGACCGGGAGCACCGCGCGCCCGTCGGGCCCGGCGGGAAGCGCCGTCCCGAAGGCCTCGACGCGCGCGCCGGCCGGGAGATCGAAGACGACGTCGTAGCGCGGGGGAGTGCCCGCGAGCGCCGCGAGATCGGCGCGGGCGCGGTAAGAGAGGAAGACGCGGATGCGTCGCTCGTCGGGATCGGCGCCGGGCGCCGCGATCGTCGCGACGAGATCGTTCGGGCCGACGGCGAGCTCGGAGATCGGGATCGGGAACCGCGCGACGCCGCCTGCCACGTCCGCCTCGTGCGCCGCGATGCGGACCTTGGTGCCCGGCGCCGCCGCGGGGAGGCGCATCTCGAGGATCGCGGTCGCGCCGTCCGGACTGCGGGTCACCGCGACGTCGGTCGGTGCGCCGTCCGATCCGCCGCGGATCACGAAGAACCAGATCGCCGCGCCCGCGAGCGCAAGGATGACGAGCACGCCGACGATCATGATCGCGACGGGGTTCGCGGGCCTCCTCCGCGAGAGCCCGGGGATGTCGATGTCGTCGTCGTCTGCAGCGGGCTCCTGTGCCTGTGCTGGCGACCGGGCTGTCGGGACGCGGCGCGACTCCTGCGCGGGGCGAGGGGGAGGATCGGGCGCGTCCTCGGCAGGCGCGGGGCGGCGGGTCGCCGTCATCGGGGCGGTCGCGACGGGCGGCGTGGCCTCTGCGGGCGGCGCTGCGGCGGTCAGTACCCCGGCCGGAAGCGCCATGCCGAGCATGGTCCTGGCCGGGCCGGCGGCGCGGGGTCCGGAGGCCCCGGCCGCGGGCACAGCGGCCACGGGGGTCGGCGCGCCCTGGATCGTCCCTGAGGGCGAGGGCGCCTTTGCCGCGGCCGCGGCCTGCATCTTCTCGATGTCGACGACCATGCCCAGGACCGTCCGGGCCGGGCCGTGCAGCCGCGTGCTCGGCGCGGGTGCGGAAGGCGCGGGCGCCGCAGCCGGGGCGGCCGGCGCCTGCGGCATGACCATCGTCTTGCCGGACGCGACTCCGCCCGCCATCGTGGACACGGTCTCGAGCGCGATGCCGCACCCGCCGCAGAACTTGGCCCCTGCGGCGTTCGCCGCACCGCACGACGGACAGACGACCCCGGCCATCGGACGGCAGTGTAGCGAATTTAGCCCGGATAATTCATGAACCTCGCTACTGCAACCCGCGATACGCCGCAATCTCCGCGCGTTTCCTCGGTTCCCCATCCTCGACGTACATCCAGTACGCCTGCGGTGGGGAACCTCCGGGACGCGCGGATCTTGGCGGGGCGCATGAATTCGCTCCGCGAATTCATGCCTTCCCTCGCCGTCTCGCTGGTTTCGCTACGCGAGTTCACGAATCATCCGGGCTACCGTCCTCGCAGCACCCGGTACCGGGCGCGGCCGCCCTCGATCTCGACGAGCGCGCCGAGGCCCTGCGCACGGCCGCCGGTGGACAGCTCGTAGGGGATCGCCTCGACGGCGCCGGGATTGACGAGCAGCGAGTCCGACCACTCGCCCGGGGCCACGCGGGTGCGGCCGTCGACCTTCGTGGCGTTGCCGCCCGCCTCGTAGACGTGGCCGAACACGCCGAACGCGAAGCGGCCCGCGCGAACGGCGCGGGCGAGCGGGCGGCTGCCGATGTCGACTCCGCCGCGGGCACGGTCGATCGCGTGCGCGCCGTCCCCGCGCGGCGGCGCGGCGGAGAGCAGGACGACCGGCGCGGGGAGGCCACGCCCGAGGCGCGGCAGGAGACGGACGTCTTCCGGGACGACGCCGCATCCCTCGGCCCGGTGTCGCAGGTAGTGCGGCTCGTGGTAGCCGGGGAGCGACACGACCGACAGGTCGGGAAGCTTCGCCGCCCGCACGCGGCTCATGTCGACGAGGTTCGGGGCGCGCCGCCGCGCCGCCGCGAAGGCCGCGCGAAATCCTTCGAGGGGCTCGGATTCGCCGAGCGACACGAGGACCGGCGCACGCGCCGCGCCGAGCGCGCCCAGGATCACGCGCGCCTGGCGCTCGTCGGGACCGAGACCGCCGGCGACGAGCACGGCATCGAGCCCGCGGTCCGCGGCCAGCCCGAGGATCGTGCGGACGTTCGCCAGGTTGTCGTCCGCGGCTTCCTCGATTCCCGCGAGGGCGAGGATCACCGCCTTGCCGTCGGATCGGCCGTCGACCGTCAGCTCGAATCCCTTGCGGCGGAAAGTCAGCCCGAGGGCGCGCCACTCCTCCTCACCGGAGGGATCGAGGATCGCGCAGCGCCGGAAGGGCTCGCCGTGGGCCTCGAGCACGGGCGGGTCGTCGGCGTCGGGGCCGCAGGCCAGCAGCAGGAGCAGCAACAAAGGGGCCCGAGGCACGCGGCGGTGTTTACCATGCGCCGGCTTGGCCTACCTCGCCCTGCTTGCCCAGACCGCGATCTCCGCCGGCACGTACTTGCTCGCGAAGCGCGCCCTCGAGGAGCTGCGGCCGCTCGAGCTCGGCTGGCTGCGCTTCGTCGCCGCGGCGGCGATCTACGTCGCAATCCTGTTCGCGACGCGCACGCCGGCGATTCCGCCCAGAGGATCGCGCAAGAGGGCGATCGTGCTCGGCGTGATCGCCGTGCCGCTCAACCAGGGCCTCTTCCTGTCGGGACTCGCGCTTTCGACGCCGTCGCACGCGGCGATCCTGTATGCCCTGACGCCCGCGTGCGTTCTGCTCGGCGCGCGGATCCTGCTCGGAGAGCCGATCTCGGGCGCGCGCTTCGCGGGCATCGGGATCGCCTTCTCGGGCGCGGCCGCGCTTCTGCTCGAGCGCGGCCTCGCGGCGGCGAGGGAGCCGCTCGTCGGAGACCTGCTGCTCTTCGGCGCCGTGCTCGCGTGGGCCGCCTACACGGTCGGGACGCGCCCGATGGCGCGGACGCATGGTGCGCTCGCGGCGACGTCGTGGGCGCTGCTCGCCGGGACGGTGGTCGCCGCTCCGTTCGGTCCGTGGGTGGTGCGGGCTCCGCGCGAACTGGCGGGGGTCTCGGCGACGGGCTGGGCGGGACTGGCGTACCTGGTGGTCCTGACGAGCGTCGTCGCGTACTTGCTCTGGGCCTTCGCGCTGCAGCGTCTCGAGGCCGCGAAGGTCGCCGTCTTCACGAACCTGCAACCCGTCGCGACCGCGCTGCTGAGCTACGCGGTGTTCGGCGAGAAGATGACGGCCGTCGCGATCGGGGCGGGGGTGCTCGTGCTGGTCGGCGTCACGCTCGCGCAGCGGTAGCCGCAACGACGTTGCCAACTCGAGGGGATCGCCACCCCATCCGCGACGGTGAGCGACTCGGGAATTCGGCGGCACGGCGATTGCTCCACGGGGATCCATGCGAGCCACCGTCGTCTCGATCCTGCTGTGCGCGTGCGGCATCACCGACTCCGGATCCGGGCCCGAAGGCGTGGGCGATCCGTGCGTTCCGGGAGAGATTCCGGAAGGCGGTTTCCAGTCCCAGGAGGTCTACGTCGAGTCGCCGTCCCTGGAGTGCCGGACGCGGGTGTGCGTGTCCAACCACTACCGCGGCGACCTCGACCCGGATCCTACCTTTGGCGACGGGATCGCGGATGTCGACGAGGCCTGCGGCGAGAACTGCGGCTGGGTGGGCATTTCCGATCGCATCTACTGCACCGCGGCATGCGACGACGATGCGGCCTGTCCCGACGGGTTCGAGTGCTGCCCGCTCCTGCCCGAGGCGGGAAGCGACCACTGCGTGCGCGCCGGCACCTGCCAGCAGTAGAGCCCGCGCCTGGTACAGTCGGCCGGTGCGCGGCGCCGTCGCCCTGAGCGTGGTCCTTCTGTCGGCGGCTTGCGGCGGCCGGATGCCGGGCCCGGTCACCGCGGGACTTCCCGACGACGCGCAGACGACGCGCTGCACGGTCGAGGACGACCAGGCGCGGCCACTGCTCGTCGAGTGGCCGGCGGCCGACAAGGCGTCGCTCGAGGCGCAGGCGCAGCAGGAGGTCGTCGTCGTTGCCTACGAGGGCTGCCGGTTGCGGCTCCTGCCCGGCTGCGGCGTCGCCGGGACCTACGAGTTCCGGCCGACGTCGCCCGCGCGCGACCGCGTCGAGGTCCGTACGGAAGACGAGCTGTACGCGAAGCTCCCGCTCGGCGCGGTCAGCCTCGAAGGCGAGCTGCGGCGAGGCAACACGCTGTCGGTGGACTACGTCGTCGTCGGCCAGCGCCGCGCGAACGTCGCCGCGGTCGGCACCGACGATCTCGGCGGCGCGTCGTGCGAAGGAGCTACTCACTGGGTTCGCGCCGTCGTCGTCGGGGCGTACGAGCTGACGACGCGTTCGTCGGTCGAGGGCGAGGGCGGGGTCTCGGCGATGGGCGTCGGAACGGGCGCGGGAGGGTCGGAGTCGAGCCGGGTGCTCCGCCAGAACGGCGATCTGGCCGCGTGCAGCGAGGTCTCGGGCGCCGGCGCGGGCGTGCGCGAGTGTCAGTCGTTCGTGCAACTCGACCTCGCGGCGATCCGCGCGGGGGCGGGGTCGGGGCCGTCCGTGGACGTTGCGGCCGTCGCCGAGCCCGACCCGGATGCGGCGGCCGTCGAGACGCCAGCGGCGGCGAATCCCCTTCGAGGAGGATCCGTCGCCCACGTGGGCCCCGATCCGATCCGCCGCGAATGGGACGCGGGCGGCGAGGTCGCCGCGCCGGAGCCGCAGCCCTCCCCTGCCCCGCCGTCCGCGGCGCCCGCTCCGGACGACGGGCTGGTTCCGGTTCACATCGAAGTCGGCGAGAGCGGCGAGGGCTACGAGTACCGCGTGAACTTCGTGTCGAGCGCGGGACCGGCTCCTTGCTCGGGCCCGGTCTCCTTCATGTCGCCCTGCTCGTTGCGCGTCCCACGCGGGTCGGGACGACTCGTGATCTCGGGCACGAGCGAATTCTCGCGCGAGTTCGACGTTCTGGGCGGCGACCGTTTCGTCGTTGAAGAGGGGTCGCACGCGGTCGGGACGGTCGGCTGGGTGCTCGCGCCGATCGGCCTCGCTGGCCTGCTCAGCGCCGTCGTCTTCTCGATCGCGGACGTTCCGCTCGGCCAGATCCTCGGCTACTCCATCGGCGGCGCGCTCGCGACGGGAGGCGTCACCTGCCTCATCGTCGAATGGGCAATCGACCACGGCTCCGTCCACCGACCCGACGAGCTTCCCGAAGGGCAGAGGTAGCCGTGTCGCGATTGTTCGCATGGGGGACGGCCGTGACGGTCGCCGGCTGCGGCGGACTGATTCCGGCGCCGACGCCTCCGACGGCGACGGCGACCGCGCCGGCCGATCCCCAGACGACCAAGTGCACCGTCGAGCGCGACCAGGCGCGGCCACTGCTCGTCGAGTGGCCGGCGGCCGACAAGGCGTCGCTCGAGGCGCAGTCGCAGGACCAGATCGTCGTCGTCGCGTACGAAGGATGTCGCCTGCGTCTGCTGCCCGGATGCGGCGTCGCGGGAACCTACGAGTTCCGTCCGACGTCCCCGGCGCGCGACCGGGTCGAGGTCCAGAGCGAAGACGAGCTGTACGCGCGCCTGCCGCTCGGCGCGGTCAGCCTGGAAGCCGAGCTGCGCCGCGGAAACGCGCTCTCCGTGGAGTACGTCGTCGTCGGCCAGCGCCGCGCCAGCCTCGACGAGGTTCCGGCCGGGGCCCTGGCGGGCTCCGAGTGCGAAGGGGCGACCCACTTCGTGCGGGCGGTCGTGGTCGGCGCGTACGAGCTGTCGTCGCACGCATCGGTGTCGGGAAGCGCCGGCGGAGGCGGGTTCGGCGTCGGCGCGGGCGGCGGCGGATCCGAGTCGAGCCGCGTGCTTCGCCGCAACGGCGACCTCGCGGCGTGCTCGCAGGCGACCGAGGAGGTGGCGGCGTCCGTGCAGTGCCAGGCGTTCGTCCAGCTCGACCTGGCGGCGATCGACGGCGAGGCCGCCCTCGGTCACGGCCCGGAGCCTGCGTCCCGAGGCACACGTTCCGATCCCGGAGACGGTGCGCCCGCCCCCAGCTCGATCGAGGTCCACCTCGAGGTGGGCGAGAGCGCGGCGGACCTCGAGTACCAGGCGAGCCTGCTGACGGACGCCGGCGCGGCGCGTTGCACGGGGCCGCTGCGTCTGGCGAGTCCGTGCACGGTCGAGGCGCCGCGCGGCCGGGCGAGGATCGTCGTGACGGGTCAGAGCAGCTTCTCGCGCGAGGTCGACCTGCTGGGCGGCGACCGTTTCCTCATCGAGGAGAAGCCTCACACGCTCGGGACGATCGGGTACGTGCTCGCGCCCATCGGAGCGGCCGGCGTCGTCACGGCCATCGTCCTGGCGAACTACCCGGACACGGAGGCCGGCGTGTTCATGGCCGGGTTCTTCGGGGGGTCCTTCCTGCTCTCGGGGCTCATCTGCCTGATCATCGACTGGTCGATGGAGCACGGCTACGCGAGAAGACCGGACGAGGAGGTACAGAGCGGCTTCGGGTTCTCGCCGATCTGAGTCACAATCGAGATCGTGCGTGGGGCGTTCGTGCTGTGGGGGATCGCGGCGGGGTGCGGGGCCGCGAAGCATGGCGGCGATGCCGGGGTCGACGCGGGGGCCGCGGGGGACGCCGGGGCGGTCGACGCGGGCGCCCCGGAATGCGACGCCCTGGAGCCGGAGGTCTGTTACGACGGGCCGGCGGACACGCTCGGTGTGGGTCAGTGTCGCGGCGGGATGCGCAGCTGCGTGGAGGGGCGCTGGACCGAATGCGACGGGCAGGTGCTGCCGGAGCTGGAAATCTGCGATGAGCAGGACAATAGCTGCGACGGGACTGTCGACGAGGGCGTGACGAACGAGTGCGGGACCTGCGGCAAGTGCAGGCTCGTCTACTGTGTCGGCAGGGATTGCGGTCAGCCGTTCGAAGCAGCCCTGGGAACCGACGTCGCCGACTGCGCGGACGAGCCGGACGGCGATTGCCTGACGCTCGCGGAGGGCGCCTCGACCGGCGTGTATGCGTACGTCTTCATGCCTTGCCGCGGGCTCGGCCCCCGAAATGCGTGGGTCTCGGTCGACTTCGAGGCCACGCTCCCCGAAGGCGCTTCGCTGACGTTCGAAGGACGCCGTGCGCGGGATCTGGCTTCGCTCGCGAAGGAGCCGTGGACCGCAATCGGAATCGCGCCTCCGGGCACGTCGCCACTCGATGTGCCCGAAGCGCTGGAGGGCGGTGGCCTCGATCTCTACGAGGTGCGTGTGACGCTGGACGCCCCGGGCGAGCCGCCGCTGCTTTGGTGGATGGGGATCGACTACTACTGCTGACGCTCGGGGGAACTCTGGCGTCGTCGACCCGGATCGAAGACCATCCGCCCATGCCGAAGGCCATCGACTGGTACTACCACCGCAACGGCTGAGTGACCTGCGGCCGGGCGCGAGGGTTCCTCGCGCGAAAGAAGATCGAGGTCGGCACCGTCGTGGACGCGACGAAGGACCGCAAGGGCGCGAAGGAAGCGCTGCGGATCGCGCGCGAGGCGTCGGAGATCGTTGTGGCAAAGCGAGGGAAGGTCGTCCGCGTGCGGATGGCGAAGGACGCGCCGACCGACGCGGAGCTGCGGGCGCTGGTCCTCGGGCCGACCGGGAACCTGCGCGCGCCGACCATGCGGATCGGCAAGAAGCTCCTGATAGGATTCGACGAGACGATTCTCGGAGAGGCCCTGGGGACATGACGATGCGATCGATGCTCGCTCTCTCCTTCTCGTTCGGGCTCGCACAGGCCGCTTGCAGCGGCGACTCCACGATCGTGGAGGATGCCGAGGACGTCGCCGGGAACATCGGCGAGTCCGTCGAGCAGGCGGGCGACTCCATCGGCGACACGGCGCACGACGTCGGATCGTCCATCGACGAGACCACGCGCGACGCGGTCGGGGAGCCGCCGCCGGCGACCTGGATCGACGCGGGGGCCGACGCGGGCGGGCGCGACGCAGGTCCGGACGGCGCGCCGCGGTAGGCGCTGCGGCCGCCGATCCGGGGGCTGCGCCGGGCCTTCTCGGCAGTGCCTTACTCAGCGTACGAAAAGTACCCCCGAGGGCGCAGCGCGCGCTTCCGTCGGCCCAGCCTCCGAGGGCTCCGGCTCGCTCCCCGTCTCGGAGCCCTCGCCTTGCTCGCCGCTCGCCCGACAGGACTTGGTACGCCCTTCGCCCTGAATGCTACAGTCGAACCGGATGCGCGCCCTGGCCCTCCTGGTCGTCCTCGCGGGGTGCGGCGAGGCGCTCACGCCGCAGAGCCAGGTCGACAAGCTGCGCATCCTGGCGATGCGTGCGGACCGGCCCGAGGTCGGACCCGGCGAGACAGTCAACGTCGCCGCGCTGTGGGCGGATCCCCTCGGGGAGGGCCGCGACGTGTGGTTCGTGTGGGCCGCGTGCACCGTGGGGCCGGGCGCGGATCCGCGCGCGTGCGATCCGGAAGGCGACGACGTCCAGCTGCTCGGCGTCGGCGTCGGGCTCGACACCGTGCAGGTCGACGTCACCGAGGACGCACTCGAAGGCCGGGACGAGGCGATGGTGCTCGTGACGGTCCTGATGTGCGCGGACGAGCTGCCCGACATCGAGGAGGGTTGCCCGGGCGAGTCCGTCGTCGCCTACAAGCGGATCACCGTGTCGAGCAATCCCGCGCCGAACCAGAACCCCCGCATCTCCGCGGTCTCGATTGGCGGCACCGTGCTGGACGACCGCGACGTGGTGCGCGTGCCGCTGTGCCCGACGGGCGACTGTCCCGGATACGAGATCTCCGTCCTCGCCGAGGAGGGCTCGGCCGAGACCTACGTGGGCGAGACGCCCGAGGGGGAGGCGGAGACGGACGAGGAGCTGCTCGTCTCGTACTTCGCGACCGGCGGACAGTTCAGCCAGGTGCGCTCGATCGACCCTGCGAACGCGGACTTCCGCGTCGCCTGGCGCGCGCCGAAGGACACCGGGCCGCTCACCTACTGGTTCGTCCTTCGGGACGATCGCGGCGGGATCACCTGGGCCACGCGCGAGGCGGAAATCGTCGAGTAGCACTCAAGGGGCCCTCCCGATCGGCCGTACCCCGAGGAGAGATGCTCTCCGAACCGATCGAGTCGTGCGCACCGATCGACGAGGACGAGGTGACCCGCGAGATGGTCCGGTTCATCCTGACCCCGGAGCAGATCCGACGGCTGCGCGAAGCGATGCGCCGCGCGCGCGCCGACGGAGCCAGGAACGACGCGGCAGCGCTCATGTGCCTGGTCGAGGCCTTCCACGCCTCGTCGGCGCGCCGGCTGCGGTAGCGGGACGCATCCCGTCGTCGCGGCGCATGGACGGGCGGCGCGGTCGGATCCAGAATCGCTCGCGGAGCCGTGCCCGCGCTCGAGGCCTGCTGGCGCTGTCAGATCGGGTCGATCGCGACCTGCGCGACCTGCGGCCGCCGTCATTTCCCGAGCGACGGCGGTCGCCTTCCGTGGCGCTGCGCGATCTGCCGCAAGGTGAAGCAGGGGACGGTCGATCGCGAGCGCATCGCGCTGCGCGAGTCGATCTGCCCGTGTTGCGGGCTCGTGCTTCCGGCGGAGGGTGAAGGAAAGGTCTGAGTCAGACGCGGTGGGTCAGCTCCAGGTCAGCGTCAGGAGCAGGGCCGGCGCGATCGTCGGCCAGTCGACGTCGTTCAGCGCGAACATGCCGTACGCGAAACGGGCCATCCCTCCGACGCTCACTTCGTCGCTCACGAAGACGTCGTAGCCGGCGGCGAGGTACAGGACGGCTCCCGTCGGGTCGCTCCCGCCGGCGCCGCCCTCTGGGGTCGAAGTCTCGACGCCGCCCCAGCCGAAGAACCCCTGGAAGTGCAGGCCCCCGGAAGGATCGAGGTAGTAGTCCACGAAGGCTCCGATTCCGAGGGGGAACTGCGAGAAGTCGCCCGTACCGGTGACTTCATTCCCGTCGATTTCGAGCGTCGGCGACAGCGCGCGATCGAGGAAGAAGCCTCCGCCGAGGTGCACGCCCGGCATGAGCGTGCCGCCCATCATCAGATTGAGACTGAAGCTCGTGCCGGAGAACGTGACATCCCCCGTGGGGTCCGACGCCGTCATGCTGTAGTAGCCGAGCCCCGGCGAGAGCTGAAGCATGAAGCCATCGTGCGTTCCCGGAGCCGCATCCGCGGTCGACACTGCGGATCCGATCGAGAGCGCCGCCGCGAAACAAGCCGTCAAAGCCGAATTACGCCTCATGAGCTACCTCCCTGTCCGAAGGTTGACGAAGCTACACCAATGCGTCCTCGGACGGTCCATGGGGGGCGAGTATTCAAGCCCTGGCCGCCAGACCGATCGTTTGGGCCTATCATCTCCCGTGCGTGATCCGGGCGATCGCCCTGTCGCTTCTGGCCTGCTCGGCTCCGATCGGGGCGCGCACCGGCCTGCGGGTCGGCGACCGCGACGGCGGAGCGGGCGATTTCGCCGACGGCGCGCCCGGCCCGGACGCTTCGCTGCCCCAGGACGCAGGGGGCGACGCGGCGCCCGAGGACCCGATCTGCGACCCGACGACGCAGGCGGTGGACCTGCTCTTCGTCATCGACAACTCCGGCTCCATGGCCGAGGAACAGGCGAGCCTCACCCAGAACCTTCCCGCGCTGGTCCTCGCGCTCTCGGATCCCCCCGACGCCGACGGGGACGGCCAGCCGGATCAACCGGCCGTCCGCGACCTCCACATCGGCGTCGTGTCGACCGACATGGGGACCGGCGCGTTCCGCGGTTCGTGCGACGACTACGTGGACGGAGACGACGGCGTCCTGCAGCACGAACCGAGCGGGCGCGTCGCCGGCTGCGAGAAGTCCTATCCGACCTTCCTGCAGCACGACGCCGACGCGCCCGATCCGGACCTCGCGACCGACTTCGAGTGCATCGCGACGCTCGGGACCGACGGGTGCGGCTACGAGCAGTCTCTCGGAGCGCTCGAGAAGGCGATCGGCGTCCACGCGGATCCGGGAAGGCCGAACGACGGCTTCCTGCGCGAGTCGGCGCTCTTCGCAGCCGTGATCGTTTCGGACGAGGACGACTGCACGGCCTTCGACCGGCGGTTCTTCAACTGGGAGAAGGGCCTCGACTGCTACGAGAACCGGGACTGGCTGGACGCGGTCGACGAGACCGTGCTCGCGGTGCTCGAGACGAAGACGGACCCCTCGCATGTGTCGGTCTCGGCGATCGTCGGCGTGCCTGTCGACCTGGTCTCGCTGACGGAGGCCGACCTCGCCTCGGGCGATCCCCAGACTGCAGAGGACTTCGACGCGGTTCTTTTCGACGACCGCATGCAGTTCACGTGGATCGAGGGGCGCTTGCAGTCGTCCTGTCAGGCTGCCGGCATCGGCTCCGCGTATCCCCCCCGCCGGCTCGTGGAGCTGGTGGCCGGCGTGGACGCGGCCGGGGGGCGCGGTCTCGTGCAGAGCATCTGCCAGCGCGACTGGTCCGGCGTGATGGCGGGGATCTCCAGGGTGATTCCCTGCCCCTGAACACCGTCCGGCACGGGACAAGTGGTAAGACCGCAGCCGGATGTACCCGGATCTCGTCACCATCGGGGACTACGTCGTTCCGCCGTACTCGTTCCTTCTGTGGTTCGGGATCGGGGTGGGCGTGCTCGTCGCGCTGCGGATGGGGCGGCGCGCCGGGTTCTCGGACCGCGACCTGCTCGTCCCGGCGGCGTGGGCCATCGGCGTCGCACTGGTCGGCGCCCGCGCGTTCTCCGTGCTCTTCGACGGGGGGTTCGACCGGTACCTGCGGCAGCCGTTGCGCGTCTTCGAGTTCTGGAACGGCGGCCTCGTCTATTACGGGGGGCTGCTCGGCGGGATGCTCGGCGCGTGGTGGGGCGCACGCAAGAGAAAGGTGCCGTTCCTGGATCTCGCGGACCTCTTCGCGCCGGCGGTGACCGTCGGGCTCGGCTTCGGGCGAATCGGGTGCTTGCTGTCGGGCTGCTGCTACGGCGCTCCGACGGATTTCCCGATCGCGATCACCTACACGAACCCGGCGTCGCACGTGAGCCCCTTGAACGAGCCGCTGCACGCGGCGCCCCTGTACGAGGCGGTGGCGGCATTCGCGATCGGGATCTGGCTCGTGCGCCGATACGTGCAGAGGAAGTTTTCCGGCGACGTCCTGTCGATGGCGCTCCTGCTGTACGCGCCCGTGCGATTCGCGATCGAGCTGCTCAGGGCGGATTCGCGCGGCGAGATGGCGGCCCTGTCCACGTCTCAATGGATCTCGCTCGGCCTCTTCGCCGTCGGCATCCTGCTGCGGCGTCGTCCTGCGCGGAGGAGGCTGGTGTGAAACGGCGCCGTAGCGAGGACGCCGAGCCGGGGTGAGATCCGCGCCAGGCGGACCGAGGACCGACGAAGCGTACTCGACGTACGGAGAGGAGGCCGCAGGGAGCATGGCGCGGAGATTGCCC
>Ga0247727_10007756_pt1 | contig 20271 bp, 14 predicted proteins | sample WisWelCaveWW1625_FD_202498 | JGI IMG/M metagenome (GOLD analysis project Ga0247727, IMG submission 202498) | Biofilm microbial communities from Wishing Well Cave, Virginia, United States - WW16-25 | ecosystem: Environmental > Aquatic > Deep subsurface > Groundwater > Cave microbial mat | place... | reverse complement strand
ACGCCTAATCCGATGCTGGCGATGGCGAACTGGTATCGCGATCCGGCAGGCGGGAACAAGACGAAGAGCACGACGAATTTCGTTCGAGCGCTGCATGACTTTGATCGCCGGCCCTGGCAATACTATGCCGACACGCTGGATTGCACGTATTCAAATACTCTTGCAGCTTACTTTGGTTCGATAGGCCGTTATCCGGTTGGCGATCTCAACTGGTTCCCGGACAGGAAGGCGCTGTGGGAGCAAGGCGTTCCTGTTGGCATCGAGGAAACTCCCAATTCAGCAGTCACCGACTATGAGCTTGAACAGAATTATCCTAATCCGTTCAATCCGGCAACGACGATCGTGTATCGACTCGCCGGCAAACAGGACGTGAACTTGAAAGTATTCAATATGCTTGGACAAGAAGTGGCGACGCTGGTCAATACGCCGCAGAACGCGGGCGTCTATCGCGTGCAATGGGACGGAACCAACGCGCTCGGCCAAAAAGCGTCCTCGGGCATTTATCTGCTCCGCTTGCAAGCAGGTGACTTTGTTCAGACTCGCAAGATGCTTTTTGTAAAATAATGGGACGTAATTCGGAATGCGTAATACGTGACACGTAAGTTTTACGCGTTACGTATTACTGATTACTAGAAAAATGCACTGTCTTCTTGAGAGAGTGGGGGCGAGAGTTGGCAGTCTTTCTCTCGCCCTCATTTTATATGAGTGTGCTTTTGAAGACAGGATGGATTTTGATTCGTCACAGTCGTGCTGTGAATATCGTAACCTGGGCTGTTTGTCGATTCTGAGTTTCACCACTATCTGGAATGCCGTGGCGATTGTGCGCGACGGCTATTCATTCGCGACACCTTCCTTAAATTGTTCTCGCAGATTGCCGGTATGATCCCGAAGCGCAAAAAAACTCAGCTCACATTTTTGATGGTGCTCACAGCAGAGATGGCGACATCGGCGCAACAGCTCGCTTTTCCCGGAGCAGAAGGCTTCGGGAGGTTTACCACCGGCGGTCGCGGCGGAAAAGTGATCGAAGTGAACAATCTCAATGATAGCGGTGAGGGCAGCCTTCGTTCAACAATCGAAACGAAAGGACCGAGAACGATTGTCTTTCGCATATCCGGCACAATAACTTTGCTATCCGGGTTGAGAATCAAAAACGACAATATCACCATCGCCGGCCAAACAGCGCCCGGAGATGGTATTTGCCTCAAGGGCTATCCGTTGATCATCTCGGCGGATAATGTCATCATCCGCTATCTACGTGTCCGCCTCGGCGATGAGCATAAGCTGCAAGAAGATGCGATGAGCGCCATCGGTTGCAAGAACATCATCATCGATCACTGCTCGATGAGCTGGGGCATCGATGAGGTCGCCAGTTTTTATGATAATGAAAATAGCACGGTGCAGTGGTGCATCGTCAGCGAAAGCTTGGACAGCTCCTATCATTCCAAAGGCAGGCATGGCTACGGCGGTATCTGGGGTGGGAAGGGCGCGTCGTTTCATCATAACCTGCTCGCCCATCATTCAAATAGAAATCCCCGCTTCAACGGCAGCCGCACTCACGGCAAGCCGGAGAAAGAGATCGTCGATTTTCGCAACAATGTGATTTACAACTGGGGTGACAATAGTTCTTACGGCGGCGAGGCCGGCCAGCAGAATATGATTGCGAATTACTACAAGTCCGGGCCGGCAACTCGTTCGACGAAGAATCGAATCGTCGAGCCGTATGATGAAAAAGGGAAATGGTACATCGCTGATAATTTCGTCTTTGGATTTCCTGGCATCACGAAAGACAATTGGGCTGGAGGGGTGCAGGGAAATTTCTGGAAACAAGTTCGGGTTGAGGCGCCGCACGCCGCGGCTCCGGTGATGACTCATTCTGCGGAAAGGGCGTACGAACTTGTTTTAGAAAAAGCCGGCGCTGTTCTTCTCAGGCGAGATGCAATCGACGCCCGCATTATCGAAGAAGTGAAAACCGGCACAGCGACTTTTGGCGGAAACCGGGGCGCGAGCTCCGGAATAATAGATTCACAAACGCAAATCGGCGGCTGGCCCACTCTTCATTCTGCGCCCGCTCCTCCTGACGATGATCACGACGGCATGCTCGATGAATGGGAAATATCGAACGGACTTGATCCGAAAAATCCAAAGGACCGTAATGGCGATTTTAACAACGACGGCTACACGAATCTTGAAAAGTATTTAAATAGTCTACCGGAGAATTCGCAAAATTGAAAAGAGTGTGCATCTACACCTCTTTGTTGCTTGTCTCAGCCGCGCCGCTTTATCCGCAGATATATGTTGCGACCGACGGCAGCGATACAAATGCCGGGACAATCGATCAACCCTTCGAGACGATTGCCAGGGCGATCACAATTGCGATTCAAGGAGACACGATTTATGTTCGCGGCGGAGAATATATACACACAAATTCCATAAGCATCGGCTCGTCAAAAAGCGGCTCGGATAACGCGAGATATTATTTATGTGCTTATCCCGGCGAGAGGCCGGTTCTCAATTTCTTCTTGAGCTCGAACGGTAGAAAAGGGATAAATTTTCAGGCCAGTTATTGGCACATAAAAGGACTTGACATCAAGGGCGCTGGCGACAACGGAATAGAGATCGATGGCGGTTCTTTCAACATTATCGAATACTGCTCATTTTTTGAAAACAGAGACAGCGGCATGCAGTTGAGCAACGGCGCTGCGAATAATCAAATCATCAATTGCGATTCTTATTTTAACGCCGATCCGCCCGATTATGGAGATGCCGACGGCTTTGCGCCAAAGCTGGCTGTTGGCAGCGGCAACTATTTCTATGGCTGCCGCGCGTGGGGAAATTGCGATGATGGCTGGGATGGCTACATGCGCGGGGCGAACGACGTGACCACGACGTTGGAAAATTGCTGGACGTGGGGAAACGGATATTTGAAAGACGGCAGCGATCCCGGCTCGCAGGCCAACGGTAACGGTTTCAAAATGGGCGGCGGCGACAACAGCAACAGTCTTTTGCTGATGCATCATTTCATTTTAAAGAATTGTCTCGCGTTTCAAAACAAGCACAAGGGATTTGATCAGAATAACAACGTCGGCTCCATGACTTTGTTGAATTGCACGGGCTACGCCAATCTCGAAGCTGATTATAAGATCATTAGAAATTTGAATGCCGGGCAAACGCTGATCGTAAAGAACTGCGTCGCATTCATCGGCATCGTCGATCTGGGAAGTTTTGCGATTCAGGAAAAGAACGGTTGGATGAGTCCTTTTGTGGTTGCGGCGGATGATTTTCTGAGTATCGATCCTTCGCTCGCTTCGTCGCCGCGAAAGGCAGACGGCAGCCTCCCGAATATTGATTTCATGCACCTGGCATCGGGGAGTGATCTGATTGATGCGGGCGTTGATCTTGGAATTCCCTTTACCGGAAACGCGCCGGACCTCGGCGCTTTTGAGAGCGGCTTTACAAGCGCGGTCGAAGCAGAAAAATTATTTCCTGCGGATGTCCGATTGGACCAAAATTATCCCAATCCATTCAATCCTGAAACGTCTATTAAATTTAATTTGTCCCGATCGAGTTTTGCTACTTTAAAGATTTACAATCTTATTGGCCAAGAAATAGAAACGTTGGTGAATGGTTTTCGAGCCGCAGGAGAATATGAAATAGAATGGCGGCCTCAGGGTTTAGCAAGCGGGCTGTATTTTTACAGACTGCGGGCGGGCGATTTTTCTGAAACGAAGAAGCTTGTCTTGCAGAGATAGAGTTGAGTCAGGAATAACCACAAGGAACTGGCATCATGAAGACTTTTACGAAACAAATTTTCTGGCTCGTCGCTCTGGCCTTTGATTTGGGCTTCGTGATCGATTCATGCGCTGTGAGCGAACCTTCTCAGGTAATCGAGCCGGATCATCCGTCTATTCAGTTCCCCGAAATTCCGCTGCCTTCTTTTCCGGATAGAAAATTCAAAATCGTGGATTTTGGCGCAATTGGCGACGGCAAGATCATGAATACCGAAGCTATTGCGAAGGCGATTTCTTCGTGCGGGAAATCAGGAGGCGGTCACGTCATTGTTCCCGCCGGTATCTGGCTCACCGGTCCGATCCGACTCGCCAGCAATATTAATCTTCACGTCGAAAAAGGCGCGCTGGTGATCTTCAGCCGGAATCGCCAGGATTATCCATTGATCGACACGTGGTTCGAAGGCCGCCCGGAATATCGTTGCATGTCGCCGATCTACGGAGAGAATCTGGAAAACATCGCGATTACCGGAGAAGGAGTTTTTGACGGCGCCGGCGATGCCTGGCGTCCGGTGAAAAAATTCAAGATGACCGGAGGCCAATGGGAAAATTTATTGAGCTCTGGTGGTGTAGTGGATTCGCAGGGCAGCACGTGGTGGCCGACTGAAGCAGCGATGAACAGCGCGGCTTATCTTGAAAAGTTGAAAAAGTCCGGCACGCAACCACTGTTCGAAGATTATGAAAAAATTCGAGATTACCTGCGCCCGGTGCTGATGCAATTGAGCCGCTGTAAAAAAGTTTTGATCGACGGCCCGACGTTTCAAAATTCCGCCGCGTGGAATGTGCACCCGCTGATGAGCGAGAACATCACTATTCGCAATATTACTGTCAAGAATCCATGGTATTCGCAAAACGGCGACGGTATCGATATCGAATCCTGCCGCAATGTGGCGCTTTACAATAGTGAATTCGATGTCGGCGACGATGCTATCTGTTTGAAATCTGGAAGAGATGCCGCTGGCCGGAAGCGCGGCATGCCCACGGAGAATGTGCAAATCTACAACTGCGTGGTTTATGATGGTCACGGCGGTTTCGTCATCGGCAGCGAGATGTCCGGAGGCGTGAAGAACGTCGAGATTCGTGATTGCACTTTTATCGGCACGGACACCGGCTTGCGCTTCAAAAGCACACGCGGGCGCGGCGGCGTGGTCGAGAATATTTTCATGCGGCGTATTTTCATGAAAGATATTCAAGCGGCGGCCATCACGTTCAATATGTTTTACAGCGGCCAAGCGCCGATTCCCGATCCCGGTCAGAAAAACTCATCCGGTTCCGATCAAGCAATGCCGGCGAGCGGAGAGACGCCGCAGTTCAAAAATATCTTCATCAGCGAGGTGATCTGCCGCGGCGCGGGGCAGGCGGTCGAGTTGTTGGGACTGCCGGAGATGCCGCTGCAGAAAGTTGAATTGAAAAACATTTCAATCACTTCTGATCGTGGAATAAGCCTGGTTCATGCAGATCATGTGAATCTCACGAACGTCGAGATTCTTCAGCGCGAGGGGCCGGTGATGGCGCTTCACAACACGAAGAATGTTGCCATTGATCGGATTACTTATCCCGCGAAGGCCGAGTTCTTCCTGACGCTATCCGGTGATAAAACAGCGAATATCAACATCACGAAAACGAAGTTGAGCCATCCGTCAAAGGAAATCAGCATGGCTCCGGAAGTCAGCCCGAACGTTGTGATCTGGCAGCATTAGCTTTTTGATGGTAATTCTTTGAAAAGGCCAAAATTTTTGCAACGGATTACTCGGTCGCATGAAAAATCAGCGTAAGCCGGGGAAGCTGCTGCTGCTGTTTATTCAGAGGAAAGGAAATTATGAAAACGAATCCACGAGCCTGGCGTTATCTGGCTGCCATCGGTGTTGCGATTGCCATGGTCGTGCTCATTTTTTTATTCTCTCGAAGATCGAATGCGTATCTTGAGAAAAATGTCACGCTGAACAACATGCCCTGGTCGATTCGAATGGCGGAATCTGAAATGCATCGGCGCGGCGATTCCTTTATGTTCAGCGACGGCGCGAAGACCGCATGGGTTTATGAAACCGGACTTTTCCTAAAAGCCTGTGACCACGCGTGGAGCCAAACCGGCGATGAAAAATATTTTGAGTATATCAAGAAAATTGTAGATTCTTACGTCGAGCCGGACGGGGCGATCAAGACTTACGATGCGGCGGAATATAATATCGATCATATCAATACCGGGAAATTGCTCTTGATGCTGTACGGCAAAACGCGTGAGCAAAAGTACAAGACCGCCGCGTTTTTGAAAATGAGACAGCTCGAAACTCAGCCGCGCACCCATGAAGGCGGATTCTGGCACAAAAATATTTACCCCTGGCAAATGTGGCTCGACGGCATCTACATGGGATCGCCGTTTTATGCCGAGTTCGCCAAAATGTTCGATCGTCCGGAGGCGTTTGATGACATCGCCGATCAAATTATTTTTATCGCCAGCCACACTCGCGATGCGCGCACCGGTTTGCTTTATCACGGCTGGGATGAAAGCAAGCAACAGCGCTGGGCCGATCCGGTGACGGGCTGTTCTCCCAGCTTTTGGGGCAGGGCGATGGGCTGGTACGCAATGGGCATTGTCGATGTACTGGATTATCTCCCAACCGATCATCCCAAGCGTGAAAAAATTCTTTCGATCTTTCGCGAGATGTCGACTGCCGTCGTAAAATATCAGGATCAAGAAACCGGCGTCTGGCATCAAATCATCGATCAGGGAAAACGCGAGGGCAATTTTTTGGAATCTTCTGCTTCATCGATGTTCGTCTATGCAATGGCCAAGGGCGTTCGCCTTGGCTATTTAGGAAATGAATTTATTCCCGCGGTGGAGAAGGGGTATCAGGGGCTTCTCAAACAATTCATCAAAGTCGAGCCTGATGGCTCGGTCAGCCTGACGAAAGTTTGCCAGGTTGCCGGACTCGGCGGCAATCCCTATCGCGACGGCTCGTATGAATACTACGTCAGCGCGCCGGTCGTGAACAACGATCTGAAAGGCGTCGGCGCATTCATCATGGCCAGCATCGAAATGGAAAAACAGAATTTTAACCATGAAGAGACGCAATCAAACTAAAAGAAGCCCAATGAGACACATTGAAAAGTTTTCTGTCGTAGCGCTGGCGGCGGCGCTGTGGGGTTTTTCGACGAATGATGATGTGAAAAAAACTTATCCCGAAGAGATCAAATTATCCGCCCAAAATCCAGCGAGCATTACCCGCAAAGACGCCGCGATGATTTTGGAAATCGCCGCGATAAAAACCAAAGCAAAGAATTTCAACGAAAAGGCTTTTGTCGTCTTGGCGAATGACAAAGAAATTGCCAACCAGGCGAACGATCTCAATGACGATGGCGTCGCCGATCAAATTGTGTGCGTTGCGGACTTTAGGCCACATGAGACAAAAACCCTGACACTGCGATACGCCAAGTCTGGCGCGGCAGTGCGTGAATATCCCAAGCGCACGCAGGCGGAGCTTTCTCATAAAGTCGGCGGCCAATTCGTTGATCGCAAGTATCTGGGCGGCGAGTTTAAGAACGTGCGATACTTGCGCGTGCCGCCCGAGCACACCGACCACTCTTTTTATATTCGCTACGAAGGGCCCGGTTGGGAGTCCGATAAAGTCGGCTATCGGTTTTATCTGGATTGGCGAAACGCGACGGATATTTTCGGCAAGAAAACGCCGGACATGGTTTTGCAAAATGTCGGGCTGGATGGTTTCGATTCTTATCATGCGATGTTAGATTGGGGCATGGATATTTTGAAAGTCGGCGAATCGTTGGGCATCGGCTCTCTCGCGATGTGGCAAGATGGGAAGGCCGGTCGGGTTTTGCAAACCGATAGCATCAACTGCGCGGTTGTTGCAAACGGCGCTGTGCAGTCTCGAATTCAAACGAAATATTTTGGCTGGAAAGTTGGCGAAAAATCTTATAACCTAGTTTCCAACCTATCCATCACCGCCGGCAGCCGCTTGACGAAACACACGGTTCAAATTTCCGGAGCCCCGGAGAACTTGTGCACGGGCATCGTCAAGCTCGATAGCACCCAATTATTCTCCTCACCGGATACGAACACGGGCTGGGTTTATTTGGCAACTTACGGAAAACAAAGTTTGGCGAACGATAAGCTCGGCATGGCGGTTCTGTACAGAAAAAATGATCTTATCAAACTAACCGAGGATCAACACAGCCGGGTTGTCGTGCTCAAGCCGCAAAATGGTGAATTGAATTATTACTTCTTGGGCGCTTGGGAACAGGAGCCTAACGGCATTAAAACTGCCGAAGAGTTCAAGGCTTATCTTGATGAGGTGACAGCGGAATTGAATTCTCCCGTAGTGATTGAATACAAGAATTGAGTTTTGCCGGGATTAGGGAGAGGCGGCGGGAGGTGCGAAGTGCGAAACAATCTGGTCTCAGATTGCTTCGTCTCGTTCGCAATGCCGGGCAAAACGCAACAGGCAAAAATAATTTTGGGCAAGACAATATACTGCTTTTCGATTACATTGCCCTCAATCTTGCGCCTATAGATTTTTTTATCCATTGGTTTGTTTCTATCCGTTGAAGTGAAGGTGTTCGTTTGAGGAAAATCGCAATGAAAATTTTCCCAGCCATAGATCCCGTTCGCACGAAGAGTATGACGACTTCCGAGCTGAGAGAAGCATTTTTAATTGATGAATTGTTCCGGGCGGATTCTGTGAAGTTGGTCTATTCTGAAAATGATCGAGCAATCGTCGGCGCTGCGATTCCTATAAAAGAAAAGCTTTTGCTTGAAGCCTCAAAAGAATTGGCGGCGAATTATTTTGCCGAGCGGCGGGAAATCGGCGTGCTCAACATCGGTGGCGCGGGGCAGATTAGTGTGGACGAGAGGGTGTTCAATTTGGCAAACCGTGACATGCTTTACATCGGCAGAGGCGCGAAGGAAATTGTTTTCAGCAGCGAAAAGTCTTCCGAGCCTGCCGCATTTTTCTTGATGAGCTATCCTGCGCATCAAGCTTATCCAACAAAACTCGTGCGCTTTGCAGAAGCGGAGGCGGTTCATGTTGGTTCACCGGAAGGCGCGAATCAGCGCACGATTTACAAGTACATTCATCCCGGCGGCGTGCAAAGCTGCCAGTTGGTGATGGGTTTCACGCAGCTCAAGACCGGCTCGATCTGGAACACGATGCCGCCGCATACTCATGCGCGTCGCATGGAGGTTTACATGTATTTCGATATGCCGGAGAATGCGCGCGTTTTTCATTTCATGGGACAACCGGAGGAGACCCGACATCTCGTGATCTCGAACCGGCAAGCGGTGATTTCCCCAAGCTGGTCGATTCATTGCGGCGTTGCCACCAGCGCGTATTCATTCTGTTGGGCCATGGGCGGCGAGAATCAAGCCTTCGATGACATGGATGCGGTTCGCATGGACCAGCTTCGCTGACCAATCTTGCAAGGAAGTATGAACATGATACTTGATAAATTCAAACTCGACGGCAAGGTCGCGATGGTCACTGGCACTTCGCGAGGTCTTGGCCAAGGCATGGCCATCGCACTGGCAGAGGCCGGCGCGAATATCGCGCTTGTCGATAGAAGCGATTCGACGGCAACCTGTCAGGCTGTCGGAAAGCTCGGCAAGGCCTGCACGAACATCGCTGCTGATTTGAGTAACAAGGAATGCATCGCCGACATCGTCAGCACGGCGGTGAAGGAAATGGGATCCATCGACATCATCGTGAATAATGCCGGGATCATCCGCCGAGCGCCGTTGCTCGAGTTCTCAGAAAAAGATTGGGACGAAGTGATCAGCATCAACTTGCGCTCTCTATTTTTTCTCAGCCAGGCCGTGGCGCGGGCCATGGTCGCGCAAGGTCGCGGCGGCAAGATCATCAATGTCGCATCGTTGTTATCATTTCAAGGCGGCATTCTTGTGCCGTCCTACACCGCCTCCAAAAGCGCGGTCATGGGACTGACGCGATTGTTCGGCAACGAGTTGGCAGCTCATCGCATCAATGTCAATGCGATTGCTCCCGGCTACATGGCGACGGACAATACAAAGGCCTTGCGCGAAGATCCGAAGCGCAGCGCCGAAATTCTTGGACGCATTCCTGCCGGGCGCTGGGGCACGCCGGATGATTTGATGGGCGCGATTGTTTTTCTGGCTTCCGACGCATCGAACTATATGCAAGGACACACACTCGTCGTCGATGGCGGCTGGTTGAGTCGTTGACATTTTCGTTTCTTGTTCATCCGAGAGAGCAATTGAACCGAAAGATTCTTTCTTAACAAATGGAGCCTCATGAAAACGATTGTTGCCGATAGAGGAGCTTCCGTCGCGCAGGCTGACAAACCCAGAGCCGGCTATTATCGCTGGGCGGTTTGCGCTTTGCTGTTCTTCGCCACAACGATCAATTATATCGATCGCCAAGTTCTCGGCCTCTTGAAGAGCACTTTACAAGAGCAGTTCAAATTCAGCGAGGTTGATTATGCCGCGATCGTCTTTAGCTTTCAGTTGGCTTATGCCATCGGGCTCCTGTTTGCCGGACGCGTGATGGACAAGCTTGGAACGCGAAAAGGCTTTGCACTGGCTCTTGTCATCTGGAGCATCGCCGCCATGGCGCACGGCGCTGCGAACTTGTTTCCCGACTTGCAAGTGCCGACGGTCTTGATCAACCCGCCCTCGATCGTGTTGCTCACCGGCGCTGCGGCCGGTTTCGCGCTGGCGCGTTTCGTGCTCGGCCTGGGCGAGGCCGGCAACTTTCCGGCAGCGATCAAAACTGTGGCAGAGTGGTTTCCTAAAAAAGAACGCGCGCTGGCGACCGGCATTTTCAACTCCGGCAGCAACGTCGGCGCGATCATCACACCGCTTGTTGTGCCGTGGATTGCGCTGCATTGGGGCTGGCAATGGGCGTTTATCGCCACGGGCGCGATTGGCCTCCTCTGGTTATTTTTCTGGCTGCCGTTTTATCGGCCGCCAGGCGAACATTCGCGCCTAACGCCGGCGGAGTTGGCGCACATCCGCAGCGACCCGCAAGAACCGGCCACGCCGATTCCGTGGATTAAATTATTTCCTCATCGCCAGACCTGGGCTTTCGCGATCGGCAAGTTCATGACCGACCCAATCTGGTGGCTTTATCTGTTCTGGATTCCTGACTTTTTGAAACGCAATCACGGCCTCGATTTAAGCTCGATCGGTCTGCCGATCGTTATCATTTATATTGTGGCCGATGTTGGCAGCATAGGCGGCGGCTGGTTGTCGTCGCTGCTGATCAAGCGCGGCTGGACGGTCAATCGCGCGCGAAAAACTGCCATGCTCGTTTGCGCGCTTGCGGTGGTTCCCATCGTGGTGGCGGCGCACGTTTCGAATCTTTGGCTCGCGGTCGCATTGGTTTCGCTCGCGGCTGCAGCGCATCAGGGCTGGTCGGCAAATATTTTTACACTCACGTCGGATATGTTCCCCAAGCAAGCCGTCGGTTCGGTGGTCGGCATTGGCGGGATGGCCGGCGCCGTTGGCGGCATGTTAATCGCGCTGGTGGTTGGGGAAATTCTTCAGACGACCGGCAGCTACGTGCCGATCTTCATCATCGCCGGCACCACTTATTTATTGGCGTTGTTGATTATTCATTTGCTCGTGCCGAGACTTGAACCGGCGAAATTAGCGGAATGATTATGAAAGACATTTTCATCACCGAGAATTTTCTTTTGCACAACGAGACGGCGGTTGCGCTTTATCATACGTATGCCAAAGATCAGCCGATCATTGATTATCATTGCCATCTGTCGCCAAAGGAAATTGCCGAGAACAAAAAGTTCGAGAATCTCACGCAGATTTGGTTATATGGCGACCATTACAAGTGGCGGGCCATGCGCGCCAGCGGCGTCGATGAAAAATTCATCACTGGCGACGCTTCGGATTGGGAGAAATTTCTCTCCTGGGCGGAGACCGTGCCGAAGACTTTGCGCAATCCGCTTTATCACTGGACACACATGGAGCTGAAGCGTCCCTTTGGCATTTCCGATAAATTTTTGAATAAAGATACGGCCAAAGAAATTTGGGAGACGTGCAAAACCAAATTGGCGCAGGAGGAATTTTCGGTTCGCGGCATTATGCAACACATGAACGTCAGGTTGGTGTGCACCACCGATGATCCGGTTGACAGTCTCGAACATCACCAAAGTATTCGCGCCAACACCAGCTTCAAGATTAGCGTGCTGCCGGCGCTTCGCCCGGACAAAGGCATGGCGATTGAGAACGGCGCGGCGTTTCGTGATTGGGTTCGCAAGTTGGCCGAAGCTTCGGGGGGCGCCGTCAACAATTTTTCTGATTATCTGACGGCGATACGCCGGCGGCATGATTTCTTCCACGCGCAAGGGTGCTGCTTGTCCGATCACGGCATCGAAACCGCTTATGCTGAAGATTACACCGAAACCGGGATCAAAAATATTTTCAGCAAAGCGCTTGCGGGCAAGAGCCTTGATCAAAGTGAAATTCTCAAATTCAAATCTGCGATGCTGTATGAGTTCGGCATCATGGATCATGAGAAGGGATGGACGCAACAATATCACATCGGCGCGTTGCGGAATATCAACAGCCGGATGTTTCGAACGCTGGGGCCGGACACCGGATTCGACTCGATTGGAGATTTTGAAATTGCCCGGCCGTTGGCAAAACTCCTGAGCCGATTGAATGACGAGAACAAGCTGGCGAAGACGATTTTGTATAATGTCAATCCTCGCGACAACGAGCTGATGGCGGCGATGATTGGAAATTTCCAAGACGGCAGCGCGCCGGGGAAGATGCAGTACGGCAGCGCCTGGTGGTTTCTCGATCAGAAAAACGGGATTGAAAAGCAAATCGAGGCGCTCTCCAACATGGCCCTCTTGAGCCGATTTATCGGCATGCTGACGGATTCGAGAAGCTTTCTTTCCTATCCGCGCCACGACTACTTCCGCCGCGTGCTTTGCAATATTCTCGGCAACGAAATGGAAAAAGGATTGATCCCGAATGATATGGCGCTCGTCGGCTCGATGGTTGCCGACATCTGCTTCAACAATGCAAACGAATATTTCGGTTTCGGCCTCAGTCGATAAATCAATTGGAACGAGACAACATGAGCCTGGCACAGATCATCGAAAAACTGCAGATCGCTCCCAGAATCGGTTATCAACCCATGCTGGTTGAGCTGTCCCGGAATGAATCGATTCGGATTTATTCACGATCCATTCATCGCCTGAATGGCGATTGCTTTTTCATCGCCCGCCGAGCAGATCGAAAATATCTGTTTATCATACCGGCGAAGGATACCAACGGCGTGCTTTCAAAATTCGTCGGCGAAAAGCTCGAGGTCTCCTCGCCGCTTAAATGCTGCCCGCTGAATCATCAAAACGCTTCTGCGGTGCGCGAGCTTTTTGATTTTACCAGGCCGGTTTTGCTTGGCTTGGAAAATTCATTCGGACTTGGAGATCGTCTTGGCATCGCTAATCCTGGACATCTTCATGCCATTGCCGATACGCCGCTGCGCCCCATTCTCGCGCAGCAATCGATACGCGAGCTGGAGCGAACCAATCGCACCGCCGACGAAGTGATGGATGCGGCGACCTGGGCAGTTTTTCAAGAGGGGTACAAAAAAGGATTCGGCGCCGACGCCGATCATTTGAAAACGATCGAGCACATCGACCGCATGATGCAAGCCGGCTTCACGTTTTTTACTTTTGACCCAAGCGCTTATGTCGTCAATGAAGCGGCCATTTTGCCGGAAGAAGAGCTATCCATTCGGCTGAGGTCGCTGCCCCGAAACATTCTGGCCGACACTCCGGACGGAATTCGTGCTCGATATGATGGCAAAACTTTTCGTCTCGCCGATGGTTTTGAGATTCATCCAACCGCCGAAGAGATTCGTCGCGGGCTGGTGAAGTACGGCGCTGTCATTGCGCACACTGTTTCGCTTTATCGACATCTCGAAACTACATATCGAGGCAGACCTTACGAGGTGGAGCTTTCGGTTGATGAAACCGATTCGCCCACAACGCCCTTCGAACATTTTCTCGTCGCGAACGAATTGAAACGATTGGGCGTCAAGCTCGTCAGCCTTGCGCCGCGTTTTGTCGGCGATTTTGAAAAAGGAATTGACTTCAAAGGCGATCTTGCTTTATTTAAGAAGGAGTACATCAAGCACGTGAAGATCGCCGAGGCATTGGGTCCCTACAAGATCAGCATTCACTCGGGCAGCGACAAGTTCAGCGTGTACAAAGTTATTGGCGCTTTGAATCCCACCGCGGCGGGACACGTGCACGTCAAAACTGCCGGGACGAGTTACCTCGAAGCACTGCGCACCATCGCGATCAACGCTCCCGCGCTGTTTGGCGAGATTCTCGATTTTGCTCGTGACCGGTACGAAACCGATAAGGCAACTTATCACGTCTCAGCCAGACTCGATAAAGTTCCTTCGGCAGCGGCTTGCGCGCCGGAAGATTTCCGAAAACTGTTTGAAGAGAACGATGCACGGCAAGTGTTGCACGTCACGTTCGGGTCGGTGCTCACGCACAAAGACAGCGCCGGCAAATTGGTTTTCAAGGATCGTCTGATGCGCGCTCTCGAAGAGCACGAAGATGCGCACTATGAAATTCTGCGCCGCCACTTCCGCCGGCATATCGAACCATTTTTGAGATGATATGAAATCAAAAGCGCACGCAAAGGCGCGGAGACGCAGAGAATACGCAAAGTTTTTTTCTTTCGATATCTTCCCCGTTCCGCTTCCTCTGAATTTATGGATGCGGGGCGGAGTGCGGCTTATCGGCTTTGCGTGAATCTTTTTGATTTTTTTGTGAAGCGTCAAATATTATTCATGATAAAGAATCACTATGAACCTTGAAGAATTGAAAACGTTGTACGATTTCTCCGGTCGCACGTTTGTGATCACCGGCGGCACCGGCGTACTTGGGAGCGAGATCACGCGCGCCGTCGCCGGTTGTCACGCGAACGTAGCTGTCATCACTCGCAAGCCCGAAGCCGCGGAGCCTCTTCTCAAAAGCATCGAGAAGAACAAAGGCCGGACGCGCGTCGTCTATGGCGACGTATGCGAGACGGAAACGCTGAAAAAGGCCGCAGATGAAATCATCAAAACATTCGGACGGATAGATGGTTTGATCAATGGGGCCGGCGGCAACAATCCCGGTGCGACCACAAACCCGCAGCAGAATTTTTTCCAGTTGCCGCAAGAAGCGTTGAGTTGGGTGCTCAATTTGAACTTGATGGGCGCCGTCCTGCCGAGCCAGATTTTCGGAAAACTTCTCGCCGAACAAAGAGAAGGCGTGATTCTCAACATCACGTCGATGAACGCCTTTCGTCCGTTGACCAGAATTCCCGCCTACTCCGCGGCCAAAGCGGCGGTCGGCAATTTCACCCAATGGCTGGCCGTGCACATGGCGCAAGAGTACTCGCCGAAGATCCGCGTCAATGCCGTCGCCCCCGGATTTTTTTTGACCGAGCAAAATCGTTTCTTGCTCACAGACAAGGAAACAGGAGAGTTGACGACGCGTGGAAAGAAAATTATCGAGCATACGCCAATGGGTCGCTTCGGTGAGCCGGAAGATTTACTCGGCGCAGTTCTCTGGTTGCTCTCGCCGGCCTCGAAGTTCGTCACCGGCATCGTCGTCCCGATTGATGGAGGGTTCTCGGCGTATAGCGGTGTGTAACAAATTGATAAACGCAAGAGCGCTCAAACTGAGAGTAAAATTCTGATGCTTTACGTCGCCAACGGATGCAAAAGCGACCAACTGAATTAAAAATAAAATCCGTTGGTCGCTTTTTTATCCGGCGGATAATTTTTTAAGCCGCGCGAAAGGGCGTCGGTTTTGGCTTGTCTGAGAATCCGAAGTAGGCATAAAGAGGAAAACCCCTAATAGTTTTAGCTCGATAGACACGCGAAATACACGAAAGAATTTTTTAGCGTTTTTTCGCGTGTTTAGCGGGGTGGGAAGTATGTTGCTTGAAGGTCTTTTGTTTTCATCCAAGGGAGAAAAATGGAGAAAAAAAATATCGGCATTGTCGGTTTGGGCGTCATGGGTGAAAACTTGGCTTTGAACATCGAGCGCAATGGATTTTCTGTGGCAGGATTTGATATCGATCCCGCGAAGGTCGAAAATTTTAGCAAAAGAACCGCGGGCAAGCGTGCGGCTGCTGCAAAATCGTTTGCCGAGTTCGTGGAATTGCTCGAAACCCCCAAGCGAATTCTCATGATGGTTCCCGCCGGCAAAATCGTGGATTCCGTCATCACTGATTTGAAACCTTTTCTTGCTGCGGGAGATATTCTCATCGACGGTGGGAACACCTATTTTGTCGATACCGATCGTCGCATGAAATCGCTCGAAGAGAGCGGCGTGTTGTATATCGGCACCGGAGTCAGCGGCGGGGAAGAGGGCGCGCTGTGGGGTCCGTCGATCATGCCGGGTGGAAATCCTCAAGCCTGGCCGCTCGTCAAACCGATTCTGCAAGCCATCGCTGCCAAGACCGACGACGGCACGCCGTGCTGCGAGTGGGTGGGAAACGGCGGCGCCGGACACTTTGTGAAAATGGTGCACAACGGCATCGAGTACGGCGACATGCAGATGATTTGCGAAGCATATTTTTTGATGGAAAAAGTTTTGGGAATGACGCCAGATGAGATGCACGGCGTTTTTGCCGAATGGAACAAAGGCGAGCTGAACAGCTACTTGATCGAAATCACCGCCGCCATCATGGCGAAAAAAGATCCCGAAACCGGCAAGCCGCTGATTCACGTCATTCTCGACACCGCAGAACAAAAGGGCACCGGCAAATGGACGAGCCAGGTCGCATTCGATCTCGGCATGCCGGCGCAGACCATCGCCATCGCGGTGTTTGCGCGGATGCTGAGCGCGTTGAAAAAAGAGCGCGTCGCGGCTTCGGAGGTGCTGACCGGACCGGCGATCACGTTTCACGGCGACAAAAAAGAATTTCTTGAGATGATCCGCAAAGCGCTGTTCTGTTCGAAGATGTGCTCTTACGCGCAAGGCTTTCAAATGCTGCGCGCCGCAAATCACGAGTACAAATGGAATCTGAATTTTGGAACGATTGCCACGCTCTGGCGCGCGGGCTGCATCATTCGCGCACAATTTCTCGTCAAAATAAAAGAAGCCTACGATCACAAACCCGATCTTGCGAATCTGTTGCTCGATTCATATTTTGCGAAAGTCATTCAGTCGTATCAACCGGCGTGGCGCAAGGTGGTTGCAACGGCAGCGGAAAACGGAATTCCGGTTTCCGCATTCATGAGCGCGCTTTCATATTATGACAGCTATCGTTCCGCGAATCTACCTGCCAATCTTTTGCAGGCGCAGCGCGATTATTTTGGCGCGCATACTTATCGCCGCATTGATAAAGATGGTGTGTTCCACACGAAGTGGAATGAGTGAGAGTACAGCATGAGCGCGGTTATAGGCAAGGGTTCGTTTGAAACCTCGCTGACAGAATCAGAGGTGAGAGACATTTGCGCGAATGCGCTTTCCAAGCTTCGTTTAGAAGGGAAGCGTGTGCTTGTGCTTATTTCTGATCATACTCGACATGCGCCCACCGATATGTTTTTTCGCATTCTTTATGATCTCCTCGCGGACAAGGTGAAAACGCTGGATTATCTCATCGCAAACGGTACGCACCAAGCGATGAGCATGGAGCGAATTTATTACCATGTCGGCATCACTGAGCAGGAACATCGAGAACGTTACGCAAAAGTTCGTTTCTTCAATCATGAGCACAAGAATAATGCAGAGCTTGTCACCGTTGGGACGATTCCTGCTGATGAGCTTCACGAGATGACGAACGGCTTGTTCAAGGAAGACGTGAAGGTCACCATCAATAAACGCGTTTTGGAATGCGACCAGATTCTGATGGTCTCGCCGGTCGTTCCGCACGAGTCGGTGGGTTTTTCCGGCGGCAATAAATATTTTTTCCCGGGCGTCGGCGGTTTGGACATTATTCAGACTTTTCACTGGATTGCGGCGCTCATCACCAATCCGGTGGTCAACGGCGTCAAAGATACGCCGACGAGAAGAATCATTGAACGAGGCGTGGTTTTCATCCCGACGCCGAGTTTGTGTTTTGCCTTTGCCGTGGATGATCATCATCAATTGGCATGTTTGTTTGCCGGCGATCCGCAAGAGGCATGGTCGCGCGCTGCGGATTATTCCGCAAAGCTGCACGTCAGCTATGTTGACAAACCGTACAAGCAAATTCTCGGCATCGCGCCGGGCATCTATGAGGAAATTTGGGTTGCCGGAAAAGTGATGTACAAGATGGAGCCGGTGGTTGCCGATGGCGGCGAGTTGATCATCTACGGGCCGCACATCCGGGAGATTTCGTTCGTGCACGGCGAGGCCATTCGTAGGATTGGCTACCACGTGCGTGATTATTTTGTGAAGCAGTGGGATCGATTCTCGAAAGAGCCTAAGCTCATTCTGGCGCATTCCACCAACGTGCGCGGCATCGGCACGTTTGAGAACGGCGTCGAGCATCCACGCATCGAAGTAACATTGGCGACGGGCATTCCAGAAGAAGTCTGTCGCAGCATCAATCTCGGATACCGCGACTATCGGACGATCAATCTCGATGAATGGCGCGCGCGACAGAATGGAGATTTGCTCGTCGTTGAAAATGCGGGGCAACTCTTGTATCGATTGAGGAACTAATACGGCTATTCATCGTGCTGCCAATGATTTTGCCTTCTTTGTCAAAATTGTCTTTATCCGTTGGGTTGTTTCTATCCGGCGGTAAAATTCTTTTGCGATGATTAGAATCACAAGACATCATTTTGCATGAGGTGAATGAGTATGGTTTTCAAAATTAAATCTGCAACCGAAGCCGAATTTGATTTGCTCGCACTTGGCGAGTGCATGATTCGTCTCAGCCCGCCGGGACATCAACGCATCGAGTTGACGCCGGTCTTCGAAGCTTACGCCGGCGGCGGCGAGTATAATGTTGCTTATGCGCTGGCGCGTTATGGCATGCGCACGGCGTGGACATCGCGGCTGGTTGACAGCCCGTTAGGCGCGTTCATAAAAAATCATGCGCAAGCCAGTGGCATGAATATCAGCGAGGTCGTGTGGGTTCCTTATGACGGCGTGGGCCGGGCAGATCGTATCGGTTTGAATTTCACTGAAGTGGGCATCGGTGTGCGCGCCAGTGTCACGCTCTATGATCGCGGCCACACTTCAACGGCGCACATGAAGCCCGGGGAAGTGGACTGGAAGCGCATTTTCAATCAACGCAAATCGCGCTGGTTTCACACCGGTGGCATTTTTACGGCGCTGAGCGACAGTTGCGCTGGAGTCGTGGAAGAAGCGATGAAAGCGGCGCACGACGCCGGTACGATTGTGAGCTACGATCTCAATTTCCGTAGCAAGCTGTGGTCGAGCAAACGCGCCATCGAAATCACGAAAAAACTCGTTCCGTACATCGATGTGCTCATCGGTAATGAGGAAGATTTTCAAAAGGTGCTTGGCTTCGAGGTGGAAGGCACCGACGAACATTTGAAGAAGCTTCCGGTGGAGGGCTATAAGAAAATGGTAGAAAAAGTCGTGAAGACCTATTCCAACATTCATGCCGTCGGCACGACGCTGCGTGAAGTGGTGAGCGGCCTTGTCAATAATTGGTCGGCGATCATGTATTATGGCGGGCAGTTCTACCAATCGCGGCGATACGAGAATCTCGAAATCGAAGACCGCGTCGGCGGCGGTGATGGGTTCTGCAGCGGCTTTGTCTACGGCCTTCTTCACGACATGGCGCCGCAAGAGTGTGTGGAAATGGGCGCGGCGCACGGCGCGCTTTTGCAATCCACCCGCGGCGATACGAGCATGGCGACGATGGAAGAAATCAAGCACGTGATGGGCGGCGGCAGCGCGAGAATCAAACGCTGAGCGAGTTCAAATTTTTTCCAGCGGATAGAAAAACCCAACTGATAAATCTAAAGGCAAACAGCAAACAGAAAAAAGAAAAAATCAAATGCCAACTGCTCACTTTTTTTGCTCTTTGCATTATCGGTTGGGTTGTTTCTATCCGTTGGAGATCAGCCAACTGCAAAGAAATTTTTATGAATACCATTGATCCGAGGATCGCATCATGAGCATTCCCAGCAAAGAAAATCTAAAGCAATTTCAACCCAAACATTCCTATTTCATCGGCTTCGATTCGGATGGATGCGTTTTTGATTCGATGGAATTGAAGCACAAAGAGTGTTTCATACCGAACATCATCAAGTATTACAACTTGCAGCCGGTCTCGAAGTATGCGCGCGAAGTGGCGGAGTTTGTGAATTTGTATTCTTATTGGCGCGGCATCAATCGTTTTCCAGGATTGGTGAAGACACTCGAGATGTTGCAAGAGCGGCCGCAAGTGCGTGCGCGCGGCATCACCCTGCCGGATTGGACGCCCATTCAGAAATTCGCCGAGTCGGCTCCTTCGCTTGGCAATCCGGCTTTGAAAGAGGCGATTGCC
>Ga0247727_10007755_pt1 | contig 20275 bp, 16 predicted proteins | sample WisWelCaveWW1625_FD_202498 | JGI IMG/M metagenome (GOLD analysis project Ga0247727, IMG submission 202498) | Biofilm microbial communities from Wishing Well Cave, Virginia, United States - WW16-25 | ecosystem: Environmental > Aquatic > Deep subsurface > Groundwater > Cave microbial mat | place... | reverse complement strand
CCTCGCGGCGGCGAGCGTGGCGCGCGCCGGGCAGGCGGTGATCGTCGAGGGGAAGGAGGAGCAGGCGTTTCTCGAGCCGCTCCCCCTCACGCTGCTGCCGCTCGAGCGGGAGCGCTACGCCGAGCTGGAGGGGCTCGGCGTCCGGCGGCTGGGCGAGCTTGCCCGGCTGCCGGACGGCGCCGTCGCGGAGCGGCTGGGGCCCGAGGGGAAGCGGGCGTGGAGCCTCGCCCGCGGCGGGGAGCGCCGCCGCGTGCACGGGCGATCTCCCGCGGCAGAGCTGGCCGAGACGCTCTCCTTCCCCGAGGCGGTCGCGAACGAGCTGACGCTGCGGCGCGCCTTTGGCGTGCTGCTGGAGCGGCTGATCGCACGACCGGAGCGGGGAGGACGGCTGTTCCGCAAGGCGGCCCTCTCCGCGCGTCTCGTCGGCGGAGGCTCCTGGCGGCGTACAGCGACGCTGCGGGAGGCGACGGCCGATCCGGGGCGCCTGCGTTCGGCGCTCGGGCCGAAGTTGACCGAGATCCCGGCGCCCGTCGTCGAGCTACGCCTCGAGGCGGTGCAGCTCGCCGACCGGGTCGGCGACCAACTCGCTCTGGTGGCGCCAGAAGGGGAGGAACTGGATCTGCGGCTACGCGAAGGGCTGCGGCAGGTGCAAGCGGGGGTCGGCGCAGGCTCGGTCTGCACCGTGGTGGAGGTTGCTCCGTGGTCGCGCATTCCGGAGTCCAGGGCCCTGGTCGTACCGCGGGACGTGTGATCTCCGTGTGCCGAAGCGGATCGGCATCGTCGCCGAAGGGCGATTCACTCGCCCGTAGGTGCTCGACGCGTTGCTATGGCACGGCAAGAAGGAGGGGGCTCGTGGGGGAACCCTGGGTCCCTCCAGCGCCAGTCCCACGCTAGGAGGTTGCTCCGTGGTCGCGCATTCCCGAAGCGCGCGCTCTCGTGGTGCCGCGGGACGCCTGAACCCCCCGCGGCCGGCGCTCGTCGAGGCCGGCGTGGGCGGGGTGCCGCGCATCATCAACCGCGAAGAGGTGGCGCTCGTGCGCGAGGAGTGGCGCGTCGTCGACCGCTGGTGGACGGACCAGCCGGTCGACCGCCGCTACTTCGAGGTCGTGCTCGAGTCCGGCCGCAACATCGCCGTCTACTACGACCGCGAGGCCCAGTCGTGGTTCACGCAGCGCGCGTAGGGGCGGGCGGAGTCGCGTGATCCTGCCCCACCGCGTCGTAGGCGAGCGCCTCCCACTCGCTCGAGCGCTCCGGCGGCACGACCACCCACTGGCGGAACACCTCACCGCGGCCGGACGGATCGAACAGGTGCGCCCCGGGGACAGCGAGCGCTTGGGCATGCGCGGCCGCGTCGGTGAGCTTGAACACCATCCCGGTGCGCGAGAAGCCGAACACGACGCGACCCGCCCGCTTGACGCACGGCATGCCAAAGATCTTCGACGCCCGGCAATGGGGGTGCCAGGCCGTGATCGCGTCGACGATGTCGTCGTACTCGACCGGGGGTGCGGCTCGGGGGCGAGGGCGAGGCAGGCCTCGCCCCTACGAGTGGATTGCTTGCTCGACGAGGTCGAACCAGCGGCTGCTCTGGGCGGCGGGCACGTGTACCCATTCCCTCATCACGCGACCCATGCCCGGGTCGAACAGCGCTGCGCCCGCAAGCGCGAGCGCCGCCTCGCGCTGCGTCTCGTCGGGGAGCTTGACGGTGATGCCGCCATCCTTCCAGGAGCCGGCGACGACCTTGCCGCTCTCCCGCTTGAGGCAGGGCATGCCGAACATCGACGAGGGTCGGATGTCCGGATGGCGCGCGGTGATCTCGCCGACGAGCGTGTCCCAGTCCATGGGGCAGAAGTGTGAGCTACGTCGAGCTTCATTGCCACTCGGCGTACTCGTTCCTGGACGGAGCGTCGCAGCCCGAGGAGCTCGCGGCGCGGGCAGCCGAGCTCGGCTACGAGGCGCTCGCGCTCACCGACCACGATGGCGTCTACGGCTCGCTCGAGCTCGCGCACGCGGCGAAGGCGCTCGGCGTGCGCCCGATCACCGGCGCCGAGGTGACGCTCAGCGGCGTAGGCTTGACGGAGCCGCTCAGGAGTGGAGGTGCCGGCTTGGCCGGCGCCGGAGCGGGAACAGCCGGTAGACACATCACACTGCTGGCGGAGTCGAGCCGGGGTTACGCGAACCTCTGCCGCATCCTCACCGCCTCCCATGCAGGCACGAGGCCGGAGGGGAAGGAGCATCGCGTGCTGCTGCCGCCTGCCGTGCCGCTCGAGACGGTCGGCGAGCTCAACGAGGGGCTCGTCTGCCTCTCCGGCTGCACACGGCAGGGCCTGGGCCTCCTGGACGCGAACGGCGCCGAGAGCCTGGCGCAAGCGTTCGGTCGCGACCGCTTCTTCGTCGAGCTGCAACGCCCCTACGAACGCGGCGATATGCGGCGGCACACGCTCTTGCGCCACCTGGCCGAGCACCTGGGGGTGGAGACGGTCGCCACCGGCAACGTGCACGCGCACTCAGGGCGCCGCGCCGTGCTGCAGGACGCGCTCGTCGCGATTCGCTGCTGCACGGCGCTGGACGGCTGCGAGCAGGAGCGGCGCGGCAACCGGGAAGCGGTGCTGCGTGCTCCCGCGGAGATGGTCGAGCGCTTCGACGGCATCGACCGTGCTGCCGCCGAGCGCACGGTGCAGGTCGCAGAGCGGCTGCAGTTCGACCTCACGCAGGAGCTCGGCTACCGCTACCCGGACTTCGCCGACGGCCCCGACCCGGCCATTCGACAGCTTGCGCAGATCTGCGACGCGGCGTTCACGGAGCGATACCGCGGTCTCAACGGGCACAAGCGCAACGTTCGCAAGCGCCTGGAAACCGAGCTCGCGCTGATCGACGAGCTGGGTCTCGCCGGGTTCTTCCTCCTCCACTGGGAGGTGCTCGAGCTGGCGCGAGAGTGTGCGCTTCAGGTGCGCGGGCCCGACTCACCGCGGCTCTTCCTGCCACCGGGGCGAGGACGGGGCAGCTCGGTCGGCTCGATCGTCTGCTACCTGACGGGGCTCTCGCACGTCGACCCGGTCTCGAACGACCTCTCGCTCGGCCGCTTCCTGAACCGGGAGATGGCGTCCGTCCCGGACATCGACCTCGACTTCCCGCGCGACATCCGCGAGAAGCTGATCGTCGCCGTCACCGAGCGCTACGGTCGCGAGCACGCCGCGCTTGTGGCGAGCTTCGCCACCTATCGCTCGCGCGGGGCGATTCGCGACGTCGGCAAGGCGCTCGGGCTGCCGCAGGCGGAGCTGGAACGGTTGGCGCGGGTCACCGACGGCTGGCACGCCGAGAGAGTCGCGGAGGAGGTGGCCGCGCTCCCCGACGCGGAGCGCAAGCTTCTTTCCCGCCGCTGGCGCGCCTTCCAGTTCCTGACCGGCGAGATCGCCGGCCTGCCGCGGCACGTGTCCCAGCACCCGGGCGGGATGGTGATCTCCTCGCGGCCTCTCGTCGAGCTCGTCCCCGTGCAGCCGGCTGCGATGGCGGGCCGGCAGCTCTGCCAGTGGGACAAGGACTCGTGCGCCGACGCCGGCTTCCTCAAGATCGACCTGCTCGGGCTGGGGATGCTGTCCGCGGTGGAGGACTGCGTCGAGCAGATCGCGCGCTTGCACGGCGCTCCGATCGACCTCTCGCGCATCCCGCTCGACGACGGCGCGGTCTTCCGCGAGATCCAGGACGCTGACACGGTCGGCGTCTTCCAGATCGAGTCGCGCGCGCAGATGCAGAGCCTGCTCCGCACCCGTCCGGAGACGATCGACGACCTCACCGTGCAGGTGGCGCTCGTGCGACCCGGGCCGATCCAGGGCAAGGCCGTGCACCCGTACATCGAGCACCGCAAGCGGCTGCGCGAGAACCCGTCGTTCGTCTACCCCGTCGACCACGAGCTGCTGCGCGAGCCGCTGCGCGCGACCCTGGGCGTCGTCGTTTTCCAGGATCAGGTGCTCGAGGTGGCGATCGCGCTCGCAGGGTTCACGGTGGGGGAGGCGGAGGGGCTGCGGCGGGCGATGAGCCGCAAGCGCAGCCTCGCCGCGCTCGAGGCGCACCGGCAGCGCTTCGTCGAAGGCGCCGCGCGGAACGGCGTCGACGAGGCCACGGCGAACCTCGTCTACGACAAGCTTGTCGGCTTCTCGGGCTTCGGCTTCCCGAAGTCGCACGCGGCCGCCTTCGGGCTGCTCGCCTACCAGTCGGCGTGGCTGCGTCACCACCATCCGGGGGAGTTCCTCTGCGCGCTCCTCAATGCGCAGCCGATGGGCTTCTACCCGCCGGCCACGCTCGTCCGGGACGCGCAGCGCCGCGGGGTCGAGGTACACCCGCCCGACGTCAACCTGAGCGGTGCCCGCTGCACGGTGGTGTCTGACACCGGTGTTCGTTCTGCCGTTCGCATCGGGCTGGCGCAGGTGCAGTCGTTGGGCTCGGACGACGCGGCCGCGCTCGTCGCAGAGCGCAAGGCGAACGGGCCCTTCGCCGACGTCGGCGACCTGGCGCGCCGCGCGCCGGTATCGCGGGACGCGCTGCGGTCGCTCGTGCGCGGCGGCGCCTGTGACGCCTTCGGCCGCCGCCGCGACGTGCTGTGGGAGCTCGGGCTGGCAACCAGGCCGCGCTCCGTCGAGGGGACGCAGGGGCGGGCGAAGCAGCTGCCGCTCGCGCTCGACCCCACCGTCGAGACGCCTGCGCTGCGCGACCTCACCCGCTGGGAGCGGATGCTCGCCGACTACCGGGAGACGGGCCTGTCGGTGGGCGACCATCCGCTTTCGCTGCTGCGGCCTCATCTGCCGCCGGGGACGCTCACGAGCCCGGAGCTGCACGAGGCACGCCACGGCTCGCAAGTCTCGTTCGCGGGCTTCGCGATCGCACGGCAGCGGCCGTCGACGGCGAACGGGATCGTCTTCATGCTGCTCGAGGACGAGCACGGCCAGGTGAACCTGATCGTGCCGCCCGCGGTGTACGAGCGACACCGCGCGATCGTCCGTTCCGAGCCGCTGCTGCTGGCCCACGGCCGCTTCGAGCGGGTGGAGCGAAACCGCAACGTGCTCGTCTCCTCGCTCGAGAGCCTGGCGCCCCTGGCGCGCCGGGTGGCCGACTCGGGTGACGTGGTCGTGTCGCTGCCGCGCGCCCACCACTTCGGGCACAGGTGAGCCGTGGATTGAGGCTAGGCGCCCGGCTCAGTACTGTGTCTCGTGTGGGGAAGTTGTGGCATCTCGGCGCGCGGAGGCGTATGGCGGCAGCGGCATTCGTGGTCGCCGTCACGCTCGTCACCGCGATCCCGGCCGCGGGAGCCGGGGGCGCCGGCATCACCTGGACGCTCGCGGGTACGGGCGCCGCGGCCGACACGGGCGACGGCGGGCAGGCGCGCGAGGCGGCGATCAACCAGCCGCGCAGCATCTTCCCGACACCGGACGGAGGGTTCGTGTGGGCTGAGCCGTTCACCCATCGCGTGCGGAAAGTCGGGCCGGACGGGGTGATCACGACGATCGCCGGCACGGGCGTCGCGGGGTTCTCGGGTGACGGCGGGGCCGCGACCGCCGCGCAGCTCAACCTCCCGCACACCGCGGTGCCAACAGCCGACGGTGGTTACCTCGTCGCGGACACCCTGAACAACCGGATCCGTCGCATTGCCGCCAGCGGCGCGATCACGACGGTCGCCGGAAACGGCGGTAAGGGCTACGGCGGTGACGGCGGACCTGCCACCGCCGCCTTCCTCAACAACCCGCGTGGCGTAGCTCTGTTCGCGGACGGGAGCATCCTCATTCCAGACACCGAGAACTACCGTGTGCGCAAGGTCTCGCTCGACGGTGTGATCACGACTGTGGCCGGCACCGGCGTCGCCGTCTTTGCGGGGGACGGAGGACCGGCGACGAGTGCGAACATCAACAAGCCGTTCGGTGTCGCACCCACCGCGGACGGCGGTTTTCTCGTGATCGACATCGGCAACGTGCGTATCCGCAAGGTCGGCCCCGACGGCATCATCCGCACGGTTGCGGGAACGGGCGTCCAAGGCTTCTCGGGCGACGGCGGGCAGGCGACAGCGGCGCAGCTCTCCAACCCGCACAACGTGGTCGCTCTCGCCGACGGAGGGTTCCTCATCGCGGACACCTCGAACGAGCGGGTGCGGCAGGTGGCCCCGGACGGGACGATCACGACGCTGATCGGCAACGGCGCCCGCGGGTACACCGGGGACGGCGGCCCCGCGACGGCCGCGCAGATCTCTGTCCCGAAGGCGGTCGGCGTGACGCCCGGCGGGGACGTCTTGATCGCGGAGGAGCAGAACAACCTCATCCGCTTCGTCGGCACGATCGTGGCGCCGGCGAGCGTCCGCGCGCCCGCAATCGTGGGCTCGATCGGCGTGGGTCGCTCCGTCAGCGCCAACGCCGGCGGCTGGAGCGGCACCGGCCCGGTCATCGCCTATCAGTGGCAGCGGTGCACGCCGGGTTGCGCCGACGTCTCGGGCGCCACGTCGAGCACCTTCGCCATCACGGCGGCGGACAACGGGAAGGCGATCCGCGTCGGCGTCACCGCGACCAACCCGACGGGCGCGGCCACGGCCTACTCGCCGCAGGCGCGAATCGGAGCGCCCGTAGCCCCCGTGAACGTCACCATTGTCGTCCGCAAGGGACGGGTCGTCGGTGGCCTCAAGCGCGTGACGGCGGTGAAGGGTCAGGTCGTGCGTTTCATCGTGCGCGCCGACCGCCCCGGCACCTTGCACCTGCACGGGTACGGCATCACCAAGCGGGTCGTGCCAGGCAGGACGACGACGCTCCAGATTGTCGCCGGCAAGACCGGCAAGTTCGTGCTCGAGCTGCACGGACCCAAGCTCAAGCTCGCCGACCTGACCGTCCGCACGTAACTCGTTGCAGCGGGTGATCTGGCATTCGCCCGGTGCGGCCGGATAATGAGGGTATGGGGAGGTTCCAGCGCCACGCGCGCGAGGGTCGTGTGCGCCCGGAGAGCCGGGCGTGACGTCCGCTGCGCCTCCTTCGCATTCCCCGCTCGTCACGGTCGTGGTGCCGGTTCGCGACGGCGCCGCCTTCTTGCGGGAGAGCCTGGACTCGATCCTCGGCCAGACGTACCCCGCGATCGAGGTGATCGTGATGGACGACGCCTCCACGGACGAGACACCCGAGATCGCGGCCTCCTACGGCGATCGGATCGCCGTCGTCCGGCAGCCGTCCCCGCGCGGCATCTACGGCAACGCGAACGACGGCATCGCGCTCGCTGCGGGAGAGCTGATCGGAGTCTTCCACGCTGACGATGTGTACCTGCCGGAGATGGTGGAGCGCGATGTCGAGTGGCTCGGCGCCCACGCGGATGCAGGCGCAGTGTTCTGCTCCGACATCTTCGTCGATGGCGACGGACGTGAGCTCGGCCGCCTCGTGCTTCCGCCCGAGCTGCGCGGCAGCCGGCCGCTCGCCTACCCGGAGCTGCTGAATGGCCTGCTCCAGCACAAGAACGTCTTCCTCCGCTGCCCGACCGCGCTCGTACGGGCCTCCGTCTACCGGGAGCTGGGCGGCTACCGCGACGCCGAGTTCAAGAACACGGCCGACCTCGAGATGTGGCTACGCATCGCACGCACCTACCCGCTCGGCGTCCTCGAGGAGCACCTGCTGCGCTATCGACGCGGCCACGGGAGCTCCTCGGAGCGGTACCAGGGCGTGCGCACCGATCCGAACCGCTTCTTCGTCATCCTCGACCGCGAGCTCGAGCAGGGTGGGCGCACCCACGCTCGACCCGGTGCGCTTCGTGCCTACGAGGCACACCGGGCCGAGGACATTCTCATGCGAGCGGTCAGCAACTACGTCCTCGACGAGCGCCGCGGCGCCCGCGCACTTCTCGCCGACCTACGCCTGCGGCGGCTCGCCGGCAGCCCGGCGGTCGAGCGCGGTCGTCTCACGATGCTCGCGCTCGCCATGCGCCTCCTCGTCCGCGTGCCCCGCAGCGACCTCCTGGCACGGCTGTTCGCGCGGCGCTGGCACGGCGGCCTTCGCTCTCCGACGCCGGTGGGGCCGAGCTGATGTGCGGCATCGTCGGCGCCGTCTCCGCCTCCGCAGTCGACCGGGAGCTCGTGGCGCAGATGCGCGACCGGCTCACGCATCGCGGCCCAGACGCAGCCGGGCTCTGGACGAACGACGACGGGCGCGTCTGTCTCGGGCACCGCCGGCTCTCGATAGTCGATCTCAGCCCGGACGCAAACCAGCCGTTCCTGTCGCCGGACGGCCGTCACGCGATCACATTGAACGGCGAGATCTACAACTTCCGGGCTCTACGCGCCGAGCTCGAGCTGGAAGGTGTCCGCTTCCGCACGCGCTCGGACACCGAGGTCCTGCTCGAGGCGTACCGACGCTGGGGTGAGGCGTGCCTCGACCGGCTCTCCGGCATGTTCGCGTTCGCCATCTGGGATGACGAGCGCGGAGTGCTGTTCTGCGCACGCGACCGCGCCGGTGAGAAGCCGTTCCACTACGCCGTCGTCGGCGAGAGCTTCGTCTTCGCCTCGGAGCTGAAGGCGCTGCTCCTCTGGCCCGGCTTCTCGCGCGAGCTGGACGGGACGGCGATCGCCGACTACCTCTCGTTCGGCTTCGTGCCGGACCCGAAGACAGTGTGGCGTGCGGCGCGCAAGCTGCCGCCGGCGCACACGCTCACCGTCAGGCTCGGCGAAGGCTCCCTGGAAGTCGGGGATCCGTCTCCGTACTGGGATCTCACGTTCGCGCCCGGCGACGACGCAGGCGACGAGGGCGAGTCCATCAGGCAGGCACTCGTCGACGCTGCGGCGGAGATGTCGTACGCCGACGTCCCCGTCGGGGCCTTCCTCAGCGGGGGCGTCGACTCCTCGTCGGTCATCGCCGCCCTGGCAGCAAGCGGCGGCGAGGTGCACTCCTTCGCCGTCGGCTTCGACGACGGCGACTACGACGAGCGGCCCTTCGCGCGGGAGGTCGCCGCCCGCTACGGGACGCAGCACATGGAGCGCACGGTGCATCCCGACGACGTCGAGTCGGTCGTGCGGGACACGATCCTGTGGCACGTGGACGAGCCGCTCGCCGACCACTCGTACCTGCCGACCTACTACGTTTGCCGCGAGGCGCGGGGGTCGATCACGGTCGCGCTCACCGGTGACGGGGGCGACGAGCTGTTCGCCGGCTACCCGAAGTACGCGATGCTCGCGCGGCGCCGCGGCGTGGAGCGGGCTCTCTCGCGGCCGGTGACGCAGCTCGTGGCGGCCGGTGCGCACTCGGTGTTGCCGTCGCAGGCGTGGCGGGAGAAGCTCGGGCGGTACCGGCAGGGGGCAGAGCAGCTGCTCATCGGCACGCTCACGACCGGGCTCGAGCCCGACGCGCTCCGCGCCGTCGCACGCGGACCGCTCGCCGAGGCGCTCACTGGCTACGACCCCGCCGACGCCGTGCGGACGCATCTTCGAGCTGCACCGCCGGCCGAGGTGGGGCTCGTGAACGCCATGCGCTACCTCGACTTCAAGCTGACGCTGGGAGCGGGCATCCTCACCAAGCTCGACCGGACGGCGATGGCGGTCTCGCTCGAGACGCGGCCCGTCTACCTGAATCGGCACGTGCTCGACGTGGCGGCGCGTATCCGCCCGGATTCGCTCGCCGACGGACGCCGCCCCAAGACCGCGTTGCGTTCTGCGCTGCGCCCGTGGCTGCCGGCCTCCGTGCTCGATCGCCCCAAGCTCGGGTTCGCAATGCCCCTCGGCCGCTGGTTGCGGGGCGACCTCGCCTGGCTCGCCGACCGCGCCGCGCACCCCAGGCGGGTGACCGAGCTCGTCGACCGTGACTTCGCCGCTTCGCTGGCCGCAGCTCACAGCGCAGGCGAGACAGACTCGACCGCGGCGCTGCACAGCCTCCTCTACCTCGACCTGTGGCTTGAGCGCTGGACATGATCACCCACCGCCGACAGACGACAAGGAGCCGTGTATGAAGGTCGGAATCGTTGGGCTCGGGAAGCTCGGCACCCCAGTGGCTCTGGCGCTCGCCCAGAAGGGCCACGACGTGATGGGGTACGACATCGATCCGTCGCGGATGCAGAAGGAGGTCTTCCCGCATCGCGAGACGGGGCCGGCCGGCGAGCCGTCGATCGAGCCTCTCCTACGCGCGAGCACGCTTCGCTTCGGGACGCTGGACGAGGTCGTGGCTCATGCCGAGATCGTGTTCGTGGCGGTGCAGACGCCGCACGAGCCCGAGTACGAGGGTGTCACCCGGCTCCCGGACGAGCGGGTGGACTTCGACTACACGTGGCTCCGCGCGGCGGTCGCGGACGTCGCGCAGGCCGTCGACCGGCTCGGCTCCGACCGCATCGTGATCGTGATCTCGACGGTGCTCCCCGGCACGATCCGGCGGGAGATCCTCCCAGTGATCGGCAAGCGGGTGAAGCTCTGTTACAACCCGTTCTTCATCGCCATGGGGACGACCATGCGCGATTTCTTGAACCCCGAGTTCGTGCTCTTCGGGGTACGTGACGCCGAGGCCGCGGCCCGGGCGCGTGAGCTGTACGCCACGCTGCACGACCGGCCGCTGTACGAGACCTCGATCGAGAATGCCGAGCTGATCAAGGTCGCCTACAACACCTACATCACGATGAAGGTCTGCTTCACGAACGTGCTGATGGAGATCTGCCACAAGGTGGAGGGCTGCGACGTCGACGGCGTCACGGCCGCGCTTGCGTTCGGCACGCAGCGTCTGCTCAGCCCCGCGTACATGACGGGCGGCATGGGTGACGGCGGCGGCTGCCATCCGCGCGACAACATCGCGCTCTCGTGGCTCGCCCGCGAGCTCGACCTCTCCTACGACTGGTTCGAGGGCGTGATGACCGCGCGCGAGCGCCAGACGGACTGGCTCGCGGATCTCGTGGCCGAGCACCACGCACGGCGCGGCTACCCGCACAACCGCGTCGGCATCTACGGCAAGGCGTTCAAGTCCGGGACGAACCTCACGGTCGGCAGCCCCGCGACCCTGCTCGCGAACCTCCTGCGCGAGCGTGGCTTCGACGTTGCGCAGTGGGACCCTCACGTAGACGAGGGCGCGTGCCCGTTCCACGAGCCGGCGGTATACGTCGTCGCCACACGGCACGAGGAGTTCGCGCGCCCCGACTGCGCCTTCCCGGCGGGCTCGGTCGTGATCGATCCGTGGCGATTCGTCTCGGCCCGTGAGGGTGTCGAGGTCGTCCAGGTCGGGGTAGGCGGCGGCGTGGGATCGAGCGCAGACGCCATCGCCGGCCGGAACGGTCGGCCCGCGGAGACGCCGCTCGAGGCCGATGCGGTGAGGGAATGACGATGGGTGGGCGGGACGTCACTGTCTTCCTCGATCCGATCACGTACCACTTCGAACGCGACCGGCTGTTCGAGCAGCACCCGTACGGCGACTTCCACGCCCCCTTCCTCCACGCGAAGCACGTGCTCGAAAGCCATGGCTTCGCGGTCCACACCGCCGACTACCTGCTCGCTGGCGAGCAACTCTCGGATGTCAACGTCTACTTCGCGCTAGGGAACACGCGGAACTACAAGCGCGCCGCGGAGCGCGGCAAGACGCTCCTCAGCGGTCTGTTCCACTTCGAGGCTCCGATCATCCATCCCTCGACCTACCGCGACACGCCCGAGGCGAGTCGCTGGTTCAACCGGGTCTACTCGTTCTCCACGCCCGAGGCGCTCACGCCCTTCGGCTGTGCCGGGCTCAGCCTCCGCAAGTTCCTCATCCCGGAGCCGTACGACCGGGTCGAGGGTCGCTTCGACCAGCTCTGGCGCCGAAAGGATCGGAAGTTCCTCTGCATGATCAGCCAGAACAAGCTCCCCAACATGTGGTACCGGGAGCTCTACACCGAGCGGCTGCGGCTGCTCGAGCACTTCAGCAAGACAAGCTCGATCGATCTCTACGGGATCGGTTGGGACAAGATGCCCTTCAAGGTCGGCGAGCGGCGGTTGCCACCGAAGCTTGTCCGACTTCAGCGGCTCGTGTGGGAACGTCTCCCGTTTACGAAGAACCATCCGTACGAGGAGGTGATCCGGAAGGTCTACCTCGGCCCCGTCGAGTCCAAGCACGAGACGATGAGCGGTTACACATTTGCGATCACGTACGAGAACATGGAACTGGAGGGCTGGATCAACGAGAAGATCTTCGACGCCTTCCTGTCAGGGACCGTTCCGATCTTTCGTGGCGCCCCAGACGTCACCGACTACATCCCGGAGAGCTGCTTCATCGACGCGAGACGGTTTCAGACGTACGACGAGCTGGAGGCGTATCTTCGCTCGCTCGACGAGCGGGAGATCGAGGCGTACCGCGCGAATGCGAGGGCATTCATGGAGTCCGAGGGCTACCGCCCGTTCACGAAGCAGGCCTTCGCAGAGACGCTCGTCCGCGCGGTCGAAGAAGATCTCGCTTCCGCGTGATGCCTCTAGGCGCTGAATCGGAGCCGCTGCGCGTGCTCCACCTCGCGCGCTCGTACCCCAACAGCGTGATCGACACGTTGGGGACGTGGACGGCATGGCTGACGCGCGAGCTCGGCAAGCGGTGCGAGGTCCGCGTGATCTCTCCGGTGCCCTGGTGCCCGCCACTGCCGCGGCTGCGGCGGCTCCATCAGTACACGCGCTTTCGCGACGTGCTGAGGGAAGAGGTCCGTGACGGGATCCGGGTCTACCATCCGCGCTTCCTGATCGGCCCAGGCCAGACGCTGCCATGCATCGAACACACGACCTACGAACGGGCCGTGCGCGAGCTCGTGGACGGGCTGCGCGCCGAGTTCCCGTTCGACCTCGTACACGCGCATTTCATCTACGCCGACGGCGTAGTTGCGTCAAGGCTCGCGCAGCGGTATCGCGTGCCCTTCGTCGTCACCGATCAGGCACCGTGGATTCCATGGCTCGAGAAGGGCTGCATCCGCTCGGAGGCGTTGCCCGCCGCCCGCGGTGCCGCTCGACTCGCATGCGTGAGTGGTTTCCTCCGCGACACGATGCGCCATTACCTTGGTGAAGGATTGCGCGTCGACGTGATACCGAACGGCGTCGACGGAGACGTGTTCACTCCTGAAGCGAGCAGCGCAGGTCGCTGCCCCGACCAGATCGCATATGTCGGTTTGATCAACTTCAACAAGGGGATAGACGTTCTCCTCCACGCGATGAGGCGCGTAGCGGCCCAGAACGAGCAGGCCCGGCTCGTGCTCGTCGGCGGCAGCTACTACCGCAACACGCGCCTTCAGGAAGAGCAGCTGAAAAAGCTGTCGCGCGAGCTGGGGCTCGATGGGCGGGTCGAGTTCGCAGGGCGGAAGTCCCCGGAGGAGGTGGCGCGATTCATGCGGGAGAGCGCCGTCCTGGTCCTTCCGAGCCAGGCTGAGACCTTTGGAGCAGTGCTCGTCGAAGCGCTTGCCTCCGGGACGCCGGTCGTTGCAACAGCTTCGGGCGGGCCGCAGGAGATCGTGACGGACGATGTCGGTCGGCTCGTGCCGATTGACGATGCTGAGGCGCTGGCGGATGCGCTGCTTGACGTCCTGGCCAACCGTGTGCGGTACGAGCCGGAGCGCCTACGAGCCCACGCGCTCGACCGGTACAGCTGGTCGGCGATCGCGAACCAGTACCTGACGATGTACCGAGAGGTGCTCGTGTCACACGGGACGATGTGACCTGATGGCCATCGTGGCCCGCGTTCGCTCGCTCGCTCCCGGGCAACTCGTACTCGACACGGCGGGCACCGCGGGGCTGAACGTCGCCCTGTTCGTGCTCAACTTCGGGCTCGTCCTGCTGCTCTCCCGGCTGCTCGGCGCCGACGGGTTCGGGGTGTATGCCTCAGCCTTGGCCTGGGCATCGGTGTTGTCGGTGATAGCGGTGCTCGGCCTCACGCCTCTTGTCGTCCGGCATACGGCCGAGTACGCGACCACAGGTGCACTCGGTCTGCTGCACGGCCTGCTCCAGCGCACCAACCAGGCAGTGCTGCTCGTATCCTCGGGGACAGTCGCAGTTGCTGCGGCTATCGGCTGGCTCATCTACGACGACACACCCGCTCTTCTATACGCGTTCTGGGTGGCGCTCGCCCTCGTGCCGCTGATCGCGCTGACGAGCCTCCGTCAGGCTGCGATGCAGGGGCTAGGGAGGGTCGTTCTCGGCCGGGTGCCCGAGACGATCGTGGCTCCGGCCCTGACGATCGCGCTCGTCGGGGCCGTGGCGCTCGCTTCCGACTGGCTGAGCCCGGCGCGGGCGACCGGGCTGCAGGTGGCGGCGACGCTCGCCGCGTTCGCTCTCGGCGTGTCGCTCCTCCGCCGAACGCTGCCCCGCGGGACCCTGACCGCGAGACCCGAGTACGACACGCGATCCTGGCGCCGCAGCGGCCTTGCGCTGCTCGGCCTGACAGGTGTGATGGCGGTGAACCTCCAGCTGGGCACGATCCTGCTGGCGACGCTCGCCACCACGGCGGAAGCCGGCACCTTCAACGTGGCCGTCCGTGCCTCGCTGCTCGTCAGCTTCGTCATGCTCGCAGCGAGCTATCCGCTGATGCCGACGGTGGCGCGGCTGTACGCGGGCGGCGATGTCGCCGACATCCAGCGCACCGTCATCCGTGCGGGTCGCGGCGTCCTGGTGTTCGCCGTGCCCGTCACGCTCGTGCTGGTCGCGTTCGCTCCGGCGATCCTGAGCTTGTTCGGGCCAGACTTCGAGGACGGTGCGACCGCGCTCCGGATTCTCGCGCTCGGAGAGCTCGCGAAGGTCGTGCTCGGCTTCGGCGGGCTCGTCCTCGTGATGACCGGACATGAGGCGGACGTGGCCTGGAGTGCGCTGGTCGGCGCCGTCCTGAATCTGGGACTGGCGGCTGCCCTGATCCCGTTCTACGGAATCGAAGCGGCCGCGGTGGCCGTCGTCGCCGGCACGATCGCGTCGAATCTCCTCGCCGCCGCCGTCGCGCGTCGGCGCACGGGCGTCTGGGCCCCCGTGCTGAGCGGTAGAGCTTCGGGGACGGCGCGAGCGGGAGGCGAGGCGTGATACTTCGAGCGCACGACGCGTCGACTTCTCGAGTGAAGACCTCCATGACATCGCGGTTGGGCGGCGCGGTCGCAGAGCGACGAGGCGGTTCGTGATCGACGGGGCCAAGGTGGTGCCGCTCCAGCGCTTCGAGGACGAGCGGGGCGCGGTGCTGCTCATGTTGAAGTCGACCGATCCCCACTTCCGCGGCTTCGGCGAGATCTACTTCTCTACCGTGTACCCGGGCGTGGTGAAGGCGTGGAAGCTCCACCGGCGGATGACCGCCAACTACGCGTGCGTCCTCGGCCGGATCCTCGTCGTGCTCCACGACGACCGAGAGGGCTCGCCGACGCAGGGCGCAACCCTCGAGACGACGATCGGCCCTGACTCGCACCACCTCGTCGTCATCCCACCGGGGGTCTGGCACGGCTTCAAGGGGTTGGGCCAGCCGGCGTCGATCCTCGCCAACTGCGCCACGGAGCCGGCCGACCCCGACGAGCTCGACCGTCTCGACTCGACGACCAATCTGATCCCGTATACCTGGTGACCGGCGTCACCGTCCTCGTCACTGGCGCCGGCGGGTTCGTCGGTTCCGCCGTCGTCCGGGCGCTCGTCGCCGCGGCCGGTGACGGATCGGGACGTCTCGCGGACGGTTCCCCGGTGGAGAGCGTGGTCGCCGTGCTCCGTCCCGGCGGCTCGACAGACAGGCTCGAGACGGTCGAGGGCTCGCCGCTGCTCACGATCGCGGAAGCCGACGTCGCCAGCCCCGCGTTCGCTGACCTCCTCGCCGTTGAGCGCCCGGTGGCGATCGTCCACGCGGCACTCCCGGCCACCGCCTACGAGCGCTTCGACTACGAGGCCGCTCTCGAGCCGCTACGCGCGGCGTTCGCCTCGCTCGCTCTCGTCGAGGGTGGGCGACTCCTCCACGCGGGCAGCGCGTGGACGCTCGCGGCCGGCTTGGATCTCGCCGAGGACGCTCCGCTCGTGGCGGGGACTCCGTACACGCGCACCAAGGTGGCCGAGGACGGGGCGCTCGCCGAGTTCGGCCGGCAGGAGGGCGTGCCCTGGTTCTCGCTGCGGCTGTTCAACCTCTTCGGTCGCTACGAGGCACCGACGCGTCTCCTGCCAACGCTCGTCGACAGACTGTCACAGGGGTTACCCGCCGAGCTCTCGCGCGGCGACCAGGTGCGCGACTTCACCGACGTCGACGACGCGGCCCGCGCCTTCGTCGCCGCACTCGCCGCTCCCTCTTCCGCCTGCAACCGGGTGATCCACATCGGCTCCGGGCGAGCGACGTCGACGCGTGAGCTCGCCGCCATGGTCGCGGACATCCTCGGTCGGGACGACCTTCTGCGTTTCGGCGCTCGCGAGACCGAAGACGCGGGTGTCCCGGCGCTCACCGCCGACCCCGCTCGGGCGCACGCGCTGCTGGGCTGGCGGCCGGGAGCGCCGCTGGAGCGCCGGGTCCGCGAGGCGGTGGAGTGGTGGCTGGCGCGACGACCCGTCGACCGGACGACGAAGGGAGCCGCCGCGTGAAGCTGTGCCGGACGTGCAAGAGCGAGCGCCTGTACGTGTTTCTCGAGCTCGGCGATCACCCGCTCGCGAACGGGTTTCTTCGCGCCGACCAGCTCGACGATCCCGAGCTGCGGTTCCCGCTCGACGTCCACGCCTGTCTCGACTGCGGCCTGATCCAGGTTGCCGACCACGTCCCGCCTGGCTACTTCCGCCATTACGTCTACGTCCCGTCGGCATCCGAGGTGATGCAGGACCACTTCCGCGGCCTTGCCGACCGACTGGCCCCGCTCGCGCTCGCCTCGCCGGACGCGCTGACCGTCGACATCGGCTGCAACGACGGCCTCTTCCTCGGCGCGCTGCGCGAGCGCGGCGCACGAACTCTCGGCATCGATCCGGCCACCAACATCGTGGAGCTGGCGCGCGCCCGCGGCGTCGAGGTTGTGAACGAGTACCTCACCCCCGAGCTCGGCGCTTCGATCCGCGAGGCGCACGGCCCTGCGTCGGTGATCGTGACGACGAACACGTTCCACCACATAGACGACCTGGACGCGTTCATGGAAGCCGTGCTGGAGCTGGTCGCCGTCGACGGCATCTTCGTCGTCGAGGTGCCGCACGCGCTCGAGATCGTGGAGCAGAACGAGTTCGACGGTGTCTACCACGAGCACGTCTCCCAGCTCACCGTCAAGTCGTTCGTCGACCTGTTCCGGCGTTTTGGCATGACGGTGACCGCGATCGAGCGGCTCGACGTTCACGGCGGCTCGCTGCGAGTGTTCGCGCAGCGGGAAGATCGCGCGCCGCCGTCCGCGGACGTCGAGGCGTGGGTCGAGGAGGAGCGGCGGCGCGGACTGTTCGAGGCTGCGACCTACGACGCCTTCCGCGAACGCGTCGGGCGGCTGCGCGAGGAGCTCGTCGCGCTACTCGGCGACCTCCGCGCCAACGGCGCACGCCTCGCCGGCTACGGCGCTTCGGCGCGCGGCAACACGCTGCTCAACTACTACGGAATCGGTCCCGGCCTGCTCGACTTCGTCGCCGACCGGAACGAGCTCAAGCAGGGCCTCTACACGCCTGGAGCCCACATCCCGGTCGTCGCTCCGGAGCGGATCCTCGAACAGCGTCCCGACCACCTGCTCGTGATCGCCTGGAACTTCGCCGACGAGATCATGCGCCAGCAGGACGCGTACCGCGCCGCCGGCGGGTCGTTCATCCTGCCGCTGCCCGCGGTGCGCGTGATCGGTCACGACGGGCCGTAGTGCTCCCCCGGGGGGCCGGAGGCTAGCAGGCTAGAATCGGTGGTCGCGTGCCACGAGCCCGTTTCGTCGCCGTGGGTGCCATTCTCGTGGCCCTCGCCACCCTCGCCGGCGTCGCCCGGCCTGCCTCGCACGAGGACGCCGTGTCGGTCCGGGTCAACCTGCGTGCGCCAAAGCAGGCGATTGACGGATTCGGAACCTCGGTGCGTGTCTGGAGCGACCCTCATGTGCCCAACGTCGCGACCTCTCCCATCCCGGCCGCGGCGCAGGACGCGATCCTGACTGCCCTCTACAGGCGCCTCGGTCTCACCCGCGCGCGCCCCGTCCTCGACCCCGGCATCCAGAAGCAGCTGGGTGGGCCGTTCGACTTCTCCGGCAAGCTTGGCGAGGCGCCCATCGCCTACGTGAAGCAGGCGAAGCCGTACGGCCTGCGCACGGTGTTCCCCGGCCCCGTCTACCTCGAGGACTGGATGACACCCTCCGACCCGGATGCCTACGTCGCGTGGGCGATGGCCGTGCTGCGCCGTTGGCGCCAGGGAGGCGTCGAGCTGGCGCTCTACGCACCACTGAACGAGCCCGAGATCGCGCGCGACTTCCCGGCGGAGTGGATGCGACAGGTCGTACGGAAGCTGGGACCAAGGATGCGCGCGGAGGGGTTCAAGACGATGCTCGTCGTGCCGGACGACGAGAACCCGGACTCTGCGCACGAGCGCGCGACTGCGATCCTCGCCGATCCGGTCGCACGCAGGTACGTCGGTGCGCTCGCCTACCACATCTACAAGGGCGACCCCGACGGCTGGGTGCGCATGCGCGAACTTGCGGCGAGATACCAGCTCCCTGTGTGGATGACCGAATACGCCAGCGGCAACTATCGCGACTGGGACGCGTCGCTCGACTGGGCGATCCGCATGCACACGCTCCTCACCGCGGGCGGCGTCAGCGCGGTCGACTACCTGTGGGGCTTCTTCGGGAAGTGGGTGCGCACCGACACGTTGATCTCGATGGACTTCGACGGCGGTTCGTACCGCGGCTTTACGCCGATGCCGACGTACTGGATCACGGGCCAGTACTCCCGTTTCGTGCGCCCGGGGTACGTCCGAGTAGGGGCGAAGGTGACGAGCGCCGAAGGCGTGCTCGTGAGCGCCTACACGGGCTCGAAGCGCGTCATTGTCGTGGCGACCAATCCCGGCAGCGCGACGCGCCGGCTACGTGTCGCTGTCGCAGGAGGTGTCTTGCGGGGCGCGGTGAAGCCCGTGCGTTCGAGTGCGACTGAGCAGTGGCGGACCCTCGGTCCGCTCACACTCCGGGGCGGATCGTTCACGGCGACACTTCCCCCCGGAAGCATCACGACGTTTGTCGCGACCCGCCGCAGCTAGGACAACGCCGGCTCGCTCGATCGGTCCCGTCCCGTTGACGCCGACTCGAACCGCGTCGAGCACGAGATTAGACTCGGCCGGTGGAGATGCCAACCGTCGCGCTGCTTCTGCCATGGCGCAATCCGTCGTTCCTGGGCGATCAGATCACCGATCTCCTCCGCTCGCCCGGGGTGTTCACGGTGACGCCCGGACGGATTCCCTGGGGATCGGTCGGAAAGCTCCCACCGATCCTGTCGCGCCTGCTTGCCCGATTCGGCGCGGGACGCGTTCGCGTCAGGGGCCAGCTTCGCGCGGTGGTGATCTTCCACCCGTGGCAACTTCCGCTGGCCGAGGCGCTCATCTCACGCCATCCCGATTGTGAGCTCTGGTACAGCCGCTGGGACCGATACGAGTTCGCGTTCAGCGACGCCTACTGGGACAAGCCCCGGCTGGAGCGCCGTGTCGGTGTGTTGCATGCGCGTGCGGTGCGCAACGCGACGCTCACGATCGCTGTCAGCGACGCTCTGGCCGAGCTCGACGCGAACTCTGGAGGGTCCTCCGTGGTCGTGCCGCTGCCCGCCGACTCGTTTCCAACCTCGGATCTGACCGGCACGATCGTAGCGATCTCACTTGGGTATCTCGGCGCTAGGACGGATTGGAGCCTCCTGCGAACGGTGGCCGAGGCCATGCCCGACCTCGTCGTCCTCCTGGTTGGTGCATGGGACGAAAGCCTGGTGCGAAGCGATCCCGACTGCGCTGCATGTCGCAAGCTCGCGAACGTCGTCTGGCTCGGGCGCCGCTCGGACGCCGAGGCCTCGCGTCTGATCCTGTGCGCGGATGTGGGGATCGTCCCGTACAAGCTCGACCCATACAACGACGCCGCGCTGCCTCACCGCATACTCAAGTACGCACGACTCGGACGGAGAACGATCGCTCCAGACCTCGAGGGAGTGCGCACACTCGATTCAGCGGTCACGCGGGTGCAGGACCTACCGGCATGGATCGAGGCGCTACGCCGACAGCGAGGAACCCGAGCCAGCCCCGATCTCGAGTTACAGAGTTGGGCGCTTGCGCAGTCGGCTGAGGTACTCGACCAGCCGCTTTGGGAACGCATCGCTGCGCTAGGCGTTCAAGCGCCGTCAGTCTCCGAGCCCAGCAGCCCTTCGGTGCTGTCCGGCATGAGCTCGCCGTGACGGCGG
>Ga0247727_10007754_pt1 | contig 20277 bp, 29 predicted proteins | sample WisWelCaveWW1625_FD_202498 | JGI IMG/M metagenome (GOLD analysis project Ga0247727, IMG submission 202498) | Biofilm microbial communities from Wishing Well Cave, Virginia, United States - WW16-25 | ecosystem: Environmental > Aquatic > Deep subsurface > Groundwater > Cave microbial mat | place... | reverse complement strand
TTTCAGGAGGAATCCACGGACATCCAAAAGGAACAAGGGATGGCGCAAAGGCAACGATGCAGGCTTTAGAAGCCACGAAGAAAAAAATAAGTCTGGAAGAGTTTGCAAAAACACACAAGGAATTGAGGGAAGCTCTGGAAAAATGGGGGAGGATGAAGCCGAGGTAAAAAATGAAACTCCGATACAGAAAAGCTGTTTTTATACTCCCATATGCAAAGACAAAAAAAGGAACTGAATATATTCTTCTTAAAAGAAAACTTCACTGGAAAGGCTGGGAATTTGCCAAGGGAAAGATAGAAGAAGGTGAAAAAAAGATTCAGACGGCAAAGAGGGAGCTCAAGGAAGAAACTGGGCACCTCGCTATAAAAATAAAAAGATTTAATTATTCTGGAAAATATAATTATAGCAGAATTTTTCCAGACAGGCCCGGATTCAGGGGGCAGACATTTTCCCTTTATGCTGCAGAAATAAAAAAGGGAAAAGTAAAACTCGACAAGAAAGAACACTCTGGTTTCAGATGGGTGAATTTTTCCGAAGCCCTTAAGATGCTCAAATGGCCTAACCAGAAAAAATCCTTAAAAATAGTCAATTCCTGGATGCACGCCGGATGACTCTTGTTCAGGGAAGAAAAAGTAAATAAAAGTTCCTGCGGGTAAATCTCTTGGTTATGTTTTGGATGGTACAAAAAAAGGAGTAATTATAAAAAAGTTTGATTATTTCTTAACTCTGACTTCCTCGTTTTTAAAAAAAAGTATTGAAACGGGTTTTAGTTTTTCTTTTATGAAATTAAAAGTTTTTTCAGAGTCTTTTGGCCCTCTGCAACTATACATATTGAAATAAACGGTATCATGTTCTGGATAAGTATGAATCGCAAGATGAGAGTCTGATAAAAGTGCTACTGCCGTATAACCTTTGGGGGTAAAAGAATGGGATACGAAATTAAGAACATTGAATTTATCTTTTTGCAGGGCTTCTTTAAGAAGTGACTCAAATAAGTTATTATTTAATAAAAAATCTTTTTTTATTCCATGCATAACGCACGAAATTTCCTGACCTACTGGTGGAGATTTATATTCTGTTTCACGATTTTGGTTCATCTTTCATAAGCTCACTTCCTTAGTATATGATTTAATTTGTAGTCCTTTGCCTGAAAAAACTTTTTAGCAAATTCAGCAGCAACTTTAGGATTATAAAATTTACAGGAAAAAATGTCAAGGTAGACATTATTTGTTTGATTTGCGAAATGTCCAGATATTAAAGAGGTCTCAATCAATTGAGTCATTGAAAATCCTGAGACTCTTGGATCTTCTCCAAAATAAACCACCTGGCATTCCCCGTATCTTTTCATTTTAATTAATTCGCAGAGTTCTTTTACAAACTGCTTTATTTTTTCTGCACTTCTAATTGTGACTGGATTGCATGAATGCAAATCTATACTCGACAAAAGTCCCCAGCTTACATCAGAACCGTATTTTTGCTCCAGCTCTAAAACCTCTTTTTCCATTTTTGCTTTTTAAAACACTTATAAATACTGCATTTCTATTTAAAAACTTTATTGAGATAGATTTAAAATGTTTTTTTTCCTAAAATTAAAGAGAAAAAATGAAACAGGAATTTCCATACCATAAACAGGAGAGTTCATACACTTGCGGCGCAGCATCTATGAGGATGGCCCTAGAGTATCTTGGTATTAAAAGATCGGAAAAGCAGGTCGCAAGGCTTTTAGGAACAAATAAAGTCAAGGGAACTTGGGAAAAAGAATTTCCAAAACTCGCTGAAAGGTACAGGCTTAGTTATGTTGTAAACCATAGAGGAGCTATAAGTGATTTAAAGAGATTAAATAAGAAAGGTTATGTAATTATAATTTGTTTTCATCATCCTGTTGATAAAATTGATCATTATTCTGTAATTAGAGAAATTGCAGAAGGAAAAATTCATCTTTATGATCCTTGGAAAGGGCCAGATAGTGTTTACAAGCTTAGTTATTTTGACAAAATTTGGAGAACTGAACAGGAAAAAGATTTGAGATGGCTTATAGCTATAAAGAAATTGTAATTTTCATAATAAATATAAATCTATTTTTAGTAGGTTATTCATGAATTACAGAGAATTTACAACCAGAAATAGAACAAGGGTTTTAGCTGGAAAAGACGCCGAGCAGAATGAGGCTCTTGTTGAAAATTTTATGGGAAAAAAAAATTTAATTTTCCACACCTCAAAACCCGGGAGCCCTTTTTGTGTTATTTTGGGAAAACCAAAAAAAACTGACAAGAAAGAAATTGCAATTTTTTGCGCTAAGAAAAGTCATGATTGGAGAGATAACAAAAATGATGTAGTGGTTCATGTTTTTACAGGAAAAAATGTTTACAAAATGAAGGGAATGGGAACAGGAACTTTTGGAGTAAAAAAATTCAAAGTAATCAGGATTAAAAAGGAAGATATACAAAAATTCAAATGACACACAGCCATGTACAGCTTGGAAAAAACGGAATAACTGAAAATTTTATTGAAACCCTGAAAGACCACTTTAAAAATCACGGAAATGTAAAAATCTCTGTCCTGAAAAGTGCAGGGCATAGCAAAGACGCCGTCAGGAAATACAGCGAGAATATTCTTGAAAAATTCGGAAGAAACTATACAGCGAGGGTGCTTGGTTTCACAATATTTCTGAAAAAATGGAAAAGAAAAGTAAGGGAATAATTTTATTTTGAAAGCGAAGAGCTTATAAATAATCATTTTCATAAGTTTTTAGGTAAATGGCTTAAGCCAGTCTAACGCCGCAAGGCGTGCCATATAATGGAAAAAAATCCGGTTTATGAAATGGATTCCCAGGAATATAATCTAAAATTAGCAGAGGCCCTGAAAAAAATCTCTGAGTTCAAACATCCGGAATGGATGGAGTATGTAAAGTCAAGCCCTTCAAAAGAAAGGCCAATAGATGACCCTGATTTCTGGTACAAAAGAGCGGCGAGCATTCTCAGGCAGATTTACAGAAACAAAACAATAGGGGTTAACAGGCTAAGAACAAAATACGGAAGCAAAAAAAATAGAGGTTTCAAGCCTGAGAGATTCAAAAGAGCTGGAGGAAAAATAATCCGTGTAATCTTGCAGCAATCAGACAAGGCAGGTTTTACAGAAATAATAAAAAAGATCAGGGGAGTGAGGGAAAGGAAGCCTGGAAGACAGTTAACTGAAAAGGGGAAAAACTTTTTGGAGGGAATCGAATAAAATGCAAGAGAGAATATATTCTGCTATTGTAGAAAATGTTGAAAGAACTCCCTTTTTAGACGTAATAATGAGAATGAATAAAAATTATGGGGATGCAAAAGATGCACAAGAAAAAAGTCCTGTTTACAGAATAGGGGGTTCCGAAGTTGCTGTTTCAGTAAATGGAAATGGCGCTCAAATGACAATAAAAAGTAAATCGATGAGGGGAATAAAAAAAACTAGATTAGATATTGAAGGGAAACTAAATATTGACCTACTTGAGAATAAAAATGGCAACTAAAAAAAGAAGAAATATTAGATCTGAAAGAAAAGTAAAATGGGAATAAAAAATCCTGAAAAAAAGGGAAGGCTTGCAAAAAAAGAAAGGCAGACAAAGTGGGCACCTGTATGGACTGTATTAAAAAAATACGGGAAAGGAAAAAGAGTCCATCCTTCTGCAATGACCAGGTATAAGCGGTCCTGGAGAAGAACAAAGCTGCATATTAAACCAAGAAGACAGAGGAAATCCCATTTTGGATAAAAAGGAAAAATGACTGAAGAAAAAATAAAACCGGAAATTATGAAGGAAGAAAACCAGAACCGAGGTCCAGCACCTCCTGAAAAAACAGGAAAAGAATTCATAATTCCTCTTAGAAGAAAATTCAAAAAAACAGCCAGTTACAGAAGGGCTCCAAAGGCCATAAGGGCTATAAAAGAGTTCCTTGTAAGGCACATGAAAGTTTATGATAGAGATTTGAAAAAAATAAAATTAGACAAGTACCTAAACGAGTTTGTCTGGACAAGGGGAATAAAAAATCCTCCTGCGAAGATAAAAATAAGGGCTTTTATTGACGGAGATTTCATACGTGCCGAGCTTGCCGAACTGACTGAAAAGCTAAGGTTCAAAAAAGATAAGCTGGAGAAGAGAGGGAAAGGTGGTGCTGCGACTACAAAGAAAGAAGAGCTTGAAAAGCTGGCTGAAGCTCCTGAAAAAACAGAAAAAGAAAAGGCAGAAGAGAAAGAAAAGAAAGCTGCTGTTGTTGAGGCAGGGCATAAAATGGAAAAGTTGGCTGAAAAGCAGGCCAAACATCAGACAAAACTTTCAAAGCAGCCGAAAAGGCAGAGAAGAATGGCATTGGAGAAGTAACCATTAGCAAACGTCCAAGCGTGGCCATTTGGAAGAATGGCTCTGGCCAAATAATTTCCGAATTTCTAAGGCACAGGATTGTTAAGTTATCGATTAAAAATTTAAATATCATCAATCTATTGTTGCTATGAAATAAAATGATAAATATTGAAAAATTAAAATCTAAAAAATCAGTCAAGGAGCTATTGGAGTTTGGAATAATAAATATTGACAAGCCATCTGGGCCAACGAGCTTTGATGTTTCTGATTTTGTCAGAAAAACCCTCGGGTTGAGAAAAACGAGCCATTTCGGGACCCTGGATCCGAAAGTCACAGGAGTTTTGCCTGTGGCACTGAACAGGGCATGCAAACTCACTGGTTTTTTTCTTGGAGAAGACAAGGAATATGTTGGTGTCATGAGAATCCATGAACCTGTTTCTCTGGATGAGCTGAAGAAAACTCTGAAAAATTTTACAGGAAAGATAAAACAATTGCCGCCTGTCAAATCCAGGGTGGCCAGGATTGTCCGTGAAAGAGAAATCAAGAGTTTTGAAATTCTGGAAAAAGATGGCCAGGATGTTTTATTCAAAACAGAAGTGCAGGGAGGAACTTATATAAGAAAACTTGTTCATGACCTGGGTCAGGGCCTCGGTATTGGGGCCCACATGCTTGAGCTCAGAAGGATTCGAGCAGGAATTTTCAAAGAAGAAGACAGTATTAATTTATATGAATTAGAAAAGGCTGTTATTGAATATAAAAAAGGCAATGAAGAACTGCTAAAAAATTTAATTTCTCCGGGAGAAATCATAAGCAGGATTTATTCTGTTGTTCAGATAAAGGAAGAATCTGCAATTAGGATTTTGAGGGGGCAGCCAGTTTATAATAAAGATTTGGTCAAGATTGTTGATATTGAAAGAAATAATATGATAAGTGTATTCAGCATAGACAAGTTTATAGGAGTGTTTAAGGTTGTTTTAGAAAATGAAATTTTTGCAAAACCAGAGTTTGTTTTGCAACCGATAAAATGAGAACCTTCGTGTATTTTTCCTCCAGTGCAAGGACATCTGGGAATTTTGATGTGAACCGCTTGATGGATGCCGGCAGGATGGACATCGTCATGCATGTCATAATAAATGCCTTTTTCCTTTCTCATAACCTGAGGGATGACGTTGTTCTTCACCTTGTTTTCTACGGAGCTCCTGACCCGCCGAAACACATTGAAATCCATGTAAATGAAAACACAAGTTTAAGCAAAAAAGACGTTGCTAACCTGATAAAAAAAATCCTTTACAAATACAGGCCTGGATTAAAGACAGAGGCTGCTCCAGGATGTTTTATAGAAAAAAAGAGTTTTCTCAATGTTATTGATGAACTTGTTAAACAAGGGAAGGAAATCTTTATTCTTGATAAAAAGGGGGAAAACATCAGAGATACAGAGATATCTGAAGAAAGCGCTTTTGTCATAGGAGATCAGAACGGGCTTCCTAAAAAAGAGCTGAAAAGACTGAAGAAAATTACCAAGGTAATTTCCCTTGGGCCCAGAGTTTATTTTGCAAGCCAGGTAGTTACGATACTGAACAACGAGATGGATTTGCGAGGAATTTAATCCTCGCAGAGAGTATGACTCCCTTTTATTCAAAGGGAGGTGAAAAGAGAGGTTGAAATTCTGATAAATCAAAGAAATCCCTTTATAAATCAATTGTGAAAAATCCGTAGAGAAACGATATATAGGTTGTTTTTGCACAAGCTTTTTAAACGCCTCCCTTTTTAAAGGGCGATGGTGAAAATCGTTCTGACACCTGAATGGTTTGTTGGTAAGGACATAATGATTGAGACTTTCAGCCTTATTGTTCTGGTAACATTCGCATTCCTGGCTTACAGGTATTACAAGCTGAATAAAAACACGAATATCCTGTATCTTGGCTCTGGTTTTGGATTGATAGCGATGGCACAGCTGGCAACCATACTTACAAAGCTCGTCCTGTATTATGACATAGGGCCAACCGAGCAGATTGGGCAGGCGATAATAACCAGCCAGATAGTGAACTCAGTAGATTTCTTTTATTATGCCGGATTTTTCTTCCACAGATTTCTGACGCTTTTAGGACTTTACATAATTTACAGGCTTCCAAGAGAGAGAAAATCTTTCGGAGACTATGCAGTAGTCCTTTATTTCATCCTCATCTCTGCATTTTTAAGCAGGGAAATTTTTTACCTGTTTCATTTGACAGCACTGTTCATTCTCATTCTGATAGTTGAAAAATATTCCTGGGTTTACAGAAAAAACCGGTTCTTTAATACAAAGATTTTAATGATGGCATTCGGCCTTCTCGCCATCAGCCAGATGATTTTTGTTCTTTCTACAATAGATATTTTGTTCGTTCTCGGAAACTTATTAGAATTAATAAGCTATTCTATCTTCTTAGCGCTAATTATCAGGATCTGGAAATATGGAAAGGAAAAGAAGCCGTATGGAAATAATATCAGATATGCTGGCAATAGTTCAGGAAAGGGGCGGAAGCATTAAGCCAACGCATCTGATGTATAAGGCAAATTTGTCTCACAGCCAGATGAAATCCTATCTCGATGAACTAATTGGGAAAGACCTTATAAAAAAAGAGGAAGTCAAGAAAGGGATCAGGATAGCAATAACAAAGCCTGGCAGGGAGTTTCTCTTCCAGTATGCAAGGATGAGGGAATTTGAAAAGACCTTCGGTCTTTAAAATCGTCCAAGCGTGGCCTATTTAGAGAAAACATTCGGACTTTGAGCAGATAAAACTTAATAAATCCATCTTTCTTTTCTTTTTCCATGAAAAAATCTGTCAGGGTTTACATTGAGGGAATTGTCCAGGGGATTTTTTTCCGCGGTTTCGTAAAGGAAAACGCAGAGCGCCACAATGTAAAGGGATTTGTCAGAAATTTGGAAGACGGGCGTCTTGAGGTGTTTCTTGAGGGAAACAATGATGATGTTGATAAAATGATAGAACTCTGCAGAACAGGCCCGAAGCATTCTGATATAAAAAACGTTGAAGTCAAGCCGGAAAAGTTCCAGGATTTTAAAACTTTTAAAATACTGCATATTTAACTAAAAAATGGGAAGGGAAGAAGAAATCATAAAAGAAAGGGGGAAAAAGATTCATGAGCTGAAGAAAGCAGGAATAAATCCTTATTCTCACAAGTTTGAAAAAAAGCATCTCGTAAAAGACTGCCTGAAATCCAAAGTAAATGCAGTCGTAAAAACAGCCGGAAGAGTAATGACTAAGAGGGAGATAGGGAAAATAATTTTCTCTGATCTTATGGATTTCACCGGAAAAATCCAGCTTGTTTTCCAGGACAAGGAAACTCCTGGGAAAGATTTTGAATTTTTCAGCAGATATGTTGATGTTGGAGACATAGTGGGTATTGAAGGAAAAATAATTAAGACAAAAACAGGGCAGCAGTCCATACTTGTAAAAAACATAAAATTACTGACAAAGTCAATTCTTCCTCTGCCTGACAAATGGCACGGCTTGCAGGACAAGGAAGACAGGTACAGGAAGAGATACCTTGATTTGATTATGAATCCTGAAATAAGAAAAGTTTTCGATATGAAAAGGGAAATCTTCGATTCAATAAGGGGGTTCATGAAATCACGGGATTTTGTCGAAGTGGAAACTCCGATATTGCAGCCGGTTTATGGAGGAACAAATGCAAGGCCTTTTTCCTCAGAGCTACATGCGCTTAAAATGAAAGTGTACATGAGGATTTCCAATGAGATGTACCTGAAAAGGCTGATTGTCGGGGGCTATGAAAGAATCTTTGAATTTTCACCTGATTTCAGAAATGAAGGAATTGACAAATTTCACAATCCTGAATTCACGCAAGTTGAGACGATGTGGGCTTATGCAGACTACAAAGACAACATGAAATTTGCCGAAGACATGATTTCCCATATAACAAAAAATATGCACGGGAAAACAAAGATAAAAATTCAGGGCAAGGAAATAGACTTCAAAACTCCCTGGAGGCGTTTAAGTTTTTTGGATGCAATAAAGAAAGAGACAAGAGTTGACTTTTCAAAGATAAAGAATGTCAGTGAATCCAAAAAGGCCGCGCATAAATTAGATGTTGACTGCTCTAAATGCGAGACTCTTGGAGAAGTAATGATAGCTGTTTTTGAGGAAAAAGTCCAGCCACAGATTGTACAACCAACGATTATCTATAATTATCCTTTAGAGGCTGCTGGCTTAGCAAAGACAAATGAGAATAATCCTGCTTTTGTTGATTCTTTTGAACTTATCGTGAACGGGATGGAGCTCGGGCTTTCATACTGCGAGCAGAACGACCCATTGGCTTTGGAAAATTACTGGAAATTCGCAGAGGAAAAATTCAGGAAAGGTGATTTGGAAGCGCAGCCGACAGACCATGATTTCATAAACGCATTAAAAATAGGAATGCCTCCTACTTCTGGTCTCGGTGTGGGAATAGACAGGCTTGCAATTCTCCTGACAGACAGCCCTTCGATAAGAGACGTAATCATTTTCCCTTTCATGAAACCTGAGGGAAGATAAAAATGGTTAGGGCAGAATTTTTTGATATTTTTGGTTTTTATAGGATTTTTGGTATTGTCAGCTGTTGGTATAAAAATATAAAGGATGTCGTTGGATTTGATTGATTCAGTAAAAAGGCAGCATATTTGCTTCATTTTCCTGGTCTTCTATTAAAAGAGGCTCTACTGAAATCTGGGAATTTACAAAAAGTTCTTTTAAATCATTGATTGTTTTTCTCAATGTTTCTTCATCTTTGTGGAATATTTGCATAAAACAATTTGGTCTTGAATGGGAAAAAACTATTGAGTCAACATTCTTAGTCTTATTTGCAAAATCCTTTAATTTATCTTGATTAACTTTAGAAAAATTTTTAATATCTATAAAAATTACTGTAAAAAAATACCCCATCTTTTTCATATTGAAATGAGTTCTTGGACCTAGTATTATTCCTTGTTTTTTTAATCTTTTAATTCTGTGTAAGACAACTTCACCTGAGGTATTTATTTTTGAAGCCATATCAACAAGTTTAATTCTGGCATCATCTGAAAGCATCTTTAATATTTTTCTATCTTTCTCATCTAATTCTATAGTTTTTGAAATATTATCTCTAATCATTGGATAATCTCCTGTTTCATTTGAGCCAAGAAACCTTAATGGATACACTTTACCAAAAAAAGGTTTGATAAAAATGTAATCGTTGATTAAATGGCCAGTGGCCCCTAATAGTGCTGAGAGAAATTCGCTAAATTCTATTTCATTTTTGAATATTGCAGTAATATAAAGGTCATACTTTCCATAAACCTTCCCAAAAGAAATCATGTTTTTTGATTTTTCTAGTTCTTTTGTGAATTTTGGAAGAGATGATAGTTTTTCAAATTTTATTATTAAGACAGCAAGATAATTATAACCTAATTTGCTCCAATCAAAAACAGTGAAGAATTTTCTTATTAATCCGCTCCCTATATATTTTTCTAATTTGTATTTAACTTGCTCTCTGGAGAGTTTTGTAGCTTTTGCTATTTTTGAAAGAGGTTCTCTATTATGATGAAACAAATAAGCCAAAAGCTTATTATCTGAAGGTTTAAGCTCCATTAGATTTTAAGGGTTAAAATGTTTATAAAATTTTCTATTTAGTAAATATAATTATTATATTATTTAGTTTTTGGGTAATTTTTAGTGGTAATTTTATTATATTTCAAATGTGTATATGTATTAGATTAAAATGACTCGTGATAAATATAAACTAGTGGAAAGAACGCCAGAAGAAATGCGGTGTGCAATTATTGGCTGTCCTGCAATTTATGAGGTAACTCCTAAAGATATGCGATGTGGATTACTTGCTTGCCCCGCAGTTTATGAAGTGACGCCTGAAAAAATGCAGTGTGCTTTTATTGGTTGTGAAAGTATTTATTCTGAAAAAGAAAACAACACTTACTTAATTGTTGGGAAACAAGTTAACCCTGAGGAATTTGGTTTGGCTAAGAAAGTTGGGCAGGGAGAAATCTTAATCCAAGTTCCAAGAGATCTTATTGACAAGATGGAAAGAGATTAGCTAATGTTCTTAAACCAAACTAATAAAACGTCTTGAAAGAAAAACCGAGGATTTAATTAGAGAGGGAATAAAGAGGGCTAAGGCCAATGGAAGAAGAACGCTTCAGGCGAGGGATTTATGATAGAGAAAAGTTATAAATTAATAACTATTATAAATGCCGAGAAGAGGGATTTATGAATTATAATTTTAAAACAACAATATTTAAAATATTTCTAAGACAATTATTTTTATGCAAGTGGAAGTGAGAATAGGAGAATATAATGGAAGACTCGAAGACATAGCTAAAAAATATGATAAAAATTTTATAAAGATATGTTGCAAAGATATATATGGAGAAGATGGAGTTATCATTAAAGAAAAGAATTGTGATGATTATGGGATTATCGCTGCAAAACCTATAATACCTCCATCTGACTATAATTTTGTGTTATACTGTTGTATCTTCGGTCAAAAGTCCATTGAAGACGTTGTAAATGATTTTGAAAAAAGAATAGGTATTAAAACAAGAGTGGCTCCAGAAGAATTAAAGAAGAAAGGAAATAAACTATCTGGCTTATTTAAAAGCATAAAGAACTGAAAAATATAAAAAGTTTGATTTATAATTGTAATCATGGCAAAATCAAAATTTCCAATGCTTGCAGTGATTTTGCTGATTTTTGCGCTGGTTTGGCTTTTCAGCGAGATAGGATATTTGACTCTGGATATCCCGTGGATTCCTGTAATTTTGGCAGTCATTGCAATTGGAATGATTTTCAACAGGTTTGGAAGAGGTTAGATTTTTATAGTTCTTTGAGTTTTTTATCTCATGACTAAAAAAAATTCCATTAGGGGGAAAAAAAGCAGGGCTGCTGGTTCAAAATTTGAGGCAAAAGTCAGGGCTGAAATGGAGAAAATGGACTGGATTGTCAGCAAATGGATGAATACTGTTGACTCTGACAGAGAAGGAAGGATTGGCAAGCTTATTCCTGCAAAAAGAAAATACAATCCTTTTTTTAAGGCACTAAGCATAGGAACAGGTTTTCCTGACTTTATTTGCTTTAGAAAAACAGAAAATGGTTATGAAATTATTGGGTTAGAAGTAAAAACCAATGGCTATCTAGACAAAGTTGAGCAAGGCATGTGCAAATGGCTTATTGAAAATAAAATATTTCCCAGAATTTTAATAGCAAAAAAAGGAAAGAAACGCGGAGAAACAGAATTCATAGATTTCAAAGAGAAGTATGGGAAGGAATGACATATTTAAAGTATAATAAACCTTAAAATTGATTGATAAGTCTGTTAATTATGTTTAGGTTACGTGCGTCTCTTATACTAGCACTTCTCTTTTTTTCAATATCATTTATTTCAGCTCTGTGCGAAGAAGGCCAGATTGACATAAATTCTGCATTGATGGAAGAGCTCGACCAGTTGCATGGAATAGGTCCTGTAAAGGCACAGGCAATAGTTGATTCAAGACCTTTTGGCTCTGTCGATGATTTGATAAGAGTCAATGGCATTGGTGAAATAACTTTGCAAAATATAAAATCCCAGGGCCTCGCATGCGTTGCCGAGGAGGAAAATAAAGAAGATATTGATAAAGATGAAAAAATTAATGCCAATGCCAATAATTCCAGCATAAACAATAACAATATTATCGAGGGTTCTGCTATTAAAAATTCATCATCAAAAATTGAATTGGAGGCTTTAAGCCTGAATCCGCAAGCTATAAAAAGCTCTGGGAATTCCGAGATTTCAGGCAAGAGAGATTATGCTGTTTACGGCTTGCTCGCGTTCGGAGTTTTGCTCGGTCTCTTGTTTTTAATTAAAAATCTTGCAAGAAAAAGGTACAAAAATGAGTTCGAATGAAAATATAAAAGCGGTTTTAATTCTTGATATCATAGGAAGGCCCCCGCAGTATCTGGTAGAAAACCTGGAAAAAATAACAGAGGAAATTGGCAAAGAGAAAGGGGTCAAAGTGGTTTCCAAGGAGATAAAAGAGCCAGCTGTAATGAAAGACAACAAGGAATTTTACACGACTTTCGGAGAGATTGAAGTAGAGACAGAGGATATTCTTTATCTGGCTATTCTTATGTTCAAATACATGCCTGCGCATATCGAGGTTATTTCTCCAGAAACAATCTCACTATCCAACAACGGATGGGGAGATATTCTGAGCGAGCTTGTAAGGAGATTGCATTCTTACGATGAGGTTGCGAGGATAATGCAGATTGAAAAGCAAGAACTCTTGAAAAAAATTCAAGAGTTGAGCGGGAAAAACCTTCAGGAACTCGGTGGACAGCCATTACAGAAAGCTGATAAAAAAGAAAAGAAAAAAAAGAAATAATTATTTTGCCTTCTAAAAAGCTTTTCTTTTTGCAACTCTTTTGTATCTTCTCTTGTAAAACCAGAAGAGGAAAACAAAAGCCAGGATAAGCAGGCCCCATCCTATATATTTTCCTGAGGAAGGTTTCTTTGGCTCTTGGCAGACGAGAGGTGCAATACAGCAATCTCCATTTTTAGATTGGACTATATCTCCGCTGCATTCCAAGCCTTCTGTGCAGACAATTCCTCCGAGGTCTTCACATGACGTGACAATCAGGGGTTCACTCCCATTGGCAGGAACGAAATCCTTGACAAAATCCAGTACAAGGGTGAAAGAGGCAGAAAAATTCTCTGTAAATGCTATTACGTCTCCTTCAATTATTTTTTCCTGTGCATCAGAAGAAATTTGTATCTCAATCTTCTCTGTTTCATTTGGCTCTAATTTATTTATCTTGTCAGGAAAAATTTCCACGTAAGGCTCCAGCAACGGAGAAACATCGAAGAGAATATCCTCCAAGATTTCTTCTCCTGTATTTTCTATGTAAATGATTCTTTTGGCATCAGAGTTTGTTGCAAGAGAAACAGTTGCGCTTTGTGGATGAAACTCGAGCTTTTTTTCTTTTTCTTCATCAGTAATTCCAGAATCAATATAAGCAGGAAGAATGTAAGAAAAATCTCCTGAGGAAAATTCCACACTCACAATTCCTTTTACAGGATTTTCTTCAACGCTGAAAAAGACCTTCTTTTTTTCCCCTGATTTTAATTCCAGGGATTTTTGAGAATCGATAGAAGGAGAATTTTCATTTATATTTATTGTTATTTTTCTGTCCTGCAGGTTTTGAAATTCAACCGGAAAATCATTGGTTGTTATTAATACCCCTGGATTGACAGAAAATACTGCTGTTTCATTGGAAATTGAAAAGTTGGAAACTATGTCATCGTCGACAATATCTGTTCCTTTCATGTATCTGACTCCTTCAATACTCAGAGAGTAATTTCCTTCAGTTTTTCCTGCAAGAAGGGCATAGACATAAAATTCCTCTTCTATCTTGACTACATCATATACTATTGGGATTTTCACATGGCCGCGATAAAATAAGACATTTTCATCCCTGATTTGGTCTATAAAATTTCCTGAAAACTTTGCCAGCAGGGTTTCCCCCTGGGAAAATTTGGAATCCATAGAAACCTCAATTGCGGATATGGATGGCATAAGAACCATGACAAGGAAAAGTGTTAATGATAAAACAACCATCAATAGATTAAACTTTAAATGGTGTTTTTTGGAGTTAAAATTGCCTGCAACTTTTCTGCAACTTTTCATGCATCATTAAAATAAAACAGGTTAATAAATTTTTATTTGCTCTAATTTGGCCACGCTTGGACGAATTTGTTATTTACTCATGTCTTTCAGCTTTTTCAAAACGTCATCGAGTTCTTTCTCTGCCCCGGATTTTATTTTAGCTATAGGTCTTCTCAAAGGTGATTGTGTTGTTGGAAGCAAAATTCTTCTTTCAGGAGCCCTCATCATTGGCCTTTGATGCCCTGGAGGAAAATATGGGGGATAATGCGGAGGTCTTGGCAAATGCCCTTGGCTTGACTTTCCTCCACGCATTCTGAACCAGAGCGCTTTCAGCCTGTTCCTGAAGATTATTCCAAACACCAGAAGAGTTATAAGTATCAGCAAAACCCATATCCACCAGTAGCTTTTTCCATCTGTTTTTTGGGTACAGCAGATGTCTCCTGCAAGATTACAGGAATAAGAAGAAGACTCTTGTTCGTTGTCAGCGCATCCTCCTGCCCTGCAGATTCCGCTGTTGAGCTCGCAGTCTGAAGCTTCCTGTGCTGGGCTGCAGGAACCACCGACACAGCAGATTTCCCCTGTTCTTAGGTCAGAAGCATCGACGCTTGTTCCTCCAGCACATATTTCATTTGAAGAGCAGGGGTCTCCTCCTTGTTCTGAGCATGTTTGAATCACAACAGGAGTTGTACAGCATTTTTGAAGACTTCCGGGACAATCAAATTCAGCAAGAACTTCTCCTTCGCATGCTGATGCAGAAGGAGTGCAGTAGTATCCTGTATTCTCGCAATCAGGAAGATCTGTAGTTCCGCCTGAAACTTTTTTTGGCCAGACAGAAGCAAGGATGAATCCTGTGTTTCTTATGTTGTTTTCCCAGCATCCGTTAGCATCTTGGGAACCAAGGAGCCATGTCTTTGCATTGGTTTTTTCCTGTGGAGTCTCAGACTGAAGAGGATAAAGGGCAAGGGCTGTATCGTAAAACTTGTCTCCTGATTCCTGCCACCATTGGCTGCTCTTCTGTTTTGAAAGCAGGGAGACTTTTTGCTCTGTGTTTGCAGTCAAAGCATAGAGGAAAGCTTCTGGCAAAAATCTCTGATTTTCATCTGCAAGTGTTATAAGATAAGGAAGGTAAGAAGAGATGGATTTTCCTCTGGAATCCAGGACAAGGCTAGCCCATAAACTGGCTTCATAATCGCAGGAAGTTCCTTGGGAAAAGCAGTAAGATTCTACTTTTTCTTTTGCTGTTCCGCCTGAAGCTGCAGAACTGGTCTTCTCAGAAACATGAATCGTTGAACTTGTGGATTTTTTGAAGAGAAGGGTTGTTAAAAAATTCTGGTTGCAGGAGACGCTGAATTCTGTTCCATAGCAAGAAGGAGAAACTCTGAGCCAGTAATTGTCCTGGGCAAGGACAAGGCAGCTTCCTGCATTGCTGCTCAATTTTTTATCTTCATCAATGTTAACCGTATAAGACTGCCCTGAGTACTGGATTGAACAGCTGGTTGCTCCAGGGCTTTCAATCTCCAAAAACCAGACGAGTTCTGTAGGAGTTGTATTTTGGGAGAGAAGCCAGGATTCTCCATCGCTGTGGCTATCCATAGCCAAAACAGACTGCGCAGTATACTTTACATTGGTCTTGAATTTGGAATCTCCAGGCAAATCAGATTTGCAGTTTCCTGTTGCAAGAGCGGAAAAAACTTTTTCCTCAGAGGAAAGAGAAGAGCATTTCCCTGAAACTTTGTCTGTAAGGCATTGATAAGCTTTATTCACCTTGGCCTGTTCTGTTTCATTCCCCGTTTGTGCAGAAATGAAAGAAAGGCTGAGAACTAAAAATAGGCATAAAAACAGCAGGCCTCTACTTCGGCCAAGCATGGACGAAGTCCTCTTTTTTTTCATGTTATCTAAAGTCAAGAGTTGTTTTTAAAATTATCTGGGATTTTTTATACCAAAGATATTTATAGTTTGATAAGAATAAAGTTACAAGGAAGCTAATAAAATAGAAAACGATAGGAAAGACGAAGCATATAAGCAAGGAGTAGAAGATGGGCAGAAAGGGGGCTTTTTAGAGGATATTGCCCATAATCTTTCGAAGTCTACAAACAATTCTGAAATTGATGAGGTGTATGATAAAGGTTATAAGTATGGGCAAAATAATCAAAGTAATGAAAGTGGGGACTCTTCTGGAAGTTCAGGCGGAGGATGTTATTTAACCACGGCTTGTGTAATGGAAATGGGCCTTGCTAATAACTGCCTAGAGTTAAGTGTTTTAAGAAATTTTAGGGACAAAATATTGCTTCTCGATCCACTTGGTAGAATAGCTGTTATGGAGTATTATAAAGTGGCGCCCGAAATTGTTCAATCCATTAAAGAAAGGAGCAACTCCAAAAAAATTTGGCATTCTGTCTATGGTGACATAAGAAAGGCAGTATCTCTTGTTCTTGCTGGAGACTTTGAGAGGGCATTTGACCATTACAAACAAACGACTTTAAAACTAAAAAATAGATATCTCTAATTTTTATTCTTCTTTTTTAACTTACTTCTTAAAATTATCTTTACTCTCCCGCTTTTTTGTATCTTGGAAATTATGGATGGTTTTTCTCACCATGTAACTCACAGGATTCTTATACCTCAGTTCTTCTTCTGTCGGAATAATCCCTATTCCCTTGTAATAATCCTTGTCATAGTTTGGAGGAGGAATAGCTTTTCCCCTGTAGCTGGAGATTAATTGAGAGGTTATGTATCCTTCTTTCAGCGGGATTTCATTTTTATTGTTCCATTCTGAAAGATTTTTTTCAACATCTTTTCTTTCCATTCCGATTGACCTGAAAAAATTTATTATTATGAACAGCGCGCGCTTCCTGCCATCGCCCTTCATTCCCTGAAGAATCTGTCTTATGCTTGCGGGGAAATTTTTTTCAGAAATCTCTTTCAAAACTATTGGTTTGAATTCTTTGTCCCTGTATATGTTTTCTGATTTTCTCGATTCTTCCGGGTATTGGGCTTTGTGCCAATCCAGAGCCTCACGCAAAAGTTCAGAGGCCTCTCCTTCTTTTGCATCTGGCATGAAATTTCTTATCTCTGCCTTAAAGGGGTCTGCATTTTTTGGCTGGAATCCATGGATTTCCTCTGGCTTCAGAACAACGCTCGCCAGCGCAGTCTTTTCGTGGAGGGAATAAGGCATCCTGAAGAGATGCCTCAGAGAAACAAGAATCAGGTCAGGAAGAACTTTTTCCGAGAAGTCTGATTTTTTTGCTTCTTTTAATTCTTCAGATAATTTATTCCAGCGCTTTGGAGTTCCTATAATTTGCCTGTTAACAGGACTTAAATCAATTTTTTCCCCGATATCTTTCCTGATATACTTTTTAATATCTCCGTACTTTTCTTCTCCTAGAGTATCATTTATTCTCTCTATCAATTCCGGCTTTACCATTTCCATAATGTACTTCGTGAGGATTCTTGGCCATTCAGGGAACATGTCTGATGTTTTGTCGTTATGGATTGTCTGGGGGAAAGCTTTCCAGGGTATCAGGATGTGGAATCCTTTGCTTCCGGAAAATTTTATTCCGAAATTTTTAATTCCATGAAACTTCAGGACTTTTATTATCAGTTCAGCCATGATTTTGCTGTAATCCAGATACTTGGAATCGATGTCAAGAAGAAAATCCCAGCCAAGCCTTAAATCATTAATCTCTTTCTGCTTCATTCCTGTGGAAACTTTCAATGGGTCATGCCAAAGCTCTTGAGAGCAGTGGAAACTCGTGGCTCCTTTTTTTGCCAGTTCGAAGACATCTCCAGGATACTGCAAAGAGTCCGGTCTTTTTCCAAAAGACTCCATCATGTAGCTCGGAGCTATCTCCCTGCCTGAAGAAAAAGAAAAAAGCGCTTTCTGTATGTCTTTCCTGGAATAGTAGAGATTAGTTATTTTTCTTATTCTCTCTTCCTTTAAATCGGCCACGCTTGGACGATTTTCTCCAGGTTTCTTTTCTGATTGCTCCATCTTTTTTCAAATGAGGGAATATTTATATAATTACTCTATACTTCATAATAACAATACTTAAAAGCAGAACCAATTTTTTAAGAATATAATGGTTCCGCACCCCCATAATCAATTAAAATGTTAGTCAAACTTGAAAATCCTCTTCTCCTGTCAAGAATTATAGAGATAATTTCAGAGCTGGTGACAGAGGTAAGGATAAAAATAGACCATTCTGGCCTGAATATAACTGCGATGGATCCTGCAAACGTTTCTATGGTGAGATTTATTCTTCCAAAAAGCTCTTTTACAGGTTTTGAGGCAGGGAATGAGATTCTTGGGGTCAACCTGGACAGCCTTAAGAGAATCCTGAAAAGATGCGGTCCTGGAAGCTCTCTTATAATGGAAAAGCAGGACAATCTCCTGAATATACAGATTCAGGACAAGATAAGAAGAACTTTCAATTTAAGCCTCATAGAAATAGAGAGCGAGGAAAAAGAGATTCCCCACCTGGAGTTCAGCTCTGTCGTTGAACTGGATTCCTCTGATTTCATAGATTCCATAGAAGACTGTCTTGTTGTTGCAGATGCCTGTTCTTTCGTAATAAAAGACGGGAAATTTTTTATTGAAGCTCGTGGGTTAAATAGCGCCATGTCTGAATTCTCTGGTGACGAGGCAAAAATAACTGCAGAAAACTGCAGATCCAGATACAGCCTTGAATACCTGCAGAAATTTGTGAAAGCTTCAAAACTCTCTGACAAAACTATTTTAAGATTTGCAGAAGACCATCCTTTGAGGATGGACATAAAAAATGAATTTTTGGAAATTTCTTTCCTTCTTGCGCCTCGCGTAGAAACAGAAGACTGATGAGAGCGAACTCTTAAAGTTTATAAATAATATTATCCTAAGAGAAACATGCATGAAAAAAGGGGTACTTCCGTCTTGACTTCGTTATTTACTAATAAATATTTGTCAAAGTCAAAACGCGCGCAGGTAACTATATTTATCATTATTGCGATTCTGATTATCGGAGCTGCTGTTACAATTTACATGCTGGTTCCAAAGGCTGAAACTCAGGCTGTTTTCGATGCCGGAAACCCCCAGGGATTTATCCAGACGTGCCTAGAGGAAGAGATAGAAAAAACAGTTGACCTTGTCTCTTCACAAGGAGGAAGTGTTGTGCCTGAATTTTTTTTCAATTATCAGGGAGACAGCATTGAGTACCTGTGTTATACTGCGGAAAATTATGCCACTTGTGTAGTGCAACAGCCTCTTCTCAAGCAGCATATAGAGAAGGAGATAAAGCAGGACATTTCAGAAGAAGTTGAATCTTGTTTTTCTAATCTACAGGAGAATTACAGGAATAATGGATATAATGCAAATCTTCAGACAGGCAGGACAACTGTTGAGCTACTTCCAAAAAGAATAGTCACGAATTTTGGAGATTATGTCCTCACTATTTCAAAGGGGGAAACAGCTAGGCATGATTCTTTCAGTGTGATTCTGAACAATAATCTTTATGAATTAACAAGCATAGCTAATAGCATTATCGAATGGGAGACAAGATACGGCAATGCAGAGACAACGCTTTACATGAATTATTACAAAGACTTAAAGGTTGAAAAGAAGACTCAGCAGGATGGAACAACAATTTATATTTTAACAGACAGGAATACTGGAAGCAAATTCCAGTTTGCATCAAGGAGCGTTGTATTTCCTCCTGGTTATGGAATAGAAGGAATAGCTATAGATTAAGGTAAAATGAAAATTGAAAAGAGGTTTATTAGATAAATGAAAACAATAGGTGTGCTGGTTAGATTAGCATCTTTGGTATTGTTGTTAACATTATTTTTAACATTAAATAATTCTGTAACTGCTGTCGGGGAAGTTTCTGTTTGCTGTGAAAGAACAACCGATGGAGCGTGGTGCCAGAATTCTCCTCCTGCAGAATGCGCCGGTTCCCCTTACAGGAAAGCCTCGACTTCGTGCGAGTCCACGAGTTATTGCAGGCTTGGAACCTGCGTCGACAGCCAGGAAGGAATTTGTTTGGAGAATACTCCTCAAAAAGTCTGCCAGGATAATTCTGGAGTCTGGGTTGAAGGAAAGCCAGAAGAAATTCCCCAGTGCAAGTTAGGTTGCTGCATTGTCGGAGACCAAGCAGCATTTGTCACGCAAACCAGATGCAAAAGCCTCTCCAGCTTATATGGTGTGGAGACAAATTACAGGACAGATATAAAAACCGAGGCAGCCTGTATCGCGAGTGCGAGTCCTAGGGAAAAAGGCGCCTGTGTT